>Ga0208644_1001851_pt1 | contig 17266 bp, 26 predicted proteins | sample VirMetDEL_Nov_18_FD_184517 | JGI IMG/M metagenome (GOLD analysis project Ga0208644, IMG submission 184517) | Aqueous microbial communities from the Delaware River and Bay under freshwater to marine salinity gradient to study organic matter... | ecosystem: Environmental > Aquatic > Marine >... | reverse complement strand
CATTTCTATCAATTCTAACATCACCACCTCTAATAGATTCGGTAGTAGCAGCATTTATAGACCTATGTGTTTTTGTTGCTTCTAAAGGATTGTATTCCCAGTTATCCGCAGCAATAGCACCTAAAGTTTGTGTTAAACTTTTTTTATATCTATCATAACCATTTTCTTGTGCTGTCTCGTCTATTTTTAATCCGAATCCTAATTGAGCCATTATTCTGTTAGTTTAAATTTGTTTAAATAATTTGTTAAAGTTGTACCATTTGAATCTGCTGGATTATATTTACCACCTGTTGTTAAGAATTTAGACATTCCACTTTTTCCACCTAAATGAGCTACAGCAACGAGACCATTTAAAGTAACTAAAACTCCATTAACTTCTGTGCCTATATACTTATCTAAACCTTTAGTATTTATGTAACTTACTATATCATTAGTATGCCAATCAAAAACTTCATCTTGTAATTCTTGACTTTCTAAAAATTCTTGTTTTGTAAAATCTTTTCCTGTTGCGTTTTTAAAATCTGTAAGTCTAGCATTACCAAATTGATAAGCACCCATATAACCTTCTTGATTAACTACCATATAGTTCCCAGAACTTTCTGATTTTTTCATAGAAGTTTTAAAATTTTTATCAGCCGAAGCTAATAGTATTCTTTCTTCTGTTGGTAATGATGCTTGTCTATCTTCATCTGGTATAAAATCATTTAAAGACATATTTAATTTTATGTCAGTTCCCGGCAAGATGTAACTGTCATCATTAAAATTAAATTCTAAAAAATCACCATTAGCATTTTTAACAGGAGCAAACTCTCCATCTGGTAAAATAATACCAAATATTAAACCTTCGCCATCAGATGTATTTCTCCATTCACCATTTTCTTTTACGTTAATTTCAAATTCACTTTCTATATCTACTGTAAGAGTATCATCTTTCATTGATCCAAAAGCTATCGCACCCCATTGATCTATATAGTGGTCTTTAATAATTTCTGTTTTAGCAACAATAGTATCAACATGACTATCTAATAATTTTTTACCATCCCATATTTTAGGAATGTAATATGTATCTTCTATTTGAAAATTATCTTTAATAAGTCCTATTGCTTTTTTTCTTGCTTTAACTTCGTTAGTATCACTTTCAGTAAACATTTGATTTAATGTATAATAAGTTAATATTTCTGTAATACTGTTCATTTGCTCTAAAGTTTCTGCACTATTTGCTCCAGTATTTGTTGCAACTATATCTTCAAAAAGTCTTATAGCTTTACTTGTTCTTATATCTTTTTGTAATTTATCAAATTTAACATTATTTTGTTTTGCAAATTCTTTTAGTTCTGTTCTTTTTTCTTTAGAATCAAAAGATAAAAATGCTTCAGTTATTGTTGGGTTTTGAAAATAAGATGAGAGAATAGCTGTTTCTGGCAAACCATCATTTAATAATTGTTGAAATGCTTTATTGTTTAGATCTCCAAACTGTAAATCTAAACCTTGCAGCATTGCTACTCTAGTATTTTGATCACCATTTTTATAATTTAAAACAAATTGTTTTGATTGATTGGAGGTCATAACTTTTTGATTATACTTTGGTACACCTAAATCTGTTTGAATTTTAACTAAAGATGTAGCTAATTCAAATTCTAATGTATTTTTTTGATCTCCTTCTGCTGATTCAATAGCTTCTACAGCAGTTTTTATATCTTCATTTGTATCTATAATAAATCTTACAGGATCAGTTGATAATATTTCTTGTCTATTATTTACAATATTATTATAATATTCTTTCTTTTTTTCACCTATTAAAAAGTCAATAACACCTGTTTTAACTTTAGTATCTATTTCTAATTCATATTGTTCTATAGTTGTTTTTAAATCTTTAGAATTAATTGAATTTAAAATTTTTACTTTACCAATAGTATCATCTATTGTTTCTAATTGATTTTCCATTTTAACTATTGTTTCGGCAGGTAAAACTTCTTTAGCTAAATCCATATTAAATGGCACAGGTTCTTTACCTAAAGCCGCAGCAGCTACATAATTTTTCCAATCATTGTCAATTCGTGGTGTTAAAATTGTAATAGCTTTTTCTTTTAAAAAATTTCTTTGTTTAAGAGTTAAGTTAGGTAAATAATTTTTATCATCATTTAAAGCATAAAGAGTTGTTTCTGGTTGTTGTATAACATCTTTAGAACCATCCATAAGATCAATTTCAGCTGGTATGGAATCTAACATAATTTTTAATTCTGGTGCTGACACTTGTGAAGTAAAAGTATCTTTAGTTAATTTTTCTAAATCACCTTTTAAAGTTTTTTTAGCCATACCACTTTCATCTGTATCTGCTGTTATAAGTAAAAGTTCTTTCTGTTTATCAAAACCATTAAATAAATTTTTTAATATATTTTCTGATATTTTTGTATCAGTTCTAAATATTGTTTTTTGTGTTTCTGCTAACGCATAGTTTTCAAATTTAATTCCAACATTATTATTAGTTGCTTGAGATTTGTATTTACTAATTAAAGCATTAGATTGATCTTTTAAATATTTGTTAGCAACATCTTTATTAACAGACATTACTTCATCACTATTAATAGTTTCTGATACTTTTATAAAATCAGTTATAAAATTGTTTTCTAGCTTTAATGCTTCTGCTTGGTTCTGTGCGTTTGTTTCTTGTATTTTTTGATCAACAAGCATTTTAGTAGCAGGTGCTAAAGCAGTAGCTAGTGTTTGATCTAATCCCATTTGAGGAGCAGCAGTAGAACCTTGTAATTGTTCTATTGATCCTTGTGCTGTAAATGTGGGTATCTTTGGCATTATGGAGCTACCTTTAATCCTTGAGGTGATGATCCACCACCGATTGTTAATAAAGTCGTACCAGCAGATGCTATAGTTCCTATTTGTTTAAGTTTAGATTCTTGTCTAGCAATACTACCTTTTATTCTTGCAAAACTTGCTTCTTCTCTTTTATTAGCTGCAGCAACTTGTGAATTATATCTTATTAAATTTTCTTGTAACTTTGCTTCAAGTGCATTTGATAAAGCAATATTATATGCACTACCACTTCCTATTTGTACTCCAGATTTAGCAAGAGAAACTCTAGTTTCTCCTTTTACTTTTTGATAAGTTTTATTAAATTGTGCAATATCAAATTCTGCTTTTTGTTCTATCTGTGCAGCTTGACCTTCTAATACTGTAGCAGCTCTATTATTTGCTGCTTGATTATATTTACCAATAGCACCTTGCTGTGTAAATTGCATTACAGAACTTGCTGCTGAAATATAAGGTGCTGCTGCTACTAATGGAGCCATTAAAATATCCTCGCATACATATATTGATCAGAACCATCAAAACCAAATTTTCTCATTAAACCTTCGTTCTCCAAACCTAACCACTCTGCAAATCTTTTACCTTGAGCAAAATCTTTTCTGATTGCAGTTTGAACTCTTTTTATATTATGTTCTTTGGCAACTCTAGCAAAATTTTTTTTAATTGCTTTAGCTACACCTAAAGGATGTTTCCACATATCACTTGATGCTATAACCCAACCTTCTGCTACTTGACCCCAAATCATTTTCATACCTGCAGCAAAAATAGGTTTATTATTTACTATACCTGTAAAAGCTAAATTAGCTTCTTCTAAATTCATAGCATCACCTTCAATGTTAATATATTTTCTATCTGCTTCTAATATTTTATGATTCATTTGATATGACAATATTATTTTTCCATGTTCTTTTGTGTAAGGTATTATATGTAGCATATTATCCATCATTTGTCTGTAATCTTGGGTATAACGATAAAATTGTAAAAGGTAAAGGTTGAGTTTGTCTAACAAAGATAAAACCATCTGTTTCAAAATTACCTCTAAACTCTACCTCTTTATCTCCTGTAAATGGAGGTATACCTTCATCCATTAAATCAGCAGAACTTCTAAATGGTATTCTTTCTAAATTGTTTAAATCTGGTCCAACTTCCACACCTATAGTTTCAAACATTCTAACTGTAATATCATATATTCTTTTTGTTTTACCTTGTGATGTACCATTCTGTGATCCAGCATTTAATCTCATAGTTTGTAATAAAGATGTGTAAGCTAAACCAACTTTAACATCAGTTGAAGAACGATCTAAAGTAATACTTCCAGAGCTTACAGTTTTGTCTGGGTGTGATGCACCATTAGCTAATATAGAAACTGTTTGTCCTTCAAGATGGTCTAGTCCAGATATTGTTGTAACAGCACTACCGCTATAACTTAATGCACTATCTAAAAAATTAAATGATGTATTATCTGTTTGATCAAAATCAAATACATTTAATATTTCTACAAATCTTCTAGTAGCACCATTGATTGTTCTTTTAACAATTACATAGACTTGATATTCTGTATCATCTGTTGGAATAACTGCTGCACTTTCACATACAGCTTTACCTTCATCAGTTTTTGTTAATCTAATAGAATCATCTAAAGATGTAACAGTTAAAAATCCTGTAGACAATGGTGATGTTTCTGTAATTGTAACTACATTACTACTAACTGTTGCTGTAAAATCTGAATCAGCATCTATTAATGTTTTTAAATTTGTTGCTGTTTGGTTATTACTTGCTGTTGTATGAAATTTACCAGACGTAGCAGATGTAGCGGATGTAAATGTTGTAGTCGTACCATTTGCTTTTGTTAAAATTATTCTTGTACCATTTGCTATATTTGCATAGTCAGTAACTGTAATTGTTGCATTACCAAATCTACCACCAAAAATATGTCTATGCCAAGCAGTTACTTGTTGTTCTCTTTGATAAGTCAATCCTACTAATTCACCATCACCTCTAACTCCATAAACAATTTGATTAGGTTCTTGTTGATATGCAATTTGTGTTAGACCTCCTTCAGTAATATGTTCGGCAAGAATAGTCATGTCAGGTGCAATATAACCATCTACATCAAAGTTATAAGCTAGTTCTCTAATTTTTCTTTTAGCTCTTTGTAAAAAGAGTGTAGCATTACCTACAGCTATAGCATCTACATTAGCTGCACCATGATTAGATTGTTTTTTAATTAATATGTTTGTAGGTGTAATTGCAGTATCAACTGATCCACCCGATACTGTAAACTCTCCTCCTGCTGTACCAATGATTAAAGTTCTTGTTGCTGTCATAAATCTGATAGCATTAACTTGGTTAGATGCGATTGTATAAATGATTGCATCATCATCAGCTATTGTGCCACCAATGTTTGCATCCATGTTTTCATAATCACCAGACTTTGAAAAAAATATTGTTTGTGGTTGAGATGTTGTTCCTGCAAATACTAATCGTTGTTCAAAAAAGGTTACGCAAGAAGGATGACCTGTAGTGTCAGAGAAAGAACCCAAAGACCAATCTTCTGATGCAGTAGCTGATCCTAAATCTTTTATAATCTCTACTGTAATATTTGTTGTATCTGCTCTTGCAGTAACTTTCATATAACCATCTCTAAAATTAATTAATCTTCCAATGTCAGTTGCTAAAAATCCACTACCACCATTTATTCCTGTAACTGCACTAGCAACTACAGCAACTCCTGTACCTACTGTATGTGATGCTGGATTTAAAGTTGTTGTAGTAATGTTAGCATCCATAAATGGACCATTCGTAAAATCTACATCTGTTAATGTCCAAGCAGTATGACCAGTACGAGATAGTTTTTCTACCTCATGTTCTGGATGCGTTATGTACATGACATCTGCCGATTGTGCGAACTTAATATCAAATAGTTGTGCAGTAGTATAAGGTGTTGTTAGTTCAAAAACTTTGTTAGCTACACCACCAGAACTATAAGCAGTAAATGCTGTGCTGTTTATATCTACTCCATCTTTGTCTTGTAGTTCAAATGTATTGGTTGTTTTATTTGAAACTAAAAATCTTTTACTATTAACTTCTGTCATACCTACAACACCAGTAATTAATACTTCGTCTCCATTTTCATAACCATGTGATGTAGCAGTTACTACTGCAGGATTGGCTTGTGTAATTCCAGTTATAGTTTTATCTCCTTCTAATACAGCACCACTATCTTTGTACACTCTCATTTTTAAATTAGAGAACTCAAGCATATAAGTTTGTGTTGTTGAAAATTCAAAAGGTATCAATCTTGTTTTGTTATCGCTATCAGCTACTTCTGCTACAAATGTAGAGCCGGGTCTACGAGCTGCTGAACCATGTGGGTATACTACTAAATTTTCTAATGTTGCACAGCCAGATGTATATTTAGTTAAGTCAGTTCTACCATCTAATCTTGGCGATAGCTCACCACCTGTAAAATTTGTAAGTTCAACAGCAACCCTAGCCATTTATTAAAACCTTGAGTTTATAAATGTACTTGCATCTATTTGATCTGCCATGCCTAAATCTTGATCAACATTTTGACCTTCAGTTGAATCTACAAATCTAGCATCTTTTAATTTATCTTGAAACAAATTATACATATTTGTTGCTGTAGTATTATTAGAAGTAACTGCAAAAGCAATATCAGCAGCTAAAGAAGCAGATAAAGTTTCTCTTAACAATTCATCATATTCATTAGGATCTGTAATTCTACCAATGTATAATATTTTCATACTAGATGTATTGCTTAATATCTTTCTACCTTCTACTTTGTAGTTTGAATCATAATCTAATATTTTAAGTAATCTTAAACAATCTGCTGGTAAAGTATAAGCATAACTAAAACCCCATGCAGGAGCATCTGTGTCTGCTGCTAGTTCAACTCTTTTCTGTAAGCAGTTCCAAGGATGTGTTCTAAATAAACCATCTCTTACTTGGGTATATCTTGAGTTGCAAAGTCTTGCGTTTTTTGAATCTTCTGTAAGTGAAAGAATAGTTGTTGCACCTAACTGATTTAATGCTCCATTACAAATGTCTACTGTTGATGCCATATCACTTCCTTATAATATACTTGCGTCTTATTTGTCTATCTTTTTCTAACGCAAATATTTCTTCTTCTGTTCGTTCTTCTTTAGTATCAAAGCCATAATGATATTTAGTATCATGCTTAAACCTATCTACTAACACATACCTATATACATAATTATCTTTTTTAAAATGTAATACAGGTTTTAAATCTTGTATTTTTTTCATGCACTCTAGGCGGCTTCCACTCTCGCTTTCACCGCCTAAAATTTTATTTATTAGTCAATTACATATAACATTTGCAACTGAATAGTACCAGTACCATTAGCACCTGCTAATGTAACTGTAACTGGAACACCATCTTCGTTAGCATCTGTTACTGAATTTTTACCTAAAGCTATAGTGTCAAGAGCTGCAACACTTTCAGCAGATGTTGACGCAGCCGCAGCTTTGTATTCATCCACATCAAGAGCTTGTGCAGTTCCATCTGCTTTTGTATGAGCAGCATAACCTACAGAAATAGTTGTACTAGATCCTAAAGCATCATAACTAACAGCACCAGATAATAATCTAGCACCATTAGGAATAACAAACATAGTAATAGTAGATTGTTCAGCACTTGCTTCGTATTCAGCAAATGCAACTCTTACTCTACCAGAAAGTTCGTTAGTATTTACTTTAACAGAAGGTGTACTAGCAATTTTTGCGTATTGTATTGAATTAGCCATATATCTATCCTCCTATTATGATTCTGTACATTGTACTTCAACAACTTTAGCTTCTTCCATTCTAGTAGCACCAATGCTCATGCAGTAGTACACTTGAGTGGCATAAGACTTGTCGCTTCTTTCGTCTATTCTAGCATTGACATCTTTGCCAACACCTAAAGCGATTCCATCTTGTGCAAAAGCTATACATGATCTAGTTGTGCTAGATAATGCTAGTCTGTTTGATACAATGAAATTAAAACCAAGGAACGAGTTTACTTCACCATTTGCCAATGCTTTGACAGTGTTGAAGTCAGAACTTGTTACTTCAGTTGTTCCTAAAAGATCAGTGATCTGCTTCGGAGACACGATAATGTGTCTAGGAATTGAAGGATCTACATCACCTAAATCAAGTGTCTGTTTTGCAGTTCTTAATTTAGCGATAGTTAAACCAGTTGAACCATGTACGATTTGATTCGCATTTGATGTACTAGTTGATCCTGTTTCACCAGTGAACGCAGTTCCTAGTGCAGCAGAAATGATCACATCATCCATAGCTCTACCCATTGCCATAGCAGCAGCTTGAGCATAAGATGAAGTTGGATCTATTAAAAGTCTAACTTTGTCCTGTTGATCTATTAAATCAGCAAATTCATAATCCGCAAGAGATACTCTTCTTCTCGCATGAGGAGTATCTATTTGTGGAGTGTCTGAATGTCTGCTAGTTTTTTCAATAGCAGTTACTGAACCAACTTGATCGAAAAAAGCATTTTTTCCAACCACAGATTCAACACGAACTTTGTCTCTTAATAACGATCCCATTTGTTGAGAAAGCATTTGTACGTTTGCAGAATACTGCTGTACAAAAGCTGTAGTTATATTTGATGACATAATTGTCTCTCCATATTATTGTTAAGTTAAAATAATCAGAAAGGTTCTCCACTAAATAATAGTAGGCATCTCTTGGATTTTAAGTCTTTTAGACTAGAAGTCTATTCCTTCTTGTCAGTAAGGTTCTTGCGAATTTTCTTACCTACTATCCAATTATAATATTTTTCAGCGATTGGCAAGGGATCATTTTTCTGAAGTTCAGATCCTGTCTCCTTAACCAACCGCAATACTTCTAATCGAATTTCTTTATCATTAAGATTATTTATCTGCATTTAACATTTCTCTTAATGTGTAAACTTGTTGTACCATTTTATCATGATCTGGATGTTGCTTATTCCAATAAGGTCCATTAGTATCATTAGTAATAGCCGATATTTCAGATTCAATATCTGCAATCGTATTTACATTTTCGCTTTCAGTTGCAACAATTTTATCTTCTGACATCATTCCTGCTATTTTTGCAAAGCCTTTAATTATTTCTGGATGGTCTCCAAGTCTTATACCATTTGATAAAGTCATATCTAAAATTTCTGGATTAATATTAGCTTTTGCTAATGCACCAGCTTGTTTAACTTTACCTTCAAAGTCTCTACCCCATTCTTGTCTTAACTCTTGTTCAGCTTGAGATTGAGCAGTTTCAGTATCTATCTTTGCTTGTTGTGCAGAGCCTTCCATATTATTTTTATAAAACTCTAATATACCTTGAGCTTGTTTATTATTTAAACCCAACTTATGTGATTGTTCGGCAAAAGATTTAATTGCAGTTTCATCAAAAGGAACAACATCTGATTTTGCATCTAAAGCATATTTGTCTGGAGATTCTGGTCTACCTAATTTTGCGTAGGCTTCATCCCATGCTTCTTGAGTTGAGTTATTTGTTGGTATTGCTATTTTATCTTGACCAATCATTTTAACTGCATTGATATAAGATTTAGCTAAAGCATCTGCTTCAGTAAATTTTTCAATGTTAGGATCATTTCTATAAACTTCACTAATAGAATCTTTCCAAGATGATGTTTGTGGTGCAGGAGTATCTGCTGCTTTTACTGCAACTTGTGTGGCAGTTGGTTGTACTGTTTCTGTAGTCGCTTGTTCTACAGGCACAGTTTCCTGTGTTATCTGTTCATTTGACATTTTTATTTTTCCTTATCTTTTCGTAGCATTGATTTAATAAATAGAATGACACTACGTTGTCCTTCCATGTATGCACTTTCATGGCTATCACCTTTTACATTAGTGGTAGAATGATAATGACATCTTTTTTCAAGGTCAGACAAAACCTCTTTGCCTTCGTCTGTATTGAATATGTATTGATAATTTTTTTTTAGTCCTGCTATAAATTTCTCTAGTTGTTTATCTTGTTTCATATTATTCCACTTCAGCATTTGCTAGAGCTTTTGCTTCTTCTGGCAATGCTTTCGCTAGTGGTGCTATATCTCCTCCGGCTTGTGCAACTTGTTGCATCTGTGCCATTTGTTGTTGTTCTGCAGCTTGTGCTGCGGCTTGTTCTCTTTCTGCGTTTACTTGGTTTTGTGATTTTAATAATTTTTGTGGCATACCAACAATGTCTGCTAGATGTTTAACAAGATTATCAAAATTAACATAATCAAATACTGGTGCAATATTTTGCATTGAGCCTAATATTTCTATAGCTCTCATAATAGATTGTAGCTCTGAAGATTTTTGTGCTTTAGCAAGTGGTGATACATATTCTATTTCTATATCTCTACCAGATAAAAACTCTGGAGCTGGTGGTAGCATATCATTACGAAGTAATATTGCAAACACTCTATCAATTAATGGTTTTAATAATTCTGATTGTAGTCTACCTAATACTGGACCAAGTAATCTCATCTTCTCTTCGTTACGTTGGATAACTTCTGTTGCTGTCATTTGTGGACCATCTTGCATCATAAGTTGATTAACATAGAACACAGCTCTAATACTGTCTCTTCTTTGCTCTTCCATATTTAAACCTAGTGGATTGTTTGCACCAATGTTTAATGGTTCTATTCTATCTCTTGTACCTGATCTGTAAAAATTTAATCCACCCGGTACAGTTCTTACAGGAAGTAAGAAGCCATCATCCGGAACTAATAGTGGTGGATCAACTTGTTTTTGTGCAGCTTTGATTGTAGTCTTTGACATTTCATTTAACATCTTAACATCTGGTAATGCTGTCATTGCTGGACTTCTTCCATAAATTTCATTTGATGCTTTTAAATATCTAGGTACTACGAAAGGGAACTCTCTAAATCCACTAATAGATAATTCATTTGCATTTTTAAATTCTAAATAAACAGATTCAAATGGCATATTAGATTTATCTTTTTTCTTTGGATTAAAATCTGATCTTGGATAAACTGCGTGTAGTATTTCTACTTCTTGGTATGGATCTTTTTTAAATATACCTTTAATGTCTGTTGATGTTGCATCACCAAACTTTTGCATTGCAGCTCTAGCACTTATTTTAAATCTTCTAAATATTGTATCTATTCTGCCTTTATCATTCTCTGCAATAAAAACTTCGTTAATATGTCTTGTTGAAAATTTTATAATATCATCATCATCTTCTTCAATAAACATTGCTGCTGTACCAAATGTAATTAGGTCATGGTACAATTCAAATATTTCTTGTTGAAAGTTTGATCTATTAAATGCTGTGTACATTGCATCTGTAGATGCTTCTAACCAAAGTTTTGCTTCATCTTCATTATCAATTTCTGTATCTTTAAATCTTAAAGTAAACCAAGGTGTAGATGGATTTGTTAGCATACCATGTAATGATGCTGCTAATAATTCTACTGCTTGTATTGGTGATGAATCAAAAACTTGTTCCATTCTTTTATCACCTCTAGCTCTTTGTTTGGTAACATCAGCTTTTCTTGGTTGCATATAATCTGCAACTTCCTGCCAATGTGTTTCCCAGTTTTGTCTTTGACCTTCTAGTCTTTCGTATCTGGATAATATTCCTTTTGATAAATCTGTTCTTGCCATTATTGTCCTAATAAACTTTTCTTGCCTAGTGTTAATGTTTCATCTTCTACACCTTTTGAACTTGTCATAATTGTAGATGATCTACCTTTGGCTTTTGTCTTTCTTACATCATAAGCATCTGCTGCTTGTGATTGTGAAACTTCTGCTACTGTTGGTGTAACTGGAGCAGGAGGTGGTGGTGTAGGTCTAATTACTTTTCTTACTGCTCCTCCCATATTATTCTCCAAATGTTAATGATGATTTTGTTTCTTTAGTTTCTTTTACTTTAGCTTTTACTTCTGGTTTTTTAACTTCGTTTTCAAAAGTAATATCATTACCATGATCTATGGCTTTCTCGTAAGTTCTTTTTTCTTTTTCTACTTTTGGTTTTTTTTTAAAAATCTTTTTAATCTTGTCAAACATTATGATCCTAATAAAGTTTTCTTTTCTGTTTCAGCTTCTTCCTCAACACCTAGTGGTCCAGTTAAAATTGTAGATTTACGACCTTTTCTTTTTCTTTCCATTGCTGCTTGTTCTGCTGCAATCGCATCTTTCTCTTCTTGCGAAACTCCCGGAGGGGGTGGTGCAGGTTGAACTGGCGGCAGCGGTGGCATTTTTGGTTTAAAAAGTGAACCCATAATTATATAATCCTGTAACTATTATCTGCTACACTTTGTGGAGCTGATTGTCTAGTATTAATTTCTTGTAGTCCAACTGCTAGATAACGCATTGCATCACAAGCATGAGAACTCCAATCGTGTACAGGTTTCGATCTGAACATTCTATTTTTATCAATGTACTTCCTGTGGTAATGTCTTAACGCATCTATTAACTTTTTGCAATGGTCAGTATCAATCCAACATCTAGGTAAGGTCATTGTAGTTGCGTGGATGCCATCCTCTAGTGGAATTTTTGGAACGACTTTAAATCTTATTCCTAATTGATAGGCGACCTCTCTTCGGGTCTTACCATTGCCGAACTCGGTAACTTCAATGTCGTGTGGTGCAAAGTGATCTTTGTAGACATACTCTTTGTCATTAACCATCTTAACATAGTATGGTAAACCTTGACCTCTTTCTTCGTGGTAATCTATTATATTAATGCTTCTACCTAACTGCTGATAAAATATTATACTACTGTGGTCGGAGACCCCAAGATCCCATGCGGTAGATACTGGTAAAGAAGGATCGTAGGGAACTCTTGTAAGCTGTTTATCATCATCTAGTTTTGCAATCACATCTCCATATACTGCTCCTTCAATGTTGGCTATCCAATCACACTCAAACTCTTGCATATACTTCTTCTCACCCATAACTTCTTTTGCCTTGACCAACTCATCATTGTCTACGATCTTGGTATCTGATGCTTTAGCTTTGTAGTTAAACCAATCTTCCGCACCTTGTGCGTGTTGGTACAACTCATAGAAGTTGTTGTTCATTCCCATTGGTGTGCCAATAAAGACACAGTAGCCTTTACGATCTGATAATGCTGGTCTAATTATTTCTGGAAACAACTTACTGTTTACGTTTGCGTACTCATCAATGACACATCCATCAAGGTATATACCTCTTAACCCATCTGGGGATTCCGAGCCTAGCAAGGTGATTCTTGCACCATTAGGTAGGTCTACACGTAGTTCTGTTTCGTTAAACTTGGTGTGGGGTATCTTGGCAGTAAACTGTTTCATGTAATCCCATGCAATAGACTTTGCTTGTTTAAAGGTGGGTGCAATGTAGGCAAACCTAGGGTTCTTTAGTTTGGACAGTAATGCTGACCTAATTAGGTGATTGATCATACATACTGTTTTGCCGAATCTTCTATGACATACTAATACATTCCATCTGTGTTTATCTATTTGTTTGTGTAAGTGAGCTTGATGCTTTCTTGGTGTGTAAGGTATTTTAATATCCATGTTTAGTGTATCATATCGGATTTTGTACCAGATACAGGGTGGTAATCAAAACCCATATTGAGCATAGCATAGCTGATAAATAGATCGGCTGCTAGTTTGTTAGGAAAGCCATAAAACTTTAATATAACATTGTTTGTGCCTTCTTCTATGTAAGCAACTGAATCTAAATCATCTGCACTAAAGTAATCCATATACTATATCTAGTGTATTTTAAAAAAAATAAAACAGAAAAGATGTGTGTGTATAAAGGTGTGGGTGGCTGTAAGGGTGTCCTCAAGTCCGGTGTATATATAGAAAGAAAACTGCGGCAGAAATATGGGGTGTACCCCCTATAAAAAAAACAAAAATACAGACAATACTAGGTAAAATATATCTTAATTAGATTAGTGATAAGTAAAAGTTATCGAACCTAAAACATTTAATTAAATAAACTGTGTCGCTTGTTATAACGTGAGAAAAAAATCGGTTTCTGTTTATAAGTGGATACCAACTTTCAACACCTAACACAATACATTAGAACAATTATAAACTGTAAATATATTACACACTGTTGCAATAATATCACACACAATAAATAATACATCTTGCCTTATTCTTAACATAATTGATATATATGTTTTAGATATGTTTAAAACAAATCAACAAAAGGAAACTATGAAAGCAGAAATAATAACTAGATTAATGATGATACTGACAGGCTTTATATTAGCCATGTTAGGTGTAATTGTTTTTATACATGGTGAACACTATCCAATAGGTGTTTTAATTAGCTTTGCAGGTATTGTATCAATGTTTGCAGCACTACCAGACAATGCCTAATTATAGCCATAATAATTTATTAACTTTAATTAACTAACAAAAAGGAAACTATGAAATATAAATATGATGAAATAAAATCTCATTTTGAGGATTTTATAAATGATGAAAATAATAAAGATTTTATTAAAGATAACATTGATGATTTACATCATGAAATTTTTAATACTGACTATTATATAATAGGAACTTATCAAGCTAAAAAATGGCTAGGTGATGAAGTGTTTAATATAATAGATTTTATTAAAGAATATGAAAATGACAATTTCGGTTCAGTAAATACTGATTTTAGTGATCCAGAAAAAGTGGTTAATATGTATGTATATATAATTGGTGAGGACATAGTATCAGATTATAGAAATCAATTAGAAAATGTTGCCTAATTATAGCCATATTTATTTATTAACTTTAATTAACTGAAAGGAAACACAATGAAAGTACAAAACATAACTAGCAACAATGGAAACAAAATAGCAAATCAATTTATAATTTACGATAGTGATGGTAGTAAATACTTCCAAAGCTATAATTCAGTAATTGCAAAAATTGATCCCGCTAACAATATTACATTAGATCAAAAATATTGGAACTATAGTAATACTACCGGCAAATATAGAAATATCTTTTTAGAAGAAACTATAAAAGACACCAAAGCAAAAATTAAATCTGGTGAGTATATTTTAACAGACTTAAACAAATAGAAAGCGAGGAATAAATGAAAGGTAAAATAAATAGATTAAAAGAAATAAGAATTGAACTTGATAAAATAACAGAAGATTGTTTTCAAGATCATTATCCTAGTTATATTTCAAATGGTTTGAGTACCGCTTTAAGTATAGTTAATGATAATCTAAAAGAATTAAGAAAGTATGAAAGTAAAAACAAAAAAGAAAGCGAGGAATAAATGACAAATAAACAATTAGAAAGTGAGATAATAAAAGCATTAGACATTGATGCTAATATTGATTGGACTTTTTCTGAAACATCACCAGAAGAAGAATTTAAAGAGTTAAAAAAATTTGTTAAAAGATTATTCAAAGAATATAGAGAGGAATAAATATGAGTGATGATAGTAGCTACAATAAACTAAATAAAACAATCAAGAACTTTAATGATTATTTGGCAAAAATAAAAAAAGAGGTTGATCTAAATGAACACAGTTTAGCCATACATTATGATTATGATATTGTACCTTTGCCAGATGATATAATTGACAAAGCAAATAGAAAGGAAAAATAAAATGAAACAATATAATGTAAATAGAATACATCCAGACTTAAATAATTTTGATATGTATTTACAAGAACATTTTGTAAGAGTGTCTTATGATGATGACACAGATGTAAATGCTTGTATTACAGATATGAAATATGTATCTAAAAGATTAAAAAAATTAGATCGTATTGAAAAAGTATTAGGAATAAATGAATAAACAACTACAACAAAGGGAAAAATAAAATGAAAAAAATAAAACTAAAAGAAATATCTAGGCAATTTGTTATTAATGTATTTGATGACAATTTAAGTTTAAGCTATTTTAAACAATCAAATCAAACAGTAGAAGATTTTTTTAAAATGTATAATGTGGAAATTAGAGAACTAAATGAAAACGAAACTATCTATACAGTATAAACAAAATTTAGAAGAACTTATGAGATTAACACTTATAAATATTTTAAATGCTAAAGGTCTTTATTATCGGAAGTATCAATTACAGTATCAGCAGAAACGTCAATCATATCCGATTGATTATCCTCCCATGAAATTTTAATTGATTGATCGGTCTTAACATTCTGGACCTTATTATCTGAATACAGGTCAGTTAGTTTGTTAGCCAAAAAGGTAATGAACTTTGTTTTTTCTCTGATCCATAGTATCTGATTAGGATTTTCTATTTCTTGATATTGAAATACTTGTAAGAGTTTATCAATTAAAGTTTGAACACCATTTTTTCTAGCCTCTGTTATTCTCTCATTCATCTCTGGATTTTTTTTTAAGAAATGATAAAATTTCATCAAGCTGAACTCGTATTGTTTTTCCTCTAGTATTTCGGTAAGAGTTAAACCTCTCGTGAGTTTTTCGCAAATTGTATCGGCTTGGTTCGTTGTTATCAAGTCTGACTTTGACTTTGGTGTAATAGTATTCTTTGAGTTGGTCATCTGTATAGTTCCTAAATTGTTGTAGTTTGCTTAATTGTTTAATCCTTGTTTCATCTGTAAATTTGGGTTTTCTAAAGCCTTTGACATTTTGATAGCCATGATATTTACAGTAATATGTACCATTTGCAAGTTCATAACCTTTCATTCTACATGGTATTAATTTACCCTCACGTCTTCCTGCTCTCGTAAAGCCTTGACAAAACACCTTACGCATTGGTCTTCCAACCATTACTTTTTAGGTCTTCCTTTGTAATCAAGATTATTACGTTTATTAAACGCAACCTTTTCCCTATATCTTGGATTACTATTTTTTTTAATCTTGGTTAATTCATTAATTATTTTTTGAGGATGTACATAGGTAGCCTTACTTTCTCGGTCCAATTCAGTTTTCTTCTCTTTAGCTAACTTTACGTAGTATGGATTGTTAGTATCTGAATTAAGTTCTGTCAGGGGGAGCTTTGATAAGTTTAGTATTAAACTATCCATATTACCTCTATTATCTCTTATAATATTTTCTATATTATTTCCTTTATTTAATGTATTAATGTCTTCTACTAATACTGCTCTTTTATATACATTAGAGTGATCAATTTTATACTTCTTATTCTTATTATTGTATATAATTGAGCTATCTGATTCAGTTTTAAGGAATAATTGGTTAATTTTATAGGTTTTACCAGATCTACCACGTACAGTTGATATAACATGCAATTTTTCTAAAGTATCAAGGGTACGTCTGACAGTTATACGTGATAACTTGGTTTCTTTTACAACAGTTGAATAACGTAGACCACACTCATAGTTATTCTTTTTCCATGCGTGTTTCATTAAAGATAAATAGCAGTTCAAACAATTAGATTTTTTAGTACCACTTAATTTATCAAGGTGTCCATAAAGTTTGTAAGTTATGTGTAAAAAAGCAC
>Ga0208644_1001850_pt1 | contig 17271 bp, 29 predicted proteins | sample VirMetDEL_Nov_18_FD_184517 | JGI IMG/M metagenome (GOLD analysis project Ga0208644, IMG submission 184517) | Aqueous microbial communities from the Delaware River and Bay under freshwater to marine salinity gradient to study organic matter... | ecosystem: Environmental > Aquatic > Marine >... | reverse complement strand
TAGATCGATGTAGTTCACCGGTTTTTTCTGACCAATACGGTGAGCTCTATCCTCAGATTGCAGTCTAATTTCAAGATCATAGTTATTGCTGTAGTAAACTACGGTGTCTGCTTCTGTAAGTGTGATTCCATAGCCACCAGTTCGCGGCTGACCAACAAAAAACCTTAGACCGCTGTTAGGGTCTTGAAATCGATTAACTATCTCTTGTCGCTCATCTTGGGGCGTCTCACCGTAATAGCTTGCAACGCTATCGTCACCAAACTTTTGAGATAATTCTTGCTCAATCTTGTGGATATCATAGGTGAAGTTACACCATATAATGATCTTGCCCGACGCTTCTTCGATCACGGACATTAGTTCCTTAATCCGATTGCAAGGTAATTCTTGCAACGGCTCGTCGTCCGGTGCTAGAAACCCACAACAAATCTGCTGAAGACGCATGATCTGTGTCAAAACACTTTGTGTTGTAGCCAATTCACCAGAATCAAATTGAGCGAGAGCTAGTTTTTTCATCTGGTTATAGAGCTTGGCTTGCTCGTCAGTGATTTCCACATCACGGCGCTGATATATTTTATCGGGTAAATCCAAGCAATCTTTTTTCAACACACGATTACTAAACTTATCTAACTTAGCATTAAGTTCATCTAATCGCTGATAGCCTGTTATTTGTTGGAACGCCTTGGGTCCCATTGATACACGTTGAACATGCGCATATCTGCCCTGAAAAGCATAGTAACTATTAAAGCCGAGTGCTTTGGTGCTTAGAAAACTGCATTGGCCATACAAATCCATGGGAGATCGTGTGATCGGACTGCCGGTAAGTATTCTCCGATAATCGGCATACTCGCCAAGCTTTACTATATTTTTAGTGCGCTGTGCTTGCCTGTTTTTAATCGTCGTTGATTCATCGACAATCATTATGTTGCCAGGATTCTTCATCAAGAAAGTGTATGCCGCCTGCGCCCCACGCTTTGAAGACAGAGCTTCGACATTCATTACAAAGATGCGCAGTTGTTTGTCTTCATTAGGAACTAATATAGTGTCGAGTTCTTTTTTAAACTTCTTTGACGTGCTGGGAGTCCATCTTACTGCATGGTACTCGACGCCTAAGTGTATCGGTAATTCTTTTTTATACCAGTTATCATAAACACCCTTGGGTGCAATAATTAAAGCGGCTAATATTTTATTATCGCAATACAATTTTCCTACGGTATCGATGGCTACTTTTGATTTACCCGTACCCATCTCCATAAATAGTGCGTAATATTTCGCGGACCACGATTCTTCGAGCGCTGATGCTTGATGATCGTATGGAGTTGTTTTGAAATTATATGTTGACATGGCGGTAGTATTGGCGGTAATCTCACTTTTGTCAAGCCCCGAAAGGCGGCTTTAATAACGAAAGGAGAAAAAAACGTGTCTAACATTCTAGACCAAATGGAGAAAGATTTTGAAAATCAATTCTCCGACAATCTCGATAAGCTTGATACAAAAGAGCTCGGCTCTGTTGCAAATATAGCTAAAGAGATTGCAGCTAAAGAAGCTTGGGTCGCGGATCTTGAAGATCAACTTAAGACTGCGAAACAACAACTTCTTAAACTAACTGACGAAGATCTACCAACGCTACTTGCTGAACTAGGTCTATCTAAGTTTACCCTTGACGACGGCTCTGAGGTCACTATCAAGCAGACCTACGGGGCAAGTATTCGCAGTGATCGTAAATCCGAAGCCTTTGATTGGCTCAGAGACAACGGCTATGACGATATCATCAAGAATACTGTCGCGTGTAAATTTGGTCGCGGTGAAGACAGCCTTGCTGAAAGCTTCATTGAAGTTGCAAGCAAAGCAGGATTCGCAGTTGATCAGAAAACTGAAGTGCATCCACAGACATTACGTGCGTTTGTTAAAGAGCGTGTTGAATCTGGTGATGAATTTCCCATGGAAATGTTCGGTGCTTACATCGGACAACGTGCAATTATAAAAAGAGGTAAATAACTATGGCTACAAGTAAAGCAGTCGCAAAGAAAGAAAACACTGAGCTATCCGTTTTAGACATTTCATTGTTTGAGGCAGATGCCGGTGCGGGTAATGAAAACATGGGAGCAGAAGATCTTGCTCTTCCTTTTCTAAAAATCTTGTCTGGTCTTGATCCGGTCTTGGATCAGAATGAAGAAGCACGCAAAGGTGATATCTATAACACTGTCAGCGGTCAGATCTATAAAGGCAAAGAAGGCATCAAAGTCATCCCTTGTGCCTATCAACGTCGATTCATTGAATGGGAACCACGCGGTAAAGGCAATGGTGCTCCACTCAATATCTACGCGCCTGGTGAGGCTATCCCTGATACTGAAAGATCACCGGATGACAACAAAGACTATGTTGTCGGTGGCGAAGGCCAATACATTGAAGAAACACATCAGCATTTTGTTCTGCTTCTTAATGAAGACGGCGGCGCAGAAACTGCATTGATCGCAATGAAATCTACACAGCTGAAAAAATCACGTAAGTGGAACAGCATGATTGCATCAACTACTCTTCAAGGTAGCAGCGGCTATAGCTTCGTACCACCACGCTATTCACACATCTATGAGTTGAAAACAATTCAAGAGGAAAACTCTAAAGGTTCATGGCACGGCTGGGAAATGTCTCGAGTGGGTTTAATCGAAGACGCAGCCCTTTATGGTCAAGCTAAGGCATTTAGTGAATCAGTAAGTGCGGGCGATGTGAACGTCAAGCACTCGGATGATGAAGAAAAGCAGGACATCCCGTTTTAATTAAACCCTTCCTGCTAACAGGCGGCGGGCAACCGTCGCCTACTTCATTAAAGAATAACTATGAGCGTAGATAAATTTTCAGCCATATTCGACGGGCTCAAAGAAGCTTATGGCACATTTAAGGTCGAGAATAAACAAGCCAATGGCAAGAATACCGGTCGCGCAGGATTAGTCCGTCAGCCGCGGACCAAGGACCTTTGGGAAAAACATCTGCAGGGTACGTTCGGCATCGGCATTATACCGATCAACGAAGACAACAGCTGTAGGTGGGGATGTATTGATATCGATCAATACCCGCTAGATCACAAAGCATTAGTCGATAATATCGCTAAACTAGAATTCCCTATGGTCGTATGCCGATCCAAATCCGGTGGGGCTCACTGTTTTTTGTTTACAAAAGATTGGGTACCGGCGGTCGATATGCAAAAGACCCTACAACATATCTCTGCCGCACTGGGCTACAGCGGTTCCGAGATATTTCCAAAACAAATCAAATTACATTTAGATCGAGGTGACGTAGGTAACTTTCTTAATCTACCTTACTTCAATGCTGAAGAGGGCTTACGTTACGCCATCAAAGATGATGGTAGCTCAGCAACATTAGAAGAATTTTTTGAGCTCTATGATCAACGTGTTATAGATCGTGATGAACTACTTGGACTGCAAAGTAAAGAGAAAGCCCAAGAGTTTATGAAAGACGGACCACCCTGCTTGCAGATATTGTGTCAGCAAAAGATATCGGAGGGCGGACGTAACAATGGATTATTTAATTTAGGTGTTTACCTACGTAAAGCATTCCCTGATTCATATGAAACAGAGATACTTACTTACAATGCAACGTATCTAGCACCACCGCTACCGCTTAATGAAGTGAACCTGGTGGCAAAACAATTAGATAAAAAAGACTATGCGTATAAATGCACCGATGCACCTATCAATGCGCACTGCAATAAAGATCTATGTCGCACACGTAAACACGGCGTAGGTGTCGGAACGCACGGCGCACCTATTGCAAACTTGCGTAAGTACAATTCTGTACCGCCAGTATGGTTCCTCGATGTTAATGGCGAACCACTAGAACTCGATACCGATGCTCTGCTATCACAAGCCCTGTTTCAAAAAGCTTGTATGGAACAGCTTAACTTCATGCCACCCACATCAAAGAAAATAGATTGGGAAGCACGCATCGCGGGTCTTTTAAATGAGATGAAAGAAGATGAAACAGCAGTCATCGAGGTAGCACAGGATGCTTCAACCAGCGGACAGTTCTACGATTTCTTAGATGAGTTCTGCCATCATCAACAAAAAGCTGAAGATAAAGAAGAGATATTATTACGCCGCCCATGGGCCGATGAAGATAAGAATCTTACTTACTTCAGACTTAAAGATTTTGAAGCGCATTTGCGTAAGAACAAGTTCTTTGAGTACAAGTCACACAAGATCGCACAGAGACTGCGTGACATAAACGGCGAGAGTGTCACCTTGAGAATAAAAAATAGAGTGGTAAGAGTTTGGGCCGTTCCTTTCTTTAATACAGATGCACTTGAGCTTAAATCAACTAAATTTGATGCAGGAGAATCACCTTTCTAATGATAGTTCGATGTGATGGCGAAACATGCCCTTTGAGAAAAAGTTGTAAACGAGCAGAAACTCCAGATCCAGATGAGTTTCCTGTTTGGGATATCGTGCGCTACACCATAACTAACGGTGGTAGCCAAGTTAAATGTTCTAACTTTATGGTGAAACTAGATGTTAAAAGCTGATGGATTTGATGACGCTATCATGGGCGTTTGTAGAATTTGTGGCAATCATGATCGGCTTGTCTACGATTACGATGCCTGTTTAAAAATACTCATGGATCGTGACGGGATGACTTGGGAAGAGGCAGAAGACTACTTAGAGTTTAATGTGCTGGGAGCTTACGTTGGTGAGCAAACTCCTGCATTTATTCATATGTTAACAATGGAAGAGGTAGAAGAAATTTATGGCAAAGACAGTTAATAAAAATAAAGATCGAGATGATGAAATTTGGTATATGTATACCGAACTTCTCATGACACTAACAGCCATCGGTAAAAAGATGGACTTAAGTAGAGAGCGCGTGCGTCAAATAATCGAGAAAAGAAAAAGAAGTGTTTAGATTATTTGGACCACCAGGGACCGGCAAAACAACAACTTTGCTGAACATGGTGGATAAGGCACTTAACGATGGCGTTTCTCCAACTAAAATTGCATTCTTAGCGTTTACCAAAAAAGCCGCGACAGAAGCAAAAGAACGTGCCGCCAAACGTTTCAATCTTGATCCTGAAAAAGATTTATATTATTTCAGGACGCTACATAGTCTTGCATTTAGTTTGATTGACGTTAACAAAGATCAGATCATGCAACCAGAGCACTACCGAGAATTAGGTAAGGCCATAGGCTTTGATTTAGAAGCTACGTCAGAAGGTGACAGCGACGAAGGCTTTGGTCAGGTAACTAAAATCAACCATCCGGTGCTTAACTTAGTTAACCTTGCGCGTTTATGTAAGTCTGATTTGCGCAAAGAATATAACCGCTCCAATATTTCACAAGATTGGGTTACTGTTAAATATATTCATGACTCGTATGTGAATTATAAAGAAGCTTTTAAGCTTTATGATTTTACAGATATGTTGGAACTTTTTATTAAAGAAGGTCATCACTTATGTCCAAATTTTGAATTAACTTTCTTAGATGAGGCGCAGGACCTTTCACCCTTGCAGTGGGATATTGCTCACCTGCTCGATGGTAAATCTAAAAAAATGTATTGTGCTGGCGACGACGATCAAGCTATTTATAAATGGGCCGGTGCTGATGTTGATCACTTTATCAATCTAGATGGCGGCGTTGAAACATTATCTCAATCGTACCGAATACCTAAGAACGTACACAATCTTGCCAATAATATTGCCTCACGGATCACGAACCGCTTTCCTAAAAAATATGAACCAAAACAAGAACTTGGGAGCGTTCAGCGTGTTTACTCTGTAGATGAACTAGACTTATCTCATGGCTCGTGGCTAATCCTGTCGCAGGCTCAATACTTTTTATCTAACCTTACCGAACAACTAAAATCTATGGGCGTGTTCTTTGAAACACGTCGCGGAGTGAGCGTTCCAGAAAACATTGCAACTGCTGTTATGAGTTGGGAAACATTGAGAAAAGGTAAAACAATTACCGGCAACCAAGCACGCAAAATGTATGCATACTTGTTAGCACACTACGGTGTTAAACGCGGCTTTAAAAAATTACCCGGACTCATGGACGACGATAAAGTAACCATGGATGAATTGGTCGCGGACCACGGACTTGCTGTTGATCCAACACTTATCTGGCATGAAGCGTTAAAATTAATACCTGAAACTGAACGAGCATACTTAACCGCGCTACTTAGACGAGGTGAAAAAATAACGGCTAATCCGCGCATAAAACTATCCACTATCCACGGTGCAAAAGGTGGTGAGGCAGACAACGTTGTTGTTCTTACCGATTTAACTTATGCCGCAATCAATCACGCAGAAATGTATCCGGATGACCTGCATCGAGTTTTTTATGTTGCAGTTACACGCACACGACAAAACTTGTTTTTGGTTGAACCTGAAAACAACGACCGTTGCTATTACATATAAGGAATAATAATTATGGCACTACAAATGGCACTCCCTGGAACCATCACCGCAACTGAATGGGTACCACCTGGAGAATTTCCAGACCTCACGGATGCAAAAGAAATCGCCATCGACGTCGAAACACGCGACCCAGACATTAAATCATTAGGTCCCGGCTGGGCAACTGGTAACGGCGAAGTCGTCGGCTATGCCATTGCAGTAGATGGATGGAGCGGCTACTTTCCTGTCGCACATCTAGGCGGCGGTAACATTGATAAACGCATTGTCTCTAAATGGCTAAAGAAAGTATTTGAATGCCCCGCAGATAAGATCATGCACAACGCACAATACGATGCCGGATGGATTCGTCGAGAAGGCTTCACGCTTAATGGACGCATTATCGATACTATGCTGATCGCCGCACTAATGGATGAAAACAGATTTAGCTATTCACTTAATTCATTAGCGTTTGATTTACTTGGCGACATAAAAGGCGAAAGAGAATTGGTCGAAGCCGCAAAGTCATTCGGACTCGATCCCAAGTCAGAAATGTGGAAAATGCCGGCAATGTATGTCGGATACTATGCCGAGAAAGATGCTGAACTAGCCCTTAAGCTGTGGAACTATTTTAAAATTGAAATAGGCAAAAATGACCTATGGCAAATTGTAGATCTAGAACTGAAGCTTCTACCCTGCTTGGTCGACATGACATGGAACGGTGTCCGCGTTGATCTAGACGGCGTTGAGAAAACACGCGACGCGCTGATCAAGCGCGAAAAACAAGCTATGAAACAAATTAAACAACTGGTCGGTAAAGATGTAGAAATCTGGGCGGCACGATCACTCGCAGATGCTTTTGATAAAGTCGGAGTTAAATATCCAAAAACTGAAAAAGGCGCACCGTCGTTCACGAAAACATTCTTAACTGATCATCCACACGATTTACCTAAGCTGATCGTCCAAGCGCGTAACTTAAATAAAACCCAAGGCACCTTCATCAACTCCATTGCAAAGTATGCCGGTAAGGATGGACGCATACACGGACACATTTCACAAATTAGATCGGACGACGGCGGTACCGTCTCAGGACGTATATCAATGTCGAATCCTAACCTACAACAAATACCGGCTCGCGACCCAGAACTCGGTCCCATGATCCGAAGCCTATTCTTACCCGAAGAAGGCGAGCAGTGGGCGGCTATTGATTTCTCGCAACAGGAACCACGGATCTTGGTTCACTATGCACAAGTTTATGGTAAGTCACGGAAGATGGAACTGCGCGGAGCACAGGACTTTGTTGATGAATACAACAAGGATCCCAACACGGACTTCCATTCGATGGTCGCAGAGATGGCAGGCATTCCACGTAAACAGGCAAAGACCATTAATCTAGGACTCATGTACGGCATGGGCGTGGGCAAGATGGCAATTGAATTAGGTATTGAGCAAAATGAAGCTAAACGTCTAGTCCAGCAATACCATGACCGCGTACCTTTTGTTAAAGGATTAATGAATGGTGTGACCTCAAGATTGAATGAACGCTCTTCAAGTGGTTCGGTGCGATCACTACTCGGACGTAAATGCCGCTTTGATCTATGGGAGCCTGATACCTTCGAGATGAACAAAGCTTTACCTTACGAAGATGCCGTTAAAGAATATGGTGACACCTGTCGCCTAAAGCGTGCCTACACCTACAAAGCCCTCAACCGATTGATTCAGGCATCCGCCGCAGACATGACCAAGAAGGCAATGATCGATATCTATGAGACCGGCAAAATTCCTCTGATACAAATTCACGATGAGATTGCCCTGTCCGTTAAAGATGCCGATGAAGCCCGACAGTATTCAGCAATGATGGAACAAGCCGTGCCCCTCGAGGTGCCCAATAAATGCGACATCGACCTCGGACCTAGCTGGGGCGAGTGCGAAGAAATTTAAAAGTCAAGGGGGGATAAATAAGCTATTTAATCCCCTTGACATTTATAAGATTTATCGCATATCATTAAGCGTGAGACTACTCCTCTCACCAGCCATCTAACCCTTGAAGATGGTTGACACTGCTATTCCCGCAGGTCTCCTTGCATTACCTGCGGGCTTTTTTAACCAACAATAAAAGTAAAAAAATGGATACAGATAAGTGGAAGTCGGTACTCGTACCGCGAAAAATTTACGACGAGATGAAATTAATTTGCAGAACCGAAGGACGAACGATCACGAACCAATTACAATTGATGTGGCGCGTGTACCGCGATTCGGAGTTTCATAAGAAAAATGACGATGTTGATCAACTACGTAAGGCGGGATTGTGAAAGGCGCGATAAAAAAGAAAATACATATAAATCAACATGTTATTCGTGAAAATGCAAAGACCGGAGAAAAAAAACCAGTGATCACGGTCAAGACGTATAAGTCGAATCACTACGCGAATGAAGTTGAAATACTCGGTAAATCTAAGATCATCTATTCGCCGGATAAACCGCTATCCTGCGGAGCTAAAGTCTGGATCGAAACCAATGCCGACGTAATACTAAAATAAAACTTAAGGAGTAAAACTAACTATGGCAGAAAAACACATTTTTGTAGGACTTACCTATGAAATCATCGACGAATACAAAACATGGCTCGAAGAGCACGGTGCCACAAAACAAGAATCCTTCGCCTACGCCCAAGGACTACAAGACTTCTTCGACGATCCGAAGACTGTCCGTAAGTTCTTCGTCCACAGCCACCTACAACGAGGCAATACTGAATGAAAATAGTTTTTGACGATGTCATTAAAGCGCACGCCTTCTTTATGGAATGCGATCAACTGCATAAAGAAGAAAACGTCGCTATCGTGGAGGCGGATGACGGCAAAGCCTACATCCTCGACGCGCATGGCTTGAAAGAATTTGATCAAACTATCACTTACCTAAAACTCGGCGCGAATAGTGACCTTCGCGTCGCTGTAGGACTCATCGGTCACGAACCACGAACATAAAAAGGAAATACTATGAATGACGATCTTAAAGATAAAATTAAAAAAGGCATTATCTACGCAATCATTATCATCGGTGCCTACGTCGCACTAAGCGCAGTCACCAAGGCAGTCTTCGCCGATACCTACCTAGTATCGCCCAACGGCACATACCTCGGTAATCTCAACAACAAGTACGATACCAACAGCATCTATAATAAATATGGACGCTATGGCTCTAAATACAGCCCCGACTCCATCAACAATCCTTATGGAAAATACGGCTCTAAGTACAGCCCCTATAGCCCCAACAATCCATACGCGACACAAGCACCAATCATCATCAACCGCGGCTACACTAGGTACTAATCATGTCCGCTTATGATAGATTTCAACCACCAGGGCACGCCGATTCCGACGTCAATGAAAACGAAGCACAATTCGCTTGGGATAGAGCGTATAACGCCTTCCTCGACGACTTCGATTACTTCGAAAGCTTCAGTGACCAAGAAACACGAACCGCGCTTGCTGAAAAATTCGCCAACGAAAACTGGTACACCTACATGGAGGATCTATAATGATCGAATTTATCGGCATGCTTATGCTCTTTCTCATCTTCGCCGGTATAATATCCGGCATCCTCTCTTTGCTATGGACGGCTTGGGACTATCGAAAACAAAAAAAGGAACACGAGGGTTGACATTGTCGTAGATACGACTATACTCACCACAGGATAAATCATTTTTGTCCTCCTCGTAGTTAGTGATAAAGCCTCGGCATTCCCTCATGTCGGGGCTTTTTTATGCTATTCTCGTTAAAACAACTACGGATCACGAACCATGTCCCTAGAAGACCTATTCGATCAAGTCGAACACATAACCGAGACAGAACTCGATTACGAAGCAACGAGAGAGGCTACAGAGGCTTTAATCGAAAAATTAGTAGGTATGGACATGTGCATGCCTTCGGTTGTCTCAGCCATTCTCACGACCACTATGATTCAATTGATTGCTACAAGCCCCAGCAACCAAATTACTATGGCAATGCTATCCTCCTGCCTTACCCGCGCTTGTCGGGAACTGAGCGAGGTCGACGACCCGCGGATCACGAGCCAGTGGCAGATGGGTAGCGACGAACTGCACTAGGTCGTTAGTTAACGCGCCTATATAGTGATTTATCTGAGAAATTATTTTTTTTAAAAAAATTAAAAAATAGCCGTTACAGCCGTTACAACGTTACAGGGGCTCTAAGTCCCTTATATATAAGGGTTTTATTGTAACACTACTGTGTAACAGGAAATCAGGAGTTACCTGAGTTTATGTAACAGGCGATTTCGCCTATAATGCCTCCCTGAGTTTTTTTTTTTTTTTTTTTTTTTTTTTCTGAAATAAATTACTATATAGGGCATTATCTTAGACCATCTTAACGTTAAGCAATTTTTGACCCATGATGCCTGAAAAACAGAAAACTAAGAATCTTGGTGGAAGACCAAGAGTACATGCCGATAGCCCCCTCACCCGTAAGCAAGAACTTTTTGTTAGAGAGCTGGTGAGTAAAGACGGGCAGATAACTAAAACCGAAGCCGCAGTAAATGCTGGCTATCCAGCTAAGACCGCCACAGCCGCGGCAAGTCGGCTAACTAATCCAAGACATAATCCACATGTGTGTAAAGCGATCAAGCTCTATCGTCAGGAACTAGATGAAAAGTTTGGTATCGATTATCAGCGTCACCTGCGTGACTTAAAAATTATTCGAGATAAAGCTTTGGAAGCGGGAGCGTATTCTGCCGCAGTACAAGCTGAGTATCGTCGAGGTCAGGCGCAGGGCGATATTTATATCAGCAAAGCTGAGATTAGGCATGGAAGTATCGATTCGATGTCTAAAGATGAAGTTATGAAAGCACTAAACGATTTAAAGGAAAATTATGTCAGAGTCATTGATGTCACTCCCGAAGGGGATGTTACCGAGGGAAGCGAGGAAGAATCGAACGGAGTCGGGCTTCTACAAGATGATCAAATCAGCGATGGAGAAATCATCGAGGAATCTGATACACACGAGGATGGAGACGTGGGCACTCCCAGGGATTCCTGATCTATTAGTTTTTGACGAGCTAGGTAAATTTCACTTTATTGAACTCAAACACACTACCACCAATAAGGTGGAGTTACGTCCGCACCAAGTTGCGTGGTTATCGAGGCATGATAAAGGAAGCTGTTGGATATGGGTTCGTCAGAAAAAACGATCTATGAAAAAATCTAAAGTTTATATCTATCATGCACGTCAGGTGGTGGACTTACGTTTAGACGGGCTATCTGTTGAGCCGTTTTATGAGGGCGAAGACCCTTTTGATTTTGATGCCATATTTAACTTGACATTCCCACATAGCTAGATAAAATCCCATACGTTGTTAACTACACTATGAGAAAACAATGAAGGAAGAGATAGAAGACTTTTTGTTTCAGGATTTTCAAAACCTTTTGTGTGAAGCCATGCGCAGTAATGTTGGCTATTCTAATCGAGATGGCGAATTAAAAGAGCTAGTGCAGGAAGCTACATGGAAGGGGTCAGCAAAATCATATGAAGCATTGGGGGAGTATTTATTTTTAATTGCCTATGATCAGGCACGTGAAGAACTAAAACGGGAGGTAGGATAAGTGTTTTTATTAGACTGGATAATGGGGTTAATACATGGAAAGTATTATAAAGAAGCCAAGAGAGACCTAAATAGAAGGCGCAGAAGATAACCAACACAAGCCCGTTAATTCGGGCTTTTTTGTGTCCGCAGTATATTAGTTGACATTATCTTATACCCAGATTATATTAAGCACTTCACTAATCTAACGAGGGATTTATCGATGAAAATACAAATAAGCAAAGAGCGATCAGTAGAACTATCCGAATTAACTGAGACAGACGCCCTAATTTGGGCGAGTGCGGTATATCTAGTCACGCCCTACAGCAGTCATATTGCCGAGATGACTGATGAAGATTTTGACACATTTATTGAAGAAAATTGCCTTGAGGAACATGAGTACAAGTCTGCCCAATATATCTGTCAGAGAATTGACGATTTAGCGTCGTACTTATTACATTCAATAAAAAAATAGAGAGGGCAAACAATGAAAGAATATAAAGTAGCACTACATTTTGAAGAGGGTGTTGTAGTACACGTAAACGCTACTAGCAAGGAAGAGGCGCATAAAACAGTATTTGATATGGTAGATCAGTATGGGGCAGGCTCTTTAAGTGGTGAAGTTGTTCATAGAGATTGGCAAATAGATCTAATAGAGGAGCGCGACTTAGAGCCAAAAACCAAAGAGTATCGTGTCAGTTTTGTACCTACTGAATCTCTTAATGGCTTTACTGTAGAAGCCTTTAGCGAGGAGGAAGCTAACGAGATAGCTTTGCAAGACTTGCGGGACATTATTGAAATTAAAGAGATGGAGGAGTAGATATGGGAAAACCTAAAGAATATAACGTTCACATTACTGTGCATTATCGTCTTAACATTGAGGCGGATAGCGAAGAGCATGCAAGAGAGTTAGCTGAATTTGAAAACTGGGAGGATAACTTTACAGATTGCATCATTGATGTTGAGGAGAGGGAGGAGTAGATATGGAAGATTTAACTTTAGATTCTGATTTTTTCTTTAAAAAGTATAAGCCCGTTCGCAGGGAAGATGGCGAGAACCATGAATATTATTTCGAGACGTATGGTGATGACTTTGAGTTTGTTAAGGCGCAATCACCGGAATATGTGTGGACAGTAGTTGATGGCGATATAGGCACATACATTGTGCAAGGCTTACGTTTTGTAAATCGAATAAATTATTTGATTGCAACAAAGCCGTATAAAGAGGGCGAACCCGATCACTATATCGATCATCTAGACAGCGATATGGATGACCTATATTGGAATAATTCGTCGCACACTATTAGTTGACATTATCTTATAGCCAAACTATATTAAGCACTTCACTAATCAATTGAGGGATTGAGCAATGAAAATATCAGAATTAACGCAGGAAGAGATCGATTTTTTAGAGGAATCAATAGAAATAGGTCGATCTGAGGATAATGAAATTGTTATCACTTCCCTGAATGCCGATATTGAGGGCGATCACAACGGCAATCATTATGGCGATCACAACGGCAATCATTTAGGCGAACACGAAGGCGATCATTGGGGCTATCACTATGGTTATCACTATGGTGATCACATAGGCGATCATGAAGGTAATCATGAAGGTAATCACTTTGGCGATCATCGGGGTTATCACGGCGGCGATCACTTCGGCATACACAGAGGCAATCATAAAGGCGATCACTTTGGCGATCACATAGGCGATCATTCGGGCGATCACTTTGGCGATCACAAGGGCGATCACAGGGGCGATCGCGTAGGTAATCACTATGGCGATCACATAGGCGATCATTATGGTTATCATAAAGGCATACACAGAGGCAATCACAAGGGTGATCACTTTGGCGATCACGACGGCTATCACGAAGGTAATCACTATGGCGATCACGAAGGTAATCATGAAGGTAATCATGAAGGTAATCACTATGGCGGTCACGAAGGTAATCACGAAGGTAATCACTATGGTGATCATAAAGGTGATCATGAAGGTCATCACTTTGGCGATCACGAAGGCGATCACTTAGGCATACACAGGGGCTGTCATTTAGGCGAGCACCTAGGCGATCACTTTGGCGATCATTGGGGCGATCACTATGGCAATCACACAGGCATACACGACGGTCAGCATAAAAACGATTACTATTGAGGGTTCTACTTGCAATAGTCTTATATTTATCTTACTATTCAACTTCACTAATCAATTGAGGGATTGAGCAATGAAAATATCAAAACTAACGCAAGAAGAGATCGAGTTTCTAGAAAAGTCTATTAAGATCGGTCGGACGAATATGAATAGACTTGTACTTACTGAAATTCATGCTGATCTTGAAGGTTCTTTTTTTGGCTATCATAAGGGCTGGCATTATGGTGATCATCACGGCGGTCATCTTGGTGATCATCAAGGCAGTCATAGAGGTAATCACTATGGCGATCACGAGGGCGAGCATCAAGGTAATCACATAGGCGTTCATGAAGGTGATCATGACGGTAGTCATTTTGGCGATCACAAGGGCACTCACATGGGCGATCACTATGGTGATCACAAGGGCGATCACAGGGGCGATCGCGTAGGTAATCACTATGGCAAGCACACAGGCAATCACAACGGCGATCACTATGGCGATCACATCGGCAAGCACTACGGCGATCACAAAGGCGGTCACGACGGCGATCACGAAGGTAATCACTTTGGCGATCACAAAGGCGGTCACGAAGGCGATCACAAAGGCGATCATAAAGGCGATCACTATGGCGACCACGACGGCGATCATTGGGGCAATCATAAAGGCGATCACATAGGCGATCATGAGGGTCACTACTTCGGCAAACACTATTGAGGGTTATACTTGCAATAATCTTATAATCATATTACTATTAAATTTCACTAATCAATTGAGGGATTGAACATGTTGAAAACAGTAGCACTATCACTAGCGAATAAAACAGCGGGTTGCGCTGTTACATATAGAGCGGGTTCCCGTGAGCGTTTTGGCACATGTCCGAATACATGCGAATTAAATCCATGCGCGGATAAATCGACAAATAAGATTGATCTTAAATATTTGCGTGCTTTGATTGATGCTGTCCCGCCCAAGGGTAAATCATTCACATATACACATTTTGCGCCTCACTATTGGCGCAAGGAATTAAAAGAGGGTGGGACTACAGTTAACTATTCTGCAAGGGATGAAAAAACCGCCATCAAGTATTTTAAGCAGGGCGTTCAATGCGTCACTGTGGTTAATCCTGATCATTGGGAAAACAATAAAAAATCTTACAAGCGCGACGGCGTGCAATTTGTTAGATGTCCGCAGGAGCAATATAAAAACTTAACTTGCGGAGTGTGTAAATTATGCGCTCATCCTGACCGCAATCACGTAATTGTTTTTACTCAACACGGATGCGCAAAAGATAATCCAAAATGTTATGCCGATAATGGGCACGTTCTAATACATTGGAATGCTACCAAGAAAAAAGGCGCGGACAATGACGCTCAAGCTTTGCGGGATTTTGCCGAGTCTTTACCCATTGGCACAGTATTGCGCCACCATGTAGCAGGCGATATTGGGCGAGAGTTGCAATAGTCTTATATTTATCTTACTATTAAATTTCACTAATCAATTGAGGGATTAAAAAATGACAACAGCACAGATTAATCGACTAGCACAAAGAAATAACGCCATACAAAAAAACACGTTGCGCTTGCGTGATACTTGGCAGACTAAGATGCGCGGCGGCGATAATCTCGAATATCAACTGTATTGCGAATTATCGGACGATAAGCCGTTAAAGTCTTTTGATGAATGGCTGGCATCATAAGCTAGTTAATTGTTAACACTTATCCCGCGCGGTCGATCGGTCGCGCTCCAAAACCTACCAACCCGCCCCGTGAACCGCGAGGCGGGTTTTTTTATGCGTGATCAATGGTGCGTGGTGCGCGGAAATTTGACCGCCGTGCTCGTGATCTGGCGGGTTTTCAATGCCCGTTGCAATAATCCCATATACCCGTGTATACTGACCGCTCACTAATCAATTGAGGGATTGAAAAATGAAAACGTTTAATTTCACTATTTCATGTGATCTTGCGGTCGCAATAATTAATGACGATCGCACCGGCTTAACGGATGATGATGAGCGCGCCATTGAGGCATGGTACGAAAAGCACAATATTGGGTGGATTAACATGGTCGACGATTGCGAGATATTGCACGGCACCCAATGTGATATCACGGGGCTGTGGAGTGATTGCGTTGACGTTATTGCGTATGAGTCAGTCCGGTATGATATGACGCCCTGCAATATGTAGGCATGGAATTAGACTTTAACGATAAACAAGCAACTAATGGAGTTAGCATGAGCAAAGTGAGAAGTAAACATAATGATTTATTAAATTACTTTTTATACGATGAGAAATATTTATCAAAAAAATATGTATCAAAGTGTAAAAAATTATTTAAAGAGTTAGACAAAAAACAACACAATTAATAGGGGTTATAAAAAATATGAAAACGTTTTATTCGATTGACTATGATACCGAGTACGGGGGCGCAAATTTTGCTGGCGAATATGAGAGTTATGGCGCATTCATAGAAGCGGCGAACAAAGCAGGTCGTGAATCGGGCGTGTTGGGTAGTGATGAAAGTGTACTGGATTGTGATCATGAAATTGAGGGGGGCGTATAATATGAGCGACTTACTATATTGTCAGCATGAGGGCGAAGATACTTGGTTCGAGTATGACGGATATGGAATTCCACTATGCAAGGTGTGCGACCGATGCCATGACGCCAAGATGGCGCAGTATCGTTCGGACATCCGTGAGCATTATGATACTGATGAGTCCATAGATTAATCGAGCACTATCCGCGCAACACTAGCCGGCTATTAAGCCGGCTTTTTTATGTATGTTGCATTTATCCTATATTCCAGCTTATAATGAGCACTCACTAACTAATGAGGACTAAAAACATGGAAGCAATAGCAATACCATATAGCGCAATTTATACAGACAGCGACGTATCCCCAGAGATGCGCGAGGCATGCGGGTTGATTCCTGAATTCTTTGCGCGAGCCGTTGCCGAGGGCGCGGACACACTGAACAAAGTGTGCTCATCCATGAGTGATTATTACGGCTTCGGCAATAGTTGGAATTTCGACGGCACGATCACAGCCGAGGGCGTTTACGTATCCCCGTATGAGGATGATGACGATCTCGAGCCGCTAGGACATTGGACATCGAACACGGGCGGATTATTCGATCTATTCGTGTA
>Ga0208644_1001849_pt1 | contig 17285 bp, 15 predicted proteins | sample VirMetDEL_Nov_18_FD_184517 | JGI IMG/M metagenome (GOLD analysis project Ga0208644, IMG submission 184517) | Aqueous microbial communities from the Delaware River and Bay under freshwater to marine salinity gradient to study organic matter... | ecosystem: Environmental > Aquatic > Marine >... | reverse complement strand
CCCACGCAGCATCCCCCGCAGCATCCCACGCAGCATCCCCCGCAGCAGCCGCCGCAGCGGCCAGTTGCGCCTGCGTTGCGTTACCGTCAGCGAAAGCGCGAGCCGTCGCGATACATTCGCGAACGCGCGTATCGTTCGGCCTCGCCCTTTCAAAGATGGGCAAGACGCGCTCGGCGCAGTCGCAGGCGAAGTGGCGCGCGATCCGGTCGTTCCACGCCAGCTTGCGCGTAAGCCGCACTGGCCCTGCCGTCACAAACTTGTTACCGCAATCAATCCACTCACTCTGCGAATCGACCTCGTAAGCGGACTTGTTCAGCCACTCCAAGAGATTGTTCAATCCGGTGGCGTGATAGCCGTTCCTGCACGCCACAGGCTTACCCGTGATCGCTGGCAGCCACGCCCCAGGCCCTTCGTCGGTAGGTAGCGGCCAATGGTGGCCCTGCAGAGGGCTTGTGCCGTCTGCTCGCAGAAACTTGATTTTGGCCGCGCTCATGCCGCCACCTCCGTCCCGTCCATGATCGCGTCGAGAAGGATCTGAAGTTGCGTCGCGTCCATGTCTCTGGACTCGACGCCATCGAGACTGACCCGAGCCTTCGCCCGCTGGATGAACTCGCGCGCCTCGTCGTCTTCGTCGCTGCCGATCGAAGCCTTGGCCGCGTTCAGCACCTCGCGGCGCAGCTCGGCGCAAACGTCGGTCTGCGGCTTGCGCTTGGCCTGCGTCCTCGGCCGGGTGTCGGTCAGGTTGTTGTGCGCGGTCGCGTCTGCGTCTTCGCCGTCCCCCGTCGCCACCTGGAAGGTCGCGCGGAGGAACTGCTTCAGCGCGTAGGACTGCGCGGCGCCGTATGCCTGCGCGCCCATCTTCGCGTTGACCTGGACGGTGCGAGCGAGCGGGCCGAGGCTGGCGCCGCTTTTGTGGATGAGCGTGAACCCGAACTTCACGGACAGGTTCCCGCCGGCGACCTCGGTGTCCAGCTCGTCGGTCAGGACGCAGAGCCCGTGCTTCGCGCAGATCGGCCGGATCGCTGAGAGAAATCCGTCAACGCTCGCGAAGTTATAGTTTCCGTGTTGGTTGCGCTCGTCCTTGTTCAGCTTCGGTACTTCGGCCATCACCGCCACGATGGCGGCGGCGATGTCTGGATTGACTGACCAGGACGGGCGCATCGCTGCGCAGCATCGCGTGCGCGTAGCTGACGGCTGAGTGGGCAGTCCGGAAGAACTGAACCTCAGTCGCCGCGTCGTCGGTGAAGATGATGTCCACGCGGAAGCGGGTGGCGTTGCTGTCCAACCGCTGCAGCTCGGCCTGCTCGGCCCTGCGATCCAGCTCGCGCAGCTCGCGCAAACCGGCCTCAACGTGCTGGTCGATGGACCGCATCACAGCACCGCCGCCTTGCGCAGCATGGCCGACTTCGCCACTCGGCCGCCGCGCTTCTCGATCACCTGGACGGCGACCAGCTTGCGCGGGCGTTCGTCCCACTCGCGCATTTCATCGACCGTGATTTCCTCTCGGGCCTCACGTTCGTCGTGTTCGTCTTGCGGCCCGTAGGCCGTTACTGAATGGTCTCGCATCGCACGCACCTCACTGCGTTCGAGCCCGACGCACGGACAGGCCGGACCGCGGTATGCGGACCAGCCTGACGAACGGCGGGCAGGGTTGTTGAAAAGGGGTGGCGGCTGGCCCTGGCCGGGGAGGCCGGGCCAGCCGCCTGCGTCGGTAGAGGAGAAGAACAACCGACGCCGCGCCAGTGGCAGGGGTAGGGGAACCACCGGCGGCGGGGTGACCCCCCACCTGCGCTTACGGCTGCCGACTCAGACGCGCAGAAATTTGCGATGTCTGGCGCTGCATCCTGCAACGCCGAAGCCGGGGCGAAAGTACGGGTGGAGGGTACGCGGAAGCGCGAGAAATTCCCGCGAACGGGAAACTCAGCGCAAAGTGAGGTCTGATGCGGGAAAAGTGGGCTGTGCAGGGATCGAACCTGCGACCCGCTGATTAAGAGTCTGCGGGTCACGGTCGCTGCAAAGAAAACCCCCGAGGGGGCGAAACCAGCACCAGACATGCACCCCTTGTAACCGAACGCCTCGGCTTGTGTCAACAGTGGCACGCGGCAAAAGTCCTTGACGGGCGCATTTTTCAGGCCCGAGCATCCCTTATATGGAGACGGTGCGCGACTTCGTTGCGAGCTGGCGTTCAGGCCGGGGCTCGCGACGAGTGACCGCCGGCTGGGAAGCCGGGCGGAAGCGGCTGCTGCGACGTTTACTCGAAGCGCACGGCTCGAAGCCCCTCGACCAGATCGAACCGTCCTGGATCTGGGACGCCCAAGACGCAGCCGCCGCCGATGGCTGTTCGCCTGCGACGATTAACCGCATCACAGCCGCCGCTCTGGCGCTCATACGCGACGCAGAGGCCTCCGGCGACCTGCCCCCTGGCACTCGGGCCACCTTCCTCGGCCGCGTCCACAGAGAGCGGGAAAGCGGCGAGAATCGCATGAGAGCGTTCGACCTGGCTGAGAGGGACGCGATCATCGCGACGGCCGCGACCTTCTGCCCGTGGTATCACCCGTTCATCGCCTTCCAGTTCTTTACCGGCCTGCGCGAGTCCGAAGCCCTCGGCCTGAAGTGGGACGCCGTGGACCTGCGCGGCCGGCGGCTGACCATCAGGATCTCGCGGCGCGAGAACAAGGTCGAAGCCTGCAAGACATCCCGGGCCCGCCGGACCATCCCGATCAGCCACGCGGTCGCCGCGATCCTCGCGAGCATCCCGCGCAACAACCCCGACGGCTGGGTCTTCACCACGCCAACGGGCGCCTGGATACTCGAGAGTAACTTCTGCCGCCGGGTCTGGCACCCGCTCATACGGGCCACCAGGCCCCGACCGCAGACCCTTGCCTTCCGGTGTACCCGGCACACCTGGGGCTCGCTGGCGGCCCTCTCCGGCGCCAGCACGGCCGACGCGGCGGCATACATGGGGACCAGCCGGGACATGTTCACGAAGCATTACGAACGCTACCTCGGCAGCTTCGCCGGGATGGATTTGGAAGCGATCGGCGGCGGGGGCACGCTGCGAAAGGTGCAGGGCTGAAAAAAAGGCGCCGCAGGGGTGAGGCCCTACGGCGCCGTGGCGAGGAGGCGTCGGCCTGGGTGAAAAACCGACGCGCGGGGAGAATCGCGCGTCATGCGTCGGCTGGCAATGCCGACCGGGGAAATGGTGCAATTCGATGAAAGAGTTCCTGAAGTCTCTCGGGTGGAAACAATGGCTCTGTCTGGTCGGGATCGCGTGGGGGCTGCTGCTCGTCTGGTCGGCGGCGACCTACCAAGGGGCGCGGGTCTACTGCGCCGTGAACCCTTGCTACTACATCCTGAATGACTCGACGTGCCGAGCCGGGGCGGCCTACAACGACCCGCTGCGGGAAGCGAAGAAGGCGGTCTGTCCCTACGTCACAGGGCCAGACCGCTTCCCGCTCCGCTAGCCCGCCTGGATGCGCGCCGACCGAGCCCGCAGCCCTGCGAGCAGCGTGTCGAGATCGGCCAGGGAGACATCCTCCCCGCTCTCGGCTTGCGCCTTGAGCCGGGCCAGCTTGTCGAAAAGCTCCGGCGCGATGCCGAGAGCGAGGATCACGAGGTTGAGAACGGTCGCTACTTCTTCAGCTTTCACGGGTCAGTCTCCCAAAAGTTGGGCCGTCTGCGCTGCCGCGCTGACGAGCACGCCGGTGTAGAAGGCCACCTGGTTCCCGTCCGATGCAACGGCAGCCTCGCGGCAGCCCTCGCCGGCAGCGACGGCCGTCCGGTCGATCTCTTGCAGGATGGCCTTCTGGCCGGGCTTGAGCTCGCCGGACTCGACGGCGCCCGCAATGACAATCTGCGCCACTTCGTAGGAGCCGGCCGCGTTGTAGCACTGCGTGACGGCCGAGGCCGAGCAACCGCCCGCGACCAGCGCCACGAGCAGGGCCAGCGGTCCGAGCCCCATCAGCTTGCGCGCCTCGAGCGCCAGCTTGGCCTCCATGTCGTCAGGGATCAGGTAGAGAACGAAGACCGCGCCGCAGAAGACCACGGCAGCGGCAAGCTCTGGGGTCAGCCCGAGACTGTCGGAAAGGTAGGAAGCCACGGCTGCCAGGATGGCGGCCGGGACGATGCCCGTTTTCATGCCCATAAATGAACCTGCACCCTGGTACTTCTCGCGGTCGCTCAGTCTCGGTCGTTGCGGATAAGCCCGAGGATTGCCTTGATGTCGGCCTGGATCTCCCGCACGTCGTCGGCTGTCTGGTCCTGCGCCTTGATGCTCGCGTCCACCTTCTCGGTCAGGGCCGCGACGGATGAGCCGATCCGGCGCACCTGCGCGTCCACGTCCTGCACCCTCTCGGCGTTCGTCTCGATCCGCTCGTCCTGCGCCCAAACGGCGGTGCGCAGCTCGACGCCGCCGACGACGACGAGAAAGGCAATAGTAAGCAGTTGCAGGTTTTCCTTGATCCAATCCATCAGCAGCCTCACTTTCTCACGCCTTGGCACGATTCCACCAACCGTGAGCGAACACCCGTTGATCGGGTAGCCCGAGCGTGACCCGCTCGTAATGTGCGGCCTGGAGAGCGTTCTGCATCCCGACCACCTTGTCCTCGTATCCGAGCGCCACGGCCTTGGTCACGGCCTGGTGCGTCTTCGGCCCCACCTTCCCGTCGACGGCAAGCACGGGGTATTCGCTCCCCGGCCCGCGCCTCGAGGAAAAGAAGTTCAGCGCCCGTTGCAGGTAGCGCCGGGCGTGTTCCGCGGCGCAGTTGACGCCGCAGTCGAGCACCTCCGTTGCAATCCGCTGCGAGGTGATGCCGTCCATGCCGTGCCAGAAGTTGTCCCGGTAGAAGGTGAGCACGAGCGCCCGCAGGGTGTTCGCCAGCGCAGGCCGGTCGAGCGTCTCGGGGAAGTCGGCGTACTGCTTGGCGTTGTCGATGACGGCCCACCCCGGCCATTGCGGCCAGAACCGGCGGGATATCCCCGCGAACGTCTCTTTGCCACGGTCGTCGGGGTCGTTCGCGTAGCCGCCCTCTGACTTGGCGAGGGATTCCCAGGCTTTGAGGAAACTCGCCATCAGTCGGCCGACCCAGGAAGATCACCCAGCATTTTTGTGTAATCGACCATAATCGCGACGACGCCCGCAGTTGGAGTCCCGCCATTGCCGCCAATCACGACATCGCCGCCAGCGTCGCCAGTGAAGTATCGCGCGGTCGCAGACCAGCCGTTGGTGCCATCTGAGATATCTGAGTTGTCGCTGTTCGCAGAGAGCCCGACAACCTTGCCCCACAGGTCGGCAGTGGAACCGTCTCCAACCTTCAGGCTTGTGACGCTCGTGCCGGAAGCATCTCCAGTGACCTTGACTGATACGCCGTGGATCTCGGAAGACGCTGGGAGCAACCCAGTGGCCGTCAACCCATCGGCAAGATTGAGTAGCTGATAGCGCCTATTCGGGCCGAAGCCCACAACTGGAGGTGAATTGGTAAAACCAGTGGACCCTACATGGTCCGCGATGGCGCGGGTCATGTTACTGTCAGCGTCCCATGTCCCAAAATTGTAGTCTTCAGTAAGCCCGCCGTTGGCTTCGTCGGTAACAGTAATCGGGTTGAAAATGTTCCTGATTGTGTTGCGCCCGAAGCGAACAGTCTTGTCAACGGTGGTGTTGCGCCTGACCTTGTACGCCGACTGAAGACTAGATGGCGAAGCATCTTCCGAGTCGAAGAAATTGCCGTCAACCCAAACGTTAATGGTTTCCGCGCTGGTAGTGCTGCTATCGGAAATTGCCGAATACTGGAACCGCTTGAATGTATTCCCCGTGATGATGAAATTGCTCAAATCCGCGTCGGCAGATGGTGTTCCGGTTGTCTCGAAGCCCTTGAGCGTGAGTAGCGGCTGCCCTGATAACATAGACTCTTGCCCGATAAATGTGTTCCCGCTTATCGTCCAGTCACCTTGGAGAGATGTGTTCGCTGCATCGCCATCCTCCGCAGTAATGAGCACGTTCCCGATCAGTGAGTTCTGCGCCCATGTCATGCTGGCGTCTGCCACCCTGGCGGTAGACGAGTCTGCTAACGATGCGATATTGGTTCGGTTGTTGTCGAAGTAGTTCCCCGAGATTGTGGCGTTTTCCACTTGGGAAAGTTGAAGGCCAAGATACAGGTTGTGGAAAATATTGTTTGCCACGACAAGCCCGTTGGGCTTCCCAGGGACTGCCGCAGAATTCCACCCAATGGCAACCCCAGTCTTGGAGCCATTGCTAGCATTCGGCCGCCACCCGCCATCTATCACGTTGTCACTGACAACCATGTCGTAAGTAGGAGTACCTTCGAGAAAGATCCCGAAGCTCACCCTGACGATTCGGAATGTCAGACCCGATAGTGTTCCGGCCGTCGTGACGATGGCGTTGCCGTCAGGGTCTGTAAGCGTAAACGTTGTCGCCGCATCATTCACATCAACAGCAGACACGCGATAATTCGTGTAGTCGCTGTACCCGGTAATTGAACCAGTGCCGCCCGCTGTACCGCTAACCGAAACCAAGTCTTCAACACTCAATTCGGACGCAATTGAGCAGGTAAATTCGCCGGAAGTGCCAGCAACCGCAATCGTACCCTCAACCGCACGCTCGGCGCTTGTAGGGTCAGACCCGCCGTACTGGTAACGCCTGCCACCATAGGCCGCGTATTCTATGTCCGTCAGGCCGCGCCAAGTGTTACCTGATAGCACGACGTTGTTCATGTAGTTCGTGTTGAACCCGGAAGTCGTCCAGAGGCGGTTGTTTGTCAGCGTTACGTCACGAAATTCGCTGGGGTCGTCGCCGTTGGTGTTGTTTCCGTTGTAAAGCTCGATGCCCCACGATGATCCAAGGATTTCGTTGCCGGAAATTTGGAGACCAATGCAAGGCCCGGCTGTCTCATAGCTAAGGTTTGACGAGAACCCCACGACCCCTATCCCACGCACGGTTACAACAGTTCCGTACGGGTCCGCTATCGCAGGCCCCAGATTGGTATCGTACATCGCTAGATCAAGATGCGTGAACTTATTGTTCAGGATTTTTGTGTACTCGAATGCGCCCCTTGAGCGAAATCCATTCGCGCATTGATCGACCCTGTTGTTCTCGAACGTGAAGTGCTTCGTCTTGCCAGCATATGCAGTGTCATTGTCGTAATCGTCGTAAGTGAACGCACCGCGGTCGTTCTGGCAGTTCTTGAAGAACATGTCGCGTACAGTAGTGCCCTCGCAAGCTATACAGATAGCAAAGCCATAACGCGGGTCTTGCGTTGCGTTGTCTCGATCGCCATCGAATGTTCCGCCAAGAAATGTCACCCCGGTTTTGGCAATTGCCTTGAACACGAAGCCGTTGAATTGCTCATTGATCAAGGTCGATGGTGCCGTTGAAGCCGTCGCGCTGACCTTGAACGTCGCGCCGTAGCTCCAGAACGTTAGGTCATCGCTTGAGAGCGTGAAAATCGGCGTGTCTTGCGTCTGCACTGCCAGGTCTACGATGCACCCAGCGCTCGTGTAGATAACGCCGCCGCTGTTGGCCTCGGCCGCGTCGATTGCCGCCGCCATGCCCGCGTAGTCGTCGGTTCCCGCCGCGCAGTCCACCCCGTAGCTCTCGACGTTGAACACGTCCATGCCCACAGGCAGCCCGCCAGCCGTTGCCCCGTCGCCGCAGTAGATCGCGTTCCGATCGGTATCGTAGGTACACTCCCCGGTGTTCAGCGTCACCGCTTCCCGCGTCGCCGTCGAGCCGTTGCGGAGCACGATCGGCGTGCCCGGTGATGCGTAGGTGCCGCCGGCCACGGTCGTCGGGCTCGATCCGTTCAGCGAGCTGGTCACCGCCTCGAACCCGCTGCCGTCCGACTTGTAGGCGAGCAGCTTCCCCGCGCTCGCGCTGGCCGAGGGGAGCGCCGGGCTCACCGTCGCAAACGGCTCCGTCTCCGGCAGCATCAGCGCCCGCTTCTCGACATCGCTCTCGACTTCCTGCAACGCCAGGGCGTACTGGTCGAAACGCAGGTTCAGCGCCGAGGTCGTCACCGATGCCCCGAAGTCCGTCCCGTCCGTGACGCCCGAGTCGCGGGTGATGACCACGATGTCCCCGGCAGACAGCCCGGTCCCGAAGACCACCGTCCCGCCGTTCGTCGTGCTCTCCCCGGTCGTGGTGTAGTCCGTCGCCAGCGTCTTCGTCGCGAACGTCCCGGTGGCCCCCGCGTCCACCTTCACCACCAGGTCTTCCTCCTGCTCGAACGGCCACGTCACCGAGAACGTCGTCTGCGATGCCGTCGCGGTGTACCGCAGCGGGGCGTAGTTGTCCGCGACCGTAAACGCCGCAGCGCACGCAGGCGTGGGCGGCTGGCACGAGAACAGGGTCAGGGCGAGCGTCAGGGCGGAAAGGAAACGGTTTCTCATGGCGTAAAAGCTCCCGGCCGGATGATGAAGCCCTGGCCGAATTGCTCTTTGTAAAACCGTTCCTCACTACGGAAAGAGCGCCGAGCGCCGACCGGATCAACGGCCGCGCGCAAGTTGTCGATCAGGCCGCGTTCATACGCTGCCCGCAGGTACCAGAGACTTGAGCCCGGAACGTAACGGCCGATCGTCTTGATCGTCCGCGCGCTCGGCCCCAGGTCGTCACCACCCATTGCGTCGGTGGTCGCACCGCCCACCATTCTCGCCACGTCGTCAGCCAGCCCGGCCAGCGGGCCAGCCTGCGAAACCACGAAGGAATGCCCGAACCGATCGGCACCGCCTGCCGATACCAGAAAGTCACCCATCAGCCCGAGCCCGCCGCCCTGCATAAGAGCGGCGCCCCAGAACCCCGGCTGCGTCATGTCCACCGGCTCGCGCCCGCGGCTTATGGCCTTGAGCTGGTAGCTCATGGCTCCCATGATCGTGGTGGCTCCGATCAGCCCGGCCGCGTACTTCAGCCGGTCGCCATTGGAAGCCTGAAAGAACAGCCGTGAGCCGTGCCCGTTCGCCATTTCCACCGCGAAGCTCTTGAACAGGAAGAAGGACCGGCGCAGCTCGCCCGCGATCGTTCCCCGCTCCGACCGGCCGCGCAGCAGCCCGAGCGTCCGGTTGCTCGGCTCCGGGATAGCGAACCGCGTCTCGCCGTTGATCGTCGCCACCAGGAGCCCGGCCAGCCGGTCCTTCGTCGCGTCGTCCAGATCGGACGCAAGAACCCGCTCCATGCTCGCGAACTTGCTCCCTTTGTAGTCCCACGCGCCGACCGAGCGCAGAGCGTCCCAGTCCGCTTCGCGCCAGTTGTACCGCGAGAACATCCCCCCGAAGCCCGCATCAGCCTCCGCGAAGCTCCGGTCGAAGGCGTCGGCCATGTCGGCAGCCATCGACATCCCGAAGCCCACCTTGTTCATGTCCGTCCACCAGGAGAGCCCCGAGGCCCGGATGGTGAACTCCGACATCTTCGAGCTGATACCCACCCCGCTCGTCTCGTGCGCCAGCCGGACGCGGGCAGAGGCCGCGTCGATGATGATGCCCATGCGGCGAGCTGCGGCCACGTCCATCGCGCCCGACTTGGGGTCTTGGAACACCGTCTTGAGCTGCCGCAGGATCGTCTTCGTGACGCCCATCCGGTTGAAGCCGGCCGTCAGGGCAGCCGTGCCGAGGTCAGCGAAACTCGACAGCGTGGCCCCACCGAGAACGGCCGAGGTGATGAGGTTGCGCGTGCCCTGGAAGGCGTGAGCGATCACGCCCGTTGCCGCCCGGTCCTCCCCGAACACCTGACGCGCCACGGACTCGAGCATCGCTTCCTTGGCCTGGTCGCTCGACAGCTCGGAGAACATGGGGATCTTCCGGCCGCCGTAACCGCCTGTCTTCACCTCGTCCATGAGCTCGTCGAACAGCGCGCGGGGATTCGGCCCGAGCCGCTCCATGCTGGCGATCTCCTGCGAGAGCTCGTCAACGTGGGACATCATGGTTGAGAAAATGTCCGAGACGCCGAAGCGGTTGTTGTAGGCGTGCCAGGAATCCGCGTCTTTGAAGGCAATCACGCGCGGCGACAGGTGGCGGTTTTTAACGGCCGTGGTCCGGCTCGACGCCCCGCCGGTGACGATGTTGTCGTAGATCGTGCCGAGAGCTTCCCGCAGCTCGTCGTCGGTGATCTCGTGCGCCCGGTCCTCCGCTGCGAGGATGGCGAGGATGGCCTCGCGCATCTTCTCGCCGTCCACCAGTGGCGCCGTGTGATCGACCCATGCCTCGCGGCCGGCCTTTCGGATGACCTCGGCGTCGTGCATCTGCTTCAGGCCCCAGTCCACGCGGCTCTTGATGTCGCCGCCCAGCCGGTTGAACTTGATGCGCAATTCTTCGGCGGCCTTCCTCCAGGATGCCGCGATGGCTGCCGCCTCGGCGTTGCCCGTGGCCTTGCCGTGGATCTCGAGCCCCACGTCGGTGAGAAAAGCCCGGTCCTGCGAGAGCCCGAACCACTTCGACTGCAACCGATCCAGCCCGGCGGCCATCGTCGCGTGAGCCCGCGCGATGTGCTTCTGCCGCAATTCCTCGATCGACAGCTTGCCGGTGACGCCATCCTTCAGCGGCCGGACAAGCATCGCCATGAGCCCGGCGCCCATGCCATCCTCGGAGAGTTGCAGGTCAGCGAGCGCCGAGATCTTGGCCTCGGCCGCGAGAATCGCCTGTTCCTTGCGCTTGATCTTCACGCGCAGCACTTCGGCAGCCGCAGACTTCTCGGCCTTGGCCGGCGCCATGCCGCGCCGCCGGTACTCATCGGCCAGCGCCTTCACGTCACGCGCCAGGTCTTCCAGCTCCTTCTCGTACTTCTTGCGCTTCCCGGTCAGGGAGAGCTTGCAGTCTGCGTGACTAGCCAAGGCGACACCTCAGGTATTCCTCGGCCGCTTGCAGCCGGTTCACCACGTCCCGGACGGGCGAGCTGCGGAATACTTCCCGCCCGCTCGCGTCCAATTCTCGGATCGCTACGTTCAGGTCTTCCGGCAGCGTGTCGGGGTCGAAGTTTGCGAACGGGTCTTCGTCGGGGATCGCCTCGGGCAATTCCTCGACCTCGGCAGCGCGGCGGGCGGCGGCAACCCGTTCCTGCGCCACCTGCGCGGCTACAACGTCGTCGTAGTCCACCGGGGTGTCGTTCACCTCGTTCAGCGCGCGGCGCAGGCTCGCGGCAACGCTAGGCTCTGCCGGGACAACCCCGTAGCCACCGCTGCCAAGAACGTCCGTCCCGGCCAGCCGGTCGGTCGCCTCCCCCACGGTCAGCGGTCGCCCCTCGGCCCGCTGCACTTCCTCGAGAGCATCCGTCAGTGTCGCCAGGTCGCGCCGCTCGGCTTCCAACCGATAACGAGCTTCCGCAATGTCGTCACCGGAAGCCGTCACCATACGGCGGTTCGCGACAAGATCGTCAAAGAGCTGGTCCGGGGTGTAGTCAGGCGGGACGAGCCCTTCGTTGCGCAGGTGAAGAATCATCTGGTCAACATCTGTCCCTTTCCTGCTGATAAACCCCAGCAATCCATTTTCCACGAGAGTTTTGTGGCTCGAGTGTCGCTTCACCCCGAAGCTATCCAGCCCCCCGCGCCGCTTGACGAAGCCTCGAAGCGATTCCCCGCCCTCGGTCAATCGTTCCTCGGCCGCGTCGAGCTTGGCGAAGCCCTGTCGCACGAAATCATCGACAAGAATCTCGTCGTCCAAGGTGTTGACCACACCGACGATGCCGTAGCCCCGGCCGACCTTCTGGATGCTCACCCCAGCATCCCCACGGAACAGCGCCTTGACGGTCCCCTCGGCCTCGGCTTTGGTCTTGAATGGGAACACCTTCCCGCTGACACCACGGTCGAGCATCACGCCGTCCACTATCCGCCCGGCCAGGTCGTCCAAATCGACTTCGGAAGGATCGAAGATGAGCCTGCGGCCGAGTCGATCCCGGTCAGAGAAAACCCTCGGCGCATTGGACACGGGGATTCGCTCGAGCCCCGATTGCCCACCCCCGAGAGAAACCGCTTCCCATTCTCCAGGGAGCGAGCTCGCCGCGAATTGCTCCGCAGCCTCCCGCGACTCAAAAGCCCGCAACGCCGCCCCCGCATCGTCCACAACAACGCCGTCCACCGTCCGGTGGGCGATCGTTCGGGCCAACTCCCGCCGCTGCTTCTTCAGGTTCTCTATCGGCTCCACGAACGGGGCCGCGCGGATTTCCCTCTGAGTCGGCGGGATCTCCGATTCGCCCGCTCGCTTGGTCGCCGCGTCGATCGCCGCCCGCGCCTCGAAGGCGTTGGCGTCCCGAGGCACCTCAACCACGCGCTCACCATCGCCAACCCGGAAACGCAGCGTGTCGATCTCCGTCCCGCGCACGAGCTCCGCTTCGATCCCCCGACCCCGCAGGGTGTCGAGAGCGTGACGCATCAGGCCACGGCCGGAACCAGGACGGGCCAACGGCTCTACGGCCCGGGGGGCGTCGCCACCGATCTCCCGAGCAAGGTCCGCGTACTCCCGCGCGAGCTGGCTCCGCAGGGTGATCCGCTCAGTGAACGGCACCCGGCCGGCGCTCGCATCGGCTCCGGCCTGGCCGAGAGCTTCGAGGTGCGCCCGCTCGCCGTGCGGACCGGCGTCCCTCAACGGGTTCCGCTCCGTCTCCGTCACCATGTCGATCACGTCGTCAGCGGCAGCGGCCAGGGCAGAGCGGTTGCGCATTGCCCCGCGCTCGATCGATCGATTCAGCAGGCCGACCAGGCCGCGGCCGACCGCGGTGAACCCGGCAGCGCCGACGCCGGCCATCAGCGCCCGCTCGACAGCCGTGGCGCTCGGCTCGATCCCGTTGTCACGAAGGGCCTGCTGTACCGGCTCCTGGATTGCCAGCTCGAGCCCGGCGTTGATCCCGGCTTCGGACAGAACTGCCGTCAGCGTCCGCATTCCTGCGGAAGCACCGAACGGCAGCGTCAGGAGAACAGCCGGGTCAGAGATTCCAGCCCCGAGCCCACCGACCAGAGAGGCCACGCCGCTGGCCCCCTCGGCCCGCGATCGCAGGCGGTTCGTCTCCGCCCGCGCCTCGGCCTGCACCTCGTCCAAGGTCTGGATCGATTCGGCCCCCGGAACCCCCGCTTCTCGGGCCGCAAGGATTTGGTCCGTAGCGTCCCCCAGGCGCCGCAGGTGGACGCCAACTTCGTAGGCCCCCCACGGGGCCGTTCCGACGCCGGGAAGCTCGCCACCGCTGCCCATGAGCTTGGAAAGGCCCTGTAGGCTCCGGGTCACCGCCTTCTGGTAGAGATTGGACGGGCCGGTGCTGCTTCCCTCGTGCGTCTCCAGCTCGAAGGACGCGGCAACGCCCTCAGCGAAGCCGAGTCGCCGGGTCTGCGGCGGATAGGTGGCGGCCTTCGCCAGCGTGGCCTTGGTCAGAATCACTCCACCAACCCCAGGTCGCGGAGGTCGCGGGCGATACGAGAGTCGGAGAGGGTTTCACCGATCCGGCCGGGGATTTCCCCAAGCCGACCGGCTGCCCGACCAGCTGCCCGCTGGACGGCGCCAGCCAGGCCCGGCTTGCCCAGCGGCGGGAACATTTCTGCCAGCCCCTTCAGCTCGTCACCCGTCACCACGACCGGATTCCCGTCCGGCCGCTTCACTGCGGTCGCCCCGAGCATCAGCCGGTAGTGCCCCGGCGTGATGCTCTCCAGCCCGGCCGAGCCATCCTCGAATGCGTCAATGAGCGCCTCGGGCTCCATGAGCATCGGGCCGAAGACCTCGACGGACTCCGGGGTGAGCCGTTCCAGCGCGTCCTGCAGGCGAACCGGGCTCAGTCCCTTCGGCAGGGCGATGTCGCGCCCCTGGACGCGGCCCGGGACGCCGAACACGTCAGCGACAGCGGCCCGAATCGCATCGTCGTCCTTCACCACGTCAAGGTCACCCGATCGCACGGCCCGACCACGGACGAGGTTGGTGGCGACGTTTGCCGCCATGCGGAACTCCGGGGTGTCCATCGGGATCGTCGTCCCGAGAGTGCCCACCGCCTCGCCAATCACCTTCCTCGGATTGACCGCTTTATCATCGGTCGGCAGCAGGTCGCGGGACTTCGCACCCACCAGCACCGACCGCGCATCGTCCGGACGGCCGGCGGCGACCAGCGACGCAGCCCCGGCCAAGTCTTCCGCACCACGCCCAACCAGATCCTCAATCGTCGTGTTGAGCTGGTCACCGTCGCCGGCCACCGCGACCAGGCTCCCGAGCAGCCCCACGGCCTGGTCCTCGTTCATGCTCTCGACGGACTGCTTCAGCACCCGCACGTCCGTCTCGCTGAGAAGCGGAGCTTCAACCCCGTACTCGTCGGAAACCTTGGCGGCGATCTGTGCCCGGAGCTCCAGTTGATCGCCTGCCGGCTGCGTCACGTCGAAGGGAGCGATCGGCGTCCCCAGAACCTTCGCACCGTAGCCGAGCGGGTCTTTTTCAAAGGCAGCGGCGTGCTCGTTGGCCTTCGTCGTCACGGCCTTGCGCCAAGCCCATTCGCGCATGGTCTTCGGCTTGCCCTCGAACGTCGCGTAGGTCTGCGCAGCAGCCGGGGACATTCCGAGAATCTCCTCGCTGACCAGATAGGCGTCTGCCGCCCCCTGTAGCTTCTCGAAATCGGCTCCATCCAGCTGGAAAGAACCGTCCGTGATCTTCCCCAGTACCGCATGGTCTTCGGGCGCAAGCTCAACCCCGGCCTCCAGCTTCGCCGTAATTTCCCGCGCCCTCGCCTTGATGGCCCGCTGCTGGTCCTTCGCCCCGGCCCGCGCCTGCCGCTCACCGCGCGCCAGGATCGTGGCGTGCTGGCTCATCCCTGCGATGACGCGAGTCCGCGCCGCGAGACTCAGGTCGGCCGGCGGGTTGTTGTTGAAGTCCTGGATGGCAGCCAGCGCCCCGGCGCTCGACCGCACCGACCGCTTAAACCCGCCGATAAGAGCCTCGGCCGACGCCGCCTCGTCCGCTTCGCTGACGCGCAGCGTGGCCTGTTCCTCGGTGAGAATCCCCATCCCCACCAGGTCGCCCAGCCGCGACTGGATGCGCTCGCGCAGAGCAACGGCCACGTCGTCGCGCCCGTCCTGCATCGCGGCGAAGTAGTCTTCCTGGTCGGCCTTGATCCCCTCGTCGATCGTCGCGACGTTGCGTTGCAGCTCGAAGCGGTTGGCCGCCTCGGTAACCTGCGCGATGGCAGACTGCCGCCGCAGGTCCAGCTCCACCGCCAGCGATTCGCGCACCTCGGCCGGCGCCTCGGCCATGATCCCGTCGAAGGCGCCACCGATCCGGCTCTCGGCCACCCTGACCGAATCCGGGTTGCGCGGGTCGATCTCGGCCATGATCGTCGCGACCTTGCTGCGCGCCTGCGTGGACAGCCGCACCTCGAAGCCCTTGAGCGCCGCCGCGTTGTAGACCCGTTGCGCGTCGGTGAACCCGGCGGTCTGCTGCGCCGTCCCCGCCAGCCCTTCCCGCTGCCCCTGCTGCTCAACGTCGGCCATGCGGTTGCGCGAGGCTCGCTGCTGCAACCCCTGGCGCACGCCGTCGAGAGCCCCGGCGAAGTCAACGCCGCCGGCTGAGGGAAGCCCGCGAGCCGGGCCGACTTGTCGCTGGTATCGTGCAGCCATCAGAGAACCCGCTGGAACGCCTCGTTGCCCGTATCAAAGAGAGTCGCGGCAGCCCGGAGCCGTCCCGTGCGTCGGGCATTGGACCGGGCAGCGTTGAAGACCGAGAGACGCCGCCGGCTGCCCCGGCTGATGTCCCCGGCTTCCTGTAGGAAGTCGCTCGCGTTGCGGGATTCGAGAACCCCCTGGCTCCCGCTCGACGGGTCCAGACCTCGAGCCCCGGCGTCCGCGCGGTTGAAGGAAAGCACCGCCTTGATCCGCTCCTGTGCGCCCTGGAGCTCCGAGCGGGCGGCCTCCCGCTCCTGCTCCGCGAGCATTTCGGCTTGCTTGGCCGTGGCGTTGCCCTGCTGGATCGAAGCACCGGCAGAGAGCAGGCCCGAGGCCATCGACAGGTTGCCCGACAGGCTGCCGAGCGAAGAGAGGAACCCGCCACCACCGGCAGCGGCAGCCGCGGCACCGGATGCGACACTCAGGCCCCCGGCGCTTCCACCGAGAGCAAGCGGAGCGATCGCCCCAGTGCCCGCCGCGAGCGCCCCGCCGGTCAATGCCGTCGAAGCCCCCACCGATCCGGCCGTCAGCGCGCCCGCGCCCGCCGCCCCGAGACTGAGAGCCCCGGCGCCACTAGCACCGACCGCGAGGCCACCAGCCGCAGCCGTTCCCGCGGCAAGGCCGCCGGCGGTCGCGCCACCGACTGCAAGCGGGGCAACCGCCGGAGCCGCCGCCGCGCTCGCCAAACCGAGAAATGCCACCGTTGCTGAAATCGGGTCCGCCATCATTCCACCTCAAGCAGCATCGAGCGCACCGTCATCGGCTGCGGCTCCGTCTGCGTGATACTCACCGTTGCTCTTTCGTCCCACCCCCTGACCGTCATCGCGTGCAGACCTTCCAGGAGCGGGGGCAGCCCCAACACCTCGGGGAAGAACTTCGGCTTCACCTTGAACCCGCCGACCAGCACCCCGCGCGAGCTCACCAGGTCAACCTCGCACCGGCTGATCCGCGTCCGGCGCCCGACCACCGGCGGCATCGGCTCCACCGTTGTCGTGAAGGGAAGCCCCACCTCGATGGCCGAAACCTCGAACTCCGTTGTCAGCGCCCCGCTCGCCACCGTATTGTTCGCGAGACTCATCTGGTCGCCGCGCACGGAAACCGTCGCCGCTTCCAGGTGACTGAAGCCGCTCCACGACGACGTGGCGCTCGCGCTCTGCTGCTCGGCCGCGTCCGTGTAGAAGGAGGAATCCCACTTCTCCAGATACCGGACGGAACTCCCGTTGATCGTCCGCAGGACCGCGAAGTAAGCCGCATCGTCCACCACCGCCACGCGCTCGACGGTCCCCGTCGTCTCGCACTTCGTCCAGCCGACCACCGCCTGGTCCTGGTTGTAGACCATCGCGGCGACCGTCCCGTCAGTCATCACGACGAGAGCGTAATCGGCGTCCGAGTTGCGCAGCACGTCCATGTCCACCGGGGTGTTGATGAGGTGTTGAGAGAAGACGGACACCTCGGCCGACTCGACCGAATCCGACTCCAGCGCGTAGGCGAGCTGCCGGATGTTCCGGTTGGTCCGGTCCACATAGATTGGCCGGCCGCCCACGGTGATCGGCCGCACGGTCGTCGTCCCGTACCGCGCGTTGATCTTGAATCTAATGTTCGTCGGCGTAATCGCGTCCTCGCGGTTGCCGCCCAGCGTGACCTCGCCGCCCGCCGTGAGCAGGAACA
>Ga0208644_1001846_pt1 | contig 17297 bp, 24 predicted proteins | sample VirMetDEL_Nov_18_FD_184517 | JGI IMG/M metagenome (GOLD analysis project Ga0208644, IMG submission 184517) | Aqueous microbial communities from the Delaware River and Bay under freshwater to marine salinity gradient to study organic matter... | ecosystem: Environmental > Aquatic > Marine >... | reverse complement strand
GGATCTCACGCACCCCGTATGTCAAGCTCTCGATGTCACCAGGCAGGCCTATGGTGCCTTGTATCGCGCCCTTGACCAGACCAGCGGGAACATCCGCAGCAGTCTCCAAGAACTGGCGAGCTGACATAGGTGCAGCCCCCTCTGGGTAACCACCGGCAAACATCTCTTCAACCATTGACTGGGTCATGCCAGGTGCAGCAGCAGGCGCAGCCATGGGTGCCATCATGCCAGGCGGCGGTGCAGTTACTTGCTCATCTCTTGCCTGATCGCCGACACCATAAATGTCAATGCGAAGTGAACCGTCTGCTTCCCTCGCGCTCACAACTTCAGAACCATCGCGCATGACATCAACAGGCATATTGGTCTGTCGATTGGCCAAGGCCATTGCGTACATTTCATCGACATTCATTACTGGCCACCCTTCACTAGTTTGCCGTTCTTATCGATAATGCCCTGGTCAATAGCATCTTGCAGTTCATTCTTCTGCCGAGTTAATTCACTAACCTGTTTTGCATTTTGAGCAATGCTGGCCTTGCGAATTGCATCATCAAAGGCTTGAATTGTCTTATATGGGCGGGACTGAACTTTAGAGGCCAGGGCAGAGTCTACTGATTTGCTTGTGGTTGCCTTGGCTTTCTCAAAGTTGTTGTCCAAGAACTCCAGCGGATTGATCGCCGGGTTAGTTTTTCTGGCCTCAAAAAACTTTACTTTTAACTCGGCAATAATTCGCTCATTCTTTTGGCGCAATGCATTGGAATTAATTACTGAGCCACGCATCATGCCAAGTCTAGATGCCGCTTGATCCACCATAAAATCAACTTGCTCATCATCCATAGCCTTGGCTGCATTGATGTATTTGGCAAAGCTACCTTGAGTTAAAAATGCGCGCAACTTGTAAACCTCTTCAGTGGTGACCCTTGCGCCATAGGGATTGTTCAGCCTGCGCTCAAGATCAGCCACAACATTGCCATCATCCCGAACAGCAAAGACAGCATCAAAGTTCTCATAATCCTTCTTGAGCTTTACATATCTTGTCGGGTCAGTATTACGCAGGCGATCCAGAACAGACTTCATCTGCCCCATATCCCTGGTGGCCATAGCATCCACAAAAGACACCTCAAGATCCTGGCCTGCCCTTTGTTGAATGGTCTCTTGTTCTTTGCGAATCGACTCGGCCTCAACCAACTCTTTCCTGGCTGCATCCATCAGCGGCCTGCGAGTAGGTGCATCAATGCCAGTGAGCGCGTCTAGCAGGCTATTGCCAGTCTTGCCCAGGCGAATCTTTTCGTACTGCTCATAGGGATCGGTGCCAGCACTGATGTAACTCCTGGCCATGTTCTGTTGGATCTCGAGGATCTCTTTTTCAAAACGGGGGACATAAGCACCAGCATTTGTATTGCCCACCAGCGTAGTTGAGTTGACCAGAAACTTCTGTTTCATGCGCTCAATGACATCAAAGACCTGTGGATCTGGCGTTTCCTTGGTCAGCTCCCGGCCAATGTCAACCATTGTCAATCTGAATGACTCATCGGTTATTGCTCGGTTCTGCTCTTGGAATCGCTTAAGCTGGGTGCTGGCTACATTGTTAATGAAGGATCTGCCAACCGTGGCCATCGATGCGCGAAACTTAAACGAAGCATCAGGCTCTTGTTCGGCCAGGCTGGATGACACGCCATCAACAAAATTGTTAAATTGGTTCATGGCATCGAGCGCCTCAACCTGGCCCATGGCAACGCCAGCCTCTAAAGTCTCGATCATCTTCTGGCCCTCGACTTCTGCATAAGCAGACAGCTCGATAGCCCTGGCTTTACGCACAGCAGATGAGTAGGCATTAAATGGACTGCCCATATCAATAACACCAGGCTGGCCAGAAACCATTGCATCAAGCTGCTCTTTAGACAATGGATTGTCTGCAACGAACTGCTTGCCTGCCCTCGTAGAAGAAACCTCGGCCATGCCGAACAATGCGCCGCTGATCCTGTCCAATGTCTTGGATAGCGTCTGCTGATATTCAGCCTGTGCCTGGTAAGCAACATCTGGCCGGCGCTGCGCTCCAAAGCCAACGCTTGGCGTGGCAGCTCCACCTACACCAGTCACGGTGATGTTGTATGGGGTAACGCTAGGTAATTGAGCCATTACTATCCAATCCCTGGAACTGTTTTAGCAAACTGCAAAGCACCCTCGGCAAGCTGCACCCCAGACATAAGGCCAGTCTTTTTAACTGCATAAGACCCGGCAGTCAGAGCTGAACGGGTGTTAGCAATTGCAGCCTCACGCTCATAGAACGCTGTGTCAGCGCCTGCTTTCAGAATATTGACGACATCCTCATAACCCGTCACCCGAGCGGCCAGTGCGCTCAAGTCGATAATCCCAATGTCTTGAAAAGTATTGGCCACATTCTGGGTGCGTCCTGTAATGGCGCTGCCCTCGTTATAAGCCACGCCATTGGCTGCAGCCCTGGCCCGTGCAGTTGCATTAGTGCGGCGCAGATTCTCCATGCTCTTGACTGCGGCAATCTTGAAGTTGATCTGCTGAAAAGTATTTTGCAGTGCAGTGCGCTTGGCCTGAATGTCAGCATACTCAAACGCTTTGTCAGCTCGCAGGCCAGCCAGGCGCAGATCCTCAGTTGCTTGCGCGGCATAGCCGGCTTGCTGAAGGTAGCCCTGCGCCTTAGTGGAGTAGGCCGAAGCAATCGAGGTAAACAGGCCAGAGGTGGCCGTTGCTGCCCCGGTAATCATATCGAGAGTAGTAGCCATTTAAGTTCCTTGGTGTACAGCCAGCTTGCATTCCAGGCTGAGTAAAGTCATTTTCAATGGCAAGGTCTGTTGCACAGTAATCGCTGCCTCTCGGCTATAACCCAGCGTCCCATCCAGGCGCTTAATGCCGGTAAAGGTTGGCACTGGATCGTCAAGCAAAGGATTGTCAAAGTTTCTAAATGGCACGATCTGGTCATTAATGTTTATGTGCTGGGTCTCAAAGACAACAGCATTGACCTGGGCAATACGCTTCTTAAACCCAGTCCTTGTGCCACTCTGCAAATTTAATTCGGCTGGCATGGTCTGTACATAAACCGTCATGGGCAGGCCCACCTCGTAACTCGTGGTTGATTCACGATCAAACAGCACGGCACCAGAGCTGACAACCTCATCACCCTGGGGCACCCCATCGCAGATGACATTGAGCGTGGCACCCTCATGCGGCAGGCTTGTCGCGCCGCCAGCAGATGCACCAGTGAAAGCGCAATCTGTAAAGCATTGCTCACAAAAGACTTCAATAAAGTACTTGTTGGTGCTGTTAAATGTGCGCTTGGTCACAGTGTAGACATCGACAACATCGGTGGCAACATCAAGGAATTCGCCATCAGTTATCAGCTCAGACGGTGCCACAATGTTCTGACTACGCAAGATCGAGAAGAGCGCAATGGAGCCATCATCCTCATTGACTAGGTAAAGCAGATCTGCCTGGTCACTGGCCGTGGAGCGCAGCAGGCTAATGCGGTGCGGCCCTTTAAGCAAATGGCCGGCAAGCAGCGAAATCTTTTGGGTCACATAGGTGAGCTGCGTGTCAGAGAACAAGAACTCATTCAGACTTTTACCCTGGCGCTGAATGAATACCGACCCAGACTCTAAAGCCTGCACGGTAGTGTCTGGTTTCATGCCATTACGACTAACAGCCTTAAAGGTAAAGGTGGTGGGCGTGATAGGCTCGGTGCCAGTCTGCGGCACATAAAACTCGCCACCAGTTGTGAAGCACTGAAAGTCTCGGCCCGAGACAATGGCCGTGATGGTATTGAGCTGATTAGTATCTAGCGTTGCCTCAATCGCATCGTCATCCAGATTTTCTTCTGGAGCAAAGTCAAAGAAGAGGCCAATCTTAGAAGCCCAGATGGTGGACGGTCTGGATTTTGAACCACCAAAAAAGAGCCGGCCCTCATGGAATGTAACGGTGCGTGGCCAGCCTCGACTGACTGACCAGACATCCTCATAGCCGGCTTCCAGCTCCCAGTCATTCTGGGCAATGGTAAAGGTGTTAAACAGTGGGTATTCGGCCACAACATTAACTGCTGTGCCTGATGTATAGGTGACAATTCGCAGCCTGCCTTGCGGCGTAACATTGATGTATTGGCCAACATCAGACGCTGAGAACACTGAGGCGCTGGCCGTTAGTGTGATATTTCCAGAAGTGGCAGATGGTGTCAGAGCTGCTGCTGGATTGCTGACACTAAACGAAAATGCATACTGCGGCACAGAATTAAAGGTAATGGCCGTAGCAGTCCAGTCTGCATCAGTAGCACCGCGCACAATCGTAATCGGCGCTAGATCTGGGTGTACCAAAATCAATGTGTCAGCACTCTGAGTAAAATTCAAACCATCGAGCATTGACGATGTAATTGATGAGATCGTCAGGTAGCTGTTGCCCGATCCATTGATGTTGGCAATGACCGTCCGATCTTTGATGACATACATACGCTGGTGGACAAAACACAGCATATAGCTGTCATCAACAGAGAACTCAAACGGCACCAGGCGCACCCCGTTGCCTGCAGATTCAGAACCCGTATTGGGTAGCTCTGCAATGTACCGGCTACCAGGTCTACGCTTAATACCACCCTGGGGCTGCACAATGACATTAGTAGCCTTGGCCAGGGCATTGTTGTACTGCGCGAGATCGACACGACCACGCAACAGAGGATCAAGCTCCCCCGTTGAGAAGTTCGTTTGGAAGTCAATGAAGCGAGCCATTAGAAGCGAATAGCACTCAATGCATAGTCTTCAATCACCTGGCTCGGTTGGCCCTGGCTATCCATGCTCATGGCCTGCCTAAAGTAACCACCGCGACCATTCTCGCCTGGCGTACCTAAAGCAACTTGCTGCCAGTATTGTGTCTTCTCAGACTGCTCTGTAATTGGGTAAGCAAGATGCCAGGCCATCTGGTACTTGAGCAACTGCACAAAATACTGGGGCATTGCAAATTCTGGGGTTTGGTAAGGGTAGTCAATGTAGACCTCTTCCTCATTGGTCATTAACTTATCGCCGAGAATTTCCCACTCTTTCATGGGGCGCTCTCTAGAGTTATTGCTTTTAAAGACTGCCCTTGGATTGCCCAGGCGATCACCTGGCAATTGATATTCGTATTCCCACTCGCTGACAGGCTCGGTAACCAAGCGTGAGAGCTTGAGCTTCTTATAGGCAAACGACCATGGGTACATCATCAGGGAAGAATCCCTAACATCTGGGTACAACCGATCCGCAGCGTTTGCCTCGTCTGTCCCGTCATTAAATGACGAAATGGGCTTTGCGCCCAAGAGAATTAGTGCGTCTGAACAGATTGAAACGCCGGTATCACCCGCTGCCATAACAACCCCTCAATGTGATAAAGGCCAGCTTCCGAGAACCCCGAAAGCTGGCCATGTCCTACAAACTGCGATTAATCTCCGTCAGTTGCAGCAAGCGTGGTGCCATCTGCGACATCCACGACACCACTCGCATTACTAAGAACTTGAGTGAGTGTGCAGACAGCGGTGCTGCCGGTAGAAGTTACGCAGTAAATGAGATCGCCAACTTGCAGCGTGTCAGACAGGTTGTTGAAGTAGCCTGCCGTATTGACATCAGCAATCGCGTCAGTCGTCTTGTAAGCATAGATCGAGGGAGCCTGTCCCCGCTTTGCCGCCGAAACGACCGTCCAACCAGTAGATGAAAAAGCCATTTCAGTTCTCCTTACGATTCACGGCAAGTGATTTTGACAATACCCTCGTCATCAATGGCCGAAGACCCAGCAGAGAACATCGATGCAACCAAGAAGGAAGTCTTCTCGGGCACATAGTTGATCTCGGTCTTAGGTGCAATTCCCTCGGCCATACCGATTGCATCCTTGTGGAATGCGTAGAGGGTGCGGTCACTGGAACCATCGATGGGCAAGCCACCTTCAGCACGGTCACCCATAGTGTGGAAGGTGAAACCAAGGAAGGTATTCACTTCACCAGACACAAGAGCCTTAACCGTATTGAAGTCTGCACTGGTTACCGAGGTCTCGCCTAAGAGCGAAGACAGGCTATCAGCGTGGATGATGATATGACGACCATCCATGGGGACATTGTTGGCATCAAGCAAACGCTTGGCTTCACGCAACTTAGCCACATTGAGGTTGGTGTCAGTACCACCAATGTCATTGGACACGGTCAATGAAGTGCTGGAAGCAGAAAGAGCGTCAAGGATAATCTGGTCTTGACGGCGGCCAATGGCCTTAGAAACAACCTGAACAAGCTCACGGCGCTCGTCAAAGTTGACCTTCTGCTGCATGAAAATGTCCGAATACTCAGCAGCAATGTAGTCAGCCAGGGTTACAGTGATCTGGCCATAGGTAACATTGAGCGGAGCAACATCGGTCTGGGGGACGCGAACTTGTGCGACACCTTTGCCGATCTTAGGGAATTTATAGGTAGAACCTTCAACGCCAGAACGAACCCGAATCGCGCCGCGGAGCATGGCTTCAGCTTGGTAGGCCTGCTTAACCTCGGCATCGAACAGGGTCACAAAGGCTGTGCTTAGATTGATAGCCATTTGTAATGCCTTTCAAAAAGTTGATAGAGATAAACTTTTCGCATTCGGTTAGCCGGTCACCCGGGCCTAGAGCTTGCAGTAGGTTGCCAGCCGGTGGTCTACCACCATGTCAGGGTTCAGATAGGATATCTGAATTAGCCTTGCCCCGATTATAGGACAAGACTATTTAAAAATGCAAGACAAAAAAATACCCGGCACTAGGCCGGGTAAACCCCTAGGCAGGGGGGAGGAGAAATTATTCTTTGTAACGCTGGTAAAACTTTCTCTCAACCTTGGCTCGATAGACCGGGTCAGTGTAAAACTGCTCGTTGATCATTGCTCGCAGCTCGTCATCTGACTCGCCACCCTCAACCGGCTGGGATTCAATCGGCATCTTGCCCTCATAGGTGGAGCGCAGCTTCATCAACATATTGAGGCCTTTGGCCGTGCCACCGGCAACCTTAAACTCCTCAAAATCCTCTGGGGAGAATATCCCCTTGTTTACCATGCCTCTGGCCCAATTGACCATGGAATTGATCTTGGCTGATGCATTTGGCCCAAGGTATTTCATTTCCTCTTCAACGCTTGGCCCCTGGGGTGTCAGCTCGCCTGCTACCGACTGCACCTTTTGAATCAAGTCATCAAAGGCCATCTGGCTAATGCCATGCTCTTTAGCCCAGTCTAGAACGGTTGGGGCCAAAGGATCATCGTTAAAGTTGGCACCAAAGACTGCGGTGTCATAGTTCCCATCGGGCGGTGCCTTATGCTTGCCTTGGCTGACTATCTTCCTCATGTCAGTCCAAGACTTGGCAATAGCCTCTAAATCTGGTTCGTTTTCCTCTTTGCGCCAGAAATTCTCAGGCCACCAGTCTGGGCGCTCCAGTGGCTCATCCTCGGGTATTGACTCTGCTGATCGGTGTTCAATTGCCTCTGGTTCAGAACTCGCTTGAGCCTCCTCGGGTGCTGCTGTATCGAGTAGGCCAGCGGGTTCGCTAGGCTCGACTTGTTGCTCTTCGCTCATAAGTTCCTCGCTCTTTTGATCCGCGCTTCTAAGTCTCGGATCACGCTGTTCTGACCTTCACGGTAGAACGCAAAATCCGAGCTGCTTCCCGGCACGGCAACGGGTTGCTCCAGCAGATTCTCACGCCACCAGGCCATCAACCTCTGGCCATCCTCGGTAGCGAATACCCTGAGAATCAGTTTGTTTGTATCGTCATTCTTGCTATGGGGTTTCCCCTCCCCGGTCATTTCTTCTATTTCATCCCATCCTGGCATTGATTACCCCATAGGTTGTTGCGGAGCGATTGCTGCTTCTTGGTTTGCTGCGACTGCTTCTTGCTGGCCAGCCATGGACATCATGGCCTGGTCTTGCATCATCAATTGGCGCTGCTGCTCGATAATGAACGCCCTCTCCACGGCAGTTGTCCGAACAGATGCAGGCACCCCGAGCTTGTCACCAATAAAGTCAATGACATCACCCGTCTTCAGAGCAAGCTGACCCTCATTACCCATGGCCGCAGTGATCTGCATAAACTGCATGATTGAATTAATTTCTTCCATGTTTTGAGCCATGGCCAGCGGCGCAACAGGCGCAACCTTAACCTCCAGGCCATTGACCCGCAGAGGCATATCGATCAGCCCACGCTCATCCATAACCTGGAGAATTCTGCCCACCAGCGGCACCATGGTCTCATTGATCAAGCGCCCAAAGGCTGACCCCAGATTCTGGGCTAGCTCTTTCATGCGCTCCACCACCTCGGTGGCTGACCTGGCGCTCATGTTGTCAGGTGGCAAAGACTCATCAAGTAAGACACGCTTAATGTTTTGGCGCAGATCGTTAATCACAATCTGGCTGACATTGAAGTCACCCGAGCGGGGCAATGGGCGCAGACTCTCGCCTTGGGGGCCACCATTCCTGGCCACAGGAATAATCGCACCCGGCAAGATCTTCACGGTCTGTGGGTTTAGCACCCCGTCATCGGCGGCGGTATAGACCCCGGCAACAGCCAAGCTGGCATTCTTAAGCAACAGCTCCAGAGTCTTATTGAGCGTCTTGATGTCGGGCAGAGCTGTCAGCAGTGGGCCACGGCCATAGATCTCACCGGCCACCTTCATATAACGTGAGATGACCCAGGGGTTGCCGTTGTACCGGCGATAGACCAACTCTTGCTTCGTTGCCTTATCAAGAATGTGATAGCACCAATCGCCACGGTCTGGATCATAAATGGTGGCCTCTAGCAGCTCCACCTCATCGGTAGGCTTCTGCTCGATGCGCTGCGATACCTCAATGGGCATCTTGGCATCTGGCCATTGCTGAACAATTGCTTCGCCCTTCATCCGCAGCTTGCGGAAGACCTTATCAACCTGGCCATTAGCACCTTCCTCATAGGAGATCAGGAACATGGGCACGGGGATAAAGTTGATCGGAGCAACATCATCGCCAGGCAGAACAAGCATTCCAGCAGTACCAACAGCCAGGTCAAGCAAGAACTCGCCAATGGCAATGTCAAAGTTGGACTGCTTCAGCACGGCGAACATCTTTTCGTTATACGCATCGAGGATGGCCTGAGTCTGGCCAATGCGGTCTCGCGGTATATCGGTGCCAGGCTCAAGCCTGCACCACTTACGCTGTGGCGGGAAAATGCCAGACTGCAAGCGGTTGGCAAAACGCTGCGTTGAGGTGATAGCCGTGGAGTCAAAGACTCGGGTCATCTTCTTCTGGCCCTGGCTATTGCCTTCCCAGTAACCGTAGAGCTGGCGCTGTGGAAGCGCAAACTCATAGGCATCCCGGTACAGATCCTCAAATTGATCTTTTCGGCGCTGGGCAGTCTCGGCCCTACGCACGATATCGTCAGGGCTTAAGCGTTTGCCCATATAGCCTTTGTCTAAAATTTCATCCATTCTTTTTCGCCTCGTAGCGTTTCAACAGGTTGCGGCCTTTAGCGGCCAGTCGAGCGGCAGCAGATCGATCTGTGGGAGCTGACTCCCCCCAGGCTCTTGCTGCCAGTGCGAGGCGGGTAGGCTCACCATTGTCTTTGGTCAAAGGCCCGCTGGGATTTGTGTAAAACCGCGTAAGGAAAGACCCCTTCCTTTTCATCTTCTCAGGAGTGTCAGCAGCTCCCTGAACGCCAGGCTTGAGGTTTGCCCCTTCCTTGCGTTTGAAATACTTACGGCCAGCAGCAGTCAGCCCACCTTTGGGATCTTTGATTGGCTCACTCATTCGTACCACTCCAACATAATTTCAGCCGTTTGCGCCGAACCAGAAATATTGGTCAGGCGAATTAGATAATTCGTTAATGGCTTGATCACATACTCAAGCGCATCACCGCCACCGCCACCCGCTTTCTTCTTAACACCACCAGGCAAAAACTCTTCAAACAACTCGGTGCCTGTGCTAGTCACAGTCGGGTTGATCGTCATGGCCACATTGCTGGTGGTCAGGCTATTACGGTTGCGATTGATCGGCGTAAATGCTGTGCCGCCTGATGCGGTTGCCGACTCATAAATAAACAGCGTTGAATCACCACCACAAAATGCGCTAACCGTTAGGTGGGGGTAATAGCCTGCATTGGCTGCAATGGCAATGTTAATGCTGGCATTATCGGCCAGTGGTGATACACCATTCTGCAAGTAATAAGCAATAAATGCCCTGCCCTCATGCAGGCGGTAATGATTAATATCAATGATTGGCAATGGCTCGGAATAGTCCACCAGCACCTGAGTACCATCACGCTTGCCAAAGCTCGGCGAGGCGTGTCGGGTCTCGGTGGTCAGCGACTCCCTGGTGACTGTAATGGTCACTTCTGTGCAGCCCTCATATTGTCAACAAGGTTGGGGTAGGGGCGGCCTGCCTTCTTTGCCATCGCCTTTGCCGCTGCCTTCTGCATCTTCGACAACTGCTTGGGCTTACCCAAACCCTTTGGCCTGTCTTTATCCCAAACCTCTTTTTCTTTCATTTCTTCTTGTACCCCGCTTCAGACATGGCAATGGCTACGGCCTGCTTGCGACTCTTAACCTTGCCACCAGAACCAGATTCCAGCTTGCCAGACTTGTACTCACGCATGACCTTGGATACCTTCTTTTTCATCTTGCTGTCGTACATGATCAACCCCTATTAAAGTTGAAGTTCAGGCGCTAACCGCTGTTCAGAAAGCAATGGCCGAGCGCGGCGCATTCTTGCCCGTTGCCTAGCAGCAGCTCGCTCTGCAGCCATGCGCTCTTCTTCTGCCAGTGCAGCTCTTGAACGATCTAATGTGGCCTGCGTTTGCTCGGCTGGAGTTGTTGCTGGTTTTTGGACTTCTTTAGTCAGGTAGTCAGGCCGATCAACGCCACGCTGAATATCCATTGCTGCCGCTTCAGCTTGATAACCAGTGATTTGGCCAGACTTTGCGAGGTCTTGTAATTTTGTGTATTTGGCTTCTTGCGCCTGCGCCGCCTCAATTCCCGCTTTAGTTGCCTCATCAAGCTCGCCAATATCTTCAAGATAGGCCTGCACTGATTTGTCATACGGTGCAATCATCTTCTTGACAATAGGCATAGCCTTTGCCTCATCATAACCAGGCGCACCAGGCACAAGCTCAACGCCACCCACCTTATGCGAACCACCCGTATACCCACCTGGTTTGGGAATATATGCAGAAGTTTGTATCCCGTATTGCCTTCTTCGAGCAATGTCGGCTTTGGTTTTTGAGCCAGGAACACCTGGGGCATAACCAGTCAACGGCTGGCTAAGTATTTGCTCGGTTGTTTCTTTTCGGGTGGCAGGGTCAGCAACCCGTGCCCTTAAGTCGGCATCTTTTGCAAAACTAAGATCGGCCATAATTTGGCCAATATTTTTCTGGCCAGACTCAAGTTGAGCGGTATAAAACTTTAAACCTTGTGGGTCTGCTGTGCGGCCCAATGCCTTTTGATAGGCTGCCTGAATAACTTTTTCTGCTTGCGTAGCCATTGTGCGATTCCTTATAGAACTGGGGATTGACCGAGTTTGACTTCTTCAGAACCCAGGCCAAGTTCTGGCACCAGGCGAGCTTCTGATAACAGTGTGCGCCGGCCACCGCGGCGAACCGCTGTCATGCGAGCTGATTCTTGCTCTGCAATCTTTCTGCGCTGTGCTTCTAGTTCGGCTGCGGTCTGCGCTGTCTTTTTCTCTAGTGCTGCTTTTTCAGCCTCAAAGGTGGCTTTCTCTTGAGCAATCCTAGACTGCTCGGCCTCATACTGTTTCTTCTCTTCTTCAAGTCGAGCAGCGGCAATCCTTGCCTGCTCTTCTTGTGCGCGGGTCTGCTTTTCTAACTCAACCCTTGCAGCCTCGGCTTCTGCGGCGGCTGCCTCTTGCGCTTTCTCGGCTTCGCGTTTGGCTTCTTTCCTGGCCTTGTCTGCAACGACAACGCTGGCCACCGCTGCTGTCGCTGTAATAAATGGGAGTGCCGCTGCCATAGATGATCTCCTATCGAATCCTGGCCATCAAAAAATGATCTTGCCCATCTTGTCCATAGCAACGCATTAAGCCTTCAAGCTGAAATCCCAAGAGCTTTGACCACCGAACAAAACCGGCATTGGCAAATTCTATCGTTATTTGAACTCGATTGAAACCCTCAGATATCTGCCATCGCTCAATTTCTTCTTTGGCAGCTCTTAATATGGTTTTTGCATGGCTGTACCGATACTCAGGGCTTACCAGCATCCAGGCCTGGGCTGCGGTCTCATGCAGGGCGCACAAGCCAAAGGCTGCTAGACACTTATCTTCTTGGAGAACGGTAAGGCTTGCCCGGCTGTTTTCGGCTAGCCAATGCGCTATAGAGACCGGGGTAGGGTCTCCAATAAGGGGAATATGCTCGGGGACAAAGTCGATTAATTTATGCAAAGACATCAAAGTCGGTCTTCGCCTGGGTCTGCATAATGACCTGGCCAGCAGCTCCAATCGGGGTCTTGGTTAGCCTTCGATGCTCACCACCACCCAGCAAGAGATATCCGAAAGCATCGCCACAGTGGGAATGCTCGTTCTTATTCGGGGCATCCCTAAAGCGTTCTTGTCCCGCTCCTACGGCAACTCGCTTAAAATGATAACCGCCGGCAAGTGACTTGCGGAGGAGCTTGCATTCTCTGTTCACAATAAGACCAGGCTTGCCAGCAATCAGTCGCTGCATGGGCATGGCCGCAGCTTCACGCCTCACCTTGAAGTCATTGCTGTGGGTAGGCTGCGCCCGTAGCCCCAGGGTTCTGAGGTGATCAAACGCTGTCACCTCGTAGATCGCATCTCTGGCCATACCGGCTGGGTCACCCCAGACCAGTACTTGGGCTTTTGGATAGCGGGTGTTTAATTCCGCTAGGAGCTGTTGGCCAAACCGCTCCAGGCCCATATCAAAGGTCACAATCTCATGCAGCACTTGCCACTGGCCATTGGGCTTGCGCTGGCCAATGATGGCCGCGGGAGTCAATCCAAAGTCAACCCCTACCTGTAGTGGCAAAGCAGGGTCAAACTCAACATCACCCGACATCATGCTGTCGTCATACTCTGGCCAGACGGGCCTGCCCTCTTGCACATAGGTGTAGGTGCCGCCGGCATAGCATCTGATCCAGTCGAGGTTTTTGCCCAGCAACATCTGCTGGTAGTAGCCTGCGGGTAGGTTGCCAATGTTTTCGGCCTTCTCATTAAGCCGCCACCACTTGCCAGCAGAAAAGACATGGTCATTGGCTTCTGGATTCTCGGGCAGCTCATCGGGGGGCACCTCGATCATCCCGCCTGGCTGCTTGAAAAACTTCCAGGCGTAAGCGCCAGACATCTTCTCTTTCTCGGCCATGCGGAACCACCAATGGTCATCGTCCATGGGGTTGGTGTCCATCCAGATCCCGTGCCAGGTAGCGCCGCCATCTCGCTTAGTGGGGTAGCGGCCAACCCGGTGGGTAAGACCATCAATGACAGCTTTGGGCAGCTCTCGGGCCTCATTGACCCAGGCACCCGTCAATTCCAGGGAAAGTAGCTTTCTAACATCCTTGGGTTGGTCTAGGGCCAGGAATATGACCTCACAATCAATGCCTGCTGCATCACCACGGCTAGGCAGCCTTATATGGTGGGTAATGGGTGGTGTCCAGAGCATGGGGCCAAAGGTGGCCTCGGGGAATAGATCCAGCCAGGTCTTGATGGTGGTGGTCTTCAGCATGGGGTAGCTGTTACGCACAATGGCGAACCGGGTGTATTTGATGCCATCCACGGGGCTGGGTTTCTGCTTAACAGCTCTGAGCATGATCTCTGCGGCGCAAGCATAAGACTTACCCGATCCTACCGGCCCCATTAGACCTCGGACAAATGCATTGCTTTGCAGAAACTTATAGACGACAGGACTTGTCCTAAAGTCAAGATTCAGGCCTGTGCCAATGGTCTTGGTGGACTGCTCTTTAGTCTTCAAGGAACCGCATCCCGTGGGAAACTTCTTCTAGCTTCTTTTTGTAGTGCTTGGCCTTGCCAGCATCATCGGAGTCTTTACGGCCATTTCTCATGGCGTACTTGATGATGTTGCCTTTTAGAAAGCCAATGAACTCTTCATGCGTCAGAACCGACTCCATGACTTCCCATGGCTGCATTGCCATGGTCTTGTAATGGTCACCGCCCACTTGTTCTTTGTCTGCGCTCATTGTGTCGGCTGCTTGTTGGCCCAGACTTCCAGGCAAGCCTCTTCCAAACGCCAGGAGACAGGGTTGGTCTTTAGAGCATCCTCGACACCCTGCTTATAGGCCTCAACAATCTGGCTGGCAGGGGTGCGCTGGATGGTGGGCAACTCAGGATCAGGTGCAAACAGTCTCTGGGCCGCCAGAACAAACAGGGCACCAAAGACAACGCCCGAGATAAAGTTGGGCAATGCTGGCTTTTTATCTAATTCAACCATGTAAGGGACTCCAGAGACTTTATGTTTCATAAGGGTGTCGGGTCACCAGGGGGGAGGTAAAACGGTTTTACCCCGGCCCCGACTGCCAGTGTTATTCGACATGGATATCAGGACACCGCTGGCCGGCCCTATTCATGCACCTCAACCGCCTCTGGTGCTTGAACATTGATACCAATAACACTTGGCTTGTCTGAATCGCTATCGGGGTTATCCAGTAGGCCAGAGGCCTTGGCCAACAGCCGCAGCACTCCCACCTTGTCGAACAGCTCGATATCAAGATAAGAATTACCCTCCTTATCTGTCCTTTGTTTAATCGTCTTTATGGCCTGCAGGGCGTGTTCTGGTATCTGATCCGCAGGCTTAACCGTGATATTGCCAGCAGCATCCCAGGTCATAATGTCTGTGATCTTGGTATTGGCCATGCAGAGCAGGGTATAGCTCACCGCTTCCCTGTTCTGTATCAGCGTGTCAGAACGCCCGAGCTTATTCCTCACCGCCCGAACTCCACCCCAGCCATTCAGGCTAGGGATCTGACTGGCCATCCTGGGAGACTTGGGCACTAGAACGGCACCTCATTGTCTACATCCAAGGGTTGGGGCTGGAAAGCATTGGTCTTGGCATGATCATGCTCATTTTGGGTTGGTGGGGTAATGTAATCACCAATATTCAACTTCAACCACTTGTTTCCAGCTCCAGAAGTATTCTCCCAAGCACTAAGCCAGGCCTCTGTCCCGTTGTGCCATCTAATGCGGCCAGTAAAGTCTGGCAGCTTCGCATCCTTCTGCGGATCTTTTTTCTTTCGGTTCCTCCAGAGCTTGGCCTCGCCAGACCTAAGTTCTTGCTCCAAATTGCCTTCCATTCTCCACCCTCCTTAGATATCTGTAGGACTAGAGTCTAGGTGCTTGTGTTTTGTTTGGCAAGTATTGTAGTATTCGCTCACGGGGCCATAACCCAGCCCTCCCATCGGTAGTTAGCGACCAAGGGAATAAACGAGGCGTATCGGTGGGTCTTCCTTCTTAAGCTGCCTGGATAGGAACAACAGCAAAAGATCGGGGGCCAGTCCACTGGGGGCATCCAGCCTAGCCAAGATAAACGAGAGCTAACAAACCTTTTTAGGTTTCTACCCTATATATACGGGTGAGGTTCTTTTTCTCGGAAAAACCGCGTGTCCCCGTGTCGTGAAAAAACAGAGGAAAAATTGAGGGTTCCCCCCACGCTATGTGTAGGCACCGGGGGGGGGATAAGGTGCCTTTTGGCGGCGGGGCGGCAGCAGGCCAGCCCCAGCCAGCCTGGATGGAGTGCATACGAACCTTTGCACTACCGACAGGCACGGTCTAGCCTAGTTACCAGCACCTTCACAGCGGCTACCGGGTCTGTCTCGCGGCTGCAGGTCTCCAGCATTCCGCGGGTGGCCCCCAGCTCCAGCGCCATCCCGAGCCACCGCAGCGCCATCTCATCGACTTTATGAGTACTTGAAAGTGCTACCCGTACCGCATCATCAAGTGTCAGCCTCGCTGTTTCCTTACCTTCCTGGGGTGTACTGTTCACCAGATTATGTAAACTCCCCACGGGTTCTTGAGTTGCCTCGGTGGTTGGTTGTTTTTTCTTCCTCGCCATCTGTTCTTCCTTTCGTTTCATGTCTGGGTCTCGGCAGTCTTCCTTGCCTGAGTTGATTGCAACTGCGTCTTCAGGGGTGATGTCTTCGTCATAGACGATGCGTCTGGTTGCTGCTTTTTCTCCCTTCCATCCTTTGCTGACCTCTTCGACATAGCCGCGGTTCTTGAGCCTGGTCATATGTCTGTGGACTGATACATGGGAGACACCGAGGTCTTCGCCGACTCGCTTGAGTGATACCCAGGTTAGTCCCGCTGGGTTAGCGTAGGCTGCCAGGGCTGCGAGGTAGCGCAGTGAGGTTGAGGGTAGCTCCCAGTCTTGCACGGCTTGCCATGGTATGACGCAGAACTTCCTACGATCTTGGAAGGGTGCTTTGACTATTTGCGGTGGTCTTGCCGGTAGTTGTAGAGCAGCAGCATCTCCGCTCTCAGCTTGGCCCACTCTGCTTCTCCCTTTGATTCTCTCCATCTCCCCAAAAAGGCTTTCCTGGTGTTACTGGATCGGTACTTTCTAAGGACATACCTTGCCATGCAATACCTGGCAAAGGCCTCTGATTGAAGGGCAAGTTCTCGCCCATCTTCTGTCTTGATGAGCCTGGCGTTGGGGTGCAGCTCTCCGCAGGCTGGACACTTGAGATCTTCACTCAAGGTCTTCCCTGATCTGCTTGATCAACCAGGCCATGGGCACAACAGCTCGCCAGGGCTGGCCATTTCTTCTGTACGCCACTATCGGCACTTCCCGCGGATCACAGCAAGCCTCGATCTGCTGACACCAGTCATCCAGCCTGAGAGCTTCCCGGCGCTTCACCTCGATCCTGTACTTGCCGATCTGGATGTCATCACCACCATCTCGAGCCTGGCCCAGCTTCCTCTTGACCTCGAAACCCAGTTCGTCAGTGAGGATCTTGGACAGCTCTCGCTCCCCGGCTGCGCCCTTGTTCCTGGCCATCTTGCCTGTCATAGGTATTGATCCTCAATCTTGGTGACAATCTTCACAGCCTCAAGGTAGCCTGCCCACCACCCATCCAGATAAGCAATCCTTGCCGGGTCAGTCTCATTGGCCCTGGCCAGCAAGAACCTCTCTTTGGCCTGCTGCAGCAACTGGTCATTGAAGACCCTGCGTAACTCCCCATTAATCATTGCCTGCCCCTTATGAGCTGATCAAGACGATCCTCAAGGCTTCTCTGAGGCTCTAGGTGACGATGTATCAAGTCATGGATGATGGCCATCCTAGACCTTCCCTGGGCCTCTGTGGCCTGATCCAG
>Ga0208644_1001845_pt1 | contig 17303 bp, 29 predicted proteins | sample VirMetDEL_Nov_18_FD_184517 | JGI IMG/M metagenome (GOLD analysis project Ga0208644, IMG submission 184517) | Aqueous microbial communities from the Delaware River and Bay under freshwater to marine salinity gradient to study organic matter... | ecosystem: Environmental > Aquatic > Marine >... | reverse complement strand
AGCTGATGGTGGTGTTACTATCGTGCATTGGAATTGTGTAGGCACAGAGAATGAAATATCTGCTCGTTCTTATGGAACAACATCACACACACCTGATGCTTCAGCTTCAGACTTTGTAGCATTTGATGACCTAACTGAAGAAGTGGTTTTAGGTTGGGTTCATGCTTCTATAGATAAAGACGAGATTGAAGCAAATATAGCATCAAAGATAGATGCTTTAGCAAATCCAACAACAGCAAGTGGAGTATCTTGGTAATGTCAGAAAAAACAAACGTAATCACTATTGATGGCAAAGAATTTGATTTTGAAAAAGATCTAAATAAAGATCAGCAATATTTCATTAATCAAATCAGAAGTTGTCAGACTAAATCTGCTAACATCAAGTTTGAGTTAGATCAGGTTTCTGCTTCTCAGGAATATTTCACAAATCGTCTTATTGCATCTATCAAGAGTGAAGAAAGTGTATCAGAAGAGGCTAAGGCAAACTAATGGAAATGGATGTACCAACTTTATGGTCAGCTATACTGACACTGGTAATACTTCCATTTGGTTGGGCATTTAACAAAATGTTTGCTGAAGTTAAAAGACTGCAAATACTACTTAATAAAACTCGTGAAGAATATGCCACTAAGGAAGACCTTAGGGATACATCAAGTCGTGTTATGGAGGCACTACACCGACTTGAAGACAAGTTAGACAAAGTTCTCTCTAGATAAAGGATAGCCAATGATAGATCCAGTTTCAGCATTTGCAATGCTGACTTCGGCTCATAATGCCATTTCCAAAATTTGTAAAATGGGCAAAGATCTTTCGTCAGCTACAAAATTTGTAACCCAATATGCCAAAGCAGAAGCAGAGTTAGGCTTTGCTAAGGAGCAAAAGAAAAAGGGTATATTTGGATCTGTAATGGATCAGGCAATAGAAAAGCACTTTCAAGAAGAAGAGCAGGCTAGATTAAAGTCAGAATTGCGAACACTTTTTTTGCTACATGGGTCAGTAGGACAATGGGAAAGGCTTCAAGCAACCATTGCTCAGGCAAGAGCAGAACACCGAAAGCAATTGCAGGAAAAACAAAGAATACAAGACCGCAATACACTGATAGTTGTCTGCACTGTTTTAGTGATAGCAGGCATAGGAAGTATAATTTTATTTGCCAATTATTTGAAATATGGCACTCCATTCTAGCTCTAAGGCAGGCAGAATAGCTGAGTTCTTTGCCTGCGGTGTCATAGAGGATTTGGGGTGGCAAACTTCTCTGTGTCAGCAAGATGGAGTAGATCTTATTGCCTTTAAGGAAAATGAATATATTCGTGTTCAGGTCAAAGGCTCTAACATCAAGAGAAGCCTAAGAAACAATGGCTTACAATTCATTATGGGAATGGGTACGAAAAAAAGGATGCCAACTCCTCAGGACTTCGACATAGCTTGTATGGTATCCACTTATCACCGCAGATGTTGGTTTGTCCATGTCTGCAACATCCAAAGAAAATCAATCCGCAGACCAAAATCTTTTTATGAAAACACCGAACTTGAATATGAGAGTTGGGAAAAGGCAGTCGATATTTTTAGGGAAATAAAGCGAAATGATAGAGGTAAATTTTAGGCTGTTTAAGTTCTTCAACAAAATCAGCACATTTTTCTACAACAAATATTGCAGTGATTTAAGAAGGAAGCAAAAACGATGACTGAGAAGGGTATACATCTAAATTTACTGAACCAACTTCGCAGACATGAGGGGCTTAGATTAGATCCATATAAATGCTCTGAGGGCTATCTTACTATCGGCTATGGCAGAAACATAGAGACTAATGGCATATCGGAAGCTGAGGCAGAATTTATGCTATTAAACGACCTTGTAGCTTGCGAGAGTGAGCTAAAAGATGAGGGATGGTATAATCAGTTAGACGAAGTTAGAAGGGCTGTAATTTTAAATATGGCTTTTAATCTCGGCAAACCAACTTTACTCAAATTTAAAAAATTTATCGGTGCGTTGTCTGATGATGACTATGAGACAGCCTCTAAGGAAATGGTAACTGGCTCTGATGGAGTAAGCCCGTCTAAGTGGGCTTCTCAGGTTGGCAAAAGGGCATATGAATTAGCTGATCAGATGCGAACTGGTCAATGGCAAGATGTTTAAGGTTCTTGTTACGATCTGTTTAATTGCTGACCCTACTAAGTGTATATTTGTTGAAAACGTGCAATATCCAGTCGTCTATGAGACGTTTGAAGAATGTAAAGCTAGAGCATTAGAGATTGGCTCAGAAGTTCCTAAATATTTAAAGGGATGGAGAGCTATAAGATGGAAATGTCAAAAGATTACAGAAGGGAAATTCACATGATACCATTAATAACAGCACTAGCCCCACTGATAGGTGATATTGTCAAAGAGGCTATTCCCGATCCCGATAAGAAGACTGAGGCTGAGAATAAGGTTAGACTGGCTTTACTGGAGAACTCAAAGCAGATTGAGGCTTCTGCAAGTCAGATTATTTTGGCTGAGGCAAAGTCAGAAAGTTGGATAGCTTCAAGTTGGCGACCTATATTAATGCTGAATATTACAGCTATAGTTTCAGTTAATTTTTTAATATTTCCATTAATAGGAGTATTTACTGGAAAAGAATTATCTATCCCCCTCCCTGCGGAATTATGGACACTCCTGACAGTGGGTGTTGGTGGTTATACTATCGGCAGATCAGCAGAAAAGGTTGCAGGAAATTTAAAAAAATAGTAAAAGTGGCTAACTGTATTTAACAAAAAAATAAGTGGCTAACTATGTGGCTAACCGAAAACAAAAACCTATATATACCCTCATTTTTAGGGCAAAAATGTCAGGCTCATAACCTGAAGGTCGTAGGTTCAAATCCTACCCCCGCAACCAATTATTCATTAAAATCAATAAGTTATACAACCTCAAAAATTTCGGTTTTTGGGGTTTTTTTGCGTTTTAAGCCTGATAACGATTACAGAGTGGCTAACAAAATGGCTAACAGTCGTCAGGTTTATTTCCCTTTTTTTGAAATAATAGTTGCATAATAGGTATAATATTGTATTATAGTGGAATACGATTTGTTTTAGAGTGGGAAACATAAAAAAGTCTAAAATAAAAAGTGGCTAACTTTAAAGAGGAGAATAAATTATGCAGAACATAAGCAGAACAAAGCCTAAATTTAGGAACAAACATAGAACAGTTTCACAGATAATTTGGGGAGCAAACTAATGAATAATCTAGAAATAGCAAAAGATTTCGTTAAAGGGTGTGACACAATCACATCTCTTTTTGTTGGTTTGGGTAAAGAAGACAAACTCTATTCTCTTTATGCTAACTGGAAAGAAACTGTTTGGGGTAAAAACGAAGTCGGTATTCCCATTGCTAGAGTTGAGTACAGAACACAGCATCTTGTAAATCTTGCTGTTGATTTTAAAACCGCTCAAGAAAAAGCAAAAACATTTTGTAAAGCGGAAAGAGTTATCAATGGTTTATATTTAGCCAAAGAGCCTAACAATCAAAACCCATATAAATTTAGGACAGCAGAAGAAATTGCTGAAGAAAAAGCTGAGAAACTCAGATACGAAAAAACCATTGATGATATTAGGTGGGTTCGTAATATGGGTGGATATGGCAGAATTGACCATAGGTTAAAGGCTAATCAAAAGAATACTTTTGAACTTAGTTATGAGCTTAGGCAAAGAGCAAATCAAGTTCTTCCCAATGTGTACAAGCAAAAGTCTAATAAAAATCTTGATGCAAAACAATTTGTTAAAACCAATTTTGAGGGTGCTAGTAAACTTAGAAAAGAAGCTATTGAGATTTCTGTTCTTAAAAAGCATTGGAAAGACGACATAATTCAACAAGCTAAGAAAACAGATTTTGTTGGTTCTGTTGGTGATAAGCTAGAGGTTGAACTTACAGTAAATAAAATTACTGGTTACGAAACTCAATGGAATTACGTCAACATTTATACAATGTCTGATAATGATGGAAACATCTTTATCTACAAGGGTTCTGCTGATTTAACTGATAAAAGCCGAACAGAGTGGTTAGCACCAGTTAAAGAAGGTCACAAGATTGTTGTTACTGGTAAGGTCAAAGAGCATAGCAAATACAGACCTAAAAACTTTGAGAAGCTATGTATCAAACAAACTAGACTAGAAAGAATTAAGGTTATTAAAAGCATTAACGTAGATTTTAATGGCAAAATTATTGAGGGAGCAAACTAATGGCTAATTATTTTATTGGAGATATCAAACCTTATATAATTGTGGCTAAAGATTATAAAGGCTTTCAGTTTCGTTATAAATCAGCGACTATGAAGTCATATGGCAGGAAGATAGCTGTTAACAAAAAAGATCTTCAGTCTATTAGAAAAGCTATGATATCTGACTTTGAAAATCATGTAACAAAAATTGAGGTTGCATTGTTTGAGGACATTACAAAGATTGCCTTAGAAAAGCGACTAGATGCAGTTGGCAGGAAAGTTAATGGTATCAGGCAAAGGTCATATGACAATGATGAGAGGCATCTAAGGCTTCACTTAACACCTTTTTTTAAGGGTACTAGCATCAAAGAGATTACCACTGGTAAGATTAACAGCTTCATTGATGATTGTGCTAATAAGGATTTATCCGCCAAATCAATCAGGCATTGTGTGCAAACCTTAAATATGGTTATGAAATTTGCAGTTGATCAGGGCTATATTTCTAGAAACCCTTGTAACTCTGACGACAGAAAAGAGATTAAAGGTGTTGTCAATGAGAGAGGCGGTTATTCGCATGACCATATAGCCAGTATATTAAAGGTCGAAAAAACTTTATATCTAGATACATTTATAGCCTTCTCAGCCTTTACTGGAGTGTCAGCTAACGAGCTTCAAGGCTTACAATGGCAAGACATTAACTTCAATAAGTCTGAGGTAACTATAAGCAGAAACGTCTATAGATATGATACTCAGGAACTTAAAAATAATTTCAGAGAAAGAATTTTAGGTTTGCCATCTCACGTTATGACATTGCTCAAAAAGTGGAAGTTAAATTCACATTGTGACCTATGGGTTTTCCCTAATGCCAGTGGTAAAAACCCATTTGAGCAAAATGCTATGAGAAAATTAATTGCGACTGTCTGTAAACACGCAGGAGTGCCTGACTATGGCATTGGTGGTTTTAGGAAGTATTTTAACACCTCTATGATTGGTGAAGTGCCTGATCATATTAGGAAGGCTCGTATGGGGCATAGTAAGAACTCTAAGACTGCTGAGGTTCACTATACTGTTATCGATTTAGAGCAGGCTAGAAGTCCAATGCAAGCTGAGAAAATATTGCAGAAATTATTGGGCTAGATATCGTCTATAATGTTTCTGCTATAGATGTATGTAGCCCCCCTTTTATTTTTTAGGGGTGGCTCGTCTTCAACTTCAACATTCTGATCAGACCAATCATCTTCAGGTAGGTCTTTATTTTTCTCCCTTAATTCATCAAATATCTTGCTAACTTCATAGTTGCCATCTCTTCGCATATCGTGGCAGTTAGGACACATAAAAGGCTTTAGACGTTTGTGCATACTCGGTGGCATTTCTTTTCCACATAATTTGCAATAATCAAAGGGATTTAAACTCATCTTCTAACCTTTGTTGCTCAAATCTATAATCATCGAAACATTTGTGTCCGCAAAACTTATCTTTTTTGGCATTGACAAGTCCTGCAAATCGCCAATCAAAAGCCTTACCGCAGTAGTCGCACTCATCCATCAGAGGAATTTGACTTATCTGTGGTCTTGTCGGTTTTTTCCATCGGCTCATTTTCACAAACTCCTGAACAGCAATCGATCATTATCTGAAACTGGCAAACTGAACATTGTTCAGCAGACCTTATCATTATTGGTCGCCAAGCTGACTTGCATCGTGGACATACTTCCATCACTCACTCCTTTTGTATCTATAGCCATCTCTCGCAGAACCTTTTTTGTATTGATAATTTGAAGTTTTAATCACCTCAGATAGCGGTGATATGCCATAGTTTACAAAGGTAGGATTAATAATAACCCTGCCCTCTTTATCACTGTCTCCATTGGGATGATCTTCAAACATCATTTCATCTTCAGCAGGAGCGACTTTTCTTTTCTTTAATTTTTTGCATATAAGCCTGATAGCACTACTGCCACTGGATCTCTCATATCGGCATTGACTGCAAGTTTTAGGGCTGTCTCTTCTTTGTTTTGCCTTCCTAAGAGGCTCACCGCATTGCACACAATTAGAAAATTTTTCATTGTCTTTTTCTACTTGCTCTTTAGTTCTGCGAAGAACTGGAATAGGTTTATTTGTCATTCTTTACCTTTTCTTCAAAAGATCCCCCAATCCCTGAATAGCCTGCAAGATCGATCCAACTATCAGTTTTTTGTGGAGAATAAATAAGTCTAGCTACTTTCAATAGGATCAGGCAGAGGATCACCTGATAGACAGTCACTTTTATTCCAAAAACGACTGACCATAACTCAGCAATCCTCTTATGGTTCTCATAGGCATCCCCGTAATCTTTTGCCCGATCACCATTAATCAACCCTATTGCAGTTTGTAAAATCTCTTCTCTTTTCATTTAGAAAGGGATTTCATCATTTAGTTCAGTAGAATTAGTTAGAGTTTGACCGCCTGAATTAACTTTAGTCGGATCAGCTTTAACTAACTTGCCTGCAATCCAATTCTCATTTTTTTGATAGACATTGGCATAAAATATTTCGCCATTAATGACTAACTTGCCATTATAGTCTGAGTGCCAATCCTCAGTTTTACGATCATTTTTATTTATGGAAATAGTTAATTCATCTACTCCATATTTTACCATTGGTTTATTATTATCCATTTAACTCTCCTTTTTTTGTTTTGAATTTTTGGATTATTTTGTCGTCAGTTGGTTTGTGTTTGACATACAAATCAGTCAGTTCTTTTAGAGTTTTTGCATTGTCAATAAGTGAAATTAGATCTACTTCAGGAGGCTTGGAGGAGGTAATACCCCCTGAAGCAGAATTACCTGAAGGAACAAAAGTGGGAGCATTGCCTTCAGGTCTTATTGTTGCGACTTCTCCATCATCGTCTTCTGAGGGTGAAGAAAGTCCGAAAATACTTTGCAATCCATATCTTTTTGCATAACTGATAGCTGACCCCATTTTTTGCGGATCATTAGGATCTTTGGAAACAATCTTAGTTCGGCTAACCCTCATAGCCCCTGAAGAGTGCATCATAACTGTTCGTACAAAAGATATATCCCCTTCAAAATCCATCTCCTGAGTGAACGTAAGACCAAATTGACTAGCAGTTCTGACTGTCTTAATAACACTCTCAAGTGAGGCATATGTGTTCCTAAAATGCGGATTTCTTTTATCCTCAACGACATGAGGGTTAGTTTGGTGGAAAGCTATGAGTGCCATAGCAATATTATTTTCTTCTTTAGATGCAGTTTCTGTCTGCGAATATCGTGGAATAGGCTTAATTGCCTGACCTAACTGTTGCATAATGTTATCCTCTTACTGTTATTTTTTGCGACTTTGACTTGTATGCCATGACCAAATGCTTCACTCGCATTTTTGGGTACTAGCTTTTTAATTTTGGCTTCGGCATCTTTAAATATTTCATTAGCCCCTAAGGTCTGAATATATTGCTCTGCAAAAGCCTTCCACTTAGGATCTGCCTGCATATCTACTGGCACTTTATCCTCTAAAGGGATTGGTATTTCTGCGGTAGGTATATCGGTTGGCTCTATGTCCATTTCGATACATCCCATAAACCACTTAGCCACGTTGATTAATTTTTCCTGAAAATCACGATCAATTTTAATCTCATGTAGGGATGGCTGATCACCGCCTTTAATAAAGGATAGCAAGCCATAAGGACATTTCTTGCCAGTGGTTTCTTCAACTAAATATGCGTTCCAGTGGATTTGAGGGCTGTAATACCTGATTAAGCGAGGGATAACGTCTTTATATTCCTCATCTCTTTTAGGTCGCCCCATAGTAAATTTAGCATCAATGACTGCTAATTTATTCTTATAGCCTTTAACTACACCATCAACAGTACAACGCATAAATGGATGTTTTTTTCCATTAAATACTTTTTGGCGGTCAATTATGGGTAGCTTTAAATAATGCTCTTGCCACTCAAGATTAGCCTCTTCAGTGATATGCCCCATAATCACTGCCCAAACCATTGTCAGATCATCGGGTTGTATCTTGCCAGTCTTTTGCTGAAATAATTTTAAAATTCGCTCAGGTTCACCTGAAGCTAAGGTGGTTATATCGCTACCACCAATTGTACTTTGACGTTCAGATAAACTTTTTGTGTCTAATCCAAACTTCTCAAAAAATGGATATGCCATAGGTTATCTCCTCCTAATTCATAGAAGAGATTATACCTTATTGGCATATATTGCAATATATTTTATTCTATATTAGATCTAGATCCGACTATTTTATGGATAGCTATAATATCTGAATTTTTAAAAACTTCAGTATTGTCAGGATTTAGGGTTGACAGTTTAAATTGTCTATCACTCACCTCAGCTACTTTTCTTATAAGACCGATTGTGCGGTCACCTGCCTTGATCTGCACCACGACAAAATCCTTTTCTTTTATCTGCAATGTCGGGTCGACAAATAAAATTTCACCATAAAAATATCTTTGCTCCATATTGTTGGATAGCATGAAGCAGGCATAAGCTGAGGACACACCTATTAAATAGTCAGGTCTTGCACAATGGGTGAACATCTTTTTCTGCACCTGAAAGCCTTCCCCGCCATTAGGTAAGGGCAAACCATACATAGGCAAGTCCTCTAGTGGTGGCATCTTATACTCTACTGGTTTTTGGTATATTGGTGAAGCATTTGTAAATAATCGATCTTCATCTACACCGAAAAATTGTAATAATTTATCGAGATGGATACCTAATTTTCTATCGCCACGTTCCATTTTGCTATATTCAGATTGCCCAACTCCAATAGCCTCTGAGACTTCTTTTTGCTGTAGCCCTTTATTGTTTCTCAAAACATAAAGGTTGTTTGGAAACTTCATTGGATTATGTCCTTTTCCTTTTTATTCACGAGACAATGTTATCCATACCCTCGTGGCTTTAGTTAAATAGAATAAATTACCATAGGGTAAGAATATATAAATACAATATATTTTTTATTACCTTGTTAAATGTATTGACTTCAAGAACTTAATAGTTGTATAGGTATAATTATAGTGCAATATAAGTCGACTACAACATAAGGTTAACTGAAGTGAAATTATCGCAATATCTTGTAAAAAATGGAATATCTCAAAAAGAATTATCTGATCTGTTAAAAGTTTCGCAACCAACAATTCATAAGTGGCTTTATGGCAAATCTTTGCCCTCAGCTAAGAAAATGTTGGCAATTCATACCTTCACAAAAGGCAAGGTTAATCTTCAGGATTGGAAAATGTAATGGGAAAATTTTCAAGAGATAAAGGTTATCGGGTTGAAAATAATCTGAGAAAGCAGGCTTTGATGCACGATGATATTGAGTGCATAAGAGTTCCTTTAAGTGGTGGCGGAAGCATTAAATCAGACCTCATACTTAATAAAACTGGTGAAGAGAAGTGGCATTTGGAAGTCAAGTGCAGGGCAAATGGATTTAAATCTATCTATGATTGGTTTGAGGATAATGATGGTTTGGTTATTAAAGCCGATAATAAAAAGCCATTAATTGTTTTAGATTTTGATGATTTTTTGGAGTTAGTGGCTAGACGATGAAGGTTACTCTTTTAGATTATGAAATGGCTCAGGGGGCAAATACTGGTTCTCTTCGGCACATTGGAGCAATCAAGAGAGGTTACAAGAATAAGACGAAATTGCAGTCCAGTTGGAACAGTCACATTGAGGGTGCTTGCGGTGAGATAGCTGTGAGTAAGGCTATGGGAAAGTATTGGGGTGGCTCAATAAACACGTTTAAGGAAGGCGGGGATATTGATGGCACTGGTTGGGAAGTAAGGACACGAAGTAAACAAGGTTATGACTTAATTTTGCGGGATGATGACCCTAAAGATAGAATTTATTTCCTCGTAGTGGGAGTGTGTCCAACCTATGAAATTAAGGGTTGGATTAAGGGTGGCGAAGGTATGTTAGATAGGTTCGTCAATGATTATGGAGACTATGGAAAGGCATATTTTGTGCCTGAAAGTTTCCTCAACAAAATAACAGAAATGGAGGGTTATATATGAGTATGAAAGCATTTTCGTGGGCAATGTCTCAGCAAGTGGGAGATCCAACAACTAAGTTGGTGTTGCTTATTATTTGTGATCATTTTAACGATAGTAGAGGGTTTGCTTATCCCTCTCAGGAAAGACTAGCTGTATTTGCAGAGTGTTCTGAAAGGACAGTTAGAAGGCACATAAAAAGTTTATTAGATATGGGGTTTATTGAGGTCGTATCTACACCAAATTTGGCAAATAAATACACAATCCCTGCCCTAAAAATGGAGAGGACAAAATGTCCTACCCAATCAAAAAACAAAAAATGGGAAGGACAAAACACGTCAAATGGGAAGGACAAGGCTGACCTCCGATCCCTTAATAACCCTTATCTTATATCTAATAAATTAGATATAAGCGACAATTCCACAAAAACTTATGGAGATTTGGTTTATCAAGATCATCTACAGTGGCTTGCAAAACAAGATTGCGGGATTAAATATCCACGACCTTTTTTGGGTAAGTTGAGAGAGATGATTAGGGGTAAATCGGGAATGTCTAATGAGAAGGTTTACGAACATCTTCATAACTTATTTTTGGAAGTGCAGGAAAATCCAAAAGGTGATCTGCAAAGTTATTTAATGGCTTCAGCTAAATCGATAAGTGAAAGATTTGATAAGCCAAAAGAATTAAGTGAGAAGCAACAAAGTTATATTCAAAGTGTCATAGATCAGGTTTATAAGAAGAAAGATATGCCAAGCTATGCAGGCACAGATTTTCATAGGTTAAGGGAAAGGTGCGAGAAAGCTATGCTTGAGGGCAAGATGCAATCTATTTTGGATGAGTATGATATTCGATGAGAAAGAAGAAAGTACCAAAAGAGGAAAGAGTTTTACCTACTCCTGAGTTTCTCAAGAAGCATGAAGTTGTTGAGAAGGAGACTAAGAGAGCGGGTGAGAAGTTGTTATATGTTACTGATCAGTTGTGGATTGATACTTATTTTAAGAAGGGTGTTATCAGCTATGATCAGTATCAGACTGCTCAGAGGTTATTGGGTTTGTATATGGCTTCAGGGCGAAATCAGAGGCTTACAGCGACATTATCGGATAGGTTGGGCGGTATTAGTCTAAGTGGGGATTATGATCGATCTGAGGTCGCTATGATGGATTTTATTAAGGTGGCTAGAAGAATGGGTAAGAGGAGTTTTAGCATTGTTCAGGATGTTGTTATTCACAATTATTCGGCTAAAGAGTGGGCAATAAAAAACCGCAGAAACGAAAAAGCCTCTGCGGAGATATTAAGGTTGAGTTTAGATGATCTAGAGGATGCCTTTAAGAAACTCTCCTGATTTGGTGGTGACTGTCTATGTCATCGTTTAGCTCGTCTAGAAGGCTTTTGAATGATGTTAAACGTCTTGTCAGGTCGTTACAGTGCCTTCTTGATAGTTCGTCTTCTAAGAACTCTATGTTTCGCTTTGTGTAGTCTCTGACTAGCTGAAGGTCGAATAGGTTATAGATCTTCTTCATTAGCTGAATACCACTAGTGCTAGATAGGCAGTTCCAAACATCATTATGAGGAAGGATATTTCGGCTAAACAAGTTAAAATGAATTTCATAGGTTTCTCCAATATTAAATTACTTATTGGGTATATAGTGCATTATATTAGAATATATGTAAAGAGGTATTGCATTTAAGCTCTGTCTTTGGTACAACTTGTATATGATTGAATTAATTGGCACTAGATGTAGTGTTTAGCCTTACAGAGATGTAAGGTTTTTTTATTGGTGCTTCATGCAGTCAAAGAAAAGAAGTTTCGTTGAAGCTGTTACAAATGTCTTAGTTGGATATTTAGTTGCAGTAATTTCAAATTTAATTGTACTGCCTTTGTTTGGCTATCAAGTCAGCTTGTTTGATGGATTTGCTATTGGGGTAGTGTTTACAGTTATAAGTTTAATTAGGTCTTATATGATTAGAAGGGTGTTTAATTACTATGATTAAATTTCCTGATAAAAAATATAATATAATTTATGCTGATCCTGCTTGGTCATATAAAGACAAAGCATTAGCAGGCAATAGAGGTGCAGGCTGTAAATATCCTACACAGTCTGCTGATTGGTTAAATTCATTGCCAGTAAAAAAAATTGCTGACAAAAATTGTATTTTGTTTTTATGGGTTACAATGCCAAAACTTAATGAGTGCTTCGAGTTGATAAAAGAATGGGGTTTTGAATATAAAACTTGTGCTTTTACATGGGTAAAAAAGAATAAAAAATCTGATAGTTGGTTTATGGGAATGGGTAGATGGACACGAGCAAATTCTGAGATCTGCTTACTTGCTACTAAGGGTAAACCAAAAAGAATAAATGCAGGAGTTCGTTCTGTAGTTGATACACGCATAGAAAGACATTCTAAGAAACCTGATTGTGTAAGAGATAGAATTGTAGATCTTTGTGGAGATTTACCAAGAATAGAATTATTTGCAAGACAAAGAGTAAAAGGTTGGGATTGTTGGGGAAATGAGGTTTAAATGAGTAGAAAATATCGTGAAGATGAATGGGTTGAGTTTCTCAAGAGGATTGGGGAAGGAAGATCTGCGAGGGATGTTTGTCATAATGATAAGGATATGCCGAGTTGGAGAACTGTATCTGAGAAGCTGAATACTGATAATGGATTTGCTAGTAGGTATGCTTTGGCTATGGAGAATAGAGGTCAGGTATATGCTGATAAGATTACTGAGACAGTTAGTGATATGTTGGAAGGTAAGATAGATTATAATCAGGCTAGAGTAGCGATAGATGCGTTGAAGTGGCAGTCAGCTAAGTTAGCACCGAAGAAGTTTGGTGATGTGCATAGGATGGAAGTGAAGCATGAGGCAAGTTATTTGGATGCTTTGAAGGAGGTAAGTAAGGTGGTTGAGGGAGAGGAAACCGCTCTACCGAATACATTACGCACACGCAAAGAGGCTCAAGATAAAGACACAATTCAATAGGTCGTTAGATAACTGACCTGACGAAACTCGTTGATATACAACGATTACAGCTAAGGTTAGCCATTATGTTAGCCACATTTAATATTTATTTTACATTTTTGTAGGGATATTTGATCTGACCCCCCCTCAGATTTAGGCAGGGGGCGGTGATAGATATATATACCCCTCTCAATTTCGGTACTGCGAGATCCCCCTTATCTTGCAGGGGCAAGGGGCGGGCATTTGAGCAATACAACTGAAACATTACTAAAATTACGCAACGATCCAGTTTTATTCGTTGAAGCGATACTTAAAGCCACCCCCCAAAAGTGGCAACGTGAAGCCTTAATAGGCATACGAGATAATGATAAAATATCGATTAAGTCGGGTCATGGTGTTGGCAAAACTGCCTTCCAGTCATGGCTTATTCTTTGGTGGCTCTTAACCCATTATCCTTGCAAGATAGCGGTCACAGCTAACACTGCTCACCAATTGAGCGATGTATTGTGGTCTGAGGTTGACAAGTGGTATAGGAGGCTTCCTGAGGGCTTTAAGAACCAGTTAGAGGTAAAGACAGACAAGATCTCATTAAAGGGTGCTTCTGACAGCTTCTGTGTTGCGAGAACCAGTAGACGTGAGAACCCTGAGGCTTTGCAGGGCTTTCATAGCGAGAATATGTTGTTCATATGCGAAGAGGCTTCGGGTATCCCTGATGTCGTCTTTCAGGTTGGTGAAGGTGCTTTATCGACTGAGGGTGCTAAGGTTGTCATGTGTGGTAACCCTACAAGATCTGATGGATATTTCTATGAGAGCTTTCATTCGATGCGAGATAGATGGTTTAACATGACTGTCTCTTGTGAGGATGGCGAGTATGTATCTGACAAGTTTTTGGAAGATATGAAGTCGAAATATGGCGAAGAGAGCAATATTTATAAGGTTCGTGTTTTAGGCGAGTTCCCTACCCAATCTGACGATGTTTTATTACCACTTCATTTAGTGGAAAGTGCAACAAAGCGAGATGTTGAGGCATCCCCTATGACCCCCGTTGTTTGGGGATTGGATGTTGCGAGATATGGCAATGATAGATCTGCCTTAGCGAAAAGAAGGGGTCAGGAGCTATTAGAGCCGATTAAGACATGGTCGCAAAAAGATTTGATGGAAATGGCGGGTATAATCCTGACTGAGTATGAGGCTGTTAGGTACAATGACCGCCCTACTGCCATTTATATTGATGCTATTGGGATAGGTGCAGGACTGGCTGATAGGCTGAAGGAATTGGGATTGCCTGCGATATCGATAGCGGTATCGGAGAGTGCTTCGTTAAAGGACAAGTTCACCCGTTTAAGGGATGAGTTGTTTTGGAATTGTCGTGAGTGGTTTGAGGGCAGAGATGTTCACATACCGCATGATGATAATCTAATTCAGGAGATTACGGGTATTCGTTACAAATATCTTTCTACTGGCAAATTAAAGATTGAGAGCAAGGATGAGATGAAACGCAGGGGTCAGAGGTCGCCTGACGTAGCTGATGCCTTTGTTTTGACGTTTGCGGAAAATGGATCAATTGCAAGTGGAGCGATGAGTAAATGGAACAGTCGGAAACCCCTAAGACCGAACAGTGTTTGGATAACGTAGTTAAGTTTCCTGATAGGGGCGAAAAAGTGACTTATGTAAGCCCTGAGAAGGAAGAAGACTTTGGTTATGCGTTGGAGATATTTTGCACTATGGCGAATGGTGTTCATGTATCCAACAATCTTAGTTGGCAGGACATAATGATTGCGATGATTGTGGCTACTGCCAATTGTGCTGTAAAGGCAGATTTGAGTGAGGAAGAGTTTATTGCGTTTTTGCAGAGGATAAAGGCAGGCGAGTTTAATGATTGATCCAAAATTAAAAAGATTAGGATTGACAAAGTATAATCAGCCTAAACGCACCCCCAATCACAAGACTAAGTCTCATGTGGTTGTTGCCAAAGTCGGGGATACGACAAAGACAATTAGGTTTGGTCAGCAGGGTGTTAAGGGTGCGGGTGCTAATCCAAAGACGAAAAAGGAAAAGATGAGGAAGCAGAGCTATTATGCGAGGCATGATGCTCAAGATCCTAATCCATCAAAGTTATCTGCAAGGTACTGGTCACATAAGACGAAGTGGGCTTAGATATGGCACAAGACAATTTATTTTCTTTTCAGCCTAATTCTATGAATGATACACAGCAAGGTTTATTATCGGCATTTAACCCTTCTGATGCACTCCCTGCTCCACGTTATACGGGAATGTTGCTTCCCATTGAGAGGGATATGTATGGCAATAAGGGCAACTTTGAGTTGGCTGTGCCTCAGTTTTTGCAGGATGCCTATAGCGGAATAAACAAGTTTGGTCAGGCTTTTAGGGGCGAATTAAATCCTCAAGAGCTACAACAACTTGCCTCTGATACTGCCTTTAATGTTGCAGGCGGTGGCTTATTAGGCTCAAAAGTTATCCCAAATGCAGTTCCTGAAGGTTCTTTAGGCATATTTGCAGGCAAGTATGCTAAAACCTTTCCAGTTGTTAATGAGATAACAAACAAAAGAGGTCAAATTTTAAATGACCAAAATCGTTTAATGGGCGAATATCAAAACATTTCTCGTGAACTTACAAAGGGTCGCATGGCACTTGGAGATGAGTTGACAGACGATCTTGTAAAAAGAAAAAGTTTGCTTGCCGATCAAATGCAAGACAACACTTTACAAGTTGGTAAACTAGAAAACGATGTAATAGGTCTTTTAGACAAAAGGCTTGCTGATGAGGGTGAGATAAGTTTTTTTAGACAAACTGATAATGAGTTTGGTAAAGGCTTGTTTAAACTACCTGATAATCAATTTAGGTTTGAGATTGACGACAGACCTGCGAAAATAAAACTTAATATAGCGGATGATAGTCAGGCTTTATTTAACAACATAACTGGCGATGCGTTAGAACGTGTTTTGCCGAGAACAGAAATGGGTGTAACAAAGAAACTTAGTGACTTTTTAGATCACGATGAATTATTTGAAGCATATCCGCAACTTAAAGATTATCCAGTAAAAATTAAATTTGACACAAAAGATGGTGCGAGAGGCTCTTTTAATAGAATTGGAAAAAATATTACTATTAACTTAGCTGATATGCGACCAATGATGGAAGGTTCTGCTACAACTGGCAAAAAGTTAAAGCAAGATATCAAGTCAACATTAATGCACGAAATACAGCACGCAATTCAAGAAATTGAGGGATTTGCTAGAGGCTCAAATCCTGCTGTTAGTAATTCATACGAAGCGGTTTCTCAGGCTGTTAGGCAAAGACAAGATATTATTCTTAAAAATCAAAAAGGTCACAATGCCTATAATTCGGCTAGAGCAGACCTAATAAATTTAGGTGGTGCTGAAAGAATTAAATATTATGAGCAAAAGGCTTTGCAAGACAGCCATCAGCCACGTTTACTTTTTAATCAAAACAATTGGTACAAGTATGGTGGTGACATTAGCAGGGAAGTAAGTCAAGAACTTGGCTATGCTTACAAAAAAAGAAAAAGCCCTGAAAGAGAAAAATGGATTTCAAGAGCTTTTGAAAAACTTGCTGAAAAAGAAAGGGCAGAAATGCCAGTGTCTTCACGTTTAGCTGATACACTTACAATGAAAGAGATAAAAAGTCAGTATGGCAAAGCAAACCGCATAACCAATAAAAATTACCAATCTTTTGCAGATTACAGAAATGCTAGAACAAGTTTAGAAGAAATACAAAACAGCAACAGATATGCCAGTGGTAACCCTGAAAAAGATTATAACATTTATAGTGATAGTTTAGGTGAGGTTGAGGCAAGAGGGGTTCAAGCAAGAGTTGAGCCTGCTAAAAATAATAGATTTATGAGGTCATATTTCCCACCTGACCAGTTTCAACAAGGAAGCATGGAAAGACCACCGCCATTTGGCTTGAAAAACACATTAAGGCAACAAGGCGGTTTTTTCCAAGATTAAATTTACAAAAAAGGGGAAGTAAAATGCAACATTGTGATGTTTGCACTTACGAGTGGAAATGTACTGCTCGATGTAAGTGTTTATTGGGTAAAATTAAGCCTGAAGAGATTGAGGTTGAAATGCCTAAACCTATTCCAGTTCAAACCACTA
>Ga0208644_1001844_pt1 | contig 17308 bp, 18 predicted proteins | sample VirMetDEL_Nov_18_FD_184517 | JGI IMG/M metagenome (GOLD analysis project Ga0208644, IMG submission 184517) | Aqueous microbial communities from the Delaware River and Bay under freshwater to marine salinity gradient to study organic matter... | ecosystem: Environmental > Aquatic > Marine >... | reverse complement strand
GTTAGAAGAGTTATATAATTCTTTAGAAGATGGAGAATACATTGGTGCATCTACAGAAGAAATAATAAATTTTACTTTTGAGTTTATTAAATTTTTACTTCATGCATATGAAAAAAGTAATTTCTTAGTAGATGTTGGAGAAGATTGTTCAGCTGTTTATTACCTAACTAGATCTTTAGAAAGGAAGGAAGTTTTGTATAATAAAAGTGATATTTATTATAATAGTACTTACGAATCAGAAGATATGGGATATGACATTGGTGAAGAGTATTTTGCTGAAGGCTCTCCTAGAGTATTATCCTTAATACAAATAGAAAAAAATAATGACATATTTATTTAATAAATGATATATTTTATAGGAACATCGGAGAAGTTTGAAGAAAATGCGGAAGTTGGGAAATGTTCTATAAATTACGCATTAAATTATTTTAAAGATAAAGAATTTATACAATTAGATACAGAAACGCATGGTTTTGACCCTCGTACTAAAGGAGTTATTTGTTGGCAGATTGGAGATGGAGACAATCAGTTCGTGATAGAACAAGATTCTTTCCCTTTTGAAAACTACAAATGGTTTTTTGAAGACGACACTAAAACTTTTATACTTCAAAATGCTAAGTTTGACTTAAAGTTTTTTCTGCATAAAGGAATAATCATACGAAAAATATATGATACCTTTTTAACAGAAAGAATACTTACTCTTGGATTACCTAGAGGTACTGTTAGACTTGGTTTAGACGCTCTTGTTGAGAGATATTGTCATACTAGTGAAGTAGATAAAGATATAAGGGGTCAAATCCATTGGCGTGGCTTAGACAATATAGTAATTAAATATGCTGCTGGAGATGTTAAATATTTAGAAGATATAAAAAAAGCTCAATTAAAAAAAGCTAAAAAAAGAAATCTTTTTAAAACTATAAATCTTCAAAACAAATATTGTCCAGTATTAGCATATACAGAATATTGTGGATTTAAGTTAGATGTAGAAGCTTGGGATTCTATCTATTATAATAATTTAAACAAACTAAACAAAATTAAAAAAGAATTGGACAATTATATTATTGACCATTTTCCAAAATATGTTGAGAAACAGTTTGATATGTTTAGAGATAGAGAATGCACTATTAATTGGAATAGTGCAGACCAAATTATACCTTTATTTAGAGAGCTGGGACTAAACTTATGGACTGAGGATAACGGAGAAAGAAAAGAAAGTGTGGAAAATAAAATTATATACCCACAAAGAGACAAACATGAACTTATACCATTATACCTCAAATACACTAAACTACAAAAAGCTTGTTCAACTTACGGATTAAATATAAGTAAACAAGTGAATCCTATTTCTGGTAGACTACATACGCAGTTTACTCAAATAATGGAAACAGGTAGACTATCATCTGGTGGCAAAGATAATGCTACTGGTGTTAGACTAATGAATTTCCAAAACATTCCTTCTGATAAGAAGGTAAGAGCTTGTTTTATTGCTGAAGGAGGTAATACCTTAGTTGTGGCTGATTATAGTGGCCAAGAGCAAATAGTATTAGCCAATCAATCTGCTGATAAATCTCTTATAGAGTTTTATGAAAAGAAAATTGGTGATATGCATAGCTTTATAGCATCTAAGATATATAATGTACCTTTAAAAGATATTAAACAAGCTAAACAAGACGATGAAGATGGAAAAGAATTAGCAGATTACCAAAAAGAACTATTACATTATAGGCAACAAGCTAAAGCAGCTGGTTTTGCAATTAACTATGGTGGTAATGGTTATACTATTTCTCAAAACTTATCTATACCAATAGAAGATGGAGAGAGATTGTATAATGACTACTTTAAAGTATTTCCAGGTCTTAAAAATTATTTTAATTCGGTTAAGAAAAAGATGTGGTCTGCAGGTTATATACACTATAATGATGTAGATAATACTCAACTTCTTATACCACTAAAACAAATTAAAATAGAAGCATCTGAATTTGATTCAAATTTCTGGGATGTATATAGAGAAGAAAAGAAAAATGAAACGGATTATTACAAAAATGTACTAGGTCCTAAACTCTCTAAACACTTTAGAAAAAAATCTGCTCTTGAGAGAAAATCTCAAAATTACCCTATACAGGGTACTTCAGCATCTATAACCAAGGTTGCTGGGATATTATTTTACGAAGAGTTGATTCGTAGAAATTGGTTATTTACAGTTAAAATATGTAACTTTGTTCATGACGAAATCGTTGTAGAATGCCCAAAAGAAATGGCAAAAGAAGTTGCAGAATTATTACAACAATCTATGGAAAAAGCTGGAGAATTTTATTGTAAAATAATTCCTTTGAAAGCTTCACCAGTTATTACTAATTTTTGGAAACATTAAGATAAATAAATGAATAACATGTTATCAACTTCTCAAGTAAGTAGTTTACTTTTAAAAAATAAAGCATTAATAGAAATATTTAAATTTCTAAATAGTTTATATATTGCAGACAAAATTACTAATTTTGAAAATTTATTTGAGGAAGTTATTTCTATTTTTAATACTGCAAAATGCATAAAAGAAGATGCAGATTTTTATAGAAAAGAAAGTAAACATACTGCTGTATTACCTCATATTGTTATTAATAATAGTCCAGATCCTTATGGAATCTTCTCTATTATTATGGCAATGATTGATGAAGATGCAGTAATACTAACTGAAATACCTTATATAGATGATGTAGTTGACTCAAAACATGGAGAATTTATTTTTTCTTATGGGTTAACACAAAGAATTAAAGAATACAAAAAACCTGTACGAGAAGCATACTTAACTAAAGATTTGAATCATATGTCTTTTAATATCTCGAGAAGTTCAAGAGTACCTTTAATATCTTATCCTAGTAAACCTAAAATTATTAATCAAGTTTCTTTTAGACAGGAAGATAAATTTGTTGAAGATGTGTTATATTGCAGAAGTTGTTATGGTTTGAATTTTAAACCTATAATAAATGACGCTTATTCACAAGTTACTCCTGTAGAAAAAACTTTAATGGGTAATACTATAGTTCGTATAGATAACCCAGATTACTTACCTTTTTAAAATTTATTATGAATAACATAAAAAGTGAAATACAACAACAAGCAGTAAATGCTGTTATCAAAAACAAAGGTAGCGGTATTATTTCTGCAGCCACAGGTAGTGGTAAAACTAAGATAGCAATTGACTATATTAATTATCTAAAGAGCAAGGGAAGAGTAATTTTTTGTGGGTTGTACCTACTGAAAAATTACGTGATGAAGGGATTAAGGATGAATTCCTTAAGTGGGGCTCAGATTACTCTAATATTGGTTTAGTATGTTATGCTAGTTTAAATAAAGTTAAAGCAGAAGGAATTAGCTTTGACTTGGTTATTCTTGACGAAGGTCATAGGATAACAGAGAATAATTCCAAATTTTTTGAAAATAATAAGGTGGATAATATTTTAATGCTAACTGCAACTCCACCTAAAGAGGAAGAAAAAATTCAAATACTTAAACAACTAAAATTAAAAGTAGTATTTGATTTACCTCTTGATAAAGCTGTTAAGCTAGGTTTAGTAGCTCCTTATAAAATAAAAGTAATTGAATTTAACTTAGATGATCAAGACAAATATATTGAAGCTGGTAATAAAGCTAAAAGGTTTAAAACTACAGAATTTAAACAGTATCAATATATGTCTAATCAAATAAGAAGATTACAATTTACTTCAAAAGGAGTTCCCAAATTTATGTATCTTAATAGGATGAGATTTATATACAATCTTAAAAGTAAGACTGAAGTAGCTAAAAAACTACTTAAATCTCTACCTGTTGATGATAAAATTTTAATATTCCATAAGAGTGTTCCTAAAATAGAGGAACTCTGTAACTTTGTATTCCATTCTAAAGTAGATGATAAACATTATCAAATGTTTTTAAAAGGTAAAATAAAGAGACTTGGAGTAGTAGATAAAGTAAATGAAGGTACTAATATACCTAATCTAGATAAAGCAGTTATTGTTCAATTAAATTCGCAACCTCGCGAACTTATACAGCGTAAATTATGCGCCTTTGTATGGTAACATACATAGAAAACTCAGAATTTTAACAATATACTAATGTCAAGATTTTTTAAAATAACACATATAAAGGAAGAAACTTTAAATAGTGATTTATATCTAAATAACTTAACTCATGGAAGTTGGACTTATAGTAATTTATACTCTATTGTAATAGAAGGTAAACTTTATTTAACTTATACAAAATCAGTTTTTGGAAACAGTATGGGCTCCCCTACTTATATTTGTATTTCAGAACATCCAAGAAAATATAATAAAGATGGTACAATATGCTTTCAAAAAGAAGGATTTGGGATAGTTGATATTGCTTCTTGTACTGCATTAGGTAATTTATGTAGCATGACTACCTTACAAGGATTTCAGTTTTATGGAAGAGATGTTAATAAATGTGCTGAATTACTTTTACAAGCCATTTTATTAAACTACTCTACTTTACCTTATGATAGTTCGTTAAGAATAAGTGATAGGAGAAAAGGATATGGAGCAGTTAAGTTAAAAACTGGAAAATATAAAGGATATTACAGATTTTATAAAAAACACTTTTCTATAAAAAGTAAAGCACATGTACAAATTCCTTATAGAAATTTAGTTTTTCACCATAATCCAAATAAAAGTCCTTATTATGATATAAAAGAAGATAATTTATTTTTACAAGCATTTAAATTAGAAAATATACATAATTCTTGTTATGGTTTTAAAAAATTACATACTAGAGTACTTTCTTTTAGAAGTTTAGAAGACCCAAAAAGTACAAAAGATGTTTATGCTCTAGGAGTTACTAAAGAAAGTAAAAAAGAATTAGCAAAAGCTAAATTAGATATTGTTAAAGGTAATTTTGAAAAAATTGCTAACGGGGAAACTCTTTAATATTTAAATAATGAATAAAAAAGACAATCCCGTGCCGTCACTTGAAAAACACGGTGTAGAGACTAACAATGAGCAACCTAGTTATTATGTAGTTTTACTTTGTGGTTGTACAGATTGTTTTCCACATGCTGCATTTTTTAGTAAAGATAATGCTGAAAAATGGGCAAAAGAAAACAGTAAAAATCCTGAAGGTTTTATTATAGAAAAATACTCAGGAGTACAACTATTAAATAAACTAAATGATATAGATTAGGTTGATGAGATAGTCCGAACTATATGGTGACATATAGAGTTGGTGGAGACACCAGATTAACACAACGATAGGAAGAGTTGTGAGGTTAAGAGAAGGTCACCAAGCAGTTATATATATAATAACTGCTTTGGGAACACAAGATGAAAAATGGCTTGCAAAAGCTCTTGAATCATTAAATGGACCAATTGAATATATTAATGCAAAAAATTTATGACAAAAACAGCTACAGGCACATTAATTATGCCTAAAAAAGCAAAAATTTACATTGTAGGTAATAATACTCGTTACAATGCTATGGCAACATATGTATCAGAATTACATGAAGATGGAGCACAAATTGTGGATAGCCATAATGCTGCAAATCTAATCATCTTTACAGGTGGTGAAGATGTTACGCCAGCACTTTATAATGCTCCAAAACACAGTAAAACTTTTATAAATGTTGAGAGAGATCGTTATGAGGTTCCATTTTTCCATTTTGCGGATTTATGGGAAATACCTATGATTGGTATATGTAGAGGTGCTCAGTTATTGACAGTACTTAATGGTGGAAGTTTAATTCAAAATGTGGATAACCATGCAAATGGAAAACATTTGATAGAATTCCCTAGGTATAATGCAAAAACTTTAGCATCTTCTACACATCATCAAATGATGTATCCTTATAGAAGTAATAAGGGAGAGAACTCAGATTTAGTAGAAGGAATTGATTTTGAAATTATAGCATCTACTCCAGAAAGTAGAGCTAGTAAGTATGAATTAAGTGATAATCACGTAATTACTTCAATTGATAAAGAACCAGAAATAGTCTGGTATCCTAAAACTAACTCTTTAGCTATACAGTCTCATCCAGAAACTCAGTTAAATGATGATAAGGATAAGAATTATAGAAAACTTATTACTCAAACAATTAGGGATACTATTTATTCTAAATATTATAAATAGCCTATGGAAAATAAAAAATTACTTCAATTATGTGATGAGTTAGGTGTACTAAAACAGTTAACTCATAGAGGATATATTGAGCGAGAAGGAGAAGAAGTAATTTTCACTGAGAAAGCAAATAAATTAGTAGAAAATAATAAAACAACATTAACTGCAGCTTCAAAAGGAGTTGAAGAGTGGATTGATGATTATAGGGAGTTATTTCCTAAAAGCGTAACTAGTGGTGGATACCCTGTAAGGGGAGATAGAAAGTCATGCATAAAGAAAATGCAACAGTTTATTAAGGAAAATCCTGAATATTCTAACAAAGAACTTATTCTTAACGCTACTAGGAGCTATGTTAACCGTAAAGAATTAGAGAATTTTAGGTATATGAAATTAGCTCATTACTTTATTATGAAAGATAAAGTATCGAGTTTGGCTAGTGAATGTGAGATGATTCTTGAGTCAGAAATTAATTCTGATAAAAATAGTTCATTTGAGGAGGGAATGTAGTATGTTTGACGAAACATTTAATTCTATAAATGAATCAGCAGAGAATCATGACAAAGGTCTAGTAAATAATATACCATTCTCTAACTTTAATAAATTAGCTAAACATGTGCCTGGTATTGTAAAAGGTTTATATTACCTAGTAACTGCTTCTTCGGGAGTGGGTAAAACTCAATTAACTAAAAAGTTATTTGTTTTAGAACCTTATGAATATGTTAAGAAACATCCAGAGAAAAACTTAAAGCTCAAGATACTATATTTTGCACTTGAGGAGAGTAAAGAAGAGTTTATGCTGGGATTGATTTCTAACAGATTACATACTGAGTATAATGTTGACGTATCTGTAATTGACCTACAATCATTTACTAAACGTTTACCTACTAGAGTTATTGAACTCATAAAAGAATGTAGGGAATATTTTTCAGATTTTGAAAAGTATGTCGAAGTAATTGACTCTATCTATAATCCTACTGGTATATATAAATATGTCAGAGAGTACTCTAATAAAAATGGTACTCACCATTATAGGGAAATAGAAATTGGAGGAAAACCAACTAAGATATACGACAGATACGAACCTAATAATCCAAATGAATTTGTAATAGTTATTACTGACCACGTATCTCTATTACAAGAGGAAAAAGATTCTGTAACTGATAGAATGATGTCAAAACATCAGACTATGAGTAAGTGGTCTGCAGATTACTGTAGAAAACAGATATCTAAACATTTTAAGTACACAGTTGTAAATGTTCAGCAGCAAGAAGCTGCTAAAGAAAAACAAGAATTCTATAGAGGAAGTAGTATAGAGTCTAAGCTGGAACCATCATTAGATGGTTTAGCTGACAATAAATTACTCCAAAGAGATGCTCTTGTAGTTCTAGGACTATTTGCACCTGATAGGTACGAAATTAAAAAACACTTTAAATATGACATAACAACTTTAAAAGATAATTATAGGTCTATAAAAATCCTAAAAAATAGATTAGGACGACCCAATTTAAAATGCGGGCTTTTCTTTGATGGAAAGACCAATGATTTCTTTGAGCTCCCAGATGCGGAGTCAGAAGAAATGGACATAATTTATGAAAAATTAAACAATAGAAAAACGTAAATGACAGATATAGTGAATATGGAGACTCAGGAAGTACAAGAAGACTTTCTTTCAAAATTAATTGAAAGTAAACAACTTCCTAGTCATGTGAAAAATGTAGAACAAGCTTTTACAATAGCTCAAATGGGGAAAGAATTGGGATTTGCACCTATGCAATCATTCCATTATGTAATTCCTATTCAAGGTAAGTTGTCTCTTAGCTCAAAGGCTATTGGGGCTCTTCTTAGAAAGGGTGGAGTAGAGTTTGTTACTACAGAAGATGGGGTATATGTCTATGATGATGGAACAACATCTGAAATTAAACTTAGTGATAAGCAAGTTGTAGATATTCGTACTACAATTATCTTTTATAGAGGAGATAAAGAAGAAAAGTGTACGTTCACTTGGAACGAAGCTAAAGCAATGAAACTTACTACTAAGGATAATTGGACAAGAATGCCGAAGCAAATGCTTTGGGCCCGTTGTCTCTCTAAGGGAGCCAACAGAATCGGTGCAGACCACTTGTTAGGTTTGTACTCAGTTGACGAGATGTTTGATCATACTAATGGTATGACAGAATCAGACGTAGTTCGTAATGAAGACGGACAAATTATTGAAATTAAATCTAACTAAATAAAAAAAAAATTATGAATTGGGATAATATCGAAACCAAAAGAGCACGTAAACTATACACAGGTAAAACTACCGTAAAAGTAATAGGAATTAATCCTACAGCAGAGCAAATTGCTAAGATAGTAGGAACTAATCCAGATAGAATTAAAGAGCCAGATTATACAGATAAAATTGTTGTCTATGTAGACAATGGAGACAATGTGGCTAAAGGTACATTCTGGACTAAGTTTGAAGACACACCAGAATCATCTACAGGTAAAACAAAATATATTAATGCTTATTGTAAGTGTTGCTATCTTGCTAATCCTGATAATGAAAATGAACAAGATTGGTATTCACGTACTGGTCTAAGAGTGTGTAAATCTGGAGAAGAAGAGCTTTACAGCTTTATTATTGCATGGGTTGGAGTAAACACTGAAGCAGGTAAATTTGAGTTGCCATATGAACAAATTTGTAACGGAGATATTTCTTCTTTACAAGCAGCATTTGAGAAATTCTCAGATAATAAGTTTGTATGTCTATATGGAGTAGCTAGTAACCAATACCAAGAATTCTATACTAGAGAGTTTGGTAGAACTTTGCAAAAATCATTTAACAAAGTTCAATGGAATAAAGACTTCACTCATGAGTACGAAGAGTACGTACCTAAAGAAGCTCCAGATGCTTTAGAAACTGAAGCAACAGCTACTTCAGATAGTAATTTGCCATTTTCATTTTAATAATTAAATAATAATATAAATTAAAGGGGGCTTCGGTCCCCTTTTTTATTATGAAAGAAAAAATTTTAGAAAAAATATCTCAAGAGGAAATCTTTCAATATTATTTTCCAGAAGACATCTCAATGAGTAAATCTTATATTAATCCTATTAGGAAAGATGATACTTCACCAGGATGTATTTTCAAGTATTTAGGAGATACTTTATTTTTTGTAGACTTTGCATATGAATATACTCATATGGATTGTTTTAGGTTTATACAAGAACTTTATGGCTTAAGTTTTAAAGAAACTTTAGTAATAATTTCTAAAGACTTTGGATTAAATATTCATAAAATAGAATCACTCGATGAAATTCTAATAGAATCTGTTAATGTACCTAGGAAAAAAATATCGTTCAATAAAGCAGTTACAAAAGAAGATTATATTATTAAGGTTATTACACAAGCTTTCAGTGCCAAAGATTTGGAATATTGGGAACAATTTGGTATAACTTTAGGAACTCTTCAACACTTTAATGTAAAACCTTGTCAAGAAGTATGGATTAATAATTTTTTATACCACACTTATAAAGATAATGACCCTGTTTACAGATATAGAGAAAAAGATAAGTTTAAAATATACAGACCTTTAGCTGATAAGAAATACAAATGGAGAACCAACATGGCAGGTGGATTACTTGAAGGTTGGGAACAATTACCTGAAAAAGGTGATATCTTATTTGTAACTAAATCAAGAAAGGATGTAATGACTTTATTTGAGTTAGGTTACTCGGCTATATCTACTAGGTCAGAATCTGCTATTGTTTCAGAAAATGCTGCAGAATTATTATCAAATAGGTTTAATAGGATTTATTCTTGGTTTGATAATGATAAAGCAGGTATAAAATTTTCTAAAAAACAATGTGAAAAGTATAACTGGAAATATATGTCACTATATGATGGTTTCCCTAAAGACCCTTCAGACTTTGTTAAAAAATATAGTCTGAAAGAACTTTTTAACATAATTAATATCACTTTAAAATAATGAGTAACAAAACAACCTTTACAATTGGAGCAGACCCAGAAGTATTCATCTTTAACACAGAAACACAAGAATACATACCATCCTTTGAATTATTTGAAGGAAGTAAAAATCACCCAACTAAGTTTGGGGAAGAGGGATTTGGCGTTTTATGCGATAATGCTATGGTAGAATTTAATATTCCACCAGCAAATTGCTATGAAGATTTCTATGGAAATCTAGTAACTGCACTAGAATTTATTCAATCTAAACTACCTCATAATTGTGTAGTAGCTATTGAAGAAAGTGCAGAATTTGAAAACAAATATCTGGATAACCCAGGTATGTTAGAATTTGGATGTGCTCCACAATCTAATATTTACAATATTCAAGGGAATAGTTGTAATACTTTGCCACCTTATTTAAGGTTTGCAGGCGGACACATTCACATCGGATTAGATAAAGAATTTAAATTGGAAAGGTTGGTTAAATGTATGGATATATTTGTAGGACTTCAATTCGAGAATTTTGAAAAAAATGAAATGTCTCGTAAGAATTACTACGGTATGCCAGGAACATTTAGAGAAACTAGTTATGGGCTGGAGTACAGGACTCCATCTAACTCTTGGCTTCAAAATGAAGAAGGTGTACGTAAAGTATACGAAGGAGTAGAAAAAGCCGTAACATTAGCATTAAATGAAGAAATAGAACTTATTAGTAATGCTGAAGTCCTTAATTCTTTCTCATCCAAAAGTTATGCTATTCAAACAATGGATAGTTATTTTCAAAATAAACAATTAGTATAATGAATACATTAGTAGCAGTATATGGTACTCTTAAAAAGAGTCACGGAAATAGTCATCTTTTAAAAGATAGCTTATTTATTGGTAAAGGCAAAACTGAAAAGAATTTTGCACTTTACAGAAGTGGGATCCCTTTTGTAACTAAAACAGAAGAAGTATCTCCTATTGTAGTAGAAGTTTACTCTGTAGATGAATCTACATTAGAGAATTTAGATGCTCTAGAAGGACATCCAAATTGGTATGTACGAGAACAAACTCCTATTATCATGGATGAAGATGGGCATAAATTAAATGCTTATCTTTACTTTAATGATGAAGAAGTTATCTCAAGAAAAGAGTTTTTAGATCTTGTAGAAACAGGAAACTATGTCTAAAAAATTTTTCTTAAGGGTAAGGTCTAGGCATCCATCACACAATGGGCTTAGACGAAACAGAAATCTACTTTTTCCAGAAAAGGTAGTATTTAGATTGGGTAGCACTACTCAAACTTTAATTGAAAAAGAGATTAATAGTGTTGAGTCTATCAGAAATTCCTCTGATAAACTTAAAATGAAAGCTCTTTTTTTAGAAAACAATGTTCCAACAGCTAAACATTACACACTTAATGAAATCAAAAATGAAGAAGTTAAGTTTCCTATACTAGCTAAAAAAAGATTTGGTAGTAGAGGTAATGGAATGGTTAAGTTGGATAACACAGAACAACTAGATGAATTCTTAGAAGGTGATACTAATGGGTATTATTTTGAAGAATATTTTAACGGAGCTAGGGAGTATAGACTCCATGTATCTAATTTAGGATGCTTCTATGCATGTAGAAAGATGAGAAAATCTGAAGCTACAGATAGATGGTATTTTAATTCTAAAAACTGTATTTGGGTTACTGAGAATAAGAAAGAAACTGATGAAAACGGTGAATTTCTTAGATTTTCAGATGAACCAAATGAATTATTTAATAAACCAGAAAACTGGGATGATATGGTAGAAGCATCTAAAAATGCTTTACTAGCAGTTGGATTAGATATTGGTGCAATAGATCTAAGATGCAAAAAAGATGGAACTTTTATAATCTTAGAAACAAACTCTGCCCCTTCATTTAGTGAAATTACGCACATAAAGTATGTGCAACACTTAAAACAATTAGTTAACTCAAAATATTAACAAAAAAACATGATTTTATTTTTAATTGCATTATTTTTATTCTTACAAACAATTTTTAATTTAGGCAAAATGCCCATTAATTTGGCATGTGGCCTCGGTGGCTATAACGGAAGTGTGCCACCAACAGAAATGTTTTTAAGAATTATTGGAAAATACAATGAAAAAAGAGGAGTACACTCTTGTGGTATCTCTAATGATTTCAAAACTATACATGGCGTAGACAAAGAAAAAGTATTTTCTGATTTTTCTGAAACATTACCATCTTTAGGCACTTATAAGAAGACCAACAATGTTATTTTACATACACGTTGGGCTACTATGGGTAAACATACTAAAAGTAATGCACACCCTTTCGGATTTGGCATCTGTGGTAAGGATTCAAAAAATAATAATCAGTACAAATTCGTAGGAGTACACAATGGCTCTCTATACGAATGGGATGAATTGGTTAAGCCTTTTTCTAAAAATATTAGAGAAAAGCTTGATTTAGATTCCAAAGCACTTCTTTATAGTATTTATGCAAATAAAAACTTTAAAGTACTTTCTGAATATAAAGGAGCAGCAGCTCTTTTGTTTTATTCTCAAGAAGAACCAGATGTTTTATATGCATACAAAGGCGCAGCAGGAGATTCTGAAGAAAGGCCTCTCTACTATGTACAAGTTAAAGATGCTAATGATAAAATTATCGGAGCATATTTTTCTTCTATGCAAGAGCCTTTTAAATTTGGAGGATTCAGCGACACTGAAATAATTAAAGTACCTAATAATACAGTACTTAAGTTTAAAGGAGGTGAAGTTATTGCTGAAACAAAAATTAAGAGAAAAGCATCTTTTCATGAAGATTACTTTAAATATTCAACGTATACAAACAAATACACTCCTGCACAAAAAAGTCTTGATATTGGTTATAGTCAATACGCAGGATATTCTTTAGGAGGAGGAAGTAGTAAAAGTACATTTCAAAGTTCTAGAACAAAGCAAACAACACCTAAAAACACTAGTCTTATTCCTAGTAATACTAATAGGACTATTCCTAATTCTGTAAAAAGTACAGAACTTTTTAACTCACTAGAAAAAATTCTAGGACAAAGAATAGTTGGAAAAGAGGTTGTAACATTTAAGTATACTAGACATATGTTAAATGACAGACTTCTTAATGGTATTTACTTTTTAGACAAATGTGGTAGACCTAAGTATGACGCAGGATTTGATAAATATGATTGTGCCAAAAAAGAATATGATAAATTAGAAAATTCTGAAAAAAAGGATTACGAAATTTATGCATTTCATAAAGGCTTGATGTTAAGAGATCCGATTAAATATTCTACTGTTAAAGCTATGGAAGAAGTAGCAGAATACAAAAACTACATTAACCACCCATTTGTAATGGTAACTGGTAATAAGCTTTCTAATTTTAAAGCGAGTAGTTATGTGTTTTTACCTTATGATGTTGCTTTTTACGGTGAAGGTAGTGAAAAGTATCCTTATTGGTTTACTTCTGATTTTTCACCATTTAAGTACTATGTTACTAGTAGTCGTATACTAGATAAAGTTGATATTAAAAGATTTGCTACATCTTATACTAGATTTATTTGTGCAAGAGCTGCACAAATTATATGTGATATAGTAGATAGGGAGATATCTTATTCTGTTGATACGTTTAATGCTGCAAAAGCAATATTAAAATGTTTTGAAAGCATCGAACTTTCTTATCAAAACCCTGAATTTACAAAACTTACTAATAAAGCTTATACATTTATTAATAGTGAAGTTGATTTAGAAGATGATGAAGCAGTAGAAGAAGTACAAACTGTAGACAATCTTATTAATGACAGATTTGAAAAAGGTGCTGAACCTTCGGAAACTAATGAAGAGAATAAGTTACTTAAAGCTATGATTCTAAACACTTCTTTTAAGAAAGGTTATGAACATTATTTAAGTACTATTACTTTTTTATTTGGTGAATTTTTGGATATTCATAGTATTACTAATATTAATCCTGATTTACTTTCTTTAGAATATCAAATTATAGAAGCATTAGAAAAACTAATGACTTATAAGTTTAAACTAAAGAAAAACTGCGACAAGTTGGATGTAAATGCCGACATTATTTATAAAATTACTAAGTTTTTAATAACTTATAAAAAAATGATTCCAGTTAGAGATACTAAAATGGTGGAATTAAAAGACTAAAGATGGAAAAAGAACAAATAAAAGAAGAAATGATAATGGCTTACGATGAAGCCATGAACAGAGTAGAAGTTCCTAGAAAAAATTCTAGGTTAATAACAGGTCAATATTACTTATCAAACAAATCTTGCTTTAAAATGGCAGATGGAGTTTGGCATAGAGTAAGTAATGGAAAAATTGGTTATATTTGTAATCATGAAAACGGTTCTTGGGGATTTATTAATAATGACATGTACCCATGTTTAACTATTGATGATTTCGGAAACATTGTAGTAGGATTTACATCAGAGGTTAACTCTAATTTTAAATTATTTTGTTTTAACCCTATGGGTAAGAACGCTCCACATATTTCTGAAAATGAGCCAGAGAAAGTATTAGATGAAATTTTAATTAAAAATAGTAAGTTTACTAATTTAACTAGAATTCTTATATATAATTTTATATTAAATAATAATACTTTTCTTAATAATGACTTTACTATTTTTGTTACTTCAAAAGTTTTAGATCTTTTTGGTGAGCAAAATGTTTCTATTGTTAAACACAATACGCTTGACGTAGAAGTATTTATAGAAGCTAGTAGAAAATATGAAAATTATTTTTCTAAAATTAGAACTATCAGTGACGCATATTATTCTGAAAGTTTACAATATAATTTTGCAGACTCGGATTATTATAAAGACCAAGCTTTAAAAGGTTATGATAAATTTGAATCTTGTAATTCAGATTATGATAAACTATATAAAGATGTCTTTAAAGACAAAACTTTTGGAGTAGAGATAGAAACTTACCGAGGTCGAATTAAAGAGGATACTTGTGCTTCTTACGGAATGGTCCCACTTAGAGATGGTTCTTTAGAGGGTGGTATAGAATATACTTCTATTCCTTACGGAAGCGGTAAAGGTATTGAAGCAATGTTATCATTTTATGAGCATATTCAGAAAAGCTGTATAACTCACCAAAGTTGTTCTTTCCATGTACATATAGGCGGATATAAAAGAACTCGCAAGAGTGCTTTAGTATTATATAAATTATGTCAAAGACTTCAAGAAGAATTATTTGATATAATGCCTATTTACAAAAAATCTCTTCAATATTGGAATTCTAAAAGAGAAGTAAAAGACCATTGTCAATCTTTAAAAGGCTTGTATATCAAAATTAAAGATTTATATGGCGAAGAAGAAGATAGTGAAGTTGTTAAAAAAGAATTTAATAAATTATTTTCTTTTCTAACAGAAGGATATAGTGAAGATTCAGAGTATAATTTTGAAAATAAAAATTTCCCCAGAAAAGGTCAACAAAAATGGAATATAAATTCTAGATACTACTGGGTAAACTTTATTCCTTTTATTTTTGCGGATCAAGAGACTGTTGAGTTTAGAATTTTTAATTCTCCTATTGATAGAGAAATAGCTCTCTATTACTTACTAATGTCTGTTGCTATTCTTAATTATGCAGAAAATCACCAAGATGAAGTAATATTAGGTACTAACAAAATTACACTCGAAGACGTAATTACAAATGGTTTATTCGAAGCTCCAGTAGTTAATAATATTTTAAAATTTATCGAACAATGCCGTTCAAATAATTTTAAAGATTATATTAGAAAAGACTGGTTTGCAGAAATTGAAAGACAAAATAATAAGTTTGGGCTTAGTCAAACTATTATGAATAATATTTCTGCTAGAAAAAATAAATCAATGAATAAGATTCGTGAGTATTTTGATATTACTAGAACTTCTCCTTTTGATTACTACATACCAATTATTAAAAAAATAGAAGATGAAGAACCTTTAGAACAAAATTAATTGAATTACAGAAATCATCCTGCTATTAGTCAAAGCAGGTTAAAACGGATGATAAATCATCCTAAATCTTACAGAGAAAATAAACCACTTGAGGGAGCCTCATTAAGTATGGGCTCCCTAGTGGATTGTTTAGTCTTAACTCCAGACGAGTTTAATGATACTTTTTATTTATCAAAAGAACTAGAAGTTCCTAGTGCTATTAAAGAGATATGGAAAAGTTATTATAAAGAGTGTGAAACATTTAACAACTTTGATGTTAATGATGAATCTCTATTATTAACAGCTCGTAATTTAGACTATAGAAGTAAGAATAAGGATGAAGTAGTACTCCAACATGTTAAAAAACATGAAGAGTACTTCCAAGCGATGGTAGACTCTAATGGTAAAATAATCATTAGCCAGACAGACTTGGACCAAGCAGAGCAAATAAAACAAAGTTTATTAACCAACCAATTTACAAGTCATATTTTTGAAGAAACTACAGATACTCAATTAGAGATTTATTGGAAACTAAATGATTACCCAAATCTAGAATTCAAATCTTTATTAGATATGTGTACCTTCGATCATGACAACAAAACTATTCAACCCAGAGATTTAAAAACTACTGGTGAATCTACTAGAAATTTTAAAAAATCTATATATAGATTTAGGTATGATTTTCAGGCAGCTTTTTATACTTTTGCATTACACTATGCATACCCTGATTATACTATCTTACCATTTGAGTTTATAGTAGAATCTACTAAATTTGTAGGGTCTCCTATGATTTACAGATTGTCTGAGTATAGTCTTAAAGTAGGAGCATTTGGTGGACAAGTTGATGGAGTTGAATATAAAGGATTTATACAATGTTTAAATGACCTTATGTGGCACACTAAGGAAGATAAATGGGATTACCCTAGAGAATTGTATAAATCAAAAGGAATTGTAATTATATAATATATGAACTGGAATAGCACAACTAAATTTTTATTACCAACGGTACTTCAGACTTCTGAAGGTAAAGAGTATCCTATCAACTCTCTTAAGAGTATAGGATTTATTAATGCTTATGTTGATGATTATGGTTTAATTCATTCTAGTTTTGACTGGTATAAAGATACAACTAAAAAATTTATTTATTTCTTGTTTAATGTAGAAGATAAGAAGGATTTTGCTTCTCAGGAAGAGGTTATTAAAAAATTTTCAAATTGGATTGACTATTATGATTTAGATGATGATAAGGTCATGCATGTATTGGAAGTTCCTCAAAAACATATAAAAGATATAAATAAATTCT
>Ga0208644_1001843_pt1 | contig 17308 bp, 24 predicted proteins | sample VirMetDEL_Nov_18_FD_184517 | JGI IMG/M metagenome (GOLD analysis project Ga0208644, IMG submission 184517) | Aqueous microbial communities from the Delaware River and Bay under freshwater to marine salinity gradient to study organic matter... | ecosystem: Environmental > Aquatic > Marine >... | reverse complement strand
CATATCACCTGAAGCGAAACAACGCATGCAGGCGGCTGAAGATCGGATGATGGAGATTGACAACGATCTTAGTGATTATTTTTTCAGTCTTCCTTTTTTTCCAACTGACCTTTTTTACCGCCTCCGTGGTCCAGTAGCCAGGAAGGCTGTGGCGGGGGACGCGGAAGCAATGGTTGAGCTCGATGAGATGGAGCTGCCTCCCAACATTAAGCAGCTTGCGTTAGAGTTTGGTGAGCAAAAGAACGAGTACCAGAAGTATGCAAAGCAGGCACGTAGGATGGAAAAGCCGAAGTTTGACGGTTACAACATTCCAGGTGGAACGAACGCCAGAGAGATCTATTTGACGTTGCCTGGTTCAGAGAAAAAGTTTGAGGCTCCCGGTGCCCACGCCGTGAGCCCTGAGGCGGACAAAAACCGTCTTGCCCATATTTTCCTTGATGAGCGTAAAGACGCCAAAGGCAACAACGTGTTGTTTGTGCAGGAGCTACAATCCGACTGGGCGCAGCAGGGTAGAGACAAAGAGTTTTACGACTATCCCGTACCAAACAGAAGAAATGACCCTGAGTGGGTAGCTTTAGATGACAGGCGTAGAGACCTTTACAACGAGTACAACCAGAACAGCGGTAACACTGAACTTCAGGAAAGAATCCGCCCTGAGATGGAAAAAATAAAGAGGCAGTTGGCCGTCTTAGATCGCAAGTATGACGAAGAGTTTATGAAGGTAAAAGATAAACTGCGTTCAGCCCCTTTTATTACCAACACCGAAGACTGGCTCAACCTCGCACTCAAGCGCGTGATCAAAGAAGCGGTGGACAATGACATTGACACGGTGGCCTTTATCAAGGGCGGACAAGCGGCGGACAAGTACAGCCTAAGGACCTTTGTAGATTATATTGCAGCGGACAGAAAAACTACTTCTGGAGATGACTTGTACGTTTCCATCAACCCCAAGGATTCTCTTAACCCTCATAATTTTTACGTGGGCCCGGACGGGGTTATTAAAGAGCCTATTTCCGCTGACGTTAGAAGCAAGTTTTTAGGAGAACCGCTTTCTAAGGTCATTGGTAAAGAAGCGGCTGAAAAACTTCTGTCAACTAAAACAGGTGAATCGCAGGTTTTAAGGGATGAGGGCTTAACATTTGGCGGCAAAGGCATGGAAGGCTTTTACGACAACATTCTTCCAAAGACCGCAGAAAAACTTTTGAAGAAGCTTGGCGGTGGGAAGGTTGAACAAGTAGATATTGGCGGCAGCTCTGAAAAATCTTTTGGAGTGTCGTTTGATACCGCGTCCAAAAAATGGGAAGCTAACCTCGACAACAAACCGATTGGCTTTTTTGCTACAAAAGAAGAAGCACAAGCAGCAGCGCAGGCTGCTTATGATAAAGAAAAAATTTCACACCTCGGCTTCAAGATCACGCCCGAGATGAAGGAGATGGTGAAGACGGAAGGCCTGCCGAAGTTCGCAGCCGGCGGCGAAGTAACGGACTTCATTAAGCGCGCGGCATGAAAACCATCGTCCACGTGAACCAGCATGTGATCAAGTCCAACCTAAAGTCAGGTGAAGTGGACCCGGTCTTGACAGTTAAGACATACAAAACCAATACTTACGCCCATGAAGTTGAGATCACGGGCCCGTGTAAAGTGATCTACAGCCCGGATAAGCCGCTATCATGTGGTGCTAGGGTTTGGATAGAGACGCAGTCGGAGGTTATTCCGGTTGTTAGACAAGAGGAAACGGCATTATGCCCATCGATAAGGTAGTCAATGAAGCTCCAGTGCTTGACGTGGTGGTCACGTCAGAAGAAGAAACCCTCCCGGACATCGAGATCATTCTTGAAGAGGATGGTAGTGCGACGGTGGAGATCGGTGAAGAGGACTCAAGCAGCGTTGATTTCTATGCAAATCTAGCAGACGTTGTTGACCCCGACGTTTTGGGCTTGATTTCGTCTGAGCTTGGGCAGATTTTCGATGCCGACAAGTCCTCTCGGCAGGACTGGGAGCAGATGTACGCTAAAGGTTTGGACCTTCTTGGCCTAAAAATAGAGGAAAGAACAAAACCTTTCCGTGGTGCGGCCGGTGCTACGCACCCAATGCTGACAGAATCCATTGTCCAGTTCCAGGCGCAGGCCATGAAGGAGCTGATGCCCTCGGGTGGCCCGGTAAGAACGCAGGTTTTGGGCAAGGAAACGATTGATAAGGCGCAGCAAGCGGCCCGTGTTCAGGATTTCATGAACTACCAGATCACAACGGTGATGGAAGAGTACACACCGGAGTTCGATCAGGCGCTTTTCTACCTTGGTTATGGCGGTTCGGTCTTCAAAAAGGTCTATTTTGACCAGCAATTGGACCGTATGGTCAGCAAGCTGTGCTTGGCCGATGACATTTACATCCCTTACACCGGCTCCAGCGTCGTTTCGCAGTGCAACAGGATCACGCATCGCATTGCGATGGACTCAAACGAGTTCAAAAAGCGTGTTTTGGCGGGAGAATACATTGATTACGACACGCCTCCTGAGGATCAAGACTCTAATCAAAACCAAATTCAAAAGGCTGTGGACAGAATTACGGGCATTCAGCCTACGAGTGAAGCAGAAGAGATCTTCTTGCTCGAATTCCACATTAATTTGGACCTTTTGGGCTTCGAAGACTTGGATGCAGACGAAGAACCCACCGGAATCAAGCTTCCTTACGTGGTTACGATGGAAGAAACCGGCGCCAGGATCGTTGGGATCCGCAGAAACTGGAACGAAGAGGACTCGTTAAAGCGCCGCAAGGAGTATTTCACCCATTACGTGTTGATTGAAGGCCTTGGGGCGTATGGCTTGGGCTTTGTTCACCTGATTGGTGGGTTATCCAAGGGTGCAACGAGTGCATTGCGCCAGCTTTTGGACGCTGGTACGCTTTCAAACTTACCGGCTGGATTTAAAGCGCGTGGGGCGCGGATCTCGGACGACGACAATCCCATCCAGCCGGGTGAATTTAGGGATATTGACGCAGGAGGCGCGGAGCTTTCTGCATCTCTCATGCCTTTGCCGTACAAGGAGCCTTCGCAGACGTTGTTTGCGCTGCTTGGATTCTTGGTGGAAGCCGGACGGCGGCTCGCTAGTATTGCTGACATGCAAGTGGGCGATGGTAACCAGATGGCTGCGGTTGGAACAACGCTTGCGTTGTTGGAGCGCGGTTCAATGGTCATGTCTGCAATCCACAAACGGCTGCATTATGCTCAAAGTATCGAATTCCGAATGCTTGCGCGGGGGTTTGGCGAATATCTCCCGGATGAGTACCCTTACGAGGTCCCAGGCGCAAGCCGCAAGATCAAGAAGAAGGATTTCAACAACATGGTGGCGGTTTTGCCTGTGGCAGACCCCAACATCTTTTCTACGGCGCAGCGAATTACGCTTGCCCAAACGCAGTTGCAACTAGCGCAGTCTGCGCCTCAGATGCATAACATGTATGAGGCGTATTACAGGGTGTATGCGGCGTTGAACGTGCGGGATATTGATGGGATTTTGCGCCCGCCTCAGACACAGCGGCCGAGGGATCCTGCATCGGAGAATTCCGATGTGTTGAACATGATGCCTTTGAAGGCGTTTGCTGGGCAGCAGCATGATGCGCACCTGGCGGCGCACCTTTTGATGGGCATGTCCCCGATGTTGCAGGCCAATCCACAGGCTGCGATGGTTCTGCAGCAGCACATGCTGGAGCATATCCGCTTGAAGGCTGAAGAGGCGGTGGAGGCAGAGCTCTTCCAGCAGTACGGCACGGACCCTGACCGGATGGTGTCGGTCATTCAGAAGGAAGGCATGGTTGCGTTGAAGGTGGCCGAGTTCACGATGCAGACCAAGGACATGCAGGCGCAGCTTGCCGGTGGTGAGGGTGCGGTGGATCCTGTGGTGCAGTTGAAGGAGCAGGAGCTGCAGATCCGGGCGGCCAACGACCAGATGGATAACCAGATTGACCAGCAGCGTTTGCAGATCGAGCAACAGAAAGCGGCCGAGACGGCGCGAGCCAATGAGGCAAGAGTGGATTCACAGGAGAACATTGCACAGCTTCGTGCAACCGTTGCCCGTGAGCGTCTAAACCAGGTCCAAGGAGCCCAGAATGCCCCTAAAGCGAGGTAAGAGTCAGAAGGTAGTGAGCGGCAACATCGGTGAGATGGTGCGCAGCTATTCAAAAACGGGTAAGATCGGCGCCAGTAAGCCCAAGTCAAAGGAGAAAGCTATTAAACAGGCAACTGCGATAGCCCTGGCAGAGGCGGGAAAGTCGCGCAAGCCGGTGAAGGCGAAAGAAGGTGGGGCTTTCATGGTGGTGAAGAAAAAAGATGGGAATAGGCCTGTCAAGATTTATTAAGCCTTTCGGACGGTGGCTTTGAACCGTCTGCTTACATGGAAAGACCATGCTGCAATACACCGAAGCGTTGCTTAGAGAGATAAGAAAGCTTAGAGCAGATACGGAAGCGATTGTGCTTAACGGCACGATTACCGATATGGAACGGTATCGCTTCTTGATGGGTCGCCTGGAAGGCTTAAAGCTAAGTGAAGACGCAGCACGGGATTTGGCTGCGAAATACACGTCCGATCTTTAACCCCAAAAGGAGAAACCCTTGGAAGAAGCAACCCTAACCCCGTTGGAACAAAAGTGGCAGCAAGAAAAAGACGAGCGGGGTCCTAGTCTGGATGATGCGTACGACGAAAACGGCCGGTTTGAGCCTGCTGAGCTTGAGGATGTGGTGAAAAGCCGTATTCCAACACCCACTGGGTGGCGGATTGCCATTTTGCCTTATCGCGGCGCAGAGAAGACCAAGGGCGGCATTGTCCTGTCTGAGGAGACGCAAAAGCGTACGCAATTGGCGACGGTCTGCGGGTACGTCTTGAAAGTGGGGACTTTGGCTTACATGGATGAGACCAAATTCCCGACCGGCCCTTGGTGCAGGGAGGGCGACTGGGTAATCTTTGGCCGTTATGCGGGTTCAAGGATTGGTATCGATGGCGGCGAAATCCGTATCTTAAATGACGATGAAATCATTGGTCGTGTGAACGACCCTGAAGACATCCTTCACATGTAAGAGGTGAATATGATTAACGATGATCAGATGGAATTTAAAATAGGTGAAGACGAGCAGGCGGCCGACGTTGAGGTTAATGACGAGACGGGCGAAGCGAAGCTTCAGACACAAGAACAGGCACCTATCGTAGAGCAAGCGTCTGGCCAGCAAGAGGAAGAGCTTGAGCAGTACAGCGATAAGGTCAAAAAGCGCATTGACAAAATGACCGCACGGTTGCGCGAGGCGCAGCGGCGGGAAGATGCGGCTTTGGAGTACGCAAAGAACGTCCAATCGCAGCTTAACCAGGCTAACCAGCGCTATCAGACATCCGATCAACATCGAATGGCCGAGGCCAAGAGCCGGATCGAAACACAGGCTGTCGCCTTAAAACAGATTGTTCGTAAAGCCCGTGAAGAGGGGGACATGGACACGGAGATGGAGGCGCAGGAGCGTTTGTCGCAGCTTGTTGTGGAGCAAAAGCAGCTTCAGAACTATGAAGCGATGGCTCAGCAACGTGCTGCGCAACCGCAGCCACAAGCCGTTCCACAGCAAGAGGCACGTCCTCAACAGCCTTCCAGGCCAGATCCAAAAGCCGAGCAGTGGGCCGAGGACAACCCTTGGTTTGGCAAAGATACTGTCATGACACACGCTGCCTGGGGCATTCACCGTCAACTTGTTCAAGAAGAACGTGTTGACCCGCAGTCAGACGAGTATTATGATGAGTTAAATCGCAGACTTAGGGAAACTTTTCCACAAAAGTTCTCTCAATCTGCACAGAACTCCAGGTCAGCGAGATCCGCGCAAGCCGTTGCACCTGCAAACCGGTCTTCCGGTGTCAATTCAGCGCGCCGCACTGTCCGGCTAACACCGAGTCAGGTTGCGATTGCCAAGAAACTAGGCGTTCCTCTTGAGGAATACGCTAAATACGTGAAGGATTAAAAATGGACCAAATCGGTAAAGTGCCTGAAATCAAACGTGCTACTCGTTCCACGGAAACTCGTGAGACAGAAACACGCCGCAAGCCCTGGGCCCCTCCTTCGAGATTGGACGCTCCCCCGGCACCTCCGGGATACAAGCATCGATGGATTCGCGCTGAAGTCGCAGGACATCAAGATCGGAATAATGTTGCCGGCAAGCTCCGGGAAGGTTATGAGCTCGTAAGAGCCGATGAATATCCTGACTTTGTCGCCCCTTCGAGTGATGATGGCAAACATGCCGGCATTATCGGCGTTGGAGGTTTGCTGTTAGCGAGGATCCCAGAAGAGACGGTTGAAGAGCGCAATGCGTATTACCGAAGTCGAGCGAAGGACCAAGTTGAGGCAGCCGACAATGACCTACTCAAAACAAATGCTCACGACAGCATGCGGATTGACAGGCCAGTGCGGCAGTCAAAAGTACAATTCGGCGGCCCTAAGGCCGGTTAAATTAATTTCTGTAAAGGAACCATAAAATGGCTAACGTAGACAAAGCCTTTGGTCTCCGAGCTCTCGGTAACCTGTCCGCCACTGGCGGTCAAAAGCAGTACGGTTACGAGATTGCGGATAACCAATCAGGCGCTATTTATCAGGGTGACCTTGTCACCATTTATGATGGCTACCTCGTTAAGTTCGCTCCTGCCAGCCACACGGCTGCAGTTGGCGTGTTCAACGGATGTCAGTACATCGACCCCACCACTGGCAAGCCCACGTGGAAAAACTACTACCCCGGTTCGGTGAACATCACCCAGGGCAAGATCATCGCTGACGTTATTGATGATCCCAACCAGCTGTTCATCATCCAAGCCGACGAGGACATCGTTGCTGCTGATGTTGGCAAGAACGCTGACGTCGTTGGTACGGGCGGTAGCACCACTACTGGTGTTTCCACAATGGAACTTGACTCTTCAACCGTTGCAAACACTGCAGCATTGAACCTTAAGATCGTTGGCCTGTACGACGTTCCCGGTAATGCTTACGGTGACTTTGCTGTGGTTGTGGTCAAGATTAACGAACATCTTTATGGCAGCGCTGGTGTTGCCGGACAAGGAGCTTAATCATGGCAATTTCACGCGCACAACTAGTTAAAGAGCTTGAGCCCGGTCTCAATGCGCTCTTTGGCCTTGAGTACCAAGGCTACGAAAACGAGCATGCCGAAATCTACGACATCGAATCCTCTGACCGTGCTTTTGAAGAGGAAGTGATGCTCTCCGGTTTTGGTGAGGCTCCTGTTAAGACCGAAGGTGCTGGTGTTTCTTACGACCAAGCGCAGGAAGTCTACACAGCTCGCTACACCCACGAGACGATCGCTCTTGCTTTCTCTCTGACGGAAGAGGCTGTTGAAGATAACCTGTACGACCGTCTGGCTGCTCGCTACACACGTGCCCTGGCCCGTTCGATGGCCACCACGAAGCAGATTAAGGCTGCCGCCGTTCTTAACGGCGCTTTCGACACCTCTATCGGTGGCGACGGCAAGCCTCTCTGTGCTTTGGATCACCCCACCCTCGGTGGCCCCGATCTAAAGAACGAGCTCACCACGCCTGCTGACCTCAGCGAGACTTCCCTTGAGCAAGCCCTTATTGACATCGCCGCCTTCACAGACGAGCGTGGCCTTAAGATTGCTGTTCAGGGCGTCAAGTTGATCATCCCTAAGGAACTCCAGTTCACTGCAGATCGCATCATGAAGTCGACCCTCCGTGTTGGTACAGCGGACAACGACATCAATGCCCTCCGCAACATGGGCATGATTCCCCAGGGCTACACTGTGAACCACTACCTGACCGATACAGAAGCCTTCTTCATCAAGACGGATGCTCCTAACGGCATGAAGATGTTCCAGCGTGTTGCAATCAAAACTGGCTTCGAAGGTGACTTCGACACCGGTAACGTCCGTTACAAGGCACGTGAGCGCTATAGCTTCGGCTTTAGTGATGCCCGTGGTATCTTCGGATCCCCCGGCGCGGCCTAAGCAGCAAGAAAAAGGGGGCGACACGCCCCCTTTTTTGTTTTATTATTCAAACACTAGGATTTAATACCTGTACAGACTGACCTAGCAGACATAGTAGAGACGGTACGGGGATGTGCTACTACACGAAAGGAGCCTTCAATGGCCTCAACAACTTTTTCTGGTCCAGTTACGTCTACCAATGGTTTTGTTGGCGCAGTAACAGGTAATGTCACAGGTGATGTAACCGGCGACATTGTCAAGCTTAATGTTGTCGCAGTCGGCTCACTCCCTGCCGCTGCCGCAGGTAATGCTGGAACCATCTACTACGTTTCGGGCACGACTTCCGGAAACACCATTGTCTTCTCTAATGGAAGCGCAAACATTGACCTCGTTACTGGGGTTGCCGTCGTAGCAGCCTAATAGGGGGTTATTATGAGCTCTAGCAATATAAGCTCGGTTACCAAGACAGCGGATGCGGCTGCAATCAGTGGCCGCACTCGTGTGGTAGGTATTTACTACACCTGCACAGGTACGGGGTCCTCGTTTTCCTTAAAAAACGGCTCAACAAGCGGTGGAACTGCACTTGTAAGCATAACAACCCCTGGTGCTGCAGGCGGTTACGACATTATGATTCCAGACATGGGCATCTTGTTTGACTCAGGTGTCTTTGTTGACGTTGGGGATGTCAATGTCACAAGCGTAACGCTCTTCTTCCAGGGCGGCGCTGCAGCCTAATGGCTTCCAGCAAGGGCATGGGCATCAAAACCTCGGTGAAGTCGGGTAATTTCGGACCCACCAAGGCAGGTGCCGGCATGACCGAGAAAGGGGTAAAGGCTTTTCGCAAGGCCAACCCCGGCTCCAAGCTCAAGACAGCTGTTACGGAAGACAAACCCTCTCCAGCAAGGGCTGCTCGACGCAAGTCCTTCTGCGCTCGCTCTGCGGGTCAAATGAAGAAATTTCCCGAGGCTGCCAAAGATCCGGACAGCCGTCTTCGTCAAGCGAGAAAAAGGTGGAAGTGTTAGATCATGGAAATGATGCTATGGAACGTTGCGCTCAGCTTCGTGGTAGGAATCATGGTTTTCCTGCTTAAGGGCAAGTTTGATGAGCTGAACAGGATCAGCATCCTGTTGAACCGAACCCGTGAAGAAATGGCACGGGATCACATCACACGAGCTGAGTTTAGGCAAGACATGCAACAGATCCTGGATCGGTTTGATCGGCTAGAATACAAGATTGATCGAATGATATCGGAGCACAAACATGTCTAAAAAACCCCCAGGCCTTTATGCAAATATTGACGCTAAGCGCAAGCGTATCGCTGCTGGATCGGGCGAGAAAATGCGCAAACCCGGAACAAAGGGCGCGCCTACAGCGATGGCCTTTAAGAAATCGGCCTTAACGGCCAAAAAACCTAAGAAAAGGGGTTAATCATGGTTGGACGTGGAATGGGTGCTGCAACTAAGGGTGGTGGTGCTGTTGAGTCGGGTCCCAAGAACAAGATGGTTTCTGAGACCAGCACGAAGACAGGCCCCGTGATGATGGCTAAAGGCGGTATGGCCAAGAAGATGATGGCCGGTGGCGGCATGATGAAGAAGGGCTATGCTGCTGGTGGTGCTGTTAAGAAGAAAATGATGGCAGGTGGTGGCGCGGTACGCGGTAAGTAATGGCGTATTTGATTAGCAACATCCCGTACTTTAAGTGCTGGGTGAGGCGTGAGTTCACGCACATGCATCAGAAGTATCATGGGGAGTACCTGCATGCTATGGCAATTGCGGTCAACTCCATGCCAGATCGGTCATTAAGCTTTCAGCTTGTTTTTACTGGGTGTGAGAGTGATGCGGACGGTTCGGAAAACGTCCATGGTGGGGCGATGTGGGCCAGGATGCCGATTACGGCGCTGGTGGGTGACATTACCCTAGAAGAGTGGCCCGAGCGCATGCCGACGCATTTGGCGCAGCCTTGGGACTGCCCTTCGCATCATCACACGGTGATTAAGCTTGCCAGGACATCTCCGAGCCCCTGGAAGTGCAAGATTGCTGGGGAGTTTTATACCGGTCGCTACCTGTTTACGGTAGACTATGCGGAGAGTGAAGTGGCGGATTGCCCGTCTCAGCACAAACAAAGCCATGTGCTGATTTTGACGGATGCCGGGAAGTGGACTGGGAACATTGTGGCTTTGCCGAACAACCGTGTTCGAGCAACGAGCCCTGCATATTGGGAGACCGGAAGCGGCGCCCCTGATTTCAGGCCCAGCCAGTGGATTCATTGTGCAGAGCAGGATGACAGCTACATGGACCCAACGGTGACTTTTGACAACTTGTACAACGACGAATGACAACTTCCGGCACGACCGATTTTAACCTCAGCATAGATGATGTAGTTGAGGAGGCGTTTGAGCGCTGCGGAATGCGGATGACCTCGGGTTATCAGCTTACTTCTGCTCGCCGGTCGTTAAATCTTGTCTTCTTGGATTGGGCCAACAGGGGCTTAAACCTTTGGACAATTGAGCAGCAGACCTATGCTTTGACGGCTGGAGTGGCGGACATTACGCTGGATCCAGACACGGTGAACGTGCTTTCTGCGGTTATTCGGGACACGTCCCAGGGGCAGCAGACAGACATTACGATTGACCGGATTAGCCGTGAAGAGTACTTGAACATCCCGGATAAAACGACGCAGGCAAGACCTGCACAGTACTATGTCCAGCGGGCTAACACGTTCAAGGTCTTCTTGTACCCGGCCGCTGACCAGGCCTACACATTTGTGTACTACCGGATACGGCGTATTCAAGATGCGGGGAACTACACCAACACGGCAGACGTGAACTTCAGGTTCCTGCCTTGTATGGTCTCTGGTTTAGCCTATTACTTGGCTTTGAAGTTCGCGCCCGAGCGCGTCACGGCCTTGAAGGCGTTTTACGAAGAGGACTTCCAACGGGCAGCTCTGGAAGACCGCGACACAGCAAGTGTGTCGTTTGTGCCGGATTACGGGGAGTGAAATGGCTTTCGCGACCGGTAAATTCTCTTTTGGTCTGTGCGATTACTGCGGCCAACGCTATCCGTTTAATGTCTTAAAGAAGAACTGGCGTGGATTTAAGGTCTGCCCAGAGGATTACGAGCCCAAGGAGCCACAGCTTGAGCCTTTGAAGTACAAGGGCGATGCCATTGCGCTTTTAGAGCCGCGTCCTGACCGCATCGAGCCTGTGTCCGTGTTTGTTGGAACGCCTGGGTTTTCGTCGTTTCAGAGCATTGGCACAGCCAACAATGGAATTAACATGACGCCGGACGCATTGAATAAGGCCTTGTTTATGAGCATAAAAATTAGCCCGGTATCGGTGGTGATCACATGACCTATGACGAGCTCGTAACCAACATTCGTAATTACACGGAGGTAGACAGCAACGTCTTCTCCAATTCGGTCATTAACACGTTTATTACGATGGCCGAGAACCGCATTTTGAGGGACATCGACCTTGATGTTTTCAAGCAAGAGGACACGGGCACCCTTAGTGCAGGTAATCGATTTTTAGAGGCCCCTTCTACCATTCTCACCCATCGCTATCTGATGGTTGTTGTTGGCGATGACAGGATCTTCTTAGACTTTCGTGACAATTCGTTTATCAGAGAGTATTGGGCCGATTACACAGAGACCGGTGTTCCCAAGTATTACGCGGTATGGGATCAAAACACTTTTCAAGTGGCGCCTACACCGGCTCAGAGCTACACAGTGCAGATGGGCTATATCTACCGGCCCGCACAGCTTTCTGCCTCTAATACAACCACATGGGTCAGCATTAACGCCCCTGAGGCGCTTTTATACGCCTGCTTAATTCAGGCCTACAGCTACACCAAGGGGCCTTTGGAGATGCTTCAGTACTTTGAAAACAGCTACAAACAGGCCGTTCAGGGTGTGGGTGTCGAGCAGACTGGACGCCGTCGTCGTGACGAATACCGTGATGGCATGATCCGAGTGCCTATTAAATCCGCCTCACCAGGACCCTGACCATGGCATTTAGTGGAAATTTTGTTTGTGATTCGTTCAAAACAGAGCTTTTTGAAGGCGTTCACACGTTTGGGGTAGGTGGAGACCAGTTCAAAATCGCCCTGTACGACAACAATGCCTCGTTTAACGCATCGACCACAGCCTATACCACGGCTAACGAAGTGGCCGCCACGGGCACGTACACGGCGGGCGGGGGCAATCTAACGTCCTTGCCGCTGGATCTTTCAAGCAACACGGTGCTGGTGGACTTTGCGGATATTTCGTTTACTGGCGTGACCTTCACGCCTTTTGGTGCTTTGATTTACAACTCGTCGGTTTCGGGAAATCCGGCGGCGTTTGTTCTCGACTTTGGTGGTCCAAAACAGGCCATTAGCGAGGTTTTTACGATTGTTTTCCCGCCGTTCACGCTTACCCAAGCGTTTGTACGACTTGCATAAGGTAGAAAGCATGCCCTTCACAGGCCAAACCCCAACTCTTTTGATTAAGCCCATTCGCCCTCCTGAAAAGGATATTTACAAAACGATGTGGGATAAGCCTGAGTATCGGGTTGTTTCGCCTGGGGAGATGGTTGCTAAGGAGTTCTTGCGTCAAGCCAAGCCGGTGCCTAATTCGTCGGTCATTGACCTGGGTTGTGGGACAGGGCGGGGGTCCAAGGCCCTATCTCTTTTTGGGAATCTGGATATAACGGCGGTGGACTTTGCCAGCAACTGCTTGGACGAGGATGTTCAGGAGCTTGTGGATAAAGGTGTGATTAAGTTTGTTGAGCATGACTTGACCAAGCCTTTAGACCTACGGGCCACCTATGGATTTTGTACGGATGTGCTTGAGCATATACCGACCGAGGATGTGGATAAGGTTCTGGATAACTGCTTGAACGCTTGCCAGAATGTCTTTTTCCAGATTGCTACAGAAGACGATGTGATGGGCGCTTTGATTGGGCACCCCTTGCATTTGACGGTTAAGCCCTATAGCTGGTGGCTTCAAAAGTTTGCTGAAAAAGGGTGCAAGGTTATGTGGTCCCAGGAGACATCTGGGAATGTGCTGTTTTATGTCAGCGCCTGGAAGACCGCTAAAGACTTCTTAAAGACCTGCAAAATCTCCACGCCTGATGAGATTATCGTAAACAACGTCAAGCACAGCCTGGATATTGAGGGCTTGAACAAGGTTTTCCACCACCCCGAGAACGACGTAGAGGCGATGATTGTAGGCGGAAGCCCGTCGCTAGCCAAGAATATTGAGAAAATCCGTGAGCTTCGTGAGCAGGGCGTCAAGCTGATTGCTATGAACGGGGCTTACAAGTACTGTATTGACCAAGGCATTAAGCCTTCGGCGCTGGTGATTGTGGACCCTCTGGAGCATAACGCCCGGTTTGCCGACCCGATTATTGACGATTGCAAATACTTTATTGCGTCGCAGTGCCACCCAAAAGTCTTTGAAAAGGTACCCAAGGACAGGACCTACATCTGGCACACGGGGGTGGAGAAGATCAAAGAAATCCTTGAAGAAAGGAAAGAGCCGTATGTTCCCGTGCCTGGTGGATCAACGGTTCTCTTGAGGACTATCCCTCTTTTCCGTATACTGGGCTTCAAACGTTTCCATGTTTTCGGCTGCGATTCATGCCTAGAAGATGGGGCGCACCACGCTTACGCACAAAAGGAAAATGACGGTCAAGTCATCATTCCAATCACCGTAGGCAACAAGGTTTTTTACTGCAATCCGTGGATGCTTTCTCAGGCCCAAGAGTTCATTGATATGGTCAAGCTGTTTGGCGACCATTTGGAGCTGGAAGTCTACGACGGTTTGCTTCGTCACATTTTGGAAACTGGCGCATTACACGCCGACTTAAAGGAGCAATGACATGGCTGCTGCTGCATGGAGACTTTACGCTAAAGCTAAGGAATATATTGGCGATGGCACGATTACGCTGGGGACCGGTGGTTTTAAGATGGCCCTTTTTCGTGGTTCGAGCAACACCTCGACCATAACCCTTTCAACTCTGGCTTCCGTGACGGTTCAGGCCAGTGGCGGTGCCTACACTGCTGGCGGTAAATATCTGGCGCCTTCTGCCGGTACTTGGACGCTTTCTGGTTCAACGGTTACGTTTGACTACACCACGCTGGGAATTACTTTCACGGCCTCGGGTTCTAATATTAGTGCGGTTCAGTATGCGGTGATCCACAATTCGGCAGGCAAACTTCTTTGCTGGAGCAAACTTTCTGCGTCGGCTTTCAGCGTTGCTGATCCTAACACCCTGACCGTTCTGCCTGCTGCGACTGGTGTATTTACACTAACCTAAGAGGTCTAAATGGCCGCTGGCTGGGGAATAGTACCGTTTGGCGCTGGTGACTGGGGGTCGGAAGGTACGGTTCTCCCAGGCGCAGGTAGTGTTGCGCTTACTGGACAGGTTCCACAGCTTTTAAGCGGTACTGTTATACAACCTGATGCAGGGTCCTTGACTGCATCGGGGGCGGCTCCGACGGCTATTACTGGAGTTGTTGTAGGCCCAGGCGCTGGAGCAGTTGCGTTTACGGGTGCGGTTCCCACGCTGTTAGAGGGTAAGGTATTTATCCCCGGCACAGGTACCTTAACTCTTGCTGGGCAGCAGGTTGGTGTTGCATTTACTGTTACGCCACCGGCTAATTCGTTAAGTATTACGGGGCAGATTCCAAGGATTTCAACCTCGGTTGAAAGAACACCGGCAGTAGGATCCTTGTCGTTATCCGGTCAGATTCCGGGCCAAGCAACAACAGTAACACCGAGTACAGGGTCGGTTTTAGCAACAGGGCAGATCCCAGGCCAAGCAACAACAGCTACACCTGGTGTCGGATCGGTTGCAATTACAGGCCAAGTACCAGAGCTTTCTTCTGGAACACCAGCTTTCCCAGCGGCGGGAAGTTTGACGCTAACGGGGGCTGCACCAGCTTTATTGAATGGGCAAGTACGAATACCCCCATCAGGAGCCTTGAATGTCGTCGGGTTTGCTCCTGCAACGAACCGTGTTGTACCACCTTCTGGATCGCTTTCTATTGTCGGGCGGATACCGATTGTGCCTTTTGAAAGGGTACTTACAATACCGTCTGGAAGTATGTCGATTGTGGGCAGCGCACCTGTACTGAAGAACCCCAACTGGGTTAACATTGATGACAGTCAGACCGCCAATTGGGTCGCTGTAGCAGCTTAAAGGAACCGAAAAATGGCAAGTACCTATTCCACCAATCTAAAGATCGAGCTGATCGGCACTGGCGAACAAGCCGGAACGTGGGGCACGACGACAAACAGTAACCTGGGCACCGCCTTAGAACAGGCGATTGTCGGTAAAGCTGACGTTACGATGTCAAGCACCACGATCACGCTCACGCTAACTAACTCAAACGCAGCTCAAGACGCACGGGCCATTTACCTCAATCTGACGGGTTCTCCTGGTGGCGCTGCTGTTCTTGAGGTCCCAGCGGTTCAAAAGCCCTATATTGTTAAGAACGGCTCGGACCAGCAGGTCACGATCAAAGTCTCTGGTCTAACTGGTGTGCCCATCCCCACGGGTAAAACGGCGCTTGTTTACAACAACGGCACCGATGTCGTTACAGCAATTGACTTCATCCCCTCTCTTGTTCTTGGAGCTGCGCTTCCTGTGGCCTCCGGCGGTACGGGGATCACGGCATTTGGTACAGGGGTGGCGACGGCTTTAGGTGTCAACACGGGATCGGCTGGGGCGTTTGTTGTTAATGGTGGCGCTCTTGGAACACCTTCTTCTGGAACACTGACAAACGCCACGGGCCTGCCTATTGCAACCGGTGTGTCTGGGCTTGGTACTAACGTAGCTTCTTTTCTAGCAACGCCCTCTTCGTCTAACTTAGCAGCGGCGGTAACCGATGAAACGGGTTCAGGCTCTTTAGTCTTTGCAACCTCTCCCACGCTGGTCACGCCCGTCCTTGGAACCCCAACATCCGGGACACTCTCGGCCTGTACGGTAGACGGAACAGATGCGGTTGGCTTTAGAAACACCCCAGTTAACTCCCAGTCTGCGGATTACACCTTGTTGCTTGCGGATTCTGGTAAGACGATTTTCCACCCTGCTGCGGATACCAATGACCGTACATTTACAATCCCTGCTAACTCAAGTGTTGCTTATGCGGTGGGTACGGTTGTGACCTTTATAAACCTATCTGCAAATGCGCTTACGATTGCGATTACGACAGACACGATGTATTTAGCCGGAGATGGTTCTGTTACTAGCCGAACCCTTGCAGAGTATGGTGTTGCGAGTGCGGTGAAGGTTGCTAGTACGAGCTGGGTTATCAGCGGCAACGGTCTTACTTAAGGCAAAACCATGACAGGTATTCTTAATGCTTTACTGGGGTTCTTAAAGCCGGGTGGTGCTGGCCCCTACACAATCATCCAGACCTTTACTGCTTCTACGACATGGGTATGCCCTGCGGGTGTAACAGAGGTGGAGTATTTGGTTGTTGCTGGTGGAGGTGGCGGGGGTGGAAATGTAGGTAGTGGCGGTGGTGCGGGAGGATTTAGAACTGGAACTGCTTTTGCCGTTGTCGCTGGCACTTCATACACTGTTACGGTCGGTAGTGGTGGGGCTGCGCCGGGTGGCTCAACAAACGGCATAGCAGGCAACAATTCAGTATTTAGCACAATTACCTCTGCGGGTGGTGGTCGTGGTCTTACATACGGAACGAGTGGGGCTGGTGGTTCTGGTGGTTCTGGTGGGGGAGGAACTTCGGCTGGCGGGACTGTAACTGGTGGGTCTGGGAACACTCCATCTGTCTCTCCATCACAAGGGTCAAACGGAGGCAACGGTGGTTCAGCAGGTGGTAATTCTGGTGTAGGTGGTGGGGGCGGCGCAAGCGCAGTCGGCTCTAACGGGTCTGGTTCATATCCGGGCAGTGCTGTTGCTGGTAATGGTGGCAACGGAACAACTTCTACAATTTCTGGCTCATCTGTAACCTATGCTGGTGGCGGTGGTGCTGGTATGTGGCCTTCGGAATCGGGGCCAGCAGGTACGGGCGGCGCAGGTGGTGGTGGTGGTGGAAGCAAGACTACTGTTGGAACTGCTGGAACAGTCAACACAGGTGGCGGTGGAGGTGGTGGTAGAGACGGTGGTACATCTGGCGGCTCTGGCGGCTCTGGCATCGTCATTATCAAATACACAGTAACACCCGCCACAACGGTTGATGTTGTTCAGCAATTCAACGCAGACGGTACTTGGACTTGCCCCGCAGGAGTGACCGAGGTGGAATACCTTGTGGTTGCTGGAGGTGGTGGAGGTGGTGTTAGTGATGGCGCATCAGGGGCTGGTGGTGCTGGTGGTTTTAGAACTGGTACTGGGCT
>Ga0208644_1001841_pt1 | contig 17316 bp, 11 predicted proteins | sample VirMetDEL_Nov_18_FD_184517 | JGI IMG/M metagenome (GOLD analysis project Ga0208644, IMG submission 184517) | Aqueous microbial communities from the Delaware River and Bay under freshwater to marine salinity gradient to study organic matter... | ecosystem: Environmental > Aquatic > Marine >... | reverse complement strand
AGCAACACTTTATTTACCGCAATCGATAACATTTGCTGACGGCGTTCAGTATGAAAACGTTGATTTAGGTGCAATAGGTGGAGTAGCCGAAGCTGGAGCACAAGGTGCTTTGCAGGGTCAGGGGTTTTTTGGAAGTATCGGTGGCGGTATATCATCATTAATCGATTCTATGAAAGGACCAACTGGGGAAGGTGCTGGTAAATTAGCAGCTAATGCAGTAAGTAATGTTTTTGGTGGAGGTGCGAATGCAGGTGTTCGAGCAGCAACTAGAGTTACGATGAACCCTAATACGAGGGCACTATTTAAAGCAGTGAACATGCGTGCCTTTACATTTACTTTTAAAATGATTCCATTATCAGCCGCGGAAGCACAACAAGTTGAAAACATTATAAGATTCTTTAGAACAGAACTTTATCCAGAACAAATTCTTTTGGCTGAGAAAAGTGATAAGGATGGTGCAGTTCCTCTTGGATATAGGTTCCCAAATAAAATATTAATCGAAATGTTATATGGTGATAAAAAGAGTGTAGCGACGAAAATTCTTCCGTGTTATTTGGAAAGTATGCAAACAGTTTACAACCCAACGTCTATGGGTATGCATTCAGATGGTAAATTTCAGGAAGTAGATATTTCGCTTAATTTTAGAGAATCTAGAACTCTGAACAAAGCTGATATTATTTCTGGGGGTTATTAAAATGGCGAACTTTTATTTTAGAAATTTTCCTTTCATAAAGTATTCGTTTGGTGATAATGAACCAGAAGTATATTTTCAGAAGATGTCAGCAGCAATCGATTTATTCGATAATATTAAACAAGATGTAAGTTTCACAACCAAACAAACTATTCTTGATTTCGAAAGACCGGACACTCTTTCCTATCGACTTTATAAAACGGTCGATTATTATTGGACTTTCTTCTTAATGAACGACAAACTAAGAGAATCGGGTTGGCCTCTTCATACGGATAGAGAACAGGGTGTTATCGAAGAAAGATATCCATATTGGTCTTTTATAACCATCAGTAATTTTGCTGGATTTTTAACGGAGGGTCAAGAACTTTTTCTCACAGGTAGTGGTGTGGCACAATACGGAGAAGTTGTTCGAGCCGACCCGACATTAGGACAAATTATTTTCAAGCCTTCTTATGAGGCACAAGATCCGGCACAGTTACCCAATATTGTAAGGATTCCACAAAACCAAAATCAGATTAATTTATATTTTCCAGCTATTACTGGTATGCAATTTGAAACAAATGATGTTACATTTACTTTAGTAGGAGCCTTTGGTCAACAATCCACCAAACTTCAATATCTTGGGGTTCACCATTGGGAAGATGCAAACGGCGATTATGGTGAAATAGACCCGTTCGTACAAGATGACACAGGATTGAAAAGGATAACCTTTAAAGAAAATTTGCAGAGGAGAAATCAAGAGATTAGAGAAATTGCTGTTTTAAGACCTGGTGTTGTATCTAAGGTTGCCGGCGAATTCCAAAAATTGATAAGATCATGACAACTCAAAACATTTCTCAACAATATAAACTGTTGAAAGCCGAAATTTCGGCGGACAAACTAGATGACAGGACGATAGATGTTCGTGCTCTTATTCCTGAACTCGTCTTTTATGAAAATTTAGAATACCCCTACATTACTGGTAAAATGATATTGGTAGACGATAATGGTATTATGGACGCATTGAATTTCAGGGGCACCGAAAAAATAACGTTCGAAATAGCTGGTGTCGGCAATTCTTTGGAACCTGAAATTGGTGGTCTTGGGGATAATGCGAAAACTTTTATCATGACCCGAATAGAAAAAAGTGTGCGTAACAACGATAAAACAGACGTTCTATTAATATCTTTAGTTGAAGAACATTTTTTTCAAAACAAATTGGTTAAAGTTAGTAAAGCCTTTACCGCTAATATCGAAACAACGATTACTGAGATTCTTTATAGTTATTTAAATAAAAATGTTGATCAATCTTACTTGACCAAATCTGTTCAGGGTGTTAGGAAAGTTAACATACCATACATGCACCCACTCGAAGCCGTTGAATGGTTACGAGATAGAATAACAACTGAAATCGGTGCTCCTTATTTTGTACATTCATCACTCTTTGATAATAACATTAGAATTTCTAGTTTAGATGGTTTTTTCACACAAAAAGCCTTTAACACTAAAATACCTTTCATCTATTCAGCAAGTTTGGCCGGAAACGCTGAAGGTTTATCTGAAAGACAAAGAAGTTTTATGATTGAAAGTTATAAACAAGAAGTTACCGAAGATACACTTATGATGATTTCGAAAGGTGCTCTGGGTTCTAATTATACTAATATAGATGTGGGTACTGGTATAACTTCACGGAATCGTTTTAGTATGCGTGATGTGCTTCTTGATATGAAGTCAAAGGATCTTTTACCCGACACTTCTTTCCAAACAGTTTTTGATGAGGGTCAAACTATAAACAACAAATTCGTTGATGAATATGATTCTAGAATTTATCATCAGGTTTCATCATCAGGAACATATGATAAGTTTTTGGGATATCACGATGTAGTGGATAATTTAGATAACACTTTAAAATTGAAAAACATTGCTCTAAGAAATGCACTATATCGTAATATGATTAATATGGTTGTACCAGGAATTGCTTTTATGTATTCGAAGGCCAGTGTTGGTGATATCATGTCTTGTACTTTTAACAGTAGTGCTGCTGATCCGAAAATAAGTAATTCTAATGAATTAATAGATAAACAAAAATCTGGCAATTATTTGATTTACGCTACACGTCATACTTTTAGAGATACAAAACATTCTGTTTCTATAAATGCAACCAAGATAACCAAAGATTTCATAGAACTGTCTGGTGTTGGGGAGGCTAACTTTGGTTAAGAGTGTCGAAACAGAATATTACGGTGACCAAAGTCGATGGTTTGTTGCCACCGTTATTAACTCATCTCCACCCACCGGATTAGAAGGAAGAGTTAGGATTAGAATTCATGGTATTCATGACCCGTATACAGGTAATGTTTCGGAATCTGATTTGCCCTGGGCAACAGTCCTCATACCTTTGACAGAAGGTGGTAGTTCCGGTATAGGTAGGGTTCCTCAAGTTCTTCCGGGCGCTTTTGTCTATGGATTTTTTATGGATGGTAAAGCATCACAAACTCCGATGATTTTGGGTTCGTTAAATAAAATAGAATTCCCAACTGATGTTCAAGCTAAAACATCTAGGGACAAAACGTTGAGTCGTTTTAAAAGTGATTATGATCCAGAAAGAAAAATCGACATTATTTCAGAAGAAATTCGTGACGATAGATTATCTAAGACAACGGACGGCATCAGAAGAAGTCAATGTATGAGATTTTTTATTGACAATGGTTATACTCCTCGTCAATCTGCTGGGATAACTGGTTGTTTAGAAGCGATATCTCAATTTAAAACATATGACGATCTAAATCCAAAATTACAATTCTTCGGTATTGCTCAGTGGGATAAAGAAGGTACTAGATATAGAAACTTAGTCACTTTCGCAACACAAATTCAAACTAGAGCGTCGATTAAAAGATTCTCAGTGCAATTACAGTATGTATTATATGAACTTAGAACACTGTTTGCAAACGTTAACGCTAAGCTTTTAAGATCTGAATTAATTGATGGTACTGGTGGGTCCGTAGATATTATTAGCCGACTGTATTTAAAAAATCGTTTCATTGCCGGAGGTAACCCACAGTCGTTTCAAATGGTTGACGATAGAAAAAGAAATGAAGCTATTAAGTTAGCGACTAAAGCATATAACGAAGTAACGGCAGAATAAGATGTCAGTAACAAAAGAACAAGTAGACAACGCATTAACATCTACCCAGAGTACGGCTTCTTATCAAGGCGTCGATAACGCTGCTAAAAGTGTTAAAGAAACTTTTAATAATGTTAAGAAAACTGAAGTTGGTAAAACAGCTGGAGAAGTTATCGGCGGCGTTGAATCATTAACCAGTAAGACCGATGTTATTGGTGAAACAAACTTTTCGGCTACCGAAGGTCTACTAACAGAAACAGCTTTTAACAATCCTGAAAACCCAGCACTAAACACCGATATTAGTAATTTATCTTCTGACATTGGTGTTAGTGTTTCTATAACATATAGTGACAGTGGACGTGCAACTGGGATTACAACTACGCCAAAATCAAACGGTTCTTTGTCATCGATCCTTAGTAAAATTACTGGTTTAGGAGTTGCACCTGGGTTTTTGCAGAACATGATATCGAATGCAAACTCTAAGGGTTTGAACACATCTTTAGGTTCTATATCTGGTTCTGTGGGGGCATTCCCCAGCATTTCTTCTGTGAACAATTTATCGTCTAAAACGCAAAGTGTGATTGATCAAGTGGTTGGTTCGGCTACTACTGATGGTAAATCTGGTTCATTGTCTGCACTGACAAATTTTTCTAACGAAGGTTCTAATGCTATAAGTGACGTTGCTTCTATGATGACAAGTAGTACATCAGGTGATACATTAAATGTTCTTGAAGCAATTTCTGGTACGAAGGGTGCAGACGTTTTGTCTCAGACTAGAAAATATAAAAACACAAGGGCTGGAGTTGTTAACCAAAAGAACAAATTTCTTGCTGACCTTTCTAGAACTGTTCCCTCTAATAATCTCGGTTTTATGCAGAATCTCGTTAGAAAAATAGATTCTCAAAGCTTAGATGCTGTGTTTGTTGCTAATAATATAAGAATAAAAGAAGAGGATAGAGCCGAAATAATAAGGTTGTCTCAGGGAACGCCTAGAGAAAAAGAAAAGGCAAGAACAATATTAAAAGAAAAACATGGCAAATCATCAAAAGAAATTGACGATTTTCTATCGGAATTAGATTCTACTGTTGCTGGTTCTGTAGTGGTTGATACGTCTAACAGTGTTTTTCAAGATCCCTTTGCGATTGGTTCAAACGATGGGTTTTGGAAAAATGGAGTTGGAGCTGAAGATTTTACATTTACTTTCATATCCTCAGTTGAAGAACTTGACGCAGAGTTTCGTTCCATCACTAGAGAGGTTACGGAAATTGTTGTTCATTGGACAGAAACATACTCTAACTCCAACATAGGTGCTGAAGAAATTAATAAAACACAACTTGCACTTGGTTTAGACGGTATTGGATATCACTATGTGATACGAAGAGATGGTTCTGTTCAACGAGGTCGCCCAGTAAATAATCAGGGACAACACGCTGATATTAATGGTCACAACGAAAGAAGTATTGGTGTTGTGTTTGTTGGAGGTATTAATGCGCCAACAGGAACACCCAATCCATTAGAATATAAATCTGTTAATTCATTGACTAGAAGTCAGTTTACCTCATTTCAAGAAATATGTAAATCGTTTTATAGATCTTTTCCTGGTGGTCAAATTATTGGACATAACGATTTAGATCCCCTCGAAGATGATCCTGGTTTTGATGTTAGAGATTTTTGTGAAGATGTCTTCGGCAAGAAATCTTTATTTATTGACACTACAGAAGAAAGTCCATTAACAGCTGCACAAATTAATCAAACACAAGTACCGTCATGACAACATTACTAGACAATTTTAGAAACAGAATTAAATCTCTTGGAGCTGGTAGAGAAGATACGTTAGGTGTACCTAGAGAAGGTTTCGAAGAAGCTTCCGGAGAATTTCCCAAGAGAGATTATTTTTTCGGTTCTTCCATTAACAAATCCGCTCGTGGTGAAGTTATACAAAACCTTTTTGCTGGAGGCGGTGACTATGGAGTATCCGTAAAGTTTTCGGATCAAAAACCCTCATTGTTTCCTTACAATCAGGTCCAAGAGACAACCTCAGGCCATGCAATTCATGTGGACGATACACCTGGTGGTGAACGAATACTCATAAAACATCGAAGTGGGGCTGGACTAGAACTCAGAGCAGACGGTAGTGTTTTATTTTCATCTGTCAATAAGAAAGTATCTGTTACAGGTGGCGATGATGTTGTGATTGTTGAAGGTCAAGCAGACCTAGTATACAAAGGCAATGTCAATGTCAAAATCTCGGGTGATTACAATCTCGAAGTAGAAGGAAATATTAACATCACTACGGCTGGTAATAAGACAGAAAAGATTCACCGTAACCATACCAAGACAGTTGATGAAAATCAGAACCATACGATAAAAGGTTCTCGTTCTCTTCGAGTGGTAGATGTTAATTCGGAAACTATGTTATCAAACAGAAACGTGTTTGTCAAGGGCGAACAGAAAAATTATGTTGAAGGTAGTGTAGAATTTACCAGTGGAGATAAGTTGATCACTACAGCCGTGAATGAATGGGTCGCCTCTTCAAAAGTCGCAATGCTCGATGCTGATACAGTTTCAGTGATTGGTGTAACAGGAACAATTGGTGGACAACTGATTGATCACTACGGCAAAGTTTTCTCTGGTCCTCCAGGTGGTTCTGGTTTGGGCGCCACAACACATTATGGAACGTTTATAGGTAAGGCGACAGAAGCAATTACGGCAGACTTTGCAGATGAAGCTGGACATGTACCTCTCGCCGATTTCGCTACAACTGCCGGGTCAGCACCCACAGGTTCTTCTAGTCCCAAGAGTAAGAAACCGTATCCAACTGAAATGCCTTATGTTCAGATTGAACCTACAGCGGATATGCCAACAACCGCAATTATAACACCTCTATTGTCTTCTGGCAATTACGGTATTCGAAACGTAAAAGTTGATCCAGGTGATGAACTTAAATTAGAGATTTTAAAAACAGATGACTATGATGGTTTATTCAACAGAGAACCTAATATTCATGAGATAAGATCCAAGTTAAGAGATCCGGCAAACTTACAGAACTCAACCCTCATAGGAACACTGATTGGAGAAGGCCGACTTTCAAACACATACGCTGACATAAGACCAAAGAGAATTGGTCGGGCATATAATAGAAAACCAAGTCTACAATTTGGTAGAACTTTATTGGGTAACAACCCAGCAGAAAATAGAAGTAAGAGGTTTACTCCGTAATGATATATCTTGTTGACCCCGTATACAATCCGAACTTTCAGTCGGAGATTACTTCTGCAACACCTCTCGCGCCTGGTATTACTATTGCCAAGTTTCTGGGGTCTAAGGGTTCTCGTTTACAGTTTGAACAAATGACTGGTGATAAAAAACTTATCGCACGCCAACTCTATCTTCAGGCGGAAGTGATGCGAACAGTAATCACAAACAAAACTTTTGAAAAAAACCGATTGATTGTGTCAGAAGGTTTATATAAACCAGCGCCTGGAGAAACATCTACAAGAAACTCCATTAACGATTACAAACAAACTGGACGTGCGATTGTTTATCAATTGCTTGGAGAAGACGGTAAGATTGATTTTGAGAACTCGTTCGAACTGGCCGTGTATTGGAAAGACTTTTTGAAGTATCAGGAACTTATTCTTGATTACGATACATATGACCCTTCAGGTGAACTCAGTTGTCAACTAGTAATGATTATGCCAGTGGCAAATGAAAACTTTGATTTGTCGTTTAGTAAGAATTTAAAGACAACATATAATGGAAACACTTTATCTTTAAATGAAGTTATTGAAGTGTTAAAACCCATATAAATAAGATTATTGTTTTAGAGAATTAAAAAGAAATGGTCTCCAAAGTTTTTTCGCTAGAAGATGCTGATATATCGAAAATCAGCGTAACGAGTACTAGGGTTAAACCTTACAAAGATTTGGACCTTAGTTTTACGGCCAGTAATGTTGGCAATATCTTCAAGAAAACGGAAGGTGCAGCGGTAAAACAGGCAATAAAGACAATTTTAAACTCTAACAAACTGGATAAACCCTTCGATCCAGGTTTTGGTGTTGACCTACAGAGGTTTTTCTTTGAACTTGCTGATGGTGATACTGGAAATCAAATCGTATCAAGGATAAAATCTGTTATAGAAACATATGAACCAAGGGCTTCTGTTAGGTCAATACAGGTTGGTGTACAAGAAGATATTAATGCAGTAAATATTATTTTAATATTCACCATAAAAAACACTGACCAAAATATAACATTAGAAACCACAATTTCGAGGTTAAGATAAAATGGCAACGACAATTAAGTCAACTGCTTTAGATTTTGATACAATCAAAAATAATCTAAAGACCTTTTTTGAATCACAATCAGAATTTACAGATTATGATTTTGAAGGTTCAGGTTTATCTAATCTTTTAGATGTCTTAGCATACAATACGCATTATAATGCATTAATTGCCAATTACGCTTTAAATGAATCTTTTCTTGGTACAGCACAACTACGAAGTTCAATTGTTTCCTTGGCAGAAGCTATTGGTTATATTCCTGGTTCTAGAACTTCCTCAAATGCAAAAGTAGAACTTAGTACTTCTTTGGAGACAGGTAACGAACCATCTTCTATTACCATTCCGAAAAATTTTAAATTCAACTCAACAATTGACGATGTATCATATTCTTTTATTACGAGAGAAGCTGTAACCGCTTCATATAATCAGGGCGTGTATTCGTTTGAACTTCCATCTGGTGATAATAGGTCTCAAATACCAATTTATGAAGGTACTGTAAAAACAAGAACTTATATTGTAGGGTCTACTGATGATGATGAAATATACGTCATACCGGATAAAAATTTAGATAGATCTACGGTGGTTGTGCGTGTTTATGATACACCTTCTTCAACGGATTTTCAAATATACTCTCCCATTACAGAAGTCACAGAAATAACAGAAAGTTCATTAATTTATGTTTTAAAGGAAACCCCTAATGGTTTCTTTGAGTTGTCTTTCGGTAACGGTAACACACTTGGGCCTACACCGAATGCTGGTAGTAAAATTATTGTCGAATATATTAGTTGTAGCGGTAGTGTTGCTAACGGTGGTAAAGTGTTCACTGCGGCTGAAAAATTGTCGATTGTACTGACCAATAACGACAATGCTGAAGTAGATATCACCGCTACCACAATATCCAATTCTTCGGGTGGCGCTGAAAAAGAAACAAACGAATCTATTAAAAAGAACGCACCATTTCAATACACAACACAAAATAGAATGGTGGTAGCAAGTGATTATTCGACCCTAGTGTTTGCTAGGTTTCGTCAATACATCGAAGAAATCAATTCCTGGGGTGGCGAAGACAATGATCCACCAGAGTACGGAGCGGTGTATATGAGTATTAGATGGAAAGCTGGTTTATCTGATGATGATATATCAGATTTAAAAATTAGTATCGATAGTTATGTAAATCAGTTATCGATAGTATCTTGGAGATTAAGATTTTTAGATCCCATTGTTACTTATATCGAAACTTCTATATTTTATCAATACAACCCTCGATTTACCACGCTGGGTTTAAATACAATTAAAACAAATGTTGGTAATGCTGTGGATAATTATTTTAATAATACAATTGGTAAATTTGGACAGTCTTTCAGACGTTCTAATTTATTGACTCAAGTTGATAATGTCGATCCTTCAGTTCTTTCTAGTAGGGCAGATGTTAAAATGCAACAGAGACTCGTAGCTGAAACTACCAATTCTACTGGAGATACTATCAGCACATTAGGAAAAGCTACAAATTATAATTTTTATTTCCCTCAAGAAATAGCGGCGCCAACAAATCAAGATTATGTAGTAACATCAAGTTTGTTCAGATTTAATGGTAAAACATGTTTCTTGAGAAACAAATTAGGTTCTCGTGTAATTCAAGTTATTCAGCAAGGTGCAAATATCGCCCTCGTTGACAATGTTGGGGAATATTTTTTAGACGGTAGACTTAGACTTATTTCGTTCGCTCCTGATGTAATCTTGGGTGGTGATGATTTTATTAAAATTTCAGTCGTACCTGGTAATCAGAGTGCTATTTCACCGAAAAGAAATAATATTTTAATATTCGATAATTCCTTATCTGTTGAATCACCAGTAGAAGTAACAAGTTTATAAACCATGGCACATTACGGACACGAAGAAAGGAACCGACGAGAATTATCCTTATACGATAGAAGGATAGAGGAGGTATTGCCCGAACATTTTGCTGGGGAATATAACCAGTTCATTACTTTTCTCGAAAAATATTATGAGTGGTTCGAAAGTGAGGAATCACCGGCTGAACTTGTTGATCATCTTTTTGAAAGTAAAGACATTACCGAAACTGACATAACACTTTTATCTTTTTTAGAAGATGAATTGTTGTTGGGTGAAAGTTATTTTCAAGGGTTTTCTGATAAAAGGGGTGCGGCTAAAATTGCGAGTAACCTTTATAAAGCGAAAGGTTCTAAACTGGCTATTCAACAATTTTTTCGTTCTTTCTTCCAAGAAGACCCTGATGTTGAATACACTAAAGAAAAAATATTCTATTTAAATGATTCAAAAATCGGTCCATTAAGTAATCGTTATCTAACTGATGATAAATTATATCAAACTTTCGCTATTCTTATTAAAATAGGTATTCCTATTACAGTATGGAGAGAAGTATATAAATTGTTTGTTCATCCTGCTGGATTTTATCTGGCGGGTCAGATTCAAGCTGTTGCTGAAGCTGGTTTCGGTGGATTACCGTTTGATGGTTATGATCTTATGGATAGTGCTGGTCGAAATGAAAATCTATTCACACTTATCGAAGATTCTGCTGCCGTGTCGCCTCTAGTTGCAAACCAAGGAGAACTCAGTCACTATGCTATTTACGATTCAGAATACACAGGTGGTCTTGGCAAGGTCAAAGTTGCATTGGATAGATATCATATCGAACAATTTGAAAATTATGCACTCAATCCATTGGCAGCATTCTCACCAACTACATTGAAACTCTTAGGTGGTTTTGTGGTGCCAGGAGAAAGAGACGCATATGCTGGTGTTGACGGAAATAACGCTCTTGTCGGAACAATTGGTGTTGATTATGATTCCTCTTATGTGACGCCTAAACTTTCGTCGTTCGATATGGATAGTAGTGCAGATGCTGATCAAATCCTTGGTAGTACAATTGACTTCTCTCTGGATTCTGACACATCATTAATAACTTCTGTTGGAACTTTTGCAACATTCGATAGAAAATAACTTATAAATAACAACTAAGGTAAATTGGATTAAAAAATGACAAGGCAAATTGTTTTTACAGGCACAACGGCTAATGATGGTACCGGAGATACTTTGCGTGATGGTGCAGCCAAAATAAATGCCAATTTTCAAGAAATTTATGACACTTTCGGTCCAGACGGTTTCACAATTGGAACACAAGTTGACTTCGATAGTGCGTCTATTAATTTCAAAGATGTTACATTTACATATAAAACCAATGTTGGTGCAGTAGGACCATCACAAAACCAGTTTATTAAATTTCCAGATTATTCAGCTTTCGTTGTTCTTGATTCTGCGACACAGACTTTGAGAAACAAAACACTCGATTCGTGTTCATACGGCGCTTTGTTGATTAACGATTTAAGTGCAGACCATACGTATAAAGTTTTACCTTCAGAACTTACTGGTAACAGAACAATAACTTTACCTGTTGCATCTGATGATGACGCTTTTGTTTTTGCAAATACCTCTCAGACATTAACCAATAAGACTCTCGATTCAGCAGCAATAAATAATGCTATTATTGCAGATGGTACTTGGCAAGACGATGCTAATAACGCCATTTTAGGTTTTGTAAAACAATCGTCAGCGGTTAACTATTTAAAAATTAGAAATGGTAGTGCAGCGAACCCGATTGACATTACAGTAGATGGTGATGAAACTAATATTAACATTAGACTTCTACCAAAGGGAACCGGCGCTACAGAACTTTATGGTCGAGTTATGTTTGGTGATGGCCAACAAAGCGCTCAGACCTCTGGAACTGGTGGTACTTTACCAGGAGATCAACCGGCGATATTCTTGAATTCAACTACTGGAACACCGCCTCATCCTTGGACGTTGCAAGACGGTGGTGAGAAAGGTCAGGTGTTGTATATAACAAATATGAATGGTGCTAATAATGTAGAGATAACACCAACAAATTTCGGTCAAGGAACTAAATTTGCAATGACTGGTGGAAGTGGTGTAGGCGGACCAACCGTGGCACATTTAATTTGGGATGGAGCTCTTTGGTACGTTATCAATAAAAGTGATGTAACAATAACATAAAGGTTAAATAGAAATGACAGCAACAATAACTGATCAATTCAAAAGAGAACTGACAGAAGAACTCATTAGAGATTTTGATTCAGGCGATAACTATTATATCGTTATCGGCCGATCTGAACAGTGGAATGCTACTGATACTGTTCCAAACATTTCTCAGGTTGATTATCTGCAATCTCCGGCTTATTCTAGGTTAACAAGAAACGCTTTCCAAGCGTCAAAACTTGTTAGTAATTTAAGTTATGTTGTTCCTCGATATAATTGGACTTCTGGTACGATTTATTATGGATATAATGACAACCACACAGACCATGATGACGATTCTAAAAAATATTATGTACTGAACGACCAGAACCAGGTTTATATGTGTTTACGTTCTGGTACTGGCGGTGGTGTTTTCACTGATCCAATTACAGGTAAATCTGTACCCAATCTAGGTATTTCTACCATTCAACCAAGTGGCGGTTTGAACGGTGTGCCATTTAAAACGAGTGATGGATATTTTTGGAAATTCTTATACACAATTAGTGTTGCTGATACCGACAACTATGTCACATCTAAATTCATTCCAGTAAAATTTGTTGATTCAGCTGGCGTAGACGATCCTGCTACTGATATTCAACAAAAGGCAGTACAGGATGTTGCTAATCCGAAACAGATAGTTGGTTTTCAGATATTAGACGCTGGTGCAGGAATATATTCTCAGAGCGCCCTTCCCACGATTACTATTGAAGGTAATGGAAGTGGTGCAGCTGGAAGAGCAATTGTTGATGGTACAGGTTATTTGGTTGGTATCGAAATTGACAGTAATGGTATCGGCACTGGTTGGCAATTCGGAAGTGAATACGACTATGCTAAGGTTTATGTAAATGGTAATGAAAACATTGCTAGACCAATATTGTCACCAAGAAACGGAATAGGTGCTAATCCAACAATTGACCTGAGAGCAACACAATTGATGTTCAATGTTCAACTTGCTGGAAATGAAGGTGGTGAAATTATACCATATAGACCACAGACAACATATTTCAGACAGATTTCGTTGCTGAAAAACCCCACTACTACAGTTAATGACAGTGATTATTTTACTGACCCTCTTGGTAACAACCTGAGAGGGATGACATTAAATTCTCGTGTCGGCGGTGGATTTGTAGTGAATGACACCATTACGGGTGCTGTATCTGGGGCCAAAGCCGTCGTTGACCATGTTTATGATAGTTCTGATGGTGTGAACATCACAGGTTTCTTATATTATCATCAAAACGATTCGACAGGTTATGAAGCGTTTCAATTGAATGAACAGGTAGATAGTTTAATTGCTACTGCTCAGGGGGAAATTGCCACCTTCATCACACCAGATATAGATAATTATTCTGGAAAACTTTTGTATATTGATAGTCGTGGAGAAATTCCAAGGGACACTGAATCTCGACAAGATTTAAAACTTGTAGTTACATTTTAAGGATTATTAAAAATGCCAACCACTTACAGCGAAAGTATTGAACGATCAACTTATAAAGACGATTATGATGCTGCCAAAGGTTATCATAAAGTTTTGTTCAATTCTGGACGTGCACTTCAAGCTCGAGAATTAAACCAATTACAGACAATTATTCAAAAAGAAATTGGTAGACTCGGCGCACATTTATTTAAAACTGGTGCTGCAGTAAAACCTGGCGGTATTAATGTTAATAACCGATACGAATATGTTAGACTAAACCCCAATGTCGGATCTCCGTCATCTGATTTGGTTGGTAAAACGTTAACCTCCGGTAGTAGTCCAACCATCACAGCTGAAGTTGTACAGTGGGTTCCTGGATCTGGAATTGATGGAGATACGACAAACGTTCCTACAATTTTTGTTGTGTATAAAGATACTACACCACAAGCTAGCGACCCTAACGTTGCAGATAACTCTGGTCCTTCTGCTGCTCGATTTGCGCCTAGTGATGTATTATCTGTCAGTGGTGGTGGTTCTGTTGCTGTTGAAGCCTCTAATACAAGTCCAATTATTTGGCCGGTCGGCGCTGGAAGCAAAATAGGCGTTGGTGCAGGAACTTATTTTGTTATGGGACATTTTGTCGAAGTTCCCAAACAAGCTTTAATACTAAGAAAATATGCAACGGGGTATACTGGGGATATTGGGTTTAAAGTTTTTCAGGATATTGTTACTGCGGCGGACAGTAATTTACTCTATGATAATCAGGGGTCTGTTCCAAACTTAACATCGCCTGGTGCTGACCGATATCGTATTCGTTTAAAATTAACACGCCGAGAAGATTGTCTAGAGTCAGAAAATTTCATATTCTTATGCAGGGTTGCAAATGGAGCAATCGCAAATCAGGTTACTGGTCTAAACGAATATAATAAAATTAATGATGTTTTGGCTCAAAGAACGAAAGAAGAATCTGGCAACTACATTGTTGATCCTTTTAAAATTCGATACGTTGAAATTGATTCTGCAGCAACTCCAGATAGATTATATCTCGAAGTGTCCAAGGGTATTGCGTATATTAATGGTTATCGTGCAGAAAACCCAACTCTGAAAAAAATTCCTATACCCAAACCAACAGCAGTTGAAACGATTGAAGGGGACGGTATTCCTGTTGTTTATGACAGGTACTTTAATGGAAACAGTACCGACAAAGGTACGCATCGTGGTACACTCCCATTAAATTCAACCGCTTATCTTTATGATGACGATAGTGCTCAGGGTTCAGTTTTAGCTAAAGTAAAAATTAGATCTATAGAAAGATCGACAGGTGCTGTTAGTGGTGTTAATTCGGTTCATAGAATTTACATTGCCAGCACTGGTGATATTTCATCTAATATTAGAACTGCAAGAAGTATAGGTGATGCGACTGGAACCAATTATTATAGACTAGTGTTAGAGGGTAATCCACCTAGAGCATTGATTAAAGGACAACAAAAAAACAAAGATCTTCTTTTCACGTTGTCTAGACCTAGACCTTCTATAGTTGGTGATTTGGATTATGATTTTATTTTCCAACAAAGTTTTACAAACGGCGATACCCTCGATACGAACGAAGCTTCGGTAAACTTTACCGATACATCATCTTGGATAGTATCAAGTACCGATTCGGGTTCAGTGCCATTTACTGTTACAACTCAAGCTAACGGACTGAGCGCACCGGCAGGTCAAGCGACTATATCCGGATTAACTACTGTTGGTGGTACATATACTGTAACGGGATATAAAGCCATCTCTAACGCTGCTGCAAAAGAAAAGAAACCAAACAGAGTTCAGATTACAGGCACCGTTACTGCTGGTACACCATTCAGTCTTGGTGAATATGATATTCGTTCAGTTTCAGAGATCAAAGACAGTGCTAATGGTCAAAGTATATTCAGTTATTTTACATTAGATAATGGACAAAGAGATACCCATTACGCTAAAGGACGTTTAATACCAACATTTCCGTATTCTGGCCCGATCTTTGTAGATTTCCAATATTGGCAGAGAGGTAGTTTAGGTTCTTTTTATTCACGATCTTCTTATAAGAGTAATCCTACACCAACCATTGGTGGTCCGCTTAATATTGTATACAACGATATTCCAAGTTATAAACCAAACTACGATAAAACTACCAGATTGTACAATGTAATTGACCTTAGACCAGATTTTGATAGTGTAAGTGGTACGTTCGATAATGGAACGGACAAATTTTATTTACCACAACGTTCGTCTATTATGACAGGAGACAATAGTTATTATCTTCCTCGTGCTGATAAATTAGCAATGTCTCAGGGTGGGAAACTAATGTATATTAGGGGTGTTCCCTCAAGAAATCCTCAGTTTAAAAAGACTCCGGATGATGCATTAGATCTGTATAAGATCGTAATGAACGCCAATACATTGACTCCAGAAGATGTTTCTATTACTAAGATTGAAGCTCGTCGTTATACGATGAAAGATATCGGCAAAATAGAAAAGAAACTGGATCGATTGGAAGAAGTCACTACACTTAGTTTATTGGAACTAGATACTAAGAATTTAAGTCTTCTTGATGCTGATGGTAATGTTAGAACCAAGTCCGGTTTCTTTGTTGAGAACTTCAAGGACCAAACTTTATCAGCTACTACAGCGAAAGAATATCGTGCTGCCTTAGATTTCCAAGGTAATCTTCTGAGACCTAAATTTACTCAGGATAATATTCGTTTACTTTGGGATAGTGTATCTTCAGCGGGGGTTGTTAAAAAAGGCGATATGTTACTTCTCGATTATGCAGAAGTTGATTGGAAGTCTGTTCAAATCGCATCTCGTACCGAGTCTGTAAACCCGTTCATCATTAATATCTTTGAAGGATTTATGGACCTTTCACCAGCTTCTGATGAGTGGAAAGAAACCAAGTATAAGGCTCCAAAAATTATACCAAACGGAACCAGGATTGAAAGTACTGACGTTGGGTTTATTTGGAACGAACATGAAACTAACTGGGCGGGACAAAATCCAGATGATAAAGAAGTAGGTCAGGTTACTGGTGTTACTTCTTCAATTGCTGGTTCTGAAACAAATGTTAACACAACATCAACCACGCAAGCCGGAGATGGACTGTTTACCGAAAGTGTAACTACTGACGTATCAACCGCAGTAACAACTACTACTACCAAACATACGGTAACCAAAATTGTCGCTGAAGAAACAGTAGAACAGGTTGTTGGTGATAGAATTGTTCAGGTGTTCAGTATTCCCTGGATGCGTTCTAGGAAGATTTATTTTAAAGCGGAAGGTATGAGACCTAACATTAGAGTTTATCCTTTCTTTAACAATAAGAATGTTTCTAAGTGGTGTAGACAGGAAGACTTTGTTCGTTGGTCAGAAAGATCAGAAGATGTTGGAAACAACTTTACGAAGTATGAATCTCATCCAGACGGTTCGACTCCTTTGGTAGCTAATCAGTTCGGCGAAGTTTCTGGTTCTTTTGTAATTCCAAGGAGAGTGAATACAAGACAATATTATAATACCATTCTAGGCGTTACTGAATATGACCCAGCACAAGATGTTGATAGATTCCCTTGTGGTTCTCTAGAATTTAAACTCTTGGATGTGAATCAACCAGCTGACCAAGCTGCAACTTCAAAAGCATTTGCAATTTACACCGCTGCGGGTTCCTTAAACCAAAGACAAAGAGATGTTTTGAGTACACGTGTACTTTATGAAGCTACTG
>Ga0208644_1001840_pt1 | contig 17324 bp, 35 predicted proteins | sample VirMetDEL_Nov_18_FD_184517 | JGI IMG/M metagenome (GOLD analysis project Ga0208644, IMG submission 184517) | Aqueous microbial communities from the Delaware River and Bay under freshwater to marine salinity gradient to study organic matter... | ecosystem: Environmental > Aquatic > Marine >... | reverse complement strand
TGTTGCCATTCTAGGATTATTGGCAAATACGTTAGGATCAAGATAAGCTCTACTTCCATCACCTAGAGCTACCTTTTTCCCTGTTTTTTCATTGACTTCTTTAACAGTAGCAGAAGCCATGATCCAATCACCTAGACCCATCCGTTTACCTGTTGAATAACTTGTAACCATGGACGATGGTCTTGATAAATTAATTGCATACTACGATACCAAGGCATACTCTTTTGAGCATATCTCCATTGATGCCATTTAGGCACTAAACAGATTGTTCTTACACCTAATGCTGCTGCACAGTGTTGAGCTGTTGTATTAACACCTACAACTGCATCTAACTCTGCTATTAATGCTGCAGTGTCATCATAATCTTTTGATTGTGTAGCAAATGGAAAGTATTTAACACCTTCTATTTGTTTATCTACTTTGTAATCTAATGATACTAGAACAATGTCATCTCTTTTTAGTAATGGTTGTAAATCTTCTTGTGTTAGCTTACGACCGGCTTCATTAGTATGTTTAATACCGCCTTGTGTTGTGATACCAATAACTTTTTTACCCCAAGAATCAAACAATGCTCTCCACATTTTTCTACGCTCTGGATCAGCAACTAAGTAAGATGTGCCTGGAAAGTCTTTGTTATCGTGTCTAAAGAACTCTGGTAATCCACCTAAAGCACAACGATGATGAAATAACTTATCTGCTATCCATTTAGGATGTTCTTCTCGTCTTGTGCCATGCACTTCTGCATTTGGAAAGCTACGTTTAAATAAACCTTCTAATCTTGGATCACAATCTATATATACTTTTTTACTAATATTAATCGCATCTGGTAAGCATGAGGCATAGAATATCTCATCGCCTAAACCTTGTTCACCATAAACAATTAATACTTTATCAGGACTTCCATCCCATCGAGTTTCTTCACCATAATGCCATTCTTTTCTGAATCGACCACCTAGTGATAATCCCCATTGATTCCAACCTTCATCCCAACGTCCTTGAGCAAGGTAAGCATGAGCTAAATTCATTTGTGCGTTCTTGTCATTAGGATCTATTTCTAATGCAAGTTTGCAAGATTCTTCTGCATCTTTCCATTGTGATGTATGCACTAAACTAGCAGCACCATTACTGTATGCCATTGCATAGTTGTTATCTAATTCTGCTGATTTTAAGAAGTATTTAATAGCTTCTTCGTAGTTGCCTAGATCATGTGCTGCACGACCTAAATTACACCATAATGATTTGTTGCCTGGATTCTCTTGTAATGCTCTTCTAAAGAATTGATATGCGATGGCAGGCTTTTCACCCATAAGCCATGTATATCCTAAGAAGTTTAATGTTGCTGCGTTATTAGGTAAAAACTCTAATACTTGATTAATAATAGGTAGTGCATCTTCGTATCTTTCTTTCTCTAAAAGATCTTGGATTGCTACCTGTATTCTTTGTAATTCGTTATTATCCATGTCGTTTATTCGTTGTTTTTAACCATGGGTAAAACTCATTAATCTCTTTTAATACTTCTTTAGTTTGATGCTTGTTGTAAATATCTATCCCTTTATTCTTCATCGCCATTTCAACAACTGGTGGGATACTTGCATAATGCACCCAGTTTTCTTTAACACCTTTTGACCATGCTTCTGGATTATTGCGTTTTTGTTTTAATTCTTCAATCAATGCAGTTGTATCTTGCACTGTTGTAATTTGTACTTCGTCTTTTGTTGGATCGTAATCGAAATATTGTATAACTCCGGTTAGAGGATCTTTGTCAAATAATATAGCCATAATAAAAAGGGGTAGTTGCCTACCCCTAATTATATCAAGTGAGTGTTTTAATACAAGTATTAAACACCAACGTTTTGCACTTTAGCATGTGCATCTGGGTTATTAACCACTAATGCGTATTCTGCTGTCATTAAGTACTTAGTAGAATCACCAGTTTTAGCTAGTTCTTCTTTTGTCATAGGTCTTAAAGACGCAACAGCAACGTATTGAGGATCAATACATAATACTGCTTCATCACGCATAAAGCGATCTAACTTAACAGTGTGTGTACCATAGTCAGATACATAAACGTCAGCAGCACCAGTAACAACTGCTTGGTTTGTACCATTAACTTGGAATTGCTTGTCAGCGATACCAGCAAAGTTAGCAAATGCTTTTTTGTTTTTAGAAGACATAAGGATAGTTGTTGGATCTCCACCATCTAACCATGCTAATTCTAAAGCTGATTTAAGATCTGCTTCAATGAATGTTACTGAAGTACCATCTGTTGGAGCTGCAACTACACCTGCTGCAAAGCCTGGTGTTGTACCAGAAGCAGAACCTGTTGCTAAAACTCTGTTACCAGAGATCCATGATTCGATACCTGCTGATGATCTAGCTGTACCTGCTCCACCTGCTGATGATGCTTGGTTACGAACTAATGCGTATTCCATGTCACGTTTAAGTTCTTTACCAGCTTTCATTAACTGATAAGCAACTTCTGATTTTCTGCCGTATTTGCGAACAACATCATATGTGTTAGAAATGTTCACTGTTTTACGAGAGATTTGGCAATAGTTACCAAGAACTGTTGTTGCTGCTAATGTAGCATATGATGCGTCATCACCTTCAACTTGAGCGTTAGCTGCTGCTGCGGCTAAAGTATCTGTTTGCCATTGATGATATGTTTGACCTGCTGAGGTCTTTTTAGCCATTGATAACAATGGTGTTTCTTCAGGGGAAATATCGAAAATTACGTCTTCAAACGATTCTGCGATACCTGCACCTGTATAGGTATTGGTTGCTGAAACTGCCATGATTAAAACTCCTTTAAATCATATTTTCTATTAATTTACTTGCTAGATCTGAACTACCTGTTTTGCGTAATTGGTCACGCATTTTTTGTACATTAGAACTAGCTACTCGTTTTTGGTCTTTTGAACCTGGCTTCACAACAGGTTTGGCACTTGCGACCTTTTTCTTTGTTACCGAATTTTTACTTTGTAATTTTCGCCATTGCATAGCATCATGCAACACTCTAACGTGCCGAGGATCAATAATTGCATTAAGTTCGTTATCAGTAAATCCATATTGCTTACCAACAGAAACAATTTCTTGGGTGGTCTCTGGACTCCAATTAGGTATTTCTTTAGAAAGCTGTTCTTTACCTTTAGCGACTTGATTTGCAATCATCTGTTGCTGTCTATTTAATGCGTCTTGCCGTTTGGCTTCAAACTGTGAAACTGCTTGGTTGCGTTCTTGTTGCAACTGATTGTATTGAAAGAAAAGTTTTTGTGCCTCCACGAAATCACTATCAGACAACTTTTGCCAGTCCACGTTTTGATACTGTGCTAGTTGTTGGTCTAGTGCCGTGACTTTTGCTACATCTTCAATTAACAAGTTATTAAGTTGCTGTTGTTCTTGAAACTGTTTAGTTGTTTCATTAAACTGTGCTTGTAAAGCTTCTAATTCTTTACGTTGCTCTGCAACTTCTTGTGTCTTTTTAGTGTAGTCAAGTCCTTGTTGAGCTAATGCCACTACTTCGTCAAGAGGTTTCTCGATCTCTTCACCATTAACTTTTAGTTTGATAACCTCAATAGGTTGTTCCTCATCGGAGTCCTCTTCATTATCAACTTCAGTCTCTGGATCAATCTCATCGGATTCTGTTTCATCAACTGCTTCTTCAGCAATCTCTTCTTCTTCTGCCTCAACTTCTTGTGGTTGTTCTTGTTGACGTTCCTGTTCTTGAATAGTTACGTCATTTTGAATATCACCAAGCATCGCTTCTAAACGACTTTGTGGTGACTCCATATTAGGTTGGTCACTCATAATGTTTCCTTTTTTTAATTAGGCAATGTGCTACTAAAGTGGGTCTGCCCTTACCCAAATACTTTAAATCGTCTGTCTTCTACTTGAAGTTTAGCCATCTTGCCTGTTTGCATAACATCCGCAAGTGACTTCTCGATTTGATTTAAGGTTTGTAATGCGATGACTAATCGGTTATGCGTTCTTTCATCACTCAACGCACTCACATTCATAGCATTAATTATGTTTGATTTAACAGTGTTGAAGGCTTCTTTGTATACTTCATTGTTCAGTATCTTTTCTGCTTGTTCACCACGTTTAATTTCGTTTAAGGTTTTATCTGCCATTACATTAATCCTGCTTGAGCTTTAATTTGTGCGATTGCTAGATCTGTTTCTGCTCTTAACTGAGCTTTAAATCTTTCTAGTTCAGCTTGAGCTGCAATCTTCTCACGTTCAATTATAACATCATTCTGTGAACGGAGTTGCTCTTGTTGTAGGTTAGCTTGTGCTTTTGCTTGTGCAATAGCCATATCACCTTGTGCTTTTTGTTGTTCAATAGCCAACTGCCCTTGGATCAACTGATCTTGTGGATTAGGTTGTTGTTGTGGCATTGGATTGTTAGATGGATCAGTCCAAAACTCATCTGGGTTTTTAAATCCTGCATTTTGTGTCAACTTCGCTAATGCATTGTAAATCTTAGATGGATCTGTCAAACCAACTTGTAATGCTTCTCTTTGCATTTGCAAAATAGTATTTAAGTGCATTAATTGTTGATCTTTATTGCCTGATCCTAAACCTACAGAAATAGATAAGTCTTTACGATGTTTCCATGTTCTTGGATCAATCTCTACCCATTTGTTTCTAATTCTTACAATATCAGGCTTAGTTAGGTTTTGTCTAACTAAACGATGCACAAGTAAGAATAAATCTTTAACACCGGTCTCTGCAAATGTTCTAGCGACTAACTCTAAACGTTGTTGAGCAGCAGACATGATTTGTGCAACACCTGTCGCTGTTTTATTTAAGCTATTAGAATCTAATCCTTGGTTATAAGCAGTAACACCAGTACGTTTTTCTTTCATGCTATCCATATACTCAACCATCTGGAATGATATTGGTGGGAATGGTGCATGTTGTAATGGCATGATAGATGTGCCTGGCTCACCTTGTACTCGAACAATACCACCTGGTCTTGAGGTTAGCATATCGTCTAGGTTTACTCTGTCTGATATAGCATAACGACCATTGTTAGATAAGTACATATTATCTAATTGACCACGAATTAATGTAGATTTAACTAATTGAATGTCTTTAGTAAGATCTGCATAAGAACGACCAATATGTCTGTGTGGCATTAACATAGGAGTAATGCAGGCAAATGGTACATATTCACATTCTTCTTCGTAAATAATTTGATTGCCAATAACTACGTAACGTTTACGTTCATCATTAATTTTAAGATATGTGTCTTTAACTAATATCTCACTTGTATCAACTGCACGATCATATTGCTCTGAGTAAATATCACGAGCATTAGATTCTAATTCAAATGCGTCTTGAGTATCTGCCATAATAGAATCAATTTCATCTTCTGAAATATCAAATGTTTCAGCAATTTCAGCAGGAGACATTAATTCACGATGTTGTACAAATCTTGCAGAATTTAAGCAAGTTCCGTAAGCATCAACAGATACCATAATATTTTCTGGTGCTACGTTTTTAACTTTAATCTTGCCACTAATTTCTTTAACTTTAATCTTGACATCATGAAGCATAGGTTGCATAAACGCTTGTTGCGTTTGCATATCAATCTCTATACCACCATCTAATGGTTGTACATCTGGACCTTCTGTCACCATTGGAGGTGTCATTGGCATAGGCTGAACAGATGGATCAGGATATGATTCATGTTCTAATATTTCAACATTTTCATCAAATACTAATAGATTTAATTGTGCTTCTGTTAGACCTTCATATGATTCTTCATCATAATCTTCTTCTTCTTCGTAATAGACTTTTACATATCCATTCTTAGATAGAAGTGCATCTTTAAACCATACATAAAATACTTCAAACCCATTGTTCTTTTCCATAACAATGTGATTGATGTAATCTGTTTCTTGATCTGCTGCTTCTTGATCTTCTGGACCTTTAGGTTCAAACCTTACAACTTCATCACCAGATACAAATACTTTTAATAGTTGTGGAAGTGCTGATTCAATCGTGTCTTGTGTATCATAAGATACAACTTGAGAGCGACCTTCTACTTCATTACCAAATGGCTCACCAAGATAATATTGGATAGCTTCTGCACGCTCTTCTGATAGTGCTGAATCATTGATACCATAAGCAATATTTTCTTCGTGCTGTATCTTGGCAACTATTTCTTCTTGTGTTAATTCCATTAAACAATCCCTAAGTTAGTATATTGTATCTCTTGATGTTTCCATATTTCATTGGACATCTTATCTGCAGATACAGCTAAATATCTAAAAGCGTCAGCACCATGAGAATATTCATCATGAAGTGGAGCTCCCGGTTCATTCGTAGTCGCATTGATTGCTCTACGATAATGTTTTAAACATTCTATTAAACGTTCTGTTGACTTATCAAAATAACAACGATGAAAGTTCATACGAGCTAACTTGATGCCTGATTCTACATCTAACTTAGGAACAATCCGAACATCCCATCCATATCTTCTCATAATATCTTCTGCTGAGATACCATGTTTAAAGTCTTTGGTTTGACCATCATGAGGCAAATACATTTGTCCCCAGTTATATTGTAGATCTTTTAATTGAGCAGAGTAACTATCTAACGTTCTATGGTCATCTTCTATGTATTTAATTATTCTTAAATCAGATACACCTTTTTGTACCACAATGATAGACATACTGTCATTCCAACCTAGATCCATAACAATATGAGCTTTTAACTCTGGATCATATGGCACTGTGGTAATACGTTTATTCTCTTGTGCATCTCTTATTTCGTTAGCATAGATAGCACCATCAACAGCAGTCTTACATTCACCTTCCCAGATGTTATCGTAATCATCTGAGGTAGCTTTACTGTGTAAGCGTTCTTTGTTAAGTACATCTGGAAACCATGGGTTATCAGACCAATTAATCTTAACGACTGCAGCATCATCTGGTGTATCAACTACAAATCGTTTGTAAGTATCATCTGAATCTAAGTCAGGGTTAAAGCTAACCCATATCTCTGATCCTGGCTTCCTAATTGTAGGAATAAGAATATCCCATGACTTCTTGCTAACAGTCTGAGCTTCTTCTACCCATACAATGTCTACACCTTCAAATGATTTAATACTTTCTACTGTGTTATTTGCTAGACCCGTAAAGCTAAACTTACTTCCATTAACACATCTGATTTCGTTTTCAATGATCTCAAAGTATTCACCAAACTCCATAGCTTGGATTTGGTCAGATAGTAACTGATGCACTGATTGTTTAATAGATCTTTGTACTTCCCTTGCACATAATATGCGTAATGGTTTGCTAACTGCTAATGCTAGCAATGCTCTAGCAAATCCCCATGACTTACCTGATCCTCGACCACCATAAGCAATCTTATATCGGTGAGGTTCACCTAAAAAAGATAGTTTAGCCGGAAAGTCTGCACTAATCTCTATCGACATCTTCAGGTTTAATAAACTTTAATGTTACGTTTAGCGGTGAATCTTGTCCATCTATTGTGCCTAACTCTGATTGTGTAGGCATGAGTTTAGCGTATATGTTATAAAACTGGTTAGGATTCTCTGCTGCCCACATGGTCATGTGATCTTCCCCACCAAGTCTTTCAAATACGTTTATAACGTTCTGTTTTACAGTGGCAGAAATCTTATTAGGTGCTCCTTTAGTTCTTCCTGCACCTTCTCGTTTACCGCCCCAACTTGATAAACTTGATTGTTTATCAAGATTATCTTTTTTTTCTTCGTCCATTGTACAACTCCGTATCGGTTGGTTGTTTTAATCTGTTAAATGTATCCCACCATTCATCTGCGTAATCACAGTCAACGTAATCAGCAAAGCAAGGTGTGCCTATTGTGTAATGAACTAACTTAGCGTCAGGATTGTAATCGTATTCTGATACTAACCAGTTCCATTCTTTTGGTATTTCACCGACTAGATCCATAAATTGATTATCTAGCCATTTTAATCTGTGTAACTCTTTACCTGTAGAGTTCATTATCATCTCAGGTGTCAACTGTAAATTCTTAAAGTGGTCACAGTTCCATACTATGACACTCGACCAGTTCTTTCTAGGATAGTCTTCGTTCTTATTCCCGAGGTATTTAGTCGGGTATTTTGTCTTATAATCGTGTTTAACCACTGACAATGCAGCCAATGGATCAATAGCATCCATCAGTTCTTTTATATCTGCTCTACATAACATATCACCATCAACAAAGATGGCATAGTCTTTATAGTCACATAGATAAGGTACTAGAAACCTAGAATAGATAAATGCGTTAGATCCATCTGTATGGGTTTCTGTATAGCCTTGTAATGTATTGAGTGATAATGGAGTAAAGCTCACCGGAATGGTTGCTTTCTCTAATACACTCTGGCAGAACGTGTGATACGCTACTGCTTCTTTTGGATCATATCCTACAAATATTCTTAACATGAAACTATTATAACATGCTATGCGTTGCTAGTTGTAGTTGTTGTTGTTTGTGCTGGAGTAAAATTAAATCCTAGTAAATTACCTGTGTTTAAAAACCTACCTGCACCAGATCCAGTTGCCATTGGAGATGATAACATTGGTCCTGTTGCTTGTTGATAAACATTATTAGTTGCTGGTGTAAATCCACTAGCATAATTAAACATTGTGTTTGGTTGTGCTATTACTTGCGGTTGTGATTTAGAATATACATAAGCCATTGATGGTGCATATTCATAAATATCACTACCTTCTGGTTTTGTTTTAGTAAACCCTGTAACATCTACATCTAATGGTCTAAATGATTGATTGCCACGAGTAATTGTTCCTGCTACTGCCCCACCTCTTGCGGATAGTCCTCCACCATAACCAAAGAGAGGGCTATATGAAGGTTGATATGGCGTGCCAAATGGTCCTGTTACTGGACTAAACTGTCCCATAACCATACGACCATATTGAACAGGACTAGGTGTGTATGGCTCATACATTTTGTTATCACCATAGTAGTAACCTGTATCACCTACAGATTGTAATCCAGTATATTTGCTTGATGTTAGTCCTAATATTGAATTAATATCTAAATTAGACGTAGGAGCAGCTACAATGTTAGGTGTTATTCTCGATGCTGAATAATTAAGTAACATTTTCTAGCCTTTTCATAATTTCTTGTCGTTTTTGGTCTGTGTATTTAGACCAGTTAGTGATTTCATCTAATGTTCTTCTGCATCCTTCACAAATAAACGATCCATCATGTAAAGGTAAGAATGAACATTTCTTAATACATGGGCTTAGCACTTCCATCTAGCTCGTGCTGCTTTACCTCGTTCACCAGTCCATCCTTCTGATCTAGCACAAAATGATTTACGTCTATTTGCATCTTTACTGCCTGGCTTAACTTTGCCAGTTACTGGTGCTTTTAAATTGCTACCAGTTTCTCTGTTATATTTTGCTCTACCTTTTGCTGTTAATCCACCGCCTTTACTTACAGGTAATTTTTCACCTCTACCTACTGAAAGATTAACTTGTTTTTTTTTAACAGCCATTAATATAATAAACCTGCATAAGGGTTGCGAGGATAACCATAATATGGTGATGTAGCTAAACCCATACCATAAGGATTTTGTGGTTGTGTTGTTCCTGATAATAAACTTCTTTGGTAAGCTGCCATAGTTGGATCAACAATAGGTGTTGATGGCGTCATAAGACTTTGTGCCATTGGCATTGTTGTTTGTGGCATCATTTGTTGTGGCATAGCTTGAGGCATTGGCATAGCTTGTTGTGGCATAGCTGCCTGTGTCATTGCTTGTGGAGTTATACCGAGAACAGATCCAAGACCACCGATGTTCTGTTGAAAGTCTTGACCATATTCTTTTAATAATTGTTGTGGGTCTCCAGTATATCCATTTGCAACTGCATTTTCATACAAGTTTTGTAAACCTGGAAACTGTTTAAATAATTCTTCAAACATTTCTATTTCCTTTTCTTAGCTGTTTTTGCAGCCTGTTTAAATTGCTTAGCTGTAGGAGCTCCAGCAGTTCCAGGCTTTCTCATCTTTTCACCTGATCCAGCAGCTATACGTTTACGCTTTGCATGGATATTGGCATACAATCCAGGCTTAGCCATTATTTCTTTTTCCCATAAGATGATTTAGTTGTCATCTTTTTACCATTTTTCTTTGCAGCTTCTTTAGCTGCTTTCATTCCTTTAGCTGTGTAAGCGTATTTTTTATTTCCAACCATTGGCATAATTATTTCCTTTTTGATTTAGATTTGCCTGCTTTACTTAATGCAATAGCGATAGCTTGCTTTTGTGGTCTACCGGCTTTCATCTCAGTTCTTATATTGCTACTAATAACCTTTTGTGATTTACCTTTTTTAAGTGGCATGATTCATTCCTGTAAATAAAAAACCCCTCGGAGAGTGAGGGGTTTAAGGAGGTGAGAAACAATTTAGTACGTTTCTTTGGGCAAGACTCTACCCACAAGTATAATTATACACGAAACCCATTTTAAGATAAAGCATTATTTTAATATTTTTATACAAAATTATCTACCCTACGATCTAACCTATTTACCTCACTAAATCGTAGACTTTCACTATCAAACCAAAATGCCCAATGTCCTTCCCATTCATAATGCCTCTGCTTAACACAATAGACCATAGTGGTAGGTAATGCCTGGTATTCTTCTTCTGTAATCTTGCCTGATTCTAGCTTAGCATCTTTATCTGTTCGGTAAACAATAAATACGTTATCCACTAAGTTGGTTATGTTAGCTGATCCAGATACATCATGCTTGCTTGGTGGCTTCATAATATCATCTGATCTTTTACGAGCATGTGCTACCAAATGAATTGTTATTTTAAGATCACGAGCTGCAATGCAAAGTTTATCTATGAACTCTTTTTGTTGTTGATAATTATCTTCACCAACTCCACACTTCATTAAGCTATCTAAAACGACTTGAGAGCATTTAAGTTTCTCTGCACTGTAATAAATAACTTCCATAATAGTCTCAGGTGTAACGACACCTTGCTGATCGTATAAGAATAACTTACCATCTGCTTTATCTACCCAACTATGGATATATTCTGGAGTAGGACTATTGCCACCAAGAGTTTGCCTTATCATACGCTGCAAAGTAGATACTGGTCTAAGCTCGAATGAGGCAACCATAACTTTCTCTGTCTTTAATAATCCTAATACAACCTCAGATGTAAACATTGATTTTCCTGCACCAGAATAACCTGCCCAAATAATCGTTTCTGCAGGACGTACTCTAAAATTATCATGAGTTTTTGCCCATGGTAATAATAATCCTTTATGGAAGTCTCCTGTAAAATATTCTTTGATCTCATCAATGTATGCTGTTGGTGATTTAATCTTGGTGATTTCTTCTGATCGTTCCGCAAAATAAGATTTAATCTCATTCTGATTAACAACCATACTTTTTACTTTATCTGCTAGCGTACTCATATGCCTCCTTTAATTTTGTAATAGTATCCAACAATTTTTCTTTGTCAGATGTTTCCAACTTCTCTCCTTGCTCAATGTGTGTTGCACACATATAAACAAACAATGCTTCATCTTTCATGTTCTTCAATATAGCAAATGGATTATATGCTTTTCCTATGGGTTTTAGCAAATCTATTCTTTGTGGAACAATGTCATCTAAACTTAAACCAACTGCACCTAGAATGTTTTGAATATCACATCCTGCAAAACAATGTATTAACACACGACCATCCTCACAGATCTTTATCGATAATGAAGCTGAGCTATCATCATGTGCCGGACATAAACAGTTGTATGATCCAGATTTAGAAGTAGCACGAACTTTATTAAAATGGGATAGTATTGAGTGCATTTATTTCACTCTCCTCTCTTCTTATCTTATCTTCTCTTATCTTATCTCCTCTTATCTTATCTGGTATAGCCTCTGTATATACACTGTCTAGACTATCTCTAGACAAATCTATCCAATGCTCTAGTTTGTTAATAGAATCAAGTACTTGTTGTTCATCTCTACGAAGTCTAAAAGCTATTTTTTTAATATCAGGTAACTTTCCATCGTATTGACTAGCTAAACACCAAAGTTCTATTAAAATAGATTTTTCTGTATCACTGAGCTCAGAATAATCCATGTCATTTAACAAATCTCCACCATATAATTTAAACCATGGCATCTTAGATTGATGCTTTGGACTTTTTGGTTTGTAATGTTGAAACTTCTCCCAATTTTTAATTTTCAAAATAACGCCTCCTCGTGTTTATGTTTCTCATAAAAATCAATCTCCATAATTTTGCAATCAGGTTTATTGTGGATAAACTCAACTGCACTCTCCTTTAAACAAAAGTTTTTTAATGGATCGCCAAATCCATCAAGAACTACATACTTAAATGTTCTTATTTTCAAGGACATGCTTTACTTGTAATTGTCTTGTTAATGGCAATTCCTTTTCAGGGTTAGTCCCCCAGTTGTGTATCGTCATGCGACTGACCTGGAGTTCTCTTGCCATCTTACATTTATTATTATCGAATAACTCTAATGCTTCTTTAAATTTCATAATATCTCCTATGTTGTCTTAATTAGTCTTAATATGTCATATATAAATATTTTTATAAAACATGTTGACATCATATCAAAAATTTGTAACAATGCAAGTGTAGTTTTTAATTTTAAGGAGATTGAGATGACAATTACATTCGAATCAACAGTTTTTAAATGCGATAAATATCGTGGAGACATTGAGCAATATGTAGATGTAGAAGCTGATGTTAAGATTCAACGTGATATTTATGCAACAGGTGATAGCCCAACTGGCTATGAAGTTACAATCAAATCAGTTATACTTCATGACCATTATGATTTTGATGATGGTCAAGATATATTATCTAGACTTGATCCAGAAGACATAGAATATTTTGAAGAACAAGCTATTGAGGAGGTAAGATAATGAGTTATTCTAAAGAACAGTTTGAACAAATTATGTGGACCATTAATTCATCAAAGAATGATCTTAGCGATTTAATTAATCGTATGGATGCTAGAGATGCTGCATGGGCTCAAAAACAATTAGAAGAACAGGAGAAACAAAATGGAAAATAACAAAACAATATTCACTACACCAATCATTGATTGGATTGATCCACCATTAGTTCGTAGACATAGAATTGTATCTAGATTACAAATGGCATTTTTTGGTGTATGTTGTTTCATTGGTGGATTTATCATAGGAGTTTTAGTATGAAAGAATTAGTAAAAATTCAGCAAGAATTAAAAGCACCAAAGAATCAATACAACAGCTTCGGGAAATATAAGTACCGAAGTTGTGAAGATATATTAGAGGCAGTGAAGCCATTGCTAGGTAACTGCACTTTGACATTATCAGATGAAGTAAAAGAAGTTGGTGGCATACCTTATGTTCAGGCAACTGCTACATTGTCAGGCGATGGCACATCTTGTTCTGTATCTGCTCAAGCAGGCATTAGTATCAATCGCAAGGGTATGGATGTAGCACAATCATTTGGAGCTTCTAGTTCTTATGCTCGTAAGTATGCTCTTGCCGGTTTATTCTTGCTTGACGATACCAAAGATCCAGATACACAAGACAATCGTGATTCTAATAAAAAAGAAATAACATTAGATCAAGCTAAGAAAGAAATGCAAAAAGCTCATGATGATGGTCAACTAAAAACTTACTTCTTTGGCTTGCCTGAAGATATACAAGAACAATTAAGAGAATATGCTAATGAGCTCAGACAATCATCTAAGTGATAACAGACGACATAATGTGATTACAGCTAGCAATGCCTATGCTGTGATCCATGATCGTAAGAAATTATTTAGACAAATGACGTTTCGTGAACCTCCATTTGAAGGTAACGAAGCCACAGAATATGGTAAGTATCATGAACACATAGCGTTATCTGCATTGGAAAAAGAGTTAGATGATATTCTTGTTCCAGGCAATAAGTTCATGGTTCACAGTGAATTACCATTTGGTGCATCTCCGGATGCTTTTTATAATGGATTACCTGTTGAGATTAAATGTCCTTTTTCTCAAGAAGTATATCCGACCATTCCTGATCGTTACTATTACCAGGTGCAAATGCAACTTTGGGTAACGAATAAAGATATGGCATATTTTTATATATGGACTCCAGAAGAAACAAAGTTAGAGACTGTACCATTTAGCAAGAAATTTCTAGCGTGGTATTTACCTCATGCTTTAGATTTTCTTGAGTTTGTAAATAAAGATGAAGAACCACCTCGTTGGAATAAAAAACCAACATTTAAAATAGGAGAGTAGTAATGAAAAAGAAAACAATCAATCAAGTCTTTACGACCAATGATTACGATATGTTTAAAGAAGTAAATGGAAACAGAAGTCTTAATAAGCTACATTTGAAAAGACTAAAAGACTCAATTAGCCAAGAATATATTAGAGTTCCTATTGTAGTGAACGAAAAATATCAAATCATTGATGGGCAACATCGTTTCAATGCCGTCAAAGAACTTGGCAAAGAAGTAACATACATTCAAATAAGAGGGTTAGGTTTAAATCAGGTTCATCGATTAAACACCAATTCAAAAGATTGGAAAGCACCTGATTACCTAGATGGTTACTGTAAGCAAGGTATGGAAGATTATATTATCTTTAAAGAGTTTTTGGAAAGATTCCAATTTGGTTATAACGAGACCAATGCAATCCTTCGCAACAGAACTAGAATGTCTGGATCAACAGATAATGTTGCATTTAGAGATGGTTTATTTAAAGTTAAAGACGTTAAGAAAGCATATAGATACGCAGAACAAATAGAACAGGTTGGTGAGTTTTATAAATATGTTAGCGTTAATGAGCGTGGTTATAGACGCAGAAACTTTATCTACACCATGTTGGAGTTATTTGAAAATCCAAAGTATAATCACAAAGAGTTTCTCAAGAAGTTACAATATCAATCTTCTAGATTGGTTGATTGCCCAACAGTTGAGATGTACAAAGATGTTATTAGTAAGATTTATAACTATAACCGACCAAGCAAAGATAAGGTCGCATTTTAAGGAGAATTAAATGGCAGAATATAATGATTTAAACAGGCTTGCAGTATTTCCTGTTAAAGAAAAAACTAACGAAAAAGGACCTGACTTTACAGGCAACTTAGATGTAGCTGGTATTAAGTTTAGAGTATCACTTTGGAAGACTGAAGCTAAATCTGGAATGAAATATTTATCTGGATCAATTACTAAGGTTGAAGAAGAACGATCAGCTCCAGTTAAAGAAGGTGAAGAGTTTGATGACATCCCGTTCTAAAGTTATTAGATTTATTTCTAAAGACAATATGAAATGGCTTCCTAAATCTGCTCGTATTGCTAATGCAGGTCGTCAAAAATATCAAGAAGGTCTTGTGAGGGTGGAGTTAGACTTTTATTGGATTAGAAATAATACTGGTAAATATGAACGATTAATGGGGAGCGTTTAATGCTCCCCGTTAAACATTACTTGTTACAAACGTACATTGTAACTTCGAAGCCGAAACGCATTTCAGTAGCTGCTGGTTTTGTCCACATAATTATGTCCCCTTTCATTAAGATTTGTAATACTTGTATTACATTTATAATTATACGCTTGCTGAAATATAACAATAACAATGGAGAATTAGTTTATGCTAAGTAAAATACTGAGTTATGTGTTAGGATTTGTTATGATTTTGATAGTAATTGGTATAGGATTATATTATTATACTTCTAGACCAATGGAGTCAAAAGAGTTAATGTGTTACAAAAATAAACTGTTACACAGAATTGGTGATGATGGTACTGTGTATTTGAAAGTAAAAGGTATATTTTGTGAAGTTGAAAAAGGTATGATAATTATAGAGGAGCAATTATGAAAGATATGATAAACCCTGACCACTACAAGGTGGGTGGGATAGAAACCATAGATGTCATCAAAGCTAAACTCGGTGATAACTATAAGTATTACATTAAAGGTAACCTAATTAAATATGCTGAACGATTAGGGAACAAAGATGAATGGTCGCAAGAGCTTCGTAAGATAGCTTGGTATGCAGTAGATTTGGCAGATGAGTTAGACAGAAAAAAGTCTCCACCTATTATGCCAGATGAGTGGATAGAAGATCCATTACACGATGAAGACTAACGAACCTTGCGGTATCTGCTACGCTATAGGATTGGCTTGTATATTAATGGTAATTATATTGGAAGTAGTAGATAGATGGCTATTAAAGTAATAGGGCAGGTGTGCCACAAATGTAAACAACCTGCAAACACATATGACAATAAAAAATGGTGGTGTGGAAGAACATTGTCAGCACATGGGATATGTAAGAATGATAACAAGAAGAATGGCGATTGATGGGGAATGGTTCACTGTTCAATTCTTTAAAGAGGGTGATGGAAGTATCAGAGTAGAAATGGTACATGATATAAAAAACAAGTTTTATAGAATGTATCCTGATAACAAGATAACTTTTGAGGAGAGTAAAGATGGATAGTATTATTGTAGATATTGCATTTGGAGTTTTATTTATAATTTTATTATTAGCAATGGGGATAGGAAAATGACAGTTAATGAATTTTTAAAGAAGATGCGTGAAGTATTCCCTGACATGGAATTTCGTGCAACAGATAAAGAAGGTCGTACGTTTAAATCAAAAGGATGGAGAGATCATGAAATTAAAGAAAACACTGCACGTGACTAGCGGTGGTAATTATGTTGAAGTTACATTAGCGATGGTGACATCTTTAGATGAAGGTGTATATGACATGATTATCATGGATAAAGAAAGTGCAAGAAGCCACGATCAGAATAGTTTATTATGGGGTGTAATTTATAAAGGATTGTCTGATACTACTGGGTATACTATTGAGGAGCTTCACGACATTTTACGACTAAAATTCGACCTCAAAACCGATGATGGTAAATTATTATCTACTGCCACATTAACTAAATCAGAGTTTAATGATTACATAGATAAGATTATTAATTGGTCTAGGTCTTTAGGAATACAGGTTGAAACAAAAGGAACGTGAGTGGATCGAGAAGTTGGTCGAGTTTGGTTGCGTAGTCTGTCGAAAGTATTATGATGCTAACACTCCACCTTGCATACACCATATCCGAGAAGGATTAGGTAAAGGTCAACGTAACAGTTGGGATAATTGTTTACCATTATGTCACGAGCATCACCAAGGCAACGATGGTTTTCATTCAGGGAAGCAGACCTGGATAGAAAAGTATGGCACAGAATACGAACTGCTAGATTGGATAAAAGAACGTGTTTGAATATGTACTTGTAGTTTATATGCAAATGGATAGTCCACAATATATA
>Ga0208644_1001838_pt1 | contig 17342 bp, 47 predicted proteins | sample VirMetDEL_Nov_18_FD_184517 | JGI IMG/M metagenome (GOLD analysis project Ga0208644, IMG submission 184517) | Aqueous microbial communities from the Delaware River and Bay under freshwater to marine salinity gradient to study organic matter... | ecosystem: Environmental > Aquatic > Marine >... | reverse complement strand
TCCTCTCAGCCGTCAAGACTCTCGCAGGGGTCAAGTAGTATAATGTCCTGAGCATGACTATAAACTGCTCGCACGCCTCACAGTCCCCAAGGTGGGGAAGCGGTCTGTAACACCGTCGCCGTTGGCATGCTTGGTTCGATTCCAAGGTGAGGCACTTGACATTGGCCCGTCTCGCGGGCCGGGCACAATCCATCTAGATTGTCAAGTTACGAACCCCTTTACGATTTCACAGAAAAGTTCACAGGAATCCTTGAGAGTGTCGTACCCCTGTGATAGAGTCTACTCATAGACAAACAACGATAAGGAGAAACAAATGATTCAGGTTGGAGAGTCCTTCTACACCGCCAAGTCTGGTGAGTTCGTCACTGCTATTGAGGCTCCTGAGCCGCGTGGCAATGGCCTCTACTCTGTGCTGGTTCGCAAGGCTGATGGGTCCACTCGTCACACGATGATTCGGGGATAGTATGCATACTAAGCCTGCCTATGACACTGGTCTGGATGAGGGTGTTCGTCATGGCTGGATTGAAGCCCTTGGATATGTGCTCACAGTTCTGGATGATGAGATTCAGTTTCATAAGGAGAACTGGGAGGGCGCACCAACATCCCCGACCACATACCTTGACCGACTTCATCTTATCTTCTCTCATCGCAGAAAGGAGTGGATGCTGCATGGGTAGCGACGACTACAACCTTGGATTCGATGACGGTGTTGAGTATGTGCTGGGTCTGATGGACACATTCATCAATCGTTCAGTCATCGTTGGCATGGAGGGAGACTACATCAGAGGCATCGAAGAAATGCTGGAAGACATCAGAAATATCATTGACGAGCAGTAGTCTCGTATGCTAGAGTGATACCAATAACAAACACTAAGGAGTGAACATGGCTAAGAGCAACAAGTCCACCGCCCGTCCCTACAACTACCTTGAGGTGTGGAACACGCGGTTCGGCCCTTCGACTCGCGTCGTGACGCGCAAGGACGGCAAGTTCGTGACCAACGTGTCCTTCACGGGCCTTCTCAAGGCGGCTGACAAGCGCAGCCGCTGACTAGGCTGGGGGATGGGTTAGGTGCTGGCTAGTCCTGCTAGACCCATCCCCCTCTAGCCCGTGTGGCGGAATAGGCAGACGCGCTTGACTCAAAATCAAGTTCCATGAGGAGTATCGGTTCAAGTCCGATCACGGGTACATAATCCTTGATAATCCAAAGACAAACTGCTAAGGTTGTCACAACGACAACGAGAGGAAAGAAAATGACTGACATGATTGACACCCCAGCCCTCGCCCCCCTTCAGGCTGAGTATGAGGCTGCTGGTGGCATCAACCAGACCTTCTATGCCAAGGTTGGCAATCACTACAACTTGGTCAATGCGTATCAGTACGAGGCTCAGCATCGTGCTCTGACCTCACGCATCGGCATGATCGATGAGTTTGAGGAGTCTCTGAAGGAGGCTCTGGCTCAGGATGAGATCAGTTCTGATGTTGCTCAGACGTTCGCTGACATCTTCGGCATCTCGCTCAAGCGTGAGTACGAGTTCTGTGTGACTGTGGAGTTCACCTTCACTGCTGAGTTGGGTCAGGACGATGACCCTGACAGTCTCGCTGACAACCTCCAGTTCTCTGTGGAGGCTGGCTACTACACCAATGCGGAGATTGACAACACTGACTACTCTGTTCAGGATACCTCTTATACAGAGGTGTGATTAGCCAAGGCCCGCCCACAATCGTGGGCGGGTCAAAGGCCCCATCATCTAGCGGCCAAGGATGCAGGACTTTCATTCCTGTCGCACGGGTTCGAATCCCGTTGGGGCTACGCCTCGTTAACTCAGTTGGTCAGAGTAGCGGACTCTTAATCCGCGAGTCGTTGGTTCGAATCCAACACGGGGCACCAACCCGGCCACACTTTGTGGCCAATGTCAATTACGAACCTCTTTACGAAGTCACGAAAATATTCACGGAAACTCTGGAGTCCTGTCACACCCTCATGGTAGGATCGTATCAACATCGAACGAGAGGATATGACATGACTATCGAGGCCCAACTTCATCACCACCGCCGTGGTCATTGGTCATTGCAGTGGCAGTGCCCTGATCGCAACGTGTGGCGTGTGGAGCACTTCCGCAACGAGAAGGAGGCGCGTGACTATGCTCGCTTCCTGTCATTCTCGCATGAGTGGAAGATCACGAAGCGAAATTCTGGTCGGTATGCTCAAATCGGATACTGGCACGGCAACTAGGAGGCATGATGCGTTACAAGTTGGAGTTTGAATTTGATGTTGATTTCTCTGGTGGTTCCACCGACCCGCTTGAGTGGCATTGGTCCAATCTCCTTGAGGATATCGAGGATGCGGCTACTGTGATCGACCACGATAGCATCAAGTTGTATAAGCAGAATTGGGAGATGGCATGATTACTGAGACTCCCGGTATTGTTCTTGATTTCTCTCACGGTTCCGCCGCCGACCTTGATCTGGCTGTCGTGTGGTATGCCAAGAAGATGGGTTGGGATGGCGGGCAGACTGACATTAGTCAACTAGTCTCAGACTGGGACTACTACACTCATGGTGAGACTCCAATTGATTATCGTGACGAGGAAGTTTTTCATATCTCTTACCAAGAAGCCCTTACATTCGCGTGTGAGGATGCGGTAGACTGGCTGAACGACAACATCGCTGGCGATGACCACCACTACTATGTGATCGATGACAACTCGCTCTATTACTGGAAGGACAACGGTGAAAACTTTTAGGTACTACGTCACCTACCACTACGAGGAGGCGGGGGAGGTTGATGCTCTCTCACTTGCAGAGGCACAGGAGTCCATCGAGGACATGGCCTATGTCGTTGGCTCTGGCGGTTACACGGTAGGCTGGGATCATGTGACGTTTCATGAGTTGGAGGAGATTGACGATGACGGGGAGGATGATGAGGATGACGACTAAGTATGACGTTTGGTTCCGTATCCATGACGAGTATTGCGTGACTGTGGAGGCTGAGTCTATGGATCATGCCGTTGATATGGTGTATGACAATCCACAGTCTGACTTCCTTGACCGCTCATGGGTCAACGGTGACATTGATGTTACTCACATTCAGGAGGCAAAGGATGACTGATGTCAAGATTGGCACAGGTGTTCGTGTGGAGGCTTACTACAATCTGCACAAGCGTTGCCTTTCCTACCGCGCCCGTGGTGGCAAGGTTGCACATGCTCAGACCATGATCCTCAACGATGTTAGATTCGCTGTTCAGCCCGCTGGTCGTAAGCGTGTCGTTCGTGAGCAGCGCAAGAACGTTCACGCCTTCGTGCGTGGCACGCTTGCCTATGTCAATGACGACTACTATGCGACCATTGTCGGTGTGGACGACTACAACGAGGACAATATGAAGCGGCAAGGCTATAGGCCGATCACCTACAATCCCTATAAGTTTGACAACTTTGTCTATGCTGACACCTTTGAGCCTATTCATTCTGCCACTCAGGTTGTCATTATTGGCAAGAACATCTATCTATCTGGAAGGGACACGACTAATGACTGACACCCGTACCCGCATCCGAATCTCCCGCCAGATTTCATCGTGGTGCGATGAGACTTGGTTCGTGACTGAGCCTATCCCTGAGAACTGGGCTGACATGGATGCCGATGAGAGGTATGACTGGGTTAGCGATAACGTCGATGACGTTTACACCCACGACGAGTGGCCCGATGACACTCTGAGTGTTGACACTGTGGAGGTTGAGAATGACTGATCGTGAGTATCTACGAAGTCTGGGATTCACCGTAGGAGAGCGTGGGCGTTTCTCCAAGGAGATGCTAGAGGCTCTAGCCAATAGGGATAGCAATGATGTGACTGATGAGATAAGCAATGTTGACATTCCTGTTGCCACACCGACCCGTGAGCCGCAGGAGTTGTATGGCTACACCATGGGTGGTGCCACAGTTGGCTTTCTCATCTGCTCTGCCTGCGCCAATCACATGATGTGGTGTGAGTGTCCAAATGGAGTTACGGCTCCAGACAATGTTGCTACTCTGGACGGAGCGGCGAAAGACATTGCCATCCTCCACCCCCGTATGGTACACTTGACCTCCATTGCCTAGAGAGGAAACACATGAGAGAGAAGCGAATCGCAGCCAAGATGGATGACTTCTTCTGTGATCCACGTCTGAACATCCATGCCCTAGCCATGCTGACCAAGCGAATGCTGTCGATCCCTGCGGAGCAGGCGGTGGGCGATTGGTTCATGGCGCACAAGTTGGCGGTGGACACGGACATCACTGGTCAGGAAATACTTGACTTCACTGACACATTCGACTATCCTGAGGTTGTAGACCTTAGTGAACGGAGCAAGTGATGGAGCCTTGGGAAGATTCTGGTGTCTGGAAGGATTGTGTCGATGAGTATGTTGAGTATTCCACTTATATCCTCAGTGACGAGTATGTAGGCAACCCAGAGTTTGACATATACGAGTTGGCACAATGGATTCTGAACTTGGAGGGATTTCTGATAGCAAAGGATCTTAGGCCATAGTAGCGGACCGCTTGTGGCTATACCACAAGCGGCCCGGCCACATAACAGTTTCATAACCCTTTACGAACCCTCCGAAAAAAGTCACTGGAATATTGTAACGATTAGATAACGCCGGGAGAAGAACAATGAATTCAAAGGACATTACGAACCCTTCAAAAAAAATCACTGAAAAGTTGGGCGGCGGCTATGTTTGAGATACTTCTATTCATACTAATACTACTAACACTAGGTATGCTTAGTCAGAGCAATCCTCACACACCACCCCCGAAGATGAGCAACAGGGAGTACAGGAAGATGTGCAGAAATGAGGAATAGATGACTGTTTTTCTTGACATTGTGGGCATTTTCTTCAACTTCTTCGTGGTTTTCCTTGACATTTTCATGTGTCCAAAAGGCCCCTTTACGAACCCCTGCGGAGAAATCACTGGAATATAGCCGCATATGCGGGAACAAATAGGACATAGGGGGGCATATGCGGACATTACGAAGGGGTCTGATATATCACCCCATTTCTCAACAACATATTTTTTCATAACAATATGGTATCTATTGATAGAGATATATGTGTCTTTTGGGGTTTTGTGGAGTGTTGTGGATCAGTGTGGAGTGTTAGGTCCGTCAGGACATGTGTGTGTGCTACTACCAGAGTGTTAGTTGTTCATGTTTGTTTGTTGGTAGTAAGGCTGATATGAGGTCATCTACTTCCACCACCGCCCGCCCGTTGGCGTATGACGCTGGGAGTTTGGCGACCATCTTCAGAACCTCATTGATCGACACCACCCGCAGACGAGCAGCAGTCATCTCGTTCATCACATCATCGAACCGCTTCATGCCCTCCACTCTCATCATGAGAGTTCTCCCAGTTCTCCGAACGTGTATGCCGTGGCACCGTACTTGTCATCCTCAGTAAGGGTCATGATGATGTTCGACACCACCACCGGCTTTCTGGTGGACTCCTGAACCTCCAGCAGACCATCATACATGGCCTTCAGAGCGTCTAGACAATTGCCACCCGTAGACTCATACGCATTTATTTTCTCATTTGTACATGAGTAGAAGTTGCTCAAGATATTGCCCTCTCTAGGCTGATTGGTTGATCTCATCCATGTGTGTCTGGTACTCCGTCAGAGGATCGTCTTCCTCATAGGAGTTCTCAAGTATGTCTGCCCACCGCTCCAGAATGGTGGCACCGGGAAAGGCGATCCCGTTACGAATGTATCGTGCGATGTCGCGCGCTATGCAATCAGGTATTCTAGCCATGTCAAGCCTTCCAAGAACGAGGGATGAACGTGCCACCCCAGACCTTCTGCACCTTGGCAGGATTTGTCCACTCCTCTGGAAGCATGCTCTCAAGGCTCAGTTCCTTGGCCCTGCGAATGATGTGACGCTTGGCGTCGTCATAGTTCGCGGCACGGCCAACGGCTTGGATTGCGTTCTGTAAATCGGCGCGGTTGCGGATTGGAAATGATCCATCTGGCATAGCGTCCCCCATTCTTGCCAAGCGCTCACGCTCAGCCTGACTATACTGTCTTTTCAACATATGTTTCACCTCCGAATGCTAGATACTCAATTGTATCACCAATATGGTGCTGTTTCTAAGAATTGTCACCGAAAACATTGTTGCCAGCATATGTTGGCTCATAGTTGTCCCACTCACCGCGCGGCAGTGTGCCACCGAACACCTGAGTACGCTCAGGATTCGCTTGCTGCGCCTGAGCCTTCATGTCATCCACAGTCTTCTTGTTGGGGTCATATGTGGAACTAAGCATCTTGTTTCTCAGGACATCCAGATACAGGACCAATGTGTCATTCATAGTCTCAAAGACTACCTCAGCATTCGATGCAAGATCCTCAGGATGCCACGAACCGTCCATGTCAGTGAAGAAGTCAGACTTCTTAAGAAGAAGTGTGAACATGTCAACGTACTCGTTTGGCGTGAGGTGTAGGTCTTTCCAGTTAAGGGATCTCATTTACGTCCTCTCCGAAGTGGAAGATGCTGACGACCAGATTTCTGGCCCGCATGATGTCAATCTCTGCATGATCAATGTTGTATAGTGCATTGGGTATGTCATTCTTATCCGCCGCCCAGATAGCAGCAGCGATGGCAACCTGCACATCATCAAGAATTCCAATCAACTCGTCCATCTAGTTCTCCACAATCTCATAGACATAGCCACGCTTGGTCAGCGTGCTTCCCATCTTTCTAGCATTTGCGTCCGCCATTCCCATGTGCATTAGAAAAAACCCGGCAGCAAGGTCGTGCTCAGACTCATCATGTGAGGGCAACTCAAAGGTTCGGTCCTTCACATTGTTCGGAACATTGTTGTCATCAGTCAACTTGACATGAATGCGTACAGGCAGATACTTGGTGGCCGGAACGGCAGTCGTGTGAACCCTCAACTCTTCTCCTCTGGTAGTTCAACATCCTCAACCCTGCGCGGAGGATGTGTATGTATCTTGTTGTCGTTTACTTTGCATATTGAACAGTACCATCCCATGGTATCATCCGCCCATATTATTCTTCAAGACTTTATCCCGCTCGTCGGCGCGAATTCTTTTAATCAACTCACACTGACAATGAATTCCAGAGTGTCTGCACTTCACATTGGTCATGGGATGATTGCACTCTTCCTGCCCATACTGGGGGCACAACGGATCATGCCATTTAATAGCATCAATCCAGATGGGTGAGTCAGACATCTCTTCTCCTGAGAGAGATCAAACCATCTCCCGTCCAGATGTCAATAGTCCACTTCCTCTCTATCGACCATACTGTCAGACCATACTGTGTCTCACCCATGCCGTCTCTGACTATCACATGTAACGAACCCCAGAAGAAGTCTTTACGAATAGGCTTCTTCATCAATCTTTCCAATCATACGATAGCCATGCGATAGTGCTCAGAACTGATTCATTGGTTGAGAAGTTTCTGGAGGCCACCGCCCGCTTGATGTCATTCAGCCTTTTGTTCAACTTGTCAATTGTCTTGTTGGCTTGTGCTAACTCAGCCTCAAGTTGCTGCACACGCTCACGATAGTAGTATAGGTCTTCACTCATATCTGTTCCAGATGCTCTATCGTTGTTTGAATTGTGTCTAGTACCGCCTGACTGCTAGTGCTAGTGGTACCTGCCATCATCTCAACCATGTCCATGGCACGACGAAGATGATCTGTGTAGTCTCTAACACATATATACTTCTCATCCTCATGCCAGATCGTTCGGAACATTTTCTCAGGGGGTCTCATGTGTATCTCCAAATACTCTAGTATGACAATCTGTGCAAACATGATGTGTTATCCATTCATCTGATGGCTTAGACTGCCATCTCTTTGTGAACTCAAAATCCACCACCCGCTTGCACAGGAAGCAGTTTATGCTATCATTTTCTGTCATCTGATATGTACTCCAAAGTCTCTTCAATTTCTCTTACCAAATAATTCACAAGTATATCATGCTGACATGGCTCCGCGCCAACATATTTGGTATGATAACAGTTGGCATATATCTTATTCTCTACCCGTTTCCGCTCATCATCACGCACTTTGGCTATGAAACTGCACACGCATGGATATTCCCATGTTGGTCCAGTACCACCTTGACCATATATGGCTGGCTTCCACGGACATAGCGGATCATGAGTAACCATCTGTCTCCTCCATGCAAGAACAGTCTCTGTCGCAGTCCACGCACCAAGTAAAACCGGGAACACAAAGATGGTGCTCATAAGTTTCAAGATGCCCGCAAGCAAAGGCCAGTGGACAGAACAAGAAGTGATTGTCTGGATTCTGACGAAAAGCAAGTATATCGTTCACGCCGCCTCCTTGACATGCGTAGGCCAATAGTAGTTACAACGATCACAGCATACATCATCGCGGTAATTGACTACCTCAAGAGCATACTGTGGGTATAGTTCTGGAGCCTTGAGATGCAGATTAGCGCGGTGTGTGTTGACAACCTTGGCAAACTCGCCTGTCAGCATCCACTTGGGATAGATGCGCTCGTTGTAGAAGTAGGTGCTGTACATGATCTCGATCTCATGCCAGTTGTTCTCCCACTTGTACCCCCGCCGCTCCATCTCGTTGCGGATACAGGCAAGATAGTAGTAGAGGACACCAGCGTGCCCACGAAACATGCGAGTGGCCGGATGATTCACCCAGCCCTTGGAATTTCCTGAGAGCGCAGTCATGATCTGACGGCCCTCCAGCAACTGCTTGACGAGTCGCTTCTGGTCAAGCACGGCGGCTGACTCAGCGAACGTGTACTCAGGAAGAAATATTTGCATCTCTGATTTCGTCTACCTTCTTCTCAATCTCGCGCAAGACCGTCTCACGCTCAAACTGTGCTGCCATCCAGTATCTCGCAGAACCATAGTAGTCTTCAAGTATTCTTATGGCTTCTTCTGCAAGCCCCCTGAAATACTCATATGAAAGAGCATCATGCTTGTTAAGTTCCTCAGACTTTATTCTCAGTCCTCTTCGGAGAAGATCGACTCTTGGATCGCTCATTCTAGTCCCTATCTAGTAGTGCTATGTATATGTCCTCATAGACATCCAAGACAAACTTGACATATTCTTTGGCTATTGCCATAGTCTGCTCTGTAACCTTGTCTCCTATGAACTTGGCGTGGAACAAGGTCGCTATCTCGTCATCTACGCTCATTCTAAGCCTCTATGAAATGAAATGGCATAGCAACATAGGGGCAGAAATATTCAGCCGCCTTTAGGCCGTCCATAGCCAAATCCCTTCCCTTCCGCAGGGATGAGTGCATGGCTCCAAGAGCATACTCAGTGCCAGCACCAACGGCAGCATACGGAGTCTCGTCGTATCCAAGGTGGAAGTCGGACTCTATGGTGAACAGGTGTCCACGAACCCCAATGAGGAGCGACCAATTGTCCTTCTCATCATCATTGCTTGGATAGCCGTGTGACTCAAGTTGTGACCTCAACTCTGGGATGAACTCAGTGACCATGTACTCAACCATCTGTTCCTTGCTCAAGTCCTCACCAAGCGGGGGTGGCTCAAAGCCATGCTCAATCAGTTGCCCAAGCCTGAAACTATGACAGTATCCAATGGCAAAGTCATATAGCCTGAAGACCTTTGGCAGGGTGTGGCGAGTCACAATGTTGTTGTCAGCAGCCGATGAGTCGGCTGCCATGAATATGTTGCCACTTGAGTCAACTACACCAACGACGCAGGTCATGTAGACTATTCACCCAGTTCCTCATTGTTGAACTTGTACTGGTACATTGTCTCATTATAGTCCATTATGTCTCCATGGGTAGGTCTAGTGGTGTGGGTGCTGTTATCCTAGTATCGCACATCGCACACCGCGCGTCAAGCAAATATGTGCTTATCTCGTAGTCATCATCGAATGTGGCCTGTATTGTGAACAATCTTGATGCACATATCGGACACTCTGCTGTTGGGATACCGCGAGCATCGATGCTCATAGTTCCTCCTGAGTCTAACTATTTGATCTCTTCTGGTTCGTTATTCTCTTCTGCTTCTGAAGGGTGACAATTATATTGTCAAGTTCATCTTCTTCATACTCATAGTCATCGTAGTTGATGCTCATTATGACTCTTGCTTCTCCACTTTTTTCCAAACTCCTATCAGTATGCTGTCATCGGATGGGACCGATGGATTGCAGTCAATTATCTCATAATTGATGTTGTCAATTGATGATAGAAGGCTGTCCCAGTCTGCCACCGACTGACCGTATAGACCATCGATCTTTCCTATGTCTTCTATCATATAGACACCATCATCCGAAAGTCTACTAAAAATCATCTTGAATGTGGTAGCAGCATGATCGAACACATGTGAGCCATCGTCTAGGATCACGTCAAATCTTGTGTCTCCCAGAGATCCCTTGAATGCCGATACCTTGAGTGGGTCCGACTGATCCACAACGAATGTCTTTATTCTATCTGACTCAATCATCTTTCTTGGGTCTATGTCTATTCCATAGATTTCTGCGTCAGTGAAGACTGATGCCCACCCATGCAATGAACTGTTCTCTGGGCCAACGTTTGCTATGCCTATCTCAAGAAACGTCTTTGGCATTCTTCCGATGGTCTTATTGATCAAATAGGCGTAGCCCTCTGAGTACGAGTGACTGCTTTCTTTATCTGAGCCACAGTCATTCATGGCCGCAGCGATCTTGAGCCCTAGTTCTGTCTTGTTGTCAACTGTTATCAATGTATCCAAGCCTCAATTTCTCATTGTATGTTGATGCCCACTGCTGTCTACTATTGTAGTAGTCTTCCTCTTCTTTTGATAGAGGTTGGTCCTTCCACCAGCCCATATGCTCACAGGTGAATCTTCCAGCAATCCTGACTGATGACGTTGATGTTATGCCACGAAGACTTCTTGACAACTCAGATATCACCTTGCTCTTCTTGTGCAGGCAGAATGTGGTATCGATTGGCGCTGCATATACTGGATCTCTCTCCTCATATGTCTGTATCTGATTGTTCCAGTATGTTCCTTCCCACCGACGCACCTGAGCAGCGTCGAAGAACTTCTCCTTGGTATCATCGATGTCTATTGCGAACCCAGCCTTTGACACGCCATATGTGTCAATTATTCTCTTCATCTTATTTATGAAATTCTTTGGAAGCCCGTCATTGAAAACTAGATCTGGGTCTGTCACGATGAAATACTCTGGCAATATGGCAAGGAATTCGGGGGTCTCTGCATAGGCTCTTGGGCCTATGTTACTTCCAAGAGATGCCACCCTCCTAGTCTTTGACAGTTCTTTAAGATACTCAACCATCGGTGGGTATGTTGAGTCATTATCACATATGATATAGTTCTCAAGACCATAACTGTCTAACTGGTCAACCATGAACTTGGCGTATGACACAAGATTGAACACTGGTACGATGATCGGTACTTCGCCGTCTGGAATCGTCTGCAACTGCTCAAGGAACTTGGCGGCAGCCTTGATCATCTGTTCTCTCCCAACACCTCTGGGATGTGAACGTATCCGTATCTTTCTACCATCTCTTGAAAGAGGAATCCGTCTGCGGAGTGATCGTAGCGATACCACCCACCGATTGAATCCCACGCCTTCCGACTTACGACGCATTGAAGCATGTCCACCTTTCCCATGACTGGAGGTATTCCTGAGAAGTATTCTACTCCGAACTTCTCATGCTTGCAAGCGAATACGAGCAGGTCAGCCTTGCTCGATGTCAGCCTTCTGTCTATCCTCTCAAGGGCGTCTGGGTAGAGTATGTTGTCAATGTTGAAGTTTATTATGTACTCTCCCTTGGAACTTCTCATGCCAAGATCGCGGGAGTGATGCCCCCAGCCATACCCAGCGTAGAACTCCTCAAGGCCATAGACGCCGTAGTGCTTGTCTGTTTCCATATACGTGTACTTGAGACCGTCTGTGCAATACTCATCTGGCAGCGTTGGCTTGGGGCCATCATGAACTATTATGAGTTCGAAGTCTGTGAATGTCTGAGCGGCTAGTGACTCAAGCCCCTCACGCATCCTATCTCTTGGCACATAGGGCTCATAGTCTGTGGCTATTATTGAAAATCTTGTCATGTGTTCTGTCCCTGCCATCCAAATATCCATCTGTGATCGACAAACTTCTGGTCTATGTCAGACCAATCTGGAGCCTGTGAGCATAGTTGCTCTGAGAATCCGTATGCCTTAATGTGGTACTGAAGTTGAGAATAGTATACATCTGCCTGCATTGGCCTTGCGATGAAGTCATTATACGCAATCTCAATTGTTCTTCTGTTCATTATTATTGCATGTATCGCATATGCTCTGAGAACTCTTACTATACCAGTGTTTGGAATCTCAATGTCCTCACTAGCCACATGATTATGTCCAAGGTATATCATGTCCCAGTTGCTTGGAATCATTGGGTACAGTCTATCAAGTCGCTCTTGGAAGTCTGGCCTAAACTCAACGTCATCCTCAAATATGGCAACTGTGTTTACACCATCGTTCAGGCATCGTTCCAGAACCTTGACGTTTGAAAGGTAATTACCAAATTGTCCAGCATTCATATAGGTGTTATTTATTACAGCGTTCCCATCTATTGCTGGAAATCTTTCATACTCTATTCCAACATTCGCCAGTCTCTGAGATACGGTATCCATCCTGTCCTTTCTTTTGTCAAGATTGACAAGATAGACTCTATCTGCTATGTCATTTACTCTCATTAATATTCCTAATTGACTCGTATATGTCATTCTTTATCGATGTGGTAGATATATTGTGAGACCTATCTATCCATATAGTTTTGATAGGCAAATCCATTCCAGTATACCCCTTACCGAAGTAATCATCACCAAGAAATCGAACATCAAACCAGCCACTTGCAAGAAGCAGGTATAGGTCATCCTCTGTGTCATATTCTATAATATTGTCAACATATCTTATTGAAGAAAGAACGTCTTTTCGTGAGGCAACTGAGTTGACTGGTCTGAGTTTTCCATTTACTGAGGGGTCTCTGTGAAGTGCGACATGGAGTCTTGTGCAATTCAACTTAGCCTCTTTGAACATCTTTATGTATCCAGAGTGTATTATGTCAAATGCACCAGCGACTATTCCATTTACAGTAGGAATTGACTTCTTCCACTCATCTATACCAACCGCCCTGTCATCGACAAAAAGATCAGCATGTGGCTTCTTGTTCATGATCAACTCATGATGCTTTATATTCCATTCAGCCAACTGACTTTTGGTGAGTTCTGTGTGATCAACACCGCTGACACTGCCACGGGCAGTGAATATTATTATTCTATTGCCATTGTCATACAGCCTATTTATCTCATTGACAACAGTATGATCTGGCATAGCATCCTCATATCTACTGTTCTCAACAGCAGAACAGATTGTTCCATCGAGGTCAAAGCATATTGTCATGAACACTCAACGACTCCGTGCAGGAATATCTGATGCACACACTCTGCAACGCCATAACTGTGAGTATCAATGTAGTAGTTGAACATGGCATCCTTAGACATAGACCTGATCGTGTTGTCACTGTCAAACGCTGTTAGAACGCCATATGGAATTGATTTCTCAATGCACCAGCCAACAGCATTGACAAGGTTTCTTGATCTACCAGATGAACTGATCACAATTACCAGAGTCTCATCATCAGAGAAGAACTCAAGATATCTCTGGTACGCAAACTCTGGACCATAGTCATTTATAAAGCATGTCAACATTGATGGATCGGTGAATGAGAGAGCCCTCTTACTGCCTCGCTTGGTAAGATCTTGCGCGATATGAGAGGCAACTGAGTTGCTTCCTCCATTTCCAAGCAGAATGTACTTTTCTCTACTCACAAAGTCTGAGGAATACTTGGCATACTCGTCAGTACTGGATATATTGTTTATGGCTGTGACGCATTCATCAAAGAAATTCATGCCACTCCTCCCTTTATTCCATCCACAGATAGTGATATGTTAACATGTCGATGAGGAATCTTCAAGGAATTCTTCTGTGATGCGACAAGAAAAAACCCTCCGTTTCCAGCACCACACAACTTGTGGGCCAGCACACCAGTATTTACAGTAAGATAGTCGTCTATCTGCTTTACCATACTGTTCTGTACCATATCTTTGCTAGTCTTCTTCTTCTCGGCCCAAGAGTCATTTATCAGTTCAACAAATCCCTTGTTATCATTATTTGTCAATCTATCATATGCATTGTCTAATATGTCAAGGATAGGTAGCGATGACTCTGGGTTTGAGGCTATCTCTTTCAGGATTTCCGTTGAACTCCTTGTGACTCCGGTAAAAACCAGACTGAAGTCATAGTCATTGAATATTGTTGTTGGAAGAAACTCGTATGTGACCCTTCCATTGTCGAAGAAATTCATCATCTTAAACCCAGATATGCCACATCCGTAGGGGTCTTGATATCCACAGTGTGGATTTATCATCAGTTCGATGCTGTGTGCGAGAGAGCATATCTCTGCATCTGTCATCTCTATCCCCTTGAATATGCATACTGCTTTTATCATGCTTATCACATAGGATGATGATGAAGCCAGACCACTACCATGAGAATACACATCACTAGTCAGGCTAATCTGAATGGGCTCAACATCGAAGTGCTTGAGGACGAGCCTAACAATATCATTGGATATCTCATCAACCGATGATACTTCTTCTCTAACGGAATAGTTGACTACATATCGGTTGTCATATCCATTAGCACCGAACTTGTCCTGACTTATTGTCACATATGTTCTAAGATTCGGGGTGAAACTTATCACTGACCCGACTCTATATTTCTGTACAAACTCTATTGAGTCAGTTGAGCCACCAAACAGTGAAACCCTAAGAGGACAACTGGCTACTATCAAATCAGTCTCCAGTCTTCTGGGATAAGATCGGAGGTGTCGTGTTGATATGCTGAACCGAACCAAGTCTTTGGAGCGACAACAACCTTGTCTGAATTTCGATTAAGCCAAGCGCCCCACCAACTAAACGAACTATTGGCAATTATGTTGTGTTCTGAGTTTATCATTGCACAGAAATCTTCAGACAAGTTTCCAGTATTGAATATTTTACAGCCCTCAAAAACGGGCTGACTGCTGCACCAATCTGGGTCATCTGATATAACAATGAATTCATAATTATTGAAATAACTCATCGCCTGTTCGTAATACTCAGCCGTCATTATTGGATGAAACTCTGGCTGACCAACATAGTCTCCACGACGAACATGTATAGACACTCGCTTCTGCATCTTACAGCCATCATGTCCAGACAACTCAAAGTCCTCTCTTAGCAGAGAGTCCACATTCTGAAAATACCTGTATGACTGAAAGTATCCGTTTATGTCAACATTATCTGGGCATAGGTCAAACAGTTCTTGATCGAAGTGGAAGTGTCTTTCATATAGCACTGGCAAATCTTTTAGTAGTGTATTTCTTACGCCTACAGATCTCATTGAGAATACATTGTAGATGCTGCTTCTCATTGGATATCCGATTCCAAATATATACTCTGGTGGAATGCACCAAGAATATCCAAGATTGTCAGCGATGCCCCTAAGTGCAGCGTATTGAAACATCTGATTTCCTAGATGTCCCATGCGCCCTAGTTGACTAAATGATATCACTTCTTATCCATACCTGATCGACGCTGTACGTTCCGAAGTATCGCTCATCAATCATCGTGAATCCATGAATCAACAGGAGTTCTGAAACCTCGTCTGCCAACTTTTGATCATTCCAGTATGCGTATGTCTCGTTCTCAACATGGAACATCTTTACATCTTTTATGTTCTCTTCGAATCCAGTAAGAACCTCAAATGAGCAGCCTTCTGTGTCTATTTTCACAAGATCCATAGGAAGTGGAATTGAGTGCTTGACAATCAGATTCTTCATGGTATTGACCGGAACCTCAACCTTCTCTGCCTTGTCATCATACCAAGCATCATTTCTATCCTTTAGAGATGATGTCCCGACAGCCTCCCAGTCATTTGAGACAACCCTGTTGAACATTGCCTTTCCCTTGTAGTCAGAGACGGCCCCGTATATATTTGTGAATTCTGGATACCTGTCCCTGATTAGAAAGTGGCATGAATAATTGGCCTCAAAGGTGTACACGTTGTCGGCATGAAGTGCTTCGGCTAGGTACTTGGCGTCATCACCGTCTCTAGATCCTATGTCTAGAATGGTTGAAGCCTTCTTGCCAACATTCTTTTTATAAAGTTCTACTAAGTAATATAGTTTATTCATCTATTTCTCTCAAATATGTCTCATATATATAGTCTTGTATGCTATAAAATTCCTTGCATCTTTCAAAATTGTCCTTGATAGCATCTATTCTCTCATAATACATGTCCTCATTCAACGAATCTATGTCAAACGACTCATCTATCACTATTATTCCATCAGGATTGAATACGCTTCCTATATCTGGATCACCTATATAAAGTGGGACCGTTCCAGTTGCGAAGCAGTCAAGTATCTTCTCAGTGAAATATCCAGAGTACTCATCATTCTCTATAGCAAGGGAGAACATGTAGTCGTCCAGTCCGATTTCTTTCTTCTCAATCTGATTGAATCCAACTCCGAACAGGTCAGCCTTGTCCTTATACCTGTCAACATATTCAAGCCTTTTACGGTGACCAGATGTCATAACCTTTGCAGAGGATATTATTGACACAAGCGATTTCTTTTCTCTTATTGATGGCTCCTCTATCCAGCAAAATGATGCTGGACCCCATTTTATCTTGTCATCAAGTTTGGTCACTCTTCGGTCATTGACAAATACAAACCTGAAGTTCTCAAGTATCGACTCTCTATGTATCTTAAAGTTATGTATTAGATAGTCGTTGAAGCAGTTGGCCTCAAGGAAATATCCTATGTTTCGCTCATCTGGATGAGAGCAGTTGAATACCTCTGTCTCTATGAAGAAGTTAAACCTATCCCTTATTTTCCAGAGAAAGTCTCTATGCTCCTTGGCAGGGGAGTCGCTGAAGTCAAGCATCAGTTGTCTCCTAGCACCACTATCTCAGACAGTATTGAGTCTAGTCTGTCAATGTCTTTCACTGTGACAAACTGATTGTTCCCGATGTATAGTCCATTGTCATTGACGATATCAGCGTTTATTGCTCCTTCTGGATATGCTAACTCATACTTGCCAGAGATGAATGGCTGCCTAAGAAGATTTCCTCCAACCACCGGACGATGCTCAATATTATTGGCATCAAGAAGTTCTTGGAGTTGCAACTTGTACGATCTACTTTTGGCTACCATCGGAAAGCAAAAACTGCTGTTCAGGTGGCTGGCAGTTGGAACATAGAACTTGTCATCATGCCCT
>Ga0208644_1001837_pt1 | contig 17343 bp, 23 predicted proteins | sample VirMetDEL_Nov_18_FD_184517 | JGI IMG/M metagenome (GOLD analysis project Ga0208644, IMG submission 184517) | Aqueous microbial communities from the Delaware River and Bay under freshwater to marine salinity gradient to study organic matter... | ecosystem: Environmental > Aquatic > Marine >... | reverse complement strand
ACGCCAACAAAGCCGGATCAATCCCTTTGTATTCTGGTTGTAGTGCTTTTGCGATCTCCATAGCGTACCCAAGGTTGCTTGCTCCGCCGAGTGCCGCGAGTGCACCTTCTGATAAATCCTCGAACCGTGTTCCGGAAACTCCAAAATCTTGTTTTGGCTCTTCTTGCGGTAACAACATTCTCTCTGCAGAAAGAACTCCATCTGCTGGTCTTGCGCTGTTTGCCTCGATTTCTGAACGTGGATTTTCGAGTGGCTTTTCCAATGATTGGTCTGCGAATGGCAATCCAGATACCATTTGACCAGAAAATTTTGGAACATAATCCGCTTGTTCTGTTGGTACGACTGCTCCAGTGGTTGTTCCTAATTCTGCCTGTCTTGTTTCTTCAGTAGGCTCCAGAAGGTTTGTTTCTGGATTAAAAACGTATCCTTCGCGCTCTAAAGGTTGTAAAGCCGGAGCACCCAGAGTTTTCTTTTCCATTGCTTTAACTGGAGCAATGTTTAATTTTCCTTGAGGATAACCGCCAATATTTATATCTGGTGAGAGCCTTGCGATTTCTGAACGTAACTCTAATATCTGTGGCTGTAATGCTACAGCTTGGGCTTTTGTTTCTGGACGCTGTGCCAAAGATTTATATTGATCCAGCAACAACTCATATTGCCGTAACATCGTTTCATAACGAGCATCTTTAGATCGCGTTGGGCTAGAAAAAGCCCCCATCGCCATTCTAGAAACAGGAAGCCCTCGATTTATTTGATTCAAATTAAAATCAAGCTCTCTAGCAGCTTCTGTTTTATTCCTGATATCTTCGTATGAAGCCATCGTGTTTCCTTATTATCGGTTCGCTAAAAAGTAAGCACTAGCGAGAGATCCAAGCCCACCAATTGTTTGACCGTAAATGCTAGGTGTCTGAATGTATTGCTGACCTTGTTGCAAGCTGGTCTGGGTTGTTTCATATGGAACACCCTTCAATGCGCCCAGCGCATAATTAACCATCTGGAACGGATACTCACGTTGCTCAACGTAATCTGCATAAGCCAAGTCGAGAGCCATCTGATCGAGCGTTCGTTTTGCTTCCCCTGCGCTCAAAAGTCCAGATGCTGCTTGTTGCTGTAAACCTTGCAACACCGGAGCAAATTGTCCGATCTGTTGAGCTGCACTGATTCGTGATGCTTCTTCGGTTTCATAAGCACCGCGTCGAGCCTGTTCTGTTCCGAACCTAGCTGCTCGGTCTTGTTCTCGCTGTTGAGCTGCAAAACCTAAACCTTCAACCCCAGCCTGTTTTCTTAATGCTGCCGCAGATCGTGCTGCCTCACCAGCTGATTCGATCTCACCAATGTATGCCCGAGATCCGCCGAATGCGCCTGACCCAACTGCCTTTGCTCGGTCAGCGATCAGTTTACGATCCAGCTGTCTTTGTATCTCTTCAACCGCAGGGTCCATCGCCCTTTGGTACATATCTATATAAGGCTGTGCCTCTTCAATACTGAATTGTTGTCCCATGAGCTGTTCAGCAGTCATCGGGTTATAACCCTGACCTAACTGCATGCTTCTCGCATAAGACTCGTCAATATAAGGCTGGTAGCTGGTAGCCCCTTCGCTCAGCATTTGTGCAGCTTGCCGTTCCTCGGCTGTCAGCTTTGAGCCATCGTAGCTCGCGATCCTTGGACCTGTGTAAGTCGGGTAAGGACTTTCAGCTAGTGATGCTGCCTGTTGGAAAAGTTTTTGACCGCCAGCCGACACCCACTCAGGTATCTCTGTTCCGGTAATAACCAGTTTTGGATCTGGTAGGGTCTCAACCCCAGTTGTACATAAACCGCCCATTTAACTCTCCACGAAAACGCAACCAGCTTTAATTAAACCAAGACGCTCAAATAACTTGTCTTTACGGTCCAAGTCTCCCGAGAAGATGTGTCCTAATCTTACTGGAAGTTTAGCCTCTTGCCCTATTTTTAAAAACTCCTTAACCAACTTTATTGCTGCTGAACTACTACGATGCATCGGGTAAACATAAAACCACATATCTGCTAGGAATGTTTCCTCTGACCACCAATCGCTACTTACGATACCGCCAATTGATCCTAACAACTTATTTTGGTCATTCATAGCCACAACTACAGCCCCTCGGTTTATAGCGTCATTGACCTTTACCGAGAGTTTTGCCGGATTTATCTCCGGAACTTTAATTTCTGTCTCGTTATGCATTGTGTATAACATAGCGAGCAACGGGCTAATGTCTAAAATGTTTGCCCTTCTAATTTGCATTAAAGACCGCCCAGTGCTCCCATATCTGATCCTTCTGGTTGTTCTTCTCTGGCTGAGATTGCTTCAAATATATCTTTGAACTCTGGTAACAACTTCATTAAAACTGGTGCTGCCTCTTTGGTTATAACTTTATCCAAAAGAGCCAAATCCTGTTCCGTCATGCTGTTAAGTCTGACCAAAAGCACAGAAGTTATTGCGTCATCCGGTTGCATCATCATCTGCATCGCTTCTGGCGGGATAGCCTGTTCCATGCTAGGCATCTGCATACCTTCACCTCTAGGCATAGATGCGCCTTCCATCATCATTTGTTCTTCCATCATTGCCATTAGCAAATCTCCTTATCTTCATAAAGTACGGACCAATCTGTTTCTTTGCAGAATAGCCCGATGCCCCAGCAAACAGGTTCAAAAATCTTCCTGTACAACTTGCCCAGATAATCCGGCTTGTCGCGCTCGCCGTAGATATACGCGATCTCATTGGCTCTGTGTCCGGCGATGTGTTTCCAAAATTTAACACCTTTGCCTTTTCTGAGACGTTTAACAACATTAACAGCCCAGAAATGGTATCCAGCAACGTGCTGTGGAGTGAGATGTTCTTTGGTGAACTTGTAATCGAGCAATACATCTTTGGTCTCGAGGAGTCCTTGCCGACGTAGCTCATTACAGATAACCCTACCACCAGTAACTATCTTCTTAACAGAAGAGCCAAGATCACTAACAGTGTCAGCAACTTTCCCAAGTCCTGAAGAAACCACTGAACCTGCTTTTTCAAATCCACTTGTGATTCCACCACCGACATCCCCTAGGAAATCTCCGACGCTATCTAGCGCACCTTTGGTTTCTTTAACAAGTTTTGATCCGGCTTTCTGGATTGGCTTGGCTAGAACTGTGGAAGCAATCCAGCCACCAACTGGTCCAAAGAGTGCAGTTCCTAATGCATATGCCACAGCTGATGCTCCTGCGGATTTTGCAGCTTCCACTGGTTTCATGCCTGTGGCTACGTTTAAACCGAAACTGACTAGAGCCATAGTTCCAGCTTGACCCCAAGTCTGTCCAGCTTGAGCACCATATAATTTATCTTTAACTCCTGCAATATAACCAACAGGCTGTGTATTGGCTGTGATGGCTTTGCTCATATTAGATATGTTGGCACCAGAGCCTTTTGCTAAAGTTACGCTACCATCTGCGTTTGCAAACACACCTTTATTTGCCAGTATATCTGCGTTATAAACTTGTTGCCCACCAACAGTCCTTGCACCGGCTTGAAACTGCATCCCAGTTGGATTGAAAACGGCGGTAGATGCATCACCAGCATTCAATGCGTTATAAAGATTTAGGTTACCAGAAGCCTCTGCTGCTGCTTTGTTGGCAAGTTCTGGGATGAATACTTCGTTAGAACCAAGCTTCCCGACTAGGTCCATGCCTTTTGCAGCTTCCAATCCAACTATCTCTGAAGGCAACGGGTCTGTGAATGGCAAAAATTGTTTTGCTCCTGCCATGACCCTTTCCCCAGCACCACCAGTTATGTATGGGTCTGTTGCAGCTCCTAATATGTTCCCAGCTATTGATGGTGCGGATGCGACCAGGGTTGCTTTGCCGACTTCTTTGCCTATTGCTTTCCAGTCGTATGGGTCTGGCAATCCTTCTGGAACACCATATTCATCAACAAATTCTTTATATTGTTCTACTAGCTCTGAATCTTCCGGAGAAAAAGGGTCGTAGATCTTCTCACCGACCTGTATCTTTTTAACCCACTCGAACATCGGCATATATGATGTTCCATATACGTCTTGCAGATTAATATATGGGTCTGGAGCCTGAGACTGTATTTGATAAATCGGTATGGTTTCTTGTTGACGAGCCACCGAATCGTACAATGGCATCTGCTCAATGTCCGTTGGTAGATTGTTTTGGTCAACCCCTTCTTTAAGTCCACCAAGAGCACCAACTCCTTCAAGACCTTCCAATGGTCTCATTTGTATGCCTAGCTGATCAACTATAGGTGTTTCTGATAAATTATATGCATTAACAGCCATCAGCTTATAACTCCTTTATTCTTTAAATCTGTTATTAAAGTACCCAAAACATCTGCAATTTCAGCTAGGGTCGTGGAATCTGCGTCGTAAGTCCTGTCTGTAGTGACATTTGAAACAATATACGGGTCTGGAGACGAGGTCGAGTCCAGATATTTAATCTGAAGCTCCAAAGTGCTGATTAATCTTCTTGCCCAATTCTCATCCCATTGTGGCGGAGGCATCGGCAATCTGATGTTCATCTTGCTCATCTTAGACCATCCTGTCTAATGTTGGCTCGGAAATCTCCAAGCTCCCACGACTCATCAGTCCCTGTGTTCTCGAACTTTAAAGCCATCTGTCGCCCTTTGACTCTAACGCTTATTTTATTTGAATCTGAGTTAAAAGAAAATGGTCCTTTGGTCGTTACAGTGCCGTTTGGGTACTTTTCTGATGTTATTGTTAAATCCATGCTTCCAGTCATGGTCGCATCTGGTATAACTTTGTCTACCAGCATTAAGAAATCCCCATCTTGAGATATCTCCATCGGGGAACTTTGTATATAAGCCCCAAGAGCTGCACCATCAGCATTTGTTCCATCTTCGTGGTTGTATTGATACCCGTCATAAGTAAACGCAAACGGGAACAACCTTCCGCCAACGGAATCATTCCAACAAGTACGGTTCATTTGCCCGATTGACCAGACTTTGAGTTCGTAATTAAATGTGACGTAGGAATCTGGCTCTGGATCATTAGGATTTGCTGTAACTTGTTCATTGCTGACGTAGAACCAAGTAACCTCGTTGAACTTCTTATTGTGAGCCACAAAGAATTTGTCCGCATAAGTCAGGTTCAACCTATCAAAAACGTAGAATTTAACCGGACAAGGGATCTCAGACATTGCCCCGTTATAGAAGAAGAATGTGTCTCGACCCATCCAGTAAATACTTCCATCGACGTTAGCAACAACATTCCTGCCTACCGCCCCACAGTTAGTTCCTACTAACCGGAAAGAAAATGTAAACGGTGGTCCAACAAAGTTCATACCGTAAATCGCTTCGTCTGTAGCGATGAATGTCTCGTCTCTGGTTGGCTCCATTGCCACGATCTTTGTGCCAATTGAAAGCAATTGATCACCAGCCGTATTGGTAGAGGTTGGAGTCCAATCAACCAGATTCTCTTGATCTGACCATCTGACCAGCATTGGCTCTTGTGCTCCGCCACCTACTGGAGTGCATCCGCCACATACCAAATGCCTGTCTGGGAAAGAAACCGTAGCAAATCGGCTCTTGGTCGGGACATCCGAAGCACCAGCAAGGCTAGACAAAAGCACTGCTCGAGCAGACGGTGTGCTACTTAAATCCCAATAATAAAGCTCTGCATTACGCACCAGAGCCACCAAGTCTTCGCCCCAGTTAACCAATGACCATTGAGAGTTCTCGACTGAGCTGACAGATATGGTTCTCGGAGTTCCCCACGTTGCAGTTCCCCAAGTGCTAACGCCCCAACCAGAATTTGGCAATGCTGTTCTAACTCCAAGCCCAGCAGCATCACCAATTAAGTAAGTAGCTGTGACCGTTCCACCGCCAGATCCAGAGGATGTTGCTGCAACCCCGAAATCTACGGTGTAAGAGTTTGCATCCACATATGTGATTTGATACCCATAAACGTCATTGATAGTATCGGCTGGTATACCGTTTGTGGCACTTGCCCCAGAAAAAACAACCCAGTCCCCGTCTGATGCGCCATGACCTGTATCCGCCACTGTCACCACCGAACTGGTGTCAACCGTTGTGAACGGGTCAGACAATCCAGCCTGAGTAGCTCGAACTGGGGTGATATCGTAAAGCAACAGCTGGTAAGTTAAATAAAGGTGGTTATGTGTCCCGATTGCTAGATAACCAATACCATCAGTCAAAGCAGTCCAATATTGTAGATTTCTCGGAACACCATATGGAGTAACCTCTACGCCATAACCTTCTGACTCGTGATACATCCCCTCTTCAGTCCAGCCACCAATCTTTTGCGGATATCCGTTAACAAATCGTACATTGTTAGCGTCTGTCCAGAAAGGACCATTTTTACCAGCACTGTACGGAGTTATGTCTTTAACAATTCCTGGCTGAAATTTAAATAGTTTTAATGGCATTAGGCTAACTCAAAGTGTGGTGCATCAATAAAAGGTCTTTTCCCTTCCGAACGACGCAGATCAATATATTCGTTCATTAGGTCTTCACCTGTCATTCCGGAACCAGTCAGATTCTTGTGCCAAGCAGCACCCCAACGCAAATTCACATTTAATTCTTCCGCTGCCTGACGCATCGCATCCGCAATTTCATCATAAACGTTAAGCTCCCAGCATACTTTTGGTCCAATATAAGCAACCAAATCTACAGCATCACCTGTAATATGCTTACTTGCCATCGTTTGGCTGGCTCCCTTCTCAAACAATTCTCGCTGTTTTTCAACCGTTCGTAAACCCTCGGTAACACCAAAGTCTATTTCTGTAATTTCAATGGCTCGCTTAACAACATCGACGAGGTCTTTTTTGACCCCGTCTAAGTTATCGATACTGCGCTGGGATAGCTTAAAACTCATTTGCCTTGCCCTCTGTATTTTTTCCAACTCATTTTTGCGTATTTATGTCTTGGCCTCGAGTTCGATGAGTAACCAATACTAGTCCTGTGTTTGAAATCGGTTTTAGGTCTGGCATTCTCGCTGAAAGATGCTTTGGCCATTACTTGGTTACTCCTTTGTATTTCTCAAAACTACGCAAACCGCCAAGACCTAACATACCCATAAGCACAGTCATTAATTGACCCATGTCAAAATCAGGTAGAGGAGGAGTTTGAAGCCCGTAATAAGCCAAAACAAAAATAGCCAAAGGCTGTATAACGAAATGATAAGCAAAGGCAGTGCCGCAAACCCAACCCACGAAAGGTCTCCAACCGCCTTTAAAAGTCGAATTACTAGCTGCTTCGGCTTTGTTAACCTCGACTTGAGCCAATGCCAGCTCTTGTGCATGCCGATCAGCCATAGTAGCAATTTCATGGGCTAACTTCGCTTTCTGGTCTTTATCTTCAATGACCTTATCTAAAAGACCTGTTACGGGTTCAATCAAAGCACTTAAAAATGGTATTGCCATATGTCCTCCTTATTGGTCAGCCAAGATGTTGGTCAAGGCACGATCAATTCGTTTATTCATACGCTCTTCTAATTCTTTCATCTGAGCATCCATTGAAACAATCCGTCCGTCAACCCACTTTTGAGCGTTCTCAACCATCAGCCTATTATCCGCTTCGTTGTTTTTTATTTGAACACTAACGGCTTTTATCTGCTCTGCAAACTGTGATTCAGCAGTTTTTATCCTACCCTCAAACCACGTTTTAAAATCTTGCATAGCTTTTTGGTCATCTTTTTGATTACCACGAGCAGCAGTGTTAAGAGCATCTAACCGTCCATCAAATTGCTTTTGCAACTCTTGTATATATTTACGGTTAGATAACTCGTTCTCTTTTGCTCTGGAATCTACTAACGAAACACGCTCGTCAAAATACCCTTTAGCTTCTGATATAGCTTGACGATTGCGCCCTTCAACATCCCGAATAGCACTTTCAACATCATCCATAGCTTGTTCAACGCCGATAACATCATCCCGTAAATCTTCTTTAATAGCCCTAGCATAATCAATTGCCTCCTCGACTTTAATCATAGATGTTTCCACTTGCGTGGAAATGGCTTTTGGGTCCAGATTACGAAGTTTTGATTTTAACCCTTCGTAGTCGTCCCAGAAAAGGGCAGCTCCCCACACAATACCGGCGGCACTGCTCAAAGCGGTCAAAACCGCGAACATCCTGCCACCAGTCAGCTTTATACCACCAATATTAATTTCCGTAGTCATATTGCGAATCCACCATTTCTGCCCAGACTTTCTCGTCTCGGTATATAGAACCCCAGAGCCTGTCTTTAAATTTACGGTTATCTTTAATAGTTACATCGTCGTAAAACTTGGCATCTGGTATTTGTTTTAAATCTTCGTATTGTGGTGCGGTCATTGTCATTAAAGCCACCGCCACCGCCTGTGCCTGTGCGTCATAAACTGTCTCAAAGTTTGCCGCCACCTGATCCATGTTCATTTCGTTAATACGGACAACCATAGAAGTTCTAGATCCGCCTTCTGTTTTTGGTTCCTCTTTGTTTTCTTGCTGTGAGGTTTCAGCCACTTCGCTCGACTGTTCTCGATCTTCAGACGCTTGCTGTGCTTCTGGACTTTCCATCTCAGCCACTTCAGGCTCTGTCTCTTGAGCATCGATCTCAACAACAATGTCAGGCTCTGTCATATCTGAATCTGACGGCGCATCAGCCATTTGTATCTCTTCGATCTGCATATCTGGGATGTCTATTGCCCCCATGTCTGCGCTCATATCGGTTGCAATTGGCTCGACTGGCATATCCATCGTGATATCTGGGATATCTACAACTGGGGCATCTACAACTGGAACATCCCCGATTGGATCAGCCACATCAATCGGATCAACAAACGCAATGTCCACTGGATCAGGATTGGTTATGGTCGGATCTATAAGTATCAGATCAGTGTAAGTATTGTAGTCCAGCTCGAAAAACACATCTTTGGTCGCACTGGCGAAATATCCGTTCCAGCCCCCAACGTCTTGTGCTGTGAAGCTGATTGTAGCTGTGTCGTAGTCGGCTGTTGCTGTGAATGAGAAAGAATAATCTACGAAGTTATCATGATAATTTAGAGTTACGGTATCTGTATAAGTCTCACCACCATAATCGACCTTCACAGTGATTGTGTCATAGTAGCTAGTATCAGTGGTTTGATCGCACCATGCTCCACTAGGAGTATTGTTACATCCGTAAGACGACATCCCATAACGAATATCCCCGATGTAATCATAAGCACTTAAATCTATGCTTTGAGAAACTGTGGCTTCAGTGTTGGTATATACCCATACAACGCTATCATTATCATATTGCCAAAAGTCCACATCTCCGTCGATTTCCCATTGAGTATCGTCGATGAGATTCTCTGTGGTCTCTTGGCAAAGACCAATGCTAGGAATCAGCAGGAATATTAACGGGCGTAGTGAGGCCATTGCTGTTTAGCTTTATCCGCACGAGCTTCACGATCTTTCTTCAGACCTTCTTCGTAAAGCATTGCAACTTTTTGTTTCTCGTTAACCAACGCACCCTCTGGTACGCGGTCTAAATTAGCCATCCATTGCTCTTTGGCTTTTTTACCAATCAACCCGTCAATCGGGCAATACGTTCCAGCATCCCACATTGCCTGAAACACCCTGTAATCTGCTTCACAAAGCAACGCTACAGCTGCAACCTTCATCCCCATAGCGTAAAGCTGTCTGGATAATTTTAAGTTTTCGCAGTTAACATCTCGGATGGTTGTTCCACCAGAGATACCAAATATCTGTGTTTGCACTGCACCAGAAACCCCCGTTGTACAAATATCAGAGTTAATCACACTGATGCTCGGGGAACTGGCGGTTGATGGTGTGCGGTCTACGGTTGTAGTCCCGACGGTGTTAGAGGAACTCGAGACAGTGCTCGAGACAGTGCTGCTGGTTACGGTATCTACGGCAAAAGCATTGGTTGGAACAATTAATAAAAAAGATCCAATGCTTATTAAATTTTTAAGACTGACCAGAGGGTCTCGAAGATTCTTTTTCATGGTTCATCCAAATCGCAAAAGCACCAGTCATCGCGCCTGTCACCACCGATACCAACCCAGCTTGACTAGGGCTTGGGTCTGGCAAAGTCATGAACCATTCCACCACTCGCCAACTCATAACGGTCATGATCGCCATCATTAATCGGGGCAGTATTTTTAATTTTAAAAACGCTTCGGCTGTCATCACAGCCCCAGCAACTTTTTAATACCTAGCGTGATCGCAGAACCAATTAACCCTGCGACAAACATCACAACATAAATCCCACCTCTGCTTTGATTGATCACCGCGTTCACTTGCGCCATGTCTTTGCGGAGCAAACTGATCTCTCGTGCAAGATTCTTAACGTCTGCTTGTAACGCTCCAAATTCTTGAGGGCTGATGTTTTCTTGTGACATTTATATAAACCAAGTTATGATTGAATAGCGAACAAACCTAGTAACTTGTAATACTTCGTGTGGGTACATAAAGTTTGAAGGAAACATTAGCGCAGATCCTTTTTTTAGTTTGTATGTTACTTCTCTGTCAAAAAAAGCAAATTCGCCACCTTCATAATCATCATTTAAAGCAAAAGTACAGGATACCGATCTAGGATGTAACTTATAGCTATCTGTATGCTGTGTGTAAAACTCACCTTCTTGATATCTTAATAAAGAATATCCTTCATCTTGTTCTATTTTAGCTGTTGGAAATTTCTCGTTATAGCTTTTTATTGCTTTCGCAGCACATTTAAACAGCTCATCATCTATATCCTGTCTAACTTCTCTATTTTTTGAAATAATATAGTCTTGAGATATATTAATAATGTCACATCTTCGTACATCTCTATTTTTATCTCCGTACCCAGTAGCTGTATTGATCCAGTCTACAGATTCTTTATATTCTGCAATAATTCGACCACAAAGTTCATCAGAAACTATGTTTTCAAACACAACAATATAATCTTTTAAATTTAAACTCATATAACTGCGTCGTGTCCGCACAAAGCATTAAAATTCATGCGATCAAAATAATAATTTCTATTAACGCCATCAATGTCTACATAATGTAAAAATACTTGAACCCAGTTTCCATCTTCTCTTTTATCTCTCCAATGCGGAGCAATACATCCTCGATACATCATTGCGTCACCAGGCTCTAATTCTATTGCCCTAGTTTCTCCGCTTGGTGTTTCTATATAAATAGGCCAATCTCTATCTTTTTTAAGATTAAGTGTTAAGCTAACCTCGCAAGATGGTCTGTCACTATGTTTATTTAACATACCACCGTCTTTATACCACCTAGCATAAGAATAAGTTGGAAGCAGTTTATTCCCATATAATTTAGAAACCTCTCCAGTTTTTTCACACAATAAATACAAAAAATGTTTGTAGTTATATTTTGACCTAGATGTTGGAGATTGGCTGTCTCCTTCAAAAGTTTCTGAATCTTCCATAAAAGACAAAGCTAATTCCTCTGCTTTGTCAGAATCTAAAAATCGTCTTACAACAATATAACTATTCTTTTCAAATTCTTTATTCATAAACTATGGATTTGCCACAACTTACTCTGTAGCAGCCGCTTCTTCTGCCGCTATTCTTTCCGCCTCTTCTGCATCTAGCTTTGCTTGCAAAACCGTTAAACAAGATGTAGCCCAAGATGGTAACTCAGTTATGCTATCGTTTTGGGCATCTGCCCCTTTGTATTCAATATGACCAGACTCATCGCCTTGTTCGTTCCACTGCAAAGCCCATAAATTATCTGGAAGCCCACAGGATGACAAATCAAGATTATCCCTAGTAACACCATCTTTTATTACGGTATTTGTTGTTTTAACTATAACGACGCGCATCATTTAGCTCCAATTAAATTTTGTTTTACACTAGCTAATAACATTTTTGAACTTTGTTCATTAGCCTTTACCATTTCGTTACGGAAACTTTCTACTGCTGCCCCTGTTTGTCTTTGTTGTCCAGAGTTTTCTACTAATAACATTGGCATTAATGATATAGCGCATTGCCACTCATCTACTTGATTACCTGTATTCATATCGTAACCTTGAATACGAGTAAACCATGCGCATTTCATCTCAACACAATCTTTTTTAATTAACGGACAAAATGTTCCGTTTTTCAGTTGCATAAATCTCCTTAGTTTTTTGAAGCAATAATAAGGTCTACATACTGAACAGCTAAGTTGATTGCATTACCACTAAACGTACCTGAACCAGATGAAAAACTAAATGGGTGAGTGTGCGATCCGCCGCCACCTGTGTTGTTAGTAGGAACAGTACCTGGGTTAGCTGCAGGGGTGGTAGCTGAAATATTAACAGTACCCGTAGGAGCAGCACCAAACACATTAATAGAATGATTATGACTTGGGATCTGTGGAGTTGAAAGCGTAGTAGCTCCAGCTGAACCAGTAACACTAGAAATACTTACAGAACCAGTAGGTGTCTGAGATGCAAAAGCTGTTGAAAAAGCTACCGAACCACCTGAACTTGCTGTTCCACTAACCACTCGAAATGCTTTGTTATCGTGAGTAGTTTGCTTAGTCCAGCCAGTTGGTGCTGCTGTCTGCTGAAACACCATCAAAGTACCTGAATCAAAAGCAGCTGCTGCACCTGAAGTCCATGTAGTTCCATTAGAAGTAAGTACATTGCCACTTGTGCCGGGAGCAACAAATTGAACAGCACTAGTTCCGTTACCTAATATTACATTATTAGCAGTTAATGATGAAGCACCTGTTCCGCCATCTGCCACAGCTAAATCAGTAATACCACTGATAGAACCGCCAGTGATTGTTACTGAATTTGAATTTTGAGTTGCTATTGAACCTAAACCTAAATTAGTTCTAGCTGTTCCAGCATCAGAGGCTCCAGTGCCCCCATCGGCAACTGCTAAATCTGTAATACCACTAATCGAACCACCAGTTATTGTGACATTGCTGATTGCAAAATTTGCCGTAACATCTGTAACAGCTGCCCCTGCCCCTGCCCCATCAGTAGAGACAATCTTTGTAGTGCCATTTGCTATAGTTACTGTTCCACCACTACCTTGAGCTATGGTTATAGATTGACTACCAGTGGTGGCGTTTTCAATAATCCACACTTTGCTCACAGTGTTCGGAGCAAGCGTAACGGTTCTGGTCGCGGTCAGACTTACACCAGAAGTGATTTTAAGATAAAGAGCGCGGACTCCATCAGCCGTTGCATCTTGCATCGTGATGGTTGTGTCCGCATCTGTGGCTATCGCCTCAGTGCCATAGCCCAATGCTTCGCCAATCAGCTCAAGATTGGTGTTGGTTATGGTCCCCCAAGTTCCGGATTTTTCTCCAGTGGCCATCTCCTCCAATCGGAGATTATTAACGTATGAACTAGGCATTTATTTACCCCTTAATCTAATCTAATGATAGCGGTTGCACCAGCAGCTGGAAACACAATTCTAAAAGTACCGGAAGAAACAGTGAAGTCACCGCCAAAGTCCAGAACCGCAATTGATTGGTTTGAAGCTGTGCTGTTATAAATTAAAGCTCCGCGAGCTGTGAAAGATGCACTTGTCCACTCTGGATCGTCGAAATCCACATAAGCGGTTGTGCTACTTGTACCGATTGTTGCACCTGTGAGCGTTACGCCACCAGCCGTATATCCCGTTCCGCTGACCTCATTACTTGCGGTATATGCGGTTGTGGTCGCATCGAGCGTGGCTGAAGAAGTGTAAAGCGCGATTTTAATTGTATCTGTGTCCAAGTCCTGCTCTTTTTGAAGTAAATCTTCTTTGAAGCTGGTACACATTGCTTGAGTGATAGCCATGATTAAATACCTCCGTTGTATTCTGCGTTGTAGTTTCGACTCATTTCCTGCTGGAACAATTGAATAGCCTCATCGAACTGTGCCTTGTACAAGTTTAATGTTTCTGCGGCTTTAAGAAAAGCAGAAGTTTCATATAAACTTGCAGAAAGCAACACAACTTCAGCATTATCGCTGATCCAAGTGTTCGGGTTTCCTGAAGAAAGTCCCGTTTCTGGTGCTATATAATCAATTGTGTACGAATATGTGCTGTCTGGCGTTGGAGCCACCGTAACCGTTATACCAGAAGTGCTGGCGGTCTTGGTGCTGTACATGATCGGTGTGCCTTGTGTTGAAGAATTAGGCCAATAATCCCTTAAATATGAGTCGATCCTATGATCCAAGTAGCTCACATTGCCTGAATTAGTTATGGAGAACTGCCTGATCATCCTAGCCGATGCCAATGTGTAATCTGCTGTCCCAGCCACCATCGAAGCAGTCGAGGTCTTACGGAAACAAGGCAAATTAGGCAATCTTTGAAAAATCATCTCCTCGGCTTGAGCAATGATCTGAGGGATCGATGCCTCGAGCTCTGTGGAATCATCTTCCACGAAGTTTTGTATGTTGGCTACCAAAGTCGTGTAATTCATTTATTCACCCCAATCATCTTCACCCCAAAGCCCCTCACTCCATCCTGCATTAACATAAACTTGTGCTGTTCCAGTTGATCCGGTTGAGCTTAGTCCGGTGATGCTCTCTTCCGTTTCGTTGCTGATTGTTCCAATGTTACCTGTTGCAGCCACTCCTGTTTCAGTTATTTCAGCCTCTGGAGTTTCTGAGCCTACGTTACCAGTTCCAGCGACCCCTGTTACGTTTGGACCGATGAACACATCAATTGAAACAGTTCCTATATCACCATAGGCAACAATCTCTGGAGAACCACCCCAAACATCATCGCCCCAAGGTTGTTCGCCCCATCCGGTGTTATTAGATTCATTAACAATGGCTGTGGCTTCCTCGAGACCGACATTACCAACTGCTGTGGCTCCAACAACCCCAGTCGCGGATATCTGTACGTTACCATTTCCAGTAACACCGAATCCTTCAATATTTCCAGTTGCGTAAACTCCGCTAGGTACTGGGCTGGATTGTGGATCTTCAGTTCCGATCGCACCCGTTCCGGCAACTCCGGTGATATTCGTTGCGTCAGCTCCGCCGACTTCAACACCTGTATCGCCAGTTGCAGATGTTCCGGTCACGCTTATGACTGCGTCAGCATTAATCGTTTCAGTTCCGATTGCCCCTGTTGCAGCTACGCCTGTTTCAGTTATTTCTGATTCTGGGACTTCAACTCCTGTTGCTCCAGTTGCAGCTACGCCTGTTTCAATAATCTCGCCTTCAGGAACTTCAGTTCCTACCGCGCCAGTTGCAGACTGTCCAGCTGGATTAACGTCTGTGGTTATGTAGAGGTTTGTAGTTCCTGTATCTCCAGTTGCAGCTACACCTGTGACTATTGCGTCAGTTCCCGGAACCTCAACACCTGTTGTTCCAACTGCTCCAACACCGGAGATTCCGGTTGCGATTATCATCACATTACCGTTTCCGGTAATTCCAAACCCTTCAACTGCTCCGGTTGCAGCCACCCCTGTAGTCAACACATCTTCGTTATCAGATATGGTTACAGTCCCAATCGCACCAGTGGACGAAACCCCTGTTACATTAAATACATAGTCTGCCCTTATTGAAGAGGCAAATCCAACACTACCCAAAGAACCAATTCCAACTCCTGGTCTTTGCTGAATAGGGATAAACGGGTCAAATGTATAACCGATGTAAATCTCTACGTTCTCAGGATCTGTGTCAGGACGCGGTTTAAACAGCGCGGTTGCGTCGATAACATTTCGGGGTGGGGTTAGCTGGGGTTGCTTAGGATCGTACTCCTCTGGCTCTACTCGAAAGCCTTCCCAAGTAGTCTTGAGTTCTTTATACGGGACTTTAAAGCCAGATATGTCGCTTATAGCGACTGACTTTTTCCCTTTAGCTTTGCGAGCGGAAGCCATCTCAGTACAAATTCATTCCTGTTGGTCTGATTCTCATAGTTACACCGTCATTATCAGTGTCGGCAGCGTACTCAAACGCTTTTTCGTACACTTGATTCAATACGGCGAATCTTTCAGGCTGATATTTTAACGCCAGCTTGCTTGCCAACCCTGCACAAATGCAATCTGACCATCTATAAGGTATATCTGCGTCCTGATTACTTGCGGTTACGTCCTCGAGCTGGTTAATCGACCAATAAATGAGGCTGTAACTGCTACTATCAGGCACTTGCCATAAATACATGACCGGTGTGTACTGTTTATTGAGCATATATTGCGTCGGAAGCCCAGAAGAGCTTTTATCTGGCAACTGGTTGTATTCCTCAATGCTGATCCGCTCAACAACAGTATCAGTCGTAGTCGCTCCGGTGGTTTGGCGCACAACTACGTCAATTAAATCGATTGTTCCTACTGGTAATGTGTAAGTTGTCGTCCCATTAACCAAAGGCAATGTGTTATTTTGTACCGCCCAGTAATTTATGCCTCTGTTTGCCCATTCACTGAACAAAAGGTTAAGACTCCTGCGAGCTGCAAGAGCTTGGTATCCGGTCAATACCTGAGAATCCATACCACAGCGTTCAAACGCTTCGGCGATGATCTCTTCAATATCTGGCCGAAACGCAACTGTTCCTGAAGTAGCCATTACAAGTTGCTCCCGTTTTGAATGTAAACAAACTCCATTGACGCGGAGACATTGAAGTCAACTGAGCCTGAAGAAGAAAACGCTCTCATTTCCAAGTCTGTTTTTTCTGTGAACCTTAATGGAAAAGTATAAAACTGTTCGTGTGCGCCATCTGTAAGAGTAAATCTTTCCTTTATCTGAAAGACCTCTCCATACGGTCTAGCAACAAGACTGGCATTTAAAAGAGCTTTGGTGTTGGTAGATGTTCCTGTAGATAAAGACATCTTTGTAAGGAACGCTGTATATCCTGCAGGAACTGTCCAAAGAGACATCAATGTTTGGTTGTCGCCATCACCATTTATGGTCAGGTAAATATTAGCTGGAACTCCAGCGGTCACTGTGCCTGTTCCTGCGTAAAGTGTTCCAGCGTTTGCGCCACCACTACCTGCACTGCGGACAATGCCACGATTTATACGCAGATAAGATTTTGTGGTATTAACAGCCGTTTGTCCGTTTAATATGACAACTTCGTTTATTTCGTTGTAATCGGCGTCTAGGCCAAAAACTTCTACTGTTCTTGCACCAGTCCCTGCAGCAGTGTCATTAGCTGAACTGCTTGATACAGTCATTACTGTGGCTGATGCAGGATAAGCGTATAAACCACCTTGTTCCCAAATAGTTTCCTTGGTGGCTCCAACAGCAGCATTGTAACCAAACTTAAAAACAGTTTTATGAAAAGGTATTTGACCGCGAGATATTTGGAGTTCAAATGGCTCCGTTGTCCCGACGCGACTTATGGAAGAAACTTGAGCCATCTGATTTTCTCCTTATTAATACTGTTTAGCCACCCTCAGAACTACTTGATAAGCGTCTC
>Ga0208644_1001836_pt1 | contig 17344 bp, 10 predicted proteins | sample VirMetDEL_Nov_18_FD_184517 | JGI IMG/M metagenome (GOLD analysis project Ga0208644, IMG submission 184517) | Aqueous microbial communities from the Delaware River and Bay under freshwater to marine salinity gradient to study organic matter... | ecosystem: Environmental > Aquatic > Marine >... | reverse complement strand
GACATTGAGGACCATCAAACTACTATGCAACCTGGTGCTAGAGAAAGTACAAGACAATGGTGGACTACTACACTATCTAGTCGTAAAGAGGAACATACTGCTGTTGTTGTAATTGGTTCAAGACAGCACCCTGATGATTTATATAATCACTTACTTGAATCAGATAACTTTACAAGCATAGTAGAAACTGCACATGCATTAGAGTGTCAAATACCAGAACACTTAGAAGAAGAACATACTGATTGTATGTTATGGCCAGGTAAAAGAACTTTTAAATGGTTAATGTCTAGGTTACATTCTGCTGAATCTACAGGTGGTAGGCAAACATTTGAAATGGTTTATTTTAATCAGGCATATGTAGAAGGTACACAAATCTTTAATATGAATATTGTTGACCAATGTATGCGACCTGACTTAGTACTAGGACAGGTATATAAAAACTTATATCTTGTTGCTGGACTTGACCCTGCATCAAGTGGTTATCAAGCATCTGTACTTTGGGGTATAGACCAATACAGAGGTGAGTTGTATTTAGTTGATTTAGAAAACAGACGTGGAGGTGGTATTAGAGCTGCGTTAGACCAAATGGCAATATGGTTACACGAGTACGATTGTAGACATTGGATAGTAGAAGAAAACGGATTTCAATCTGCTATACGACAAGATGCTGCAATAAAAGAATTTACATTACGTACTGGTATAACTGTACAAGGTCATTTAACAGGTAAAAATAAACATGACCCATTGTATGGTGTTGGTGCTATGGCAGATTTGTTTGAAGATAAAAGAATACATCTACCTGTTGGTGATGGAGAATCTAATGCTAAAGTACAGAAATACAGACAACAACTGTTATACTTTGATGGAAAACCTGTTTCTAAACGAAACAAAGAGAAGACTGACATAGTTATGGCTAGTTGGTTTCCAATGAAAGTTTTTAGGCGTATGCAAAAAGAGCATACTGCCAACATAGGATTAGATTATAATCCTAGTTATGGAGATTATAAGATGACGGAGATAAACGAAGCACCATGGGCATAGAAAACTTAGATGTTAAAACTTATGACGAGATAGTTAGAAACGCTGCTGAACTTACATCAGGTAAGTTAGTACAAGAAAGACAAGTACAGAAAGCTAGAATAAAAGCTATTCTTAATGGTGGTGCAGATGGCATTAAAGCATTGTTGGGTAATACAATGGAAACCTCTGATGCTGATTTATTACCAGCTCCTAATATGTTGCAATCTGGTATTGACCGACTTGCACAAAAGATTTCAGGTATACCACAAGTTAGAGTTGATGTACCTAATGAAAATGATTCTACTAGAAGTAAAATACGTGCAGAAAAATTAGAACGTATTGTTACTAATTATGATGAGAAACAAAACTTATTAGGTCAACTACAACAAGCAGCTAGGTGGTTACCTGGTTATGGTTACTGTGCTTGGGTTATTACAACTAAACGTGATACTAATGGTTTCTTTTATCCTAGTGCAGAGTTACGTGACCCTTATGATACTTTTGTAGGTAACTTAGGTCCTGACCAACAACCAAGAGAAATGGCTGTTATTAGACGTGTACCTAGATATAAACTTGCACAAATCTATCCAGAGTTTGCAGAACAGATTTTAAAACAAGATGAAGATGCTGAAGAAGCACAAGATAATGCTACACCATTTTTATCTTATGAAAACAACAGAGAACAAGCTTGGGAAGATAATACATACTCTGGTGTAAGAATTATTGAATACTATGACATGGGAGGTACATACATTGTATTCCCAGAACGTAATATGATTTTAGATTTTATACCTAACGTATTATCTACTCCACCATTTGTATTTATGAAACGTGTATCTTTTGACCAGCTTAAAGGACAATATGACCACGTAATAGGTTTGATGGCAATGATGGCAAAAATAAACATTATGTCAGCTATTGCTATGGAAGACAGTGTGTTTACAGAAACTAACATATCAGGAGAGATAGAATCCGGACAATACAGAAAAGGTAGATTTGCGGTTAATTATCTAGCTCCTGGTACACAAGTTTCTAAACCAATGAACAATATGCCGTATCAATTGTTTCAACAGATAGATAGATTAGAAAGACAATTGCGTATGGTAGGTGGTTATCCTGTAACTGACGATAGCCAATCTCCTAATAGTTTTGTTACTGGTGCTGGACTATCAGAATTAAACAGCACTATGTCACTTATGATTTCAGAATATAGAGATGTTATTAAATCAGCTATGACACAGATGGATGCTAAGAGATTAGAGATGGATGTAATATTATCTTACTCACAAGGCATATCTAAAAAACCTATGGCTGGTTTTCTCAATGGTGCTGCATTTAGTGAAAACTATAATGTATTACAAGATATTGGTGGTGACTTTAGAACTAGACGTATCTATGGTGTTATGGCTGGTTTTGATGAACCACAAAAAATTGTAACTGGGTTGCAATTGTTACAAGCAGGTGTTATAGATGTAGAAACACTACAAGATAACATTGATGGTTTAGAGAATATAGCTAAAGTACAGGAACGTATACGTAAAAATAAAGCTGAACAAGTATTATTTGATTCTATACTAGCTAGGTCTGCACAAGGTGACCCTGCAGCTACAATGGCTGCTATTGCTATTTACGAGTATCCAACTGCTATAACAGAGATTATGAAACAGTTTTATACTCCACAAGAACCACAAATGACACCTGAACAAGAAATGATGATACAGCAACAAATGATGCAACAACAAATGATGGGTGGACAACCTTCAATAGCAGGTGCATTTGGTGGTATGTAATGGACGAATATTATGAAGATACTTTTTGGGAAACTATATACAATGAATATGGTGTTGTTGATGAACTTGATGTTATGGGTGATAATGTTAAACAAATCATATATCCAGCACCAGGTATAATAATTTTATTAACAGGAGAACTTGATGGCGAAAAATAGACGAGGTGGATATAGACAACCTGCTAAACCAGCTCCAGTAGCTACACCACAAGGTGGGCAAAGAACAGATGGCGGTCCTGGTAGTTCTAAACAACCTTTAAGAGATATGCCTGGTTTACCTTATGGTCAACAACAACAATTATTAAATCAACAAAAAGCAGCTCCGTTACCTGCAGAACGTAACATACAACCTAGACCTACATCACAACAACAACCACAAAGACCAAATGTGTTTGCACCATCTGAAAGACCTACTGAAGTTCCTACATCAGGAGCACCTCTAGGTGCTGGTATGATACCTGAGTCAAACACACAAAGTATAGATATTACTCTTGCTGCTATGTATGAAGTTAGTAAATCACCTATTATTTTAGATTTACTTAATAGACGACAGGGTTAACATTGATAAATCCAAATTGGTTAGATAATAGAAATTATCTAACAAATAAACAAAGAGAAATAGCACAGTTTAATAGAGAAGTAGAAGCGTTTAAAGCTAATCCTGCAGCTATTTATGATTTTGAAAGATTAGTAGAAACACATCCTAACTTACCTTTAGGTGTAACTTATTCAGCTTGGGGTGCTCAAGTACCTGCTGGTAGTCGTGATTTGTTTGATATTGAAGATGAGTTAACAAAAGAGCGTATTAAAAAAGAACAAGCTATACATAAAGAAATATACGATAGATATGCTCCTGAAGATTTAGCAAGAAATATGCAAATGAATGTAAGTGATTTTTTCTCTTTTGGTTTATTTCCTGGTGGTGCAGGACCAGGAGATATACAATACGGTGTTTGGGGTGTACTAGGTCTTGAATGGTTAATGCAAACATTGGGACCAGCAGGAAAAGTAAACTTACCAGGTATAGCCTTAAATGCTTTATTACCTGGTAAACCTTTTACACAAGGTAGAGCTATTGAATATTACGGTGCAGTTAAACAAGCACAAGATTATATGGAACAAGGTATGTCTATATCTCAAGCACAAGATAGATTAATGATTGATATTAGTGATAGTGATGTATTAGCAACAGGAAAAGGTAGTGCATTAAAAGAAGCTTTTAAAATGTCAGGTCAAACTAACTTAGGTGCATTATGGAATGAAGTATGGTCAAATGGATTTTTACCTAATAAATATACAGATAAACCTGTTAACTTTGATAGAAGTACTTTAATTGGTTTTCAACCTGTTATACCAGAAGAAACAGAGTTATATAGATATTATAAACAAGCTGGTTATTCTGATGAAGAATCGTATAGTAAAACAGTTTCTGTTATTGGTGAACCATTAAAACGTAAAGATGAAAACGGAGATATATTTTATACTTCATTAGCTAGACCTAATAAAATAAATTTTTATGCTGGTAGATATACAAGGAATAGAAAGTATTCTTTAAACCCTGATAACAATCATCCAGCATGGGCAGCAGATAATACATTGTTAGAATACTCACCAGGTAAAGTACATGCATCAGAATACTACAAACCAGGTACATTATCTTTTAATTTACTATCTGGTTCTATTGACGTAGCACATCAGTTAGCAGACCCATTACTTTATTCTAAATGGTTAAAAGTAGGTAACGTAGGTAAACGTTGGAATCAAGTAAATAGAGCATCAGAATTTTTAGATAATGGTATTTTGTTACAACAAGGTAAAAAGGTTAAAGTAAATACAACTAAAATTATTGAAAACACATACGAAGATTTAGGTAAATTAGAAGAACTTGGTTTAGAAGGTACACAAAACTTTAGTAGATTTAAAAGATTATTTGGTCAAGGTTATTTATCAGAAGCTAAAGCAGTCAGAGCTACTAATAAAAAAGCTAAACAAATGAGAAATCAATTATTAGTTTTTAATAAAGTAAATAAATACTTTGCTCCTTCAACAGATGTAGTTTTTGATATGCCTGTATGGAACAATATTTTTCAACTTGTAGCTGAGTCTGGACCAGAAAATTTATATGCAATGTCTAGAATGCCTTTGTTTAGACACATTCATCCTGATTTATTAGCTGAAATGCTTTTTATGAATAAAGCTGATGAGGTAAAAGACTTTTTTAAAGTATATGCAAATACAGGTAGAAAAGTTGTAAATTCTAAAGCAGGACTAAAAAACAATAGAAAAGCACCTGTATCAGAAGTAATAGAAAAATTATCTGATAATGCTATGGGTGAAGTAGGACAATCAGGTTTTATAAATAACTTGTTAATCAATTTATCAAATGATGCAAAAGCTTTTGCAGAATCTAGTAATTCTGTAAAACGTATGTTATCTAAACCTATGGCAAGATTTGGTAATCAAGATGCTGCTTATAGAAATCTTGGTAGCTATATAGGTCAAGGTGCAAGAGGTATTGTAAAAACTGCAGGAGATATATCACCATTTAAAACATCAAAAAATATTAAAACTATAGCACCTACAGTTGAGTCACTTAGTTTCGATAAAGCAGAAGAAGTAGGAAAAATAAAACTAGCTTTAAATAAAGTTAAAGAAAATTTTACATCATATGACGAATATGAAATACAAAAATATTTAGGTTTTGGTGGTGCTTATAAAACATACAATGAACCTTATTTAAATGGATTATTAAGTCTTGTTCCTGATTCTGGTTTAGTTATTACTAATAAAAAACGTGCTTATCAAAACTTATTAAAACATATGGAAGTAAATAATTATAATGAAAAAGAAGCATCTGAATGGTTATTAAAGTTTGTTAATTTAGATTATACGAAAAAAACTTCTATATATAAATTTGGAAAAGATTTTAGAGAATGGGAAGTAGATAGAGCAGAAAAATTACTTGGACCAGAATTTGGACCAGACAAAGTAGCACCATTACGTAATTATTTAAAACATCTTAACTCTAGATTGGAACGTTCTAAAATATACGCTAATGCTAAAACAAAAAACATTCCAGGTTTTAACAGCAATTTTGAAGTACAAGAAGTTGTATTAGCAGAAGATTCTAGAGATGTAGGTAAATTTAAAAATGTAGGTACTTTAAATGCATTGTTTTTGTCACAAATGACAGACAGTGTAGTTCCTTTAATACCTTGGCAATATATACAAAGAGTTACAAGTGGTGCATGGAATGTTGTTCCTGATTCAGGACTTGGCACACAAGCTACAATATTGGCACAAGATATTAAAGGATTTGCAAAATATGTAAGTTCATGGGGTAAAGAAGGATACATTTTTCCAAATGGATTTTTACCTAGAAAATCTGCAACTGATGCAGATGTTGTAAACAGAGCTATGGATTTTTATACTAGAAAAATATTTAAACCTTTAGTGTTGTTGCGTGTTGCATTTTTAACTCGTGTATTTTTTGAAGAACAAGCACGTATTTTAGTAAAAGGATTAGATAACTTTTTTACAAATCCTATTATATATACACAATGGTTATCTACTGGTAAAAAAATGTCTAATAAAAAATTATTAGATATGGGATTTACTCAAGATGAAATAGATGATATACCAGATATACAATCAGTTTTAATGTCACAAGAGTTACTTGAAGGTACACAACAAACAATTGGACTTACAGGTTTCTTAGGTAAAAAAGCTGGTTGGAATCCTTTAAATGTTGAATACAGAATGGAATTAAAAGCAAACATTTCTAATGCTGAATATTCACAAAGTAAACTTTGGGATTATGTACAAGTAAGAACAGACCCTATTGGTAGAAAAGTAGCTAAATATGGATGGGGTAGTCCTGAATTAAACAAATGGTTAGATTCATCTGAAGGACAATTTTGGTTACAAGAGTATGCTGATTACTCAGGAAACTACGATATATTAACAGATTCTTGGGCATTAGACCAACTCATACAACAACAAGAAGCATACATAAGAGAAATTACTGGTGACAATATTGTTGAAGGTATTCACTTTATGAAACAAGCAGGTAGTGATATTAAATATCAAATGACTTTGGATAAAGTTAAAGAAGGTAATAAAGGTTCAACAATACTTAGAAATATTATTTCTGAAGGAAAAATACCTGTAGTTAAAGATGGAAAGATAACAAATAGATTTGTTGATTTTATGAGTGATATTGATGGTTATACAGGTATTACTGGAAGAATTAAACAAAACAATAAAAAAGCTTTAGATGTTAAAAATTGGGAAAAAAGAAGTTATATCAAAGCTATGTCTAATAAACAAAAAGGTAAAGCTATTAATGCTGCTAAAGAATTATTTAAATCTACTACTGATGGTGGTTTAGGTTTAAATGGTGGATATGTACGTGTTACAGAAGAATTAGATGATGCAAATAAAACAAGTAGATATGAAGATATTATAGATGGTTTATTTGAAGTATTAATGCGTAAACCTATAGGTTATTTAAACAGAGCTCCTGTATTTAAACAATTCTATTGGTTATGGGTTATGGATAATATAAATCAAATGGATAAATCATTACAAAAAAAATACATTAATAATGCAAAAGCATACGGTGTTCCATCACAAGTTGTTAATGATTTAGTAACTAAATCAAGATTAGGTACTGGTAGTTGGAGTAATTTTAATGAAGTAGAACCTATGAACAGAGCATACGCTTTAGAAAATTTAAAAGATTTATTATACGACACAACTACACAACATAAAATATCTGAAGTTACAAGAAATATATTTCCATTTCCTGAAATATGGTTTGAGGTATTTAAAACTTGGGGTAAATTATTAGCAAACAATCCATATCCAGTTGTTGGTGTACAAAAAGGTAGGAGAGCTTTACAAGGTACAAATGATGTAAGTGACACAAATACTGGTTGGTTTGCACCACATCCTATGAATCCTAGTGATGATGTATTTATGACACCACTTGAAGCATGGATGGGACCTGTATTAGTAGAAGGTGATAATGATGAAGCTAATATGAAAGTTCAATATAAATCTACATTAAGCAGTATTAACCTACTTGCACAGTCACAAGTACCTGGTACTAACTCTATTGTTGCTTTAGCTCTTAATAGAGTATTACCTAGCCGTGGTGTATTTGGTGAATTTAAAAATTGGTTAACACAATTTCCTATGCCTGAAGAAATAGCATTATCGGATTTAGCTAGCTTAGCACCTACATATAAAAAATTAGGAGCTTTTTTACAAGGTGTTGATGTAGATTTTAGCCGTGAATGGGGTGATAAAGTAGGTGTATTTGAATTTTCAGAAGATATTGTAAGAGAACCTGGTGAAGCATTAAGTGAACTAGAAACAATACGTGCTGATTCAACAATAAATTTTTGGCGACATGCAATGGTTTCTTTAGAGTGGGTAAATATATATAAAGATGGAAGATTAGATAAATATTTTAAATACAACATACCTAATTGGAAAGATGGAGATGATGTTACATATGAACAAATAGAAGATGCAATGTTAGATTATGCAAGAGATAGAGCACAAGTAGATATGTTTATGCAGTTTATTAGAAGTTTTATTGGTCCTTCAAGTAATTATAAACCAGAATATTTTATTAAAGCTAAAAATGGTTTGCATTATCACATGGCTGTTTTGTATGAAGTTTACGAAGAAATATTAGAAAATAATAACTACGACACAATACAAACATCACAAGATTTTCATTCTAAATTTGGATTAGACCATATGTATTTATTTAGTCCTACAGATATTAAAGTATCTGGTAAAGGTGTTAAAACATATGATGCTGTAGATTTTTGGAACAGTCATCCTAAAGAGAAAAAATTATTACCATTGTCATTTCAATTTTTATATGGTGATAATCCTGAAGCAAAAATGACATGGCAAGCAATTAATAACGAAAGATATGATTTAACTCCGGATGAATACAGAAGATATATAAATAAAACTAAAGGTTTTTATCAGTATCAATCTTGGAAAGATGATATAAAAACTATGAATAATATATTACAAAATGATAATTTAGAATTAACTGGTGGTGGAGAAGATGATTTAGCTGCAATTATGAGAAATGCTTTAATGGCAGATTTTAGTGGTTTTCAAAGAGATGAATATGGATTTATAACTTTAACTCAAATAGAAGATATATGGAGAGAAATAACTGAACTATGGCCAAATTTAGATTTAACTAAAACAACAGAAGAAGGTAAATTCTTTTTAGAATTATATCCAATAATGCAAGAATATGATGAAAGGTCATCTAAATATTTAATTAGTCAAGATAAAGAAGTTAAATTTGATTGGTGGAAAAAATCAGATGAACCACAAGCTCAATATTTTAGAATGCAATTTGATACACAAGCTAAAGAATTATTAGCTAAATATCCACGTGGATTTAATTTATATTACAATGTAATATTAAGGTTGTTAAATCCAGATAGAGCTGCTTATGATTTTGTAGATTTATCAGATGATGAAATAGATATTATAAGGAATGATAGTTAATGACAAAAAAAGAATTACAAGCATTAGTAATAGATTTACTAAGTAACCCACAATATTCTAATTTATTTGGTTTAAATGCAAATGAATTTGCAGCATTAAAAGTTAATGAAATATGGGAACAACATACACAAACTCCAGCAGCAAATCCTAATGACCCACCATTAGGAAGTATTAATTCTAATTTTCCTAAAAAAGATTTAGATATTATTAGAGATATTTATAACAACATAAAAGACGGTGATAACCCTGAAGATATTAGAAGACAAATTAATAATCAACTAGAACTTGTTACTAGAAGATTAAGTCCAGATAAATACGATAGTTATTCTTCTGATGTAGAAAAAGTTATAACAATAATTAATAATGATGAAACTCTTTCAGAAGTAGAAAAAGAACAAGCAATTAATGATTATATAGCTGGTATAGGTGGTACGTTAAGAACTGTTCCTATTTACGACCCTTCACAAATAGGTGTTGTAAAAAGAGATATGGATACTGGTGAAATTCAAACAAAACCTTTTGGTGGTCATTTTGGTGACATGGCTGGAGTATATGAATTAGTATTTCAAAATACAGATACTGTAACAGAGTTTCAAGAATGGTTAGAAAATAATGGTTTAGTACAACAAGGAGCTTTTGATGATACTAAAGGAGTACCAAATGGTTTACTTCGTAGTCAACTTGCACAATATATGGCATGGATAGATACAAATAAATACGTAGACCCTGGTACACAAGATTATGTTAATGTAATGAATTATGATTTAGATACAGACCTTAGTAATCCTTTTAGTAATTCAGCTTTTTTAGTAGGAGAAAATTTAAAACATCAGAAAATGTTTGCATACTTTTTATCTGATTACAAAGATAATCATTCTAATGTAGCTTCAACTATGGATAGGGCTAATACTGCAGCTAGATTTAAAAAATACATGGAAGGCGTACCAGGAGAACTTGCTATGGAACAAATGGTTGAAAGTGCTTTTTATACAACAATGAACAGATTGCCTACTAAAGATGAATTAAAAGAGCAAGTACGTTTATTAGCAACAAGTTATATAGATGAATTTAATCAAATGAATGAAATGTATTCTTTTATTGACAATATGAATATGATTAAATCACCTACTCAATCATGGCAAGTAGAACCTACTGATGAAGTATTAAATCAATTTGTTGATACAGCAACACAAACAACACAAGAAGATTTTAGAGCAACATATAGAGATGATATTAATTCAGCTACATATGCTGCAGAAAAAATGAAAATGGATGAAGCTATGTTAAAAGCTATGTTTGGTAGATAATGGACAAGGATGAAATTAGACGAAAAGTTTTAGACGAACTTACTGCTTTACAAAAAGAATTTAATATACCTCAAATAGAAATAGATAAAGCTGTATTACAGTTTGAAGATTTAATTCCATTGTTAAAAGACAAAGATGAGTTATTACAACAGTTAGCAGATGATTTAATTGATAGTGTAAAGTATCGTGCAAATATAGGAATACCTGACACTATACCTGATGAATTAATTGTAGAAGATATTGCAAAACAAGAAGAAGCAGCTAAGTTTCCTTTAAAAAAAATAATATCTGGTATGCAAAAAAATGTAGACCAATATGGTATTGAAGCTGCAAAAGTATTAGGTTTAGATTATGGTGGTACAGTTAATCAAGGTTTTAAAGTAGTTCCTGAAGGTAGTAATAGTCCTAATTTTCAAGAATTTGTAGACAGTGGTAAATGGGAAGAAATAGAATCTCAATATTATCCTGATAGAACTAAAGCTAATGCACAAAATGCAGATGGTACTGTATGGTTTGGTGAAGGAGATAGTAAAGGTTATGGTGCAACTAAGAATTATTCTGGTAATAAACCTTGGATAGAAAATCCTACAGATGTAGAACTTAGACAATGGATTATAGATAATAATATTCAAACACTAAACGTTGCTGGTAATCGTTCTTATGGCACAGAAGAACTAGGACAAGAAGCTATGAATACAATTATAAAAGCTGTTGACCCAAACAAACTTCCACCACAAGGCGGTTCTCTTGGTTCAGCTAAATTTACCGATGATTTTTTTGACCCTAATGTAGGTAAAATAACTTCATTACCTGATAATCACATATTTGTATTTGGTAGTAACACAGCAGGCAGGCATGGTAAAGGTGCGGCACTTGATGCTAAAAATAATTTTGGTGCCATTACAGGTCAAGGATATGGTTTACAAGGGCAATCATTTGCAATACCAACTAAAGATGGTGATTTAAATGTATTAGATAATAAACAAATACAAGGTTATATTAATAAATTTTTTGAGTTTGCTAAAAATAATCCAAATAAAACATTTGTATTTACTGATATAGGTACAGGATTAGCAGGAAAAAATACAAATGAAATAACATCTATGCTTAGTAATAAACCAGATAATGTTATATTAAGTAAACGATTTAGTAATGGTGGCTCTCTTGGTGCAGCTAAATTAAACGACCCTAATATATTTCCAGAAAAAATAGAAGAATATGACCCTGATATACACAAAAGTTTTAAAGAATCAATATTAGATAAAATGACTGATTCTGAACGTAAAGCTTTAGATTATATTAACAATCATCCTACTATGCAAAATGCAAAATTAAATGGCGAAAGTTTATTACTAGGATTAGTTAAAACATTTGGTGCAGATGTTTTTGATAAATACAATTCTTTAAGTAAATTTAATCCTGTAAAAATAAGTGGTAAATTAAGCAAAGTATTTTATAGAGGAATTATATCTATATTAGACCCAATAGGAGAAGGTATAGAAACAGCTGTAAAAATAGGTGTTAAAGCAGGCACAATTAAAGATGCTGTTAAAGGAAGACATGCAATGGGTGATAGCCTTTTAAAAGCTGCTAATGAAGGTAGAAAAGCTGCTAAAGGAGCTAAAGCAACAGGTGCACTTACTGGTAGATTAGGAGGGATAGCTAGTAATCTTAAGTATGAATTATATAATCAATTAGTATGGCAAGGAACTGCTGCTGTTGTTGCTGGAATAGATAATGCTTCAGATGCTTTAAATAGTGTATTAGATGAATATGGTTTGTTACCAAAATTTGTAAAAGAAAATATTGATGTAATACCTTATGAAGATTTAAATAAACATTTAGCACATCAAAGTAGGTATTGGCAAAGTGCTGGTTGGCAAGGTTCAAAACTTACATCTTTATGGTATATCTTAGATACTATGTTACCTGCAAAAACAACAGGTAATACTCCACATAACTGGGGTATAAATAAAATGGTTATGTCCCAGTTTCCTCAAAGATTTGAATTAGATGCTGATGAAGAAGATTATTGGAATATTATTAGTGGGCAAAGAGAATTTAAAATAAAAAATCAAGATGGTTTTTTTGGTTGGTGGAAAAATGAAATTGAACAAACAGGACAATTTGGAGTAGAACCTAGTTATTTTGCACAAGTTAATAATCCAGATTTAAATATATATAATGCAAATAGTCACGTAGACACTTGGAAAAAGCTACAAAAAATTAAAGATAGGTTTGGACCTGGTATAATGGAAATAGCAGGGTATGATATACAAAGGTATAATGATAAAGAAAATGAGTTTTAATAATGGCTTTAGATAAAACTAAATTACCTCCTGGAGCAGTAATAATTATTATTGGTCCTAAACCATTAGACCAAGTAGAAAAGGAATTAAATCTATTTGGAACTTTAGATATTACTGCAAAAAGCAAATCTCTTTTATCATCTTTTACTTATAGAATAATTGTTCCAACAGAAAATGATGAAATATTAGCGTTTAATACAACAGAAGATTACACAAAACTTATTGATTACACAGGTGGTAATGGAATTGAATACATTAAAGATATGATAAAAGATGAAACAGCTCATTACGTTACTCCAACTGAATATGATAGTATGTATGTTCAAACACCAAATTGGATAGAAGTACCAGAAAATTTCTTTCAAACACAAATTGGAACATTAACACCTGAAGAAGCTGTAGTAATGTCTGATACTGATTTTACTATTGCAGACCAAATAGATATAGCAATGAATAGTTTTAATAAATTGAATGCAGGAACTACTAAATTTAAATCTCCAACTTATAGAAGAAAATGGCAAGAAGGATATTTATTATTTCAAGATATAGGTTCAGCTAATAGTTATGTAAATACTGCCGGAGTTATGAGTCAAGTATTAAAAGAACTTAATTTGACAGAAGCTGAAGTTACTGCTTTAGATTTTTACAATGTTAATGAAGCACAATATGCTTTAGATTTATCAGCACAAAAAGGATATTTGTATGATTTATTACCTAGTGGTGCAAGTGTTGATGATAAAACTATGGAATGGATATCAAATAAAGTTGTTATGGGTTCATGGGATGCTAATAAAGCTAGAAGTCAATTATATAGATTAGTAGATAAATATAGAGATACACCGTTAGATAAAGATTTAGAATCGTTTATAACAAATTCTACTATTGAACAAACTACAGTTGGTGAAAAAGAAGTTATGACTGTTATAGATGACTGGTTACCTCCTTCTGCAAAAAAAGATTACATAGATGAAATTGGAAAACATGCTGGTGAATATAGACAAGATGCTGCATATTTAGAAACTTTAGAAAATGAATTAAAAGATGCAAGATATGCTTTATATCCACAATACGATAAAGAAACTAAATGGAGTGTTATAGATAGAATTACAAAAAATACTATTAAAAACAAATGGGATATGGAAATAGACCCGGATGGTAAGTATGGATATGTTTATAACAAAGTAGCTACATTAAATGATGTTAATGAAGCTAATAAATATTTAGTACAAGAAGGTTTAACAAATAATATAGGTAGTGTAGTTAATGATTTTGCAAGAGATATGATATCTTCTTTCGGTGGAAACATTATACGAAGTCAAAATTTCCTAGAACCGTCAACACAAAGGATTAGATAATGGCAGAAAATCCAGTAATTGAAGTAAGACAAGGTCAAGTTTATGTACAAGGACCTGGTGGTGATGTCAAAATGGTTAATACAGACCTTAGACAAAACGACCCAGGTGGATTATCTGAATTTCAAAGATATGAAAGAGATGGTTATAAACCATATACTCCACCTCAACAATCATCTCAATCTCAATCACAATCTGGAGGAGATTATCAGTATGCTTTATCTGTTGCTAGAACATTATATGGATTTTTACCTGAATCAATAGTTAAAAAATATGCTGAAGGTTATGCAAATTATGGTGGTGATAAAGATTTAGCTTTATCTTTTACAAGAGCATCAAGTGAATATAAAAAAGAATTTGGTTGGTTGTTTAATGATGATGGAATAACACTTAAAATGTCAGAAATAGAAGCTATAGGTGTAAAAGAAAGTTTTAAAAATACATTAAGAGAAATAGGTATACAAGATTTTTCTGATTTTGAAGATGAATTTAATGAAATGGTTGGAGATGTTGCACCTGTAGAATTTCAACAAAGAATTGATACAGTATATGCTGCAATTAATAATCGTATACCTGAAGTTAAAAATATGTTAGCTGATTATTTAGGTGTAGAATATGATGATGCAACAATATTTGCATCTTTAATTAATCCTAAAATAGAAGATAAAGTATTAAATGGAGCTATAGATACAATTACATTAGGTGCAGAAGCTGTAAGTAGAGGTTTTTCATATTCATTTGGTAGATTTAATGAATTAAAACAACGAGGTATGGACTTGCAAATGGCTAGACAATTGTATGAAAATGCTAGTGGAATTATAAGTAGTGCTTCAACTATTGGTAGAGATTTAGATATAACAACATTAGAAGAAGCTGCGTTAGGAGATGCAGATGCAACTAAAAGAGTTACAAGAATAAATGCAGAAATGCAATCAATGCAAGGAATAACTTTAGGAGCTATTCAAAAAGATGGTAATATAGTTGGACTAATAGAAGATTAGTGTATAATAAGTTTAAGCGTTGCGTGGTCCGCTACAAATAGACCTGCAAATCAGCTTTCGAAGCCTACGTTGAAAGCTCGTATTAAAATCGTAGAGTAATGGACTTATAGCTTGTAGCTACCAGAGAGATAAGTCAAGTGGTAAAGGTAGCACCACGGCAAGATGCCTATGGTCTTGTCTGATAGGTTAATACATAGTGGAGGTACAAGATGGAAGAATTTGATGCACCGCAAGAACATGGTGTAAAACAAATGAGAGAAACAATTGATAGAAAAGATGATACTATCAAAAAACTAGAGGCAGAGTTAGCTTCTTATAAAGATAAAGAAATTAACAATGTGTTTGGTAAATTAGGATTGTCTACTGACAAAGGTTTCGGCAAAGCGTTAAAACAAGTGTATGATGGCCCTGTAGATTTAGAGTCTATCACACAGTTTGCTAAGGATGAGTATGGTTTTGAACCAACAGGACAGGTAGAGGTTATACCACAATCTGAACCTGAACCGGTTGTACAAGATGATGCACGTGCTAGAGTAGCTGCACTTGATGCAAATTCTACTTCAGAGATACCTCTTGATGTTAATGAGCAATTAGCTAAAGCATTAAAAGGTGCGTCTGTTAAAGACTCACTTAGAGCTAGGTTAAGTGCTATGGAACAACAAAAAAAATAAGTAAAAGAATTTAATACGACACAATACGGAGGTGTACAATGGCAGCAATAACGCTGACAGGTAACGCAATTTACTCCCAGAATATTAATAACTTTTCTGGGGAGCTATTCCGTGTAGGTGGTCAAAGAACTCCTTTCTTATCTGCAACAGGTGGATTAAACGGAGGTAAGGTTTTACAATCTACTTTCTGGCAAATCCAAGCTGCTGACTCACACACAGTATCTTCTGAACCTACTAAAGGTCAAGAAGGTAATACACCAACAGAATATCTCGGTAGAGATAGAGTTGCTTACACAGGTGTGACACAGATATTCCATAAAGGTGTCAAGATGACTTACACTGCAATGGCAACATTTCAACAACAAAATACTTTCACATTAGGAGCTGCAGCTTTTGACGCTTCTGATGGAGATGGTACAACAACCGCATCTACACAACTTGGACTAGCTGGTTCTAATCCAATCGTTGATGAATTTGCAGAGCAAATGTCTTTAGCTCTTGAAAAAGTAGCTAGAGAAGTAGAATGGTTCGCATTTAATGGTACTTTTGCTGATGGAGCTAATGTAACTCCAGGAGCTGGTACTAGAGAAATGCGTGGTCTTTCTGAATACTGTTCATTAAATGCTAACGCAAACAATAGCGTTGCTCCAACATTTGTTGGTGGTAACGTTTATTGGAACGGTACAACTGGTAATGGTGCTACAGGTGATAACCAAGTATTATCTTGGGATGCAATCGCAGAATCATTAAAGAGATTATACGATGCACACGCACCAATGGTACAACCAGTTCTTTGTATAAGTCCAAAACAATTATTGGACCTTAACAAAGAATTACTAGCTGGTACAGTTGGTATTACAGGTGCTATCCTTCCAAGAGATAGAAACTTGGCTGGTATTGATATTGACGTAATTGTCACACCATTTGGACAAATTGGTATGATGGTTATTGACCCTAATATCATGCCTGCAAATACCGCATTCATCTTAGACTTTGCTTTCATACAGCCAGTCTTTACAAATATCCCTGGATACGGAACAGTATTCGTAAGAGATATTGACCAAGATGCAAATGCACAAGTTGCTAAAGCAATCTACATGGAAATGGGATACGACTTCGGTCCTCCTTCATACCATCTAAAGATAGCTAAAGTAGCTTAATTTAATTTGAAGATTTGGGGGGAATCCACCTTCCTCCCATTTCTTCTGCTATAGTGAGGACAATATGCAATTATCAAAAGAAGTTTTAATAGATGTTTCAGAAGATGCTAGTAACTCTACAGGAGTACAGGCAGATGGTTTACTACTATCTGGTATAGTATTTCCAGCAGCAATGACAGGTAC
>Ga0208644_1001834_pt1 | contig 17360 bp, 39 predicted proteins | sample VirMetDEL_Nov_18_FD_184517 | JGI IMG/M metagenome (GOLD analysis project Ga0208644, IMG submission 184517) | Aqueous microbial communities from the Delaware River and Bay under freshwater to marine salinity gradient to study organic matter... | ecosystem: Environmental > Aquatic > Marine >... | reverse complement strand
CTATACTACAATAAAACCTTTAACAACAAAGAGAAATGAAAACACCAGTAAAAGAATTATTTGATAAACTATGGGACACGCCAAAAGATAAATTTACTTGGTATGCTATACTTAGGCAAATACTTGAAAAAGAGAAAGAGGTTATTACGGAAGCCTTTCTGGATGGAAAGTTGGATGGTTGGCAGAACCAATGGGCTCATCCAAATGACTACTACAACGAAACCTTTAACACCAAAGAGAAATGACACAACAAGAAAGAACATCATCAATAAGATTGGATGAGGTGAAGATAACCCTACCAATCGTGTGGAGTTCAAGGAAATCAAAGATATATTCTTTGATACTAAGGGACTCAGCGGGAGTATACCATTATTTTAATCCCGATGGTACTTATGATGGGTATTCGTCAGATCCACATATCGATAGTGAGACGGGTGCAAGTTTGAATTAATACTAAAGAGAAATGAAGACACTAGTAATTTTGGCAGTATGTGCTCTGAGCCCCAGTGGGTATAAGTACGCCTGTGCCGATGAGGAGAACAAAAGCTTTCGTATGATGATGGCTGAAGAGTTCCAGGTAGGAGATACCGTTGTAGTAGACTCCCTATTTCATATAATAGAAATAAAACCACACAAATGAAAAGATTAAAGAGAATTAAGAGTCGATTTACTATGACTCCTATGAACTTCCTGTACCACGATACATTCGATGGAAAAGATGTTTGGCTCTATGTGGATTGTTATGGGCATCGTTGGATGGCAAATAAGAACTATATTCCCTACTGGGACGCAAGAATACTACTATGATCGAGAAAGTCTGGATAGACGAGCACGAGTGTTTTCGTGTATATATTAATGGTGTGCATGAAGCCACCTTCTTCTACTATGAGGAAGCCGCCCTATATCTGAAAAATAGGCGTATGGGTAAAAATTAACCCCCCCTCTTTAAAAAGTACCCCCCCCGAAACTAACGCTTGTTAGTTTTTTTTATGTTTGTGCGGGTGGTGAAGGTAATAATACGTTGGGGATCAGTAATCACCGTCAAAAAAGCACCCCCCCGACCTCTTCGGCTGAATTGCTGAAAAAAGGGAAGGAAAGAGGGAGGATCTGCTTGATTATCAATGAGTTAGAATAAGAATCGGAATCGGATATCTCATACACAATAGAGCGAGTGTGTATTGAAAACCCTTGTCACCATTGGGTTTGAGGCAATTTTAAGGTGAGAAAGGTGCGATGAGTTGGTGCTTCCTTGGTCGGTTGCTCTCCTCCATCCATATCAGTTGGATTTGGAGGTGACATTCGGTTGGCGAGTGGGAATTTTCGGGGGGGATTTTCGGGTAGATTTGGGGTTCAATTTGGGGTTCAATTTGGGGGTGATTTGGGGTGCTTTTTGGCATCGTTTTGGGGTGCTGATTTGGTGCTGATTTTTGCCATTTTTGCCACCTTACTGTCGGTCAGTGTGAAATTTATAGTGATTCTAAATAGCACATCTAACTGATTGATTTTCAAGGATCGCCCAGGGGGGAGCTCACACGCACACGCACGGGAATACCTATTGGGGGAAAAGGGGCAATCGGAAGATGCATAGAAATTCCAAATCTTTTTCTATCTTCGCTTCACAATTAACAAAAAACACACACACAAAACACATCGTTATGAAAAACCAAATCAACATCCGTTTCACATTGTCACAGAACACCAATGTAACCTTCAATGCCGATGGCATCGCCCAAGCCGACTCTTGCGTCTACAAGCACACCATCGCTCTGCAAATCACCAACAACCAAATGTCCTTTGGTCAGTTGGGTGGATTCCTTGCCAATCGTTTCTTCCGATTCGTTCTTAAGGCAAAATCTACAGGTTACGGCTTGAACTTGCGTTTGCCCTTTGATTTCTCAATTGAGGCTGATGGCATTGAGATTGCTGACACGATGAAATTGAGCGAAGAGTGCCGTCACCAAATCCGTGTGGGTACTACCGAGCGTGGGCAGAAACGATTTGCCCGATTGATGGCTTTGTCTTTGCACTCTGCCTTGGAATCGTACGCCAATACATTCGCTTGGGGTGATTTGTTGGATGACTCCACTTGCCACGAATTTGCCAACCTATGGGCAGAGGTTCGTGGGTTGTTGGATGCCCCATTGACCGAGGTTGTCGGTTGCGTCTCTGAAGAGGCGTAACCACACCTCCAAGGTTGTCTGACCAAATCGGGTTGCACTCAAGGGTGCATTCGGGTGTGAGGGAACTCTGTCAAAGGTAGTAGGCTGAACGGCATTGCCGAATTGCTGAACCCGAAAGGACACCACCGAGCAGACACCATCGTTCTCTGACATAAGGCGAGTCGGCATTGCTGACATCCACCAAGGGGCAACCCTATGTGGGTGCAGTCGTGAGCAATGTCTTCTCGCTCCCATACGCCAATCAGTTGATGCGGACTCCATTGTGGTTGCGTCAACATTGTATCGGATGGGGATTTTTGTATCGGGTTAGTACATCTATGCGACCTTTGACAGACCATAGAGGGGGGTGCGATTCCCCTACCGATACCCAATGGCGTACACTCATCAGTTCACGCCTTTCTTTTTATTATCTGAAACCCAAACCAAAACCAAACACAATGAAGAATTTCTTTCACAACCTCGGCATTTGTTCACTTGCAATCGTTGCCGTTTTGCTCACTAACTACACCTTGATGGTAATGCTCAACACATTGCTTGGAGGATCTGGTTTTCCTTTCCAATGGAATTCCATTGACCAAACTATGTTCCGCATCTGCTTTAGCGTAGCATCTTTCGTTTCTTTTATCCTCTTGGGAGGCAACCTTGACCTTAAAAAATAATTTATAAACACAATGAAAACTTTCACTATCCCCGCAAACAAAACCGAACAAGAGTATGTTTGGTCTACCAATTACATCAATGCCAACATTGCTGAATTGCAAAAACATCTTCTGCCTTTCACCGATAAGGTGGAAGATGTAACCTACCACAATGATGAATGTGCATCCATTGCAGTAAACTTGAATGGTGTAGGTTACCAAATCTTTCTGCCCAATACTTTCCATATTGGAGAGGCAACGCTTGATGATTTTATGAATGAGAACAATGAGTTCCCATTCTATAACCTTATCAAAGATGAAGAGTACGCCTTTGAAAAGACATTCAGCAAAACCTTTCGTGACCTTGAGTCACTTGCCCAATTCCTCAAAAAGCTGCAAACTAAAACCCAAGGCATTGCGAAAAAATCAAAATCAACCATCGTTAGTTTATCAACTGATGATGCAATCAACGAGTTGTACGACCACTTGCTGATCCACGAAGGCATAGTTGTATATCCTTATGGTGATACTGAAGCACCACTCTATGCCATTAATGATGGCAAAAAGTATGTGATGTTAATTGATAGAGATTACTTGTATTTGAATAGCATCTCTCAAATCGTAATGGTTGCAGAGTGCTATTACACCACCGAAGACATTGTTCAAGTTCGTAACTTATTCTAAAACTATGAAAAAGACACATATCCAATACATTGATGCAGATTACATTGATGAACATCAAAAAGAGTTTGAAGATTTTGACTATCAAGAATTAGAGGGGGGACTATTAGTTTCCCCCTTTGAGGATTTTCAAAATCAAGTAGCCATAGGAATCGTATGGCAAGAAAATGGTCATTCTGGTTGTAATATGTATTGCATCTACAACCACTCATCAGCCAAATACAAATACTTCGCTGTTGAAAAACACGCAGTTGAATGGGTGGAGTTTGTATATATGAATGACAGATACGAATCCGAAAGGTATGATGCCGAGCAGAAGCATTGGAATGACCTTTCAACTTGGGCAGAGCGTCACTCTTGTGATGATTACGAAGATTAAAAAAAAACCTATGGAAATAAGAGTTAATCAACAAGCAAAACAAAAACAACTTGATGAAGTTGTTGTGGCTATCATTAACAAAGCACAAGGATTTGCAGATATGGGCATTGACCAATTTGTCTTCAATTTTCCAAGTGGAGTAAACATCTATTCAGCAATAATTGATGTAAAAAAGCAAACTAATGAAACCGTTTATGTTCCTTCTCGTGGGATCAGCGGAAAAGAAGTTACATTTTGTATCAAAGATTAAAAAACACCTAATAAAAACACTATGAGCAAGTTTCACGAAACCAAAGAGACTCAAATTATGAACACCAAGAAAGTACAATTCTTGGTTGGCAAGACCATCAAGCAAGTTCGTTACCTATACGAATCTGAAACACCTGACTGGTGGTCAAGCACACCGATAGTCATTGAGTTTACCGATGGCTCTATATTAATACCACAAGCAGATGATGAAGGCAATGATGGTGGTGCAATGTTGTATCAAGACGAAACAACCGAAAAAATAATAAACACTATATGAGAATCGTTTTCAGAATCGGGGATACCTTAAATGTGGTATCCCTTGGTAAAACTACCAATAAGAAAATCGCTGATCCTAAAGAGAAGATTGTTCAGACATACCATTTCTCCAAGGAGCAGTTTGATGTGGCACAAGGCAAGACATCTATGCGTGAGTTTTTCTCACACGATGGCAAGGTATGCTTTGACTGCCCATTCGCAGTATCCAATGGAGCAAAGTTGTCTGCTTGTTACACCCATAAAATGATGCAGTATAGCGGATTCCTTTCTGCCTTGCGTAGCATCGGGTCACTATCCAAATGGGAAGACATCCCCGAGCTCACCGATGAGATCAGCAATCGCATAGTAAGTATGTGCGAGGGTAGGTATGTCCGATTCGGCACATATGGGGAACCGTCTCTCTTGCCTTTCTATTTGGTATCTTGTATGGTCGCAGTAGCAAAATCTTGGACAGGCTATACTCACCAATGGCGTAAGAAAGAAGAATACTCCAAGGTGTTTATGGCATCTACTCATTCTCCCGAAGAAGAGTACCTTGCTTCCCTTATAGGGTACCGTTCCTTTGTGGTATCATCGGAGACCCATTCACAATTCATATCTTGCCCCGCTTCCAAAGAAGGAGGATTCAAATCCAATTGCTCCAAGTGTGGACTATGTAGCGGATCAGCGGGTAAGGGTAAAAAATCAGTATACATTTTAGAACACTAATGCAGAAAATACAAACCTTTGAGCATTCTCGCTACGCCCAGGACTTGCGTGTAGCGAGTGAGTACCATCCCCAAGAAGATGTATGGACATCAGATTTTTGTGAGCCATACGAATGGGATTCAGAAACCGATATGCGTTTTGACATCTATGTCAACTATGTCGGAGAAGGAGACAAAACACTCATCAGTGCCCTCACCGCTTATTGCTATGGCAAGATTGATAACGCAGAATATTTAATTTCAACAATAAACAATGGTCAAGACATTTAAGATTGGCGAGTGGTGCTATGGTGGCATTGCTCGTATCACCACAAAACCTCGTGGTGTATTTTCAGTAGAACTTTTAGATTGGAATACCAAAAAAGTTCTCAAGTGGAAATTCGTATACGGCTACGAAGAATTGGAAGAATTTATGTGCGATATGTCTACTCCTTATTGGGCAGATGTAGTGTGCGATTACTTTAAGGATAAAAACATTTAATAGATAAAAACATATGAATAAAAAACAAGCATTAGCAGTATTGAAGAGCGGAAGGTTCTTCTCTGCACAATTCACCAAGAAAGATGGTTCAGTTCGTTACATCCACGCTCGTGCCGGTGTTAAGAAGCATCTGAAACCCAATGCCAAACCCAAGGCTTATAATCCATCTGAACTAGGATATCTAACTGTTTGGGATATCAAGAAACAAGAGTACCGTTTGGTTAATCTCCAAACATTAGTAAGTGTAAACAATAAAATCGTAAAATAATTATGGGACGCTATTATTCGGGAGACATTGAAGGCAAGTTCTGGTTTGCCCTACAAAATTCAAATGCCGCTGATCGGTTCGGTCGTGAAGGCTATTCATCTTTTCTGCAATACTACTTTGATGAAGATTCATTGGATGGTGTTGAAGCAGAGATTGCACACATTGAAGCCAAGTTGGGAGACAAGTTGCACACCTTGGACAAATTCTTTGAAGAACACGATGGATACAACGATGAGATGTTGGAAGCCATCGGTATCACACGAGCAGATTTGAGCGAGTATGCTGATTTAGGATTAGGCAAACAAATTGCCACTTGTATCATTGAGAATGGAACTTGTCAGTTTGAAGCAGAATTATAATTATGGGAGCAGAATTTAATATAGACCAGGCGGTAGGTATCACAATGCGTGATGCCTACCAAAATGCCGTTGACGATGCACATTATCAGTATGGTCACGACCCTTACAACGGCACAATATCAACGACCCACGGATTTGTTGATGTAACCAAATTGTTCAACTCTATGAGCGAACAAGAGTTTTTAGACACCGCCTTTGACAACATAGAAAAATGGGGTGAGGCTTGGGGTGTTCGCCTTGGTCAGCGTGAGGGATCAGAACTTTCACATTACAAATTTTATTATTGGGGAGCAGTATGAACATTATGAAATTAACAAAAATAGAATGGGACTCATTTAAGCGTTTAGTCCACACCGAAGAAATTTACATCAACACGATGCACATCCATCTTTTCAAATCAGTCGTACCTTATGAACAAATGGTCGCTAAAGGATACGATAAAATAACCAATATAACGGTAGGTGACCAACATTTCTATGTTACCGAAACACCACAAGAAATCCAAAAAACAATTAACTACCTACACCAATGAAAAACTTAATCAAAGAAAAATTAATCAATCACTATCGGACTTGTAGTTGTAATCAGTATGGACAAATGTCAACCATCAGCATCTCTGAAATCATTGATAAAAACAATCCGCAAGAGGTAGAAGAATTGTCATCTTTAGTGGCAATCTCTACCTACGGATGGAGATATGGTACATACAAAGGTATCAATCCTTGGGGTGCATTTAAGTCCGATGATATCAAATCAGAATGCACTGAAGCATTTAATCAAAATGAAAATAGAAAAAGAAATTTGAACTCTTGGTAATATGAGAAAACTAAATGTATTAGTCGCTTGTGAATTTAGCGGTGCTATTCGCAACGAGTTTAGAAAATTAGGTCATAACGCAATCAGTTGTGACATAGTAGAAGCTGCTGATCACTCCCCTTACCACCACCAAGGGGATGTTCGGGAGATTCTATCCACTCATCAATGGGATTTGCTTATTGCTCACCCACCCTGTACCTACCTTACCGTTTCAGGCAATCGGTGGTTCAAACCCGAATATGCAGAGCGTTATCCCAATCGTCCACAACAAAGGAAAGATGCTATAGATTTCTTTATGGAACTATACAATGCACCTATCCCTCATATAGCAGTAGAGAATCCTATTGGTATTATGAGCAAGGAGTTTCGGAAGCCCGATCAAATCATTCAGCCGTGGCAGTTCGGAGACCCATTCCAAAAGTCAACTTGTCTATGGCTTCGTGACCTACCCTTGCTACGCCATACCAATGTGGTTGACAAGGGCGAGTTCATTGAATGGACTGACAAGAACGGCAAGAAGAAACGCCAACCGAAATGGTATGCCGAGGCTTTCCAAAAGACATCTGATCCTGTTGAGCGTCAGAAGATTCGCAATACTACTTTCCCCGGAATTGCCAAGGCTATTGCCGAGCAATGGTCTGACTACATCATCGGATAATTTTATTGTCTTGTAACCAATTATCAATTTATTTACTATCTTTGCACAAACAAGACACATATGGGAAACAAAAAATACACCGTCAAGGTACATCGCACCTACGAGGTATGTATTCAAGTTGAAGCGACCAATGCACAAGATGCCCAGGAAATTGTAGAATGGAGTACACCTGAAATAGAGGGATTAATCTTTGACGCAATGGCTGATCCGCATACAATTTTAGAACAACAAATAACAACCTTAACAAAATAAAATTATGGAAAACATTCAACACATTTCACTAGCGTGGAACATCAACGACACGAAAGCCCACGCTGCACAACACAACCACTTTCCCAATAACGAACAAGCCCAGGTTTTGCTTGACCAATTCTTTGAGGAGCGTGGTGATCACATCATTGAATACATCAATAACTTGATGGCAGATTTTTGTCACGACTTTTATAATGGATACGACAATGACTGAAATAATTAAAGGATGGTTTGATATTATGTCTTCAGAAGAAGATATCTTGACATCAGAAGCAAGGGATCAGCATCCCAATTCTATCACCGATTTAGAACTTGATGATATGGTCAACGAGTACAAAAAGATTTTTAATAGGGAGGATATATACATCTCTGCCTACGAAGTTCGTGATAACGACATTAACGACATTAAACATTGCTATGAATATGGACAAAACTAAAATGATTTGGGATGCCTTGGAATGGGCAAACAAAGTAAACGACAAGCAAGGCGTAATTGATTGTGCTACCGCTATGGGTATTGACGAATTGCGTCACTGCAAAGGATGTATGGATGGTGAGCTGCACTACGAGAATCAATGTGTAGTATGTGGGACTATCAACATATGGACACGATTTGATGTAGAGGTCAACCCATTCACACGAGAGGTCAATATCGTACCAACCTATAGTGACTATCGTATTAGTTGTGCTGATATTAAGTTCAATGAATTAGACGAATTGGCATCATTCACCTATCAAGGTACCGTCTTTGATGTCCACTTTTGGTACGATGGAATTTTTACATTGGAGATATATCCATATGGTAACTCGTTCGGAACAGAGACAGAATCATTAACAAACAAATTAGAAATTAAATATTAAAACTATGGGATTTTTCAGTTGGAAAACACAGGACACGAATCGTAGCATCAACAACTGCTATGTTAAAAATCGCAAACCCTTTACCGTCTATATGCGTGATGATCAAGGCAATCTATGGCGTGAAGATAACTACGAAGGCTATGGCGAATTTGGTGGTAAAGATTACTACGAACTCCTTGCCGAGATGAACGGAAAGAAGACAAGGCAAGAAGGTATTGACTTGGCCTTTGGTAAGGAACCGTTCAAATCACCCAACCTTACGGAGAGCGAGGACTGCACCTACAATTGGCGTGGCCCAGAAGATTGCCCCGACCAAGGTTATTTCTATGATGACCACGATTGTTGGGAAGATGATGATGAAGAAAATTAAAAAAAAGTATGAAGAAGTTAATTAAACAATTAGAGAAACGATACCCAGGCATTCACATCTTTGAAGTGGAGAAGGATCGGTTTAAGATATCAGCAGAACACGAATTCTTTACCAAGAATGGATACGAGGCATTGAACTATTGGTGCGAGAACTACACCCATTATCAATTAGGTGTACACAATGAATTTCAAGCCTTTGTGGAAGCCCACAACTGTTGGTTGGAATGGCAGAACCCAGGTGTAATTAAATGTATAGAGGAGTGATGAGTGTATGCGGAATTTGAAATGGTTTTTGTTTCTCGTTGTATCGTTTATGATGTATAGTTTTTTTAGTATATAAAGATGAAAGTTTTAGAATTATTTGCTGGTAGCCGTTCCATTGGTAAAGCTGCCGAAGCACACGGACACGAAGTGTTCTCCTCTGATTGGTCTGCCTTTGAAGACATTGACTATGTGGTAGACATTAACAAGTTTGATTACGATGAGGTACCGTTTGTACCCGATATGATTTGGGCATCTCCTCCTTGTACTACATTCTCTGTTGCTTCTATAGGAAAGCATTGGGATATGAATCGGAGACCCAAAACACAAGATGCAATTATGGGTCTGCAAATCCTTAAGAAGACATTGGACATCATTCGCCACTACAAAGAATTGAATCCCGATCTGATTTGGTATGTGGAGAATCCAAGAGGTATGATGCGTAAGGTAGATGTTTGGGAATACATTGCCCATACTCGCCATACCGTCACCTACTGCCAATACGGAGATTCTCGTATGAAACCAACGGACATCTGGACCAATAACCATTTGTGGACTCCCAAACCTGCGTGTAAGAATGGGTCTCCGTGCCACATTGCCGCTCCTCGTGGTTCAAGAACAGGTACTCAAGGCTTGGTAGGTTCGTACGAAAGAAGTAAATTGCCAACTCAATTATGTCAAGAAATAATACTATGCACACCGATCAAATCCTACATTTAATTGATAAGGGATGGGTTGCTTTCAACCCTTACAACAACGAGATGAATCGCCCACCCTATCAAGTTACCATTGCTGAAATGGAAGAAAGTATTTCAGTAGATATTCTCACGCCAGAAGATATGATGGATTTTGCTTTAGAGACATTTGTCAATTGGCATTCGCCCGAACTCAAGAAAGTAGACAAGGATAAAATCTTCGTTCTGATTATGGCTTACGATTCTTTCTATGAGGTTTCATATGAGGTAGCCTTTGATGATTTCTTTGAGGCGTGTGAGTTTGCAAACGACCACGAAATCTACGAAGTTTATGATCAGAAATCGGGCAATGTAATTTATACCGATGAAGAAGATTTACCTTCAGATGAGGAGTAGATTGTTCTACCTCTTGTTTCACATTGTGTTGTTGTATTTGATATATTTAGAAGTCAAATCTTTTATTTGGTTAATTAAACGATGAGAAGAATAGATATAGAAATCCCAGAAGATTTGTACAATGCTTTGATAGACAAATTTGGTAGCAAGAAACGAGTAGAAGATTTAATCAACTATAGATTGGAAGCGAGTATACGAAAGCAAAGATATCTGATAAACAAAAGCGAAGATGAAATCCAAAGAATGGCAACCATCTCCGTGTATATAAAAGAATATTTGTATCCATATTTTAATGCTCATCTTATCAATCTAAACTTGAGTAAACAAAATTTTATAGTTAAGATTTTAAGAAGATTATTAAGAGGTAAATGAAAGCAATAGGTTATATCCGTGTTAGTTCTGATATGCAAGCTGAGAAAGGGACATCCTTGGAAAACCAGGTGGCTCGTATCAAAGAGTTTGCAGAGCGTAAAGGTTTAACTCTCCATCATATCTACGAAGATGCTGGTTTCAGCGGTAAGAATACCAACCGACCAGGCTTTCAAGAAATGATGGAAAAGATTAAGCAAAAAGATATTACGGCTTTGATTGTGTGGCACTCCACACGATTTGCTCGTAACCTCCGGGACTTTATCAACCATATGGACTTGCTTGAAAAACACAAGGTCAAGTTCTATTCTATTGAAGAACCCGAAATGAGCGGATCCTCTGGTAAGGCTATGCGAAATCTTATGGCTGTCTTTGCCGAGTATCAATCAGATGTAACAGGTGACCATACCCGATCAGTAAAAGCAAACTTAAAGAAAAACAAACAAGTATATTGTGCCTACCCTCCACTTGGGTACAAGAATATAGACGGTGAATTAATTAAAGATGACTCATCCTATCAAATTGTTCTACAAATAAAACAATGTCACCAGGATGGAATGTCTCTTTATAAGATAGCCAAGATGCTGAATGACAATGGAATCATCGGCAATAAAGGTGGAAAATTTTATTCAAGCACTATACAAAAAATATTGAAAAATAACATCTATGAAACTTATTGAAACCAATTTTGAATTAGAAAATAGAACACGAATAGTTGAATCTTTAGAGGCTGCTTTAGGTGTTCCACGAGAGTTTTGGGAACGCAAACGAAGCAAACGACAAGATGAGGTTCGCATACGCCACATTTATGCTTATCTGCTATACAAATATGGTGGTTATACATTGAAACAATCTGCGAACATATTGGGTCATAAGAACCACACAACCATCATTCATTCTTATAGAACCGTAGAAGAGTGGCTTGAGTTGCCACAAATGTATAAATTGGAAAATCGTATTGTTAAATTGTTTTTAGAAGAGTATGAGCAAAGAAACCAAATTGCTGATTGAATATCTGCTCGATAGAGTGGATAAAGATTGGAGAAGCAATCAAGACATTGCTGATGCAATTGAAACTTTAGATAAAGGATCAAAGCGTTTTACTCCACCAACTCTGGATGAAGTTGCTTTAGAGTTACGCAAACAAAAGGTCAAGATGCCCGTAGTTCAAGCAGAAAAGTTCTTTAACTTTTATGAATCAAAGGGTTGGATGGTTGGCAAGAACAAGATGAAGAATTGGAAAGCAGCCATCAAAACTTGGAACTTTGAAAAGGACGGCATAATATTGTAAACTATGATTTTGGAAATTAAAGAAATCAGATTCAAGATATGTGATCATAAACCGAAAGCACAATCGGTTTGCATACCTAATGAAAAAGTAACGCTCGAAGAGTTCGGGCTTAATTTAAGAAAACAACTTAAACAAATATATGAATCTCAAAGAAGCACTAAAGTTCCGGTTCGATAAGAAAACGGTAACTACAAAAGAAAGCGGTGACTGCAAAGTGTACCACTACTTTCACAAGAAAATCAACGGAGTATTGTTTATGCTTTCCGTAGATACTCAAGGTAAATGGTATGGTTCTATTATGGAATACGATGTGAAGTTCTATACTCCTGCCTCCTTTAAGAATGTAATTCAAGCGGTCAAAGATGGCTGGTGGTGATTGGGTAATCCAATACAAGGGTTACAAGATTTACCAAGGTAAGACCAACGGTAAAAAAGATTGGCGTGTTTACGATGAGCAAGGTCAATTGGTAAAAAAATTAAATAGTCAAGAACAGGCAATCGAACACATATTAAATGAACGCAGACAAACTAATCAAGCTCGGGATTGACTTAAAAGACCGATGGAATGGAGAGGTTAAAACCATATGTCCCAAGTGCAGTACCACACGAAAGAAAAAGAATGATCCATCTTTAGGTGTAAACATTGACCTTGGTGTATGGAAATGTCACCATTGTAATTGGTCGGGATCCGTCAATCAGTATGTGAGACCCGAACCAAAGAGTCCAATCAAGACCCAAGGTATCTACGAGTATTTTAATAAGCGTAGCATCTTATCTACTACCGTGGATGCGTTTCGTATCACCGAGAGTACGGAATGGATGCCCCAGGACCAGAAAGAGCATCGTGTAATATGTTTCAACTATTTTCTAAATGAAGAACTTATCAATATCAAATTCAAAACCTCTGACAAGAAGTTCAAGATGGTTAAAGATGCTCGTAAAATCCCTTATAATGTCGATGCTATTAAGGGGTCAGAGTATGTTATTGTTTGCGAAGGAGAAGAAGAAACGATGGTCTGGTACCAATCTAACCTCCGAGCAGTTTCTGTTCCGAATGGTGCTTCTTCTAACAATAATAACTTGGATTGGTTGGACTCTTGTTATGAACTATTTGAAGACAAGGTAATCTATCTTGCCACGGACAACGATGAGCCAGGGCGTAAGTTAAAGCAAGACATTGCTCGTAGATTCTCAAGTCACGATATCCGTATCATTGAGTTTCCCGAAAATGAAAAGGATGCTAACGATTGTTTGAAACGGTATGGACAAGAGTTTATTACTCGTCTATTTCACGATGCAAAGCCACTACCGATTGCTGAAATTTCTAGTGCATTAGATTATCTATCAATAGTAGAGTCATACAAAGCTGATGGTTACCCTATTGGTTCGGTAGTTGAGATGTCTGAGACCGATCAGCATATCTCTTGGTCAAGAGGTGAACTCGTTGTAGTAACCGGTATCCCAGGTTCTGGTAAAAGTACTTGGCTTGACTATATGTTTACTCGCTTGGCTTATCTCAAGGGTTGGCGGTTTGGTATGTTCAGTCCCGAAAACATTGCACCTTTGAAGATTACTCGGATGAGTGAACAAATCTTGGGCAAATCACTCCAACAAATGAATCCAAACGAAATAGAACACGCAGTAAAAGTTATTGATAAGCACTTTTGGTTTTACAATGTTGAGGTGTTGGATGATTACTCTTTGGATAATCTACTACGCCTTGGTGAAATGATGGTTAAAAGAAATGGTATTGATTGTTTGTGCCTTGATCCGTTTAATTATATTGAACAAGGGTCGAGCGAAGAAAGTAGTAACGAGCGAATAGGAAATCTCCTGCGTAAGTTGAAACAATTTGCAGTTAAAAATGATGTCAATGTTACATTGGTTGCACACCCACGCAAAATGGATAAATCTAATGGTCATTATAATGTGCCAAGGCTTTATGATATATCGGGATCTCATCACTTTTTTAATGTACCCGATATAGGTATAGCCGTGCATCGTACATTTGACAATGGTCAGAGAGACCCTGTAGAAGTCCACGTCCAAAAGATGAAGTATCACTTTCGTGGTCGATTGGGCAAAGTAGAATACGAGTTTAATCGGGATACTGGACAATACTCGGAGGATGGTCACTTTAATAATCTATTGTATGTCAAAGCCAATACTGAATCAGATGAGCAAAATCTGTTCGGTTCATTACCAGCGTGGTGAGCAAATCCTTGAGTTCAACATATCGCCCGATGCAAAGAAAATCGTAGGTGATTCCTATTGGTATAGAGGAACAAGCATACCAATTGTCAGCGAGAATTGGATTAAACTCGGTGATTTTTACTATAAAAAACTACAAACATCCGAAGGTGTTATGTACACCAAAAACATTTTATACCGTTTGAAATGATAAAAGTTTATGATATTGAAACATTTGTGAATTGTTTCACCTATATAGATTATGATCCCGATACAAAAGAGTTCAATGAATTTGTGATTACCGATTTTCGGGATGACTATGAATCATTTGTTACTTATATAAAAGGACTGAAGAAGTCAAGAGCTGGTATGGTTGGCTTTAATAACCTACACTTTGACTGGCCTATAGTCAGAGCAATTGTTTTTGATAAAATTAATACCGCCCCAAAAATATATAGATTAGTTCAAGAAATTATATCTAGTGAAAGAAAGCAATATTTCTCCCAAGAGATTCCTCAATTGGATTTGTTCTTGTTAAATCACTACGACAACAAAGCCAGAAACGCATCACTAAAAGCCTTGGAGGTATCTCTTGGATGGGACAATGTAATGGATATGCCTTTTGATCATACCACTAACATCGACCAAGTCAATCTCAAAATGCTTTTGGATTACAACCGAAACGATGTATTGTTTACTGCTTTGTTCTATGACAAGTGCAAAGAAAAAATTGAACTGCGAAAACAAATAGGTAAGAAATATAAACTTAATGTAATCAATAAAAGTGATGTAGTAATTGGCGAAACAATATTTCTCAAATATCTATCCGATGCTATGGATACGCCTATTTATGAGTTATCACAAATCCGTGGTAAGCGTACCGATGTGCCTCTGAAGAACATCATATTTGATTATGTATCTTTCACCGAAAAGCCTTTTCAGAATCTTTTGAAGTTGATGCAAGAGACTGTCTCTTCTGCCACATTCCTCAAGAACTTTGTAGAGGGTCTAGATACAAGTGTTCAGACCAATGACTTGCTGAAGAAATTTGAAAGCAATAACATTCGGGTTCAGAGAATAGCCCAACAAAAGAAATCGTTTTCATTCAGCGTCCGATATAACGATATGAGGTTGGACTATGGGGTAGGTGGTATTCACGGTTGTGTGCCTCCAGGAGTTTATAAATCTTCTGAGTCCCAAATGATTCTTGATATTGATGTTAAATCATACTACCCAAACCTTTTTATTCAGAATCGTTTGCATCCAAGGCAAATGGACCAGGATACATTTGTCAAGGTATACTCTGACATTTTCCAAGAGCGAGTCAAGGCACAGCTTGACAAAGATGAATTGACATCTGGTGCATTGAAGTTGGCATTGAATGGTCTCTTCGGTAAAACAGGATCGGATGTGAGTTGTTTCTATGATCCAAATGTATTCTATGCAGTTACCGTTAATGGTCAATTATTAATTACTATGTTGGTTGAAGCATTAGTTAAGAATAATGCTGAGTTACTCCAAGTGAATACTGATGGTGTGACTATTATATTCAACCGCAAGATTAAGGATCGCATTGTAAAAGTGTGTAGAGAATGGGAAGCCAAGACCAAGTTGACATTGGAATATGCAGAATATGCATCTATGATTATTCGTGATGTAAACAATTACATCGCAGTAAAACCAGATGGGAAAATTAAAGAGAAAGGATGTTTTGAAACCAAAAAGGATTGGCACAAAGACAACTCATATATGGTTGTGCCCAAAGCCGTATTGGAATACTTTGTGAATGGGACTCCGGTAATGGAGTTTTTTAAGAAGCACGATAATATATTGGATTTCTGCGGCAGATACAAAGCCACCAAAGGTTGGCACGTTGAATACATATACCTTGATGGCAACACGGAAAAACGATTGGACTTTGGAAAGATATACCGATACATTCCAGTTATAAAGGGTGGAGTCAGTATGAAGATAAACAAAGATGGAAGAGAACACCATTTGTGCGAAGGGTATCAAACTATACCTTACAATACAAGAGAAATCTTTGATATCAATAATTTGAACCTTAAATTCTTTGAGAACGAATGCAACAAACTGATAGAGACAATCCAACCTTTGCAGATGACCCTATTGTAAACATCAATGTTCCTCCTCTTGGTATTGACTTGAGGAGGATTTTTCTATCTCTGCGAGGTCATATACCACATAGAGAAATAACATTTGGTACGAACAATGGTGATGTTGTAATTCCCACCTTGTCTTGGCCGTTCAGAACCATCCCAAATGGAGAGTTCTTGGTGATCAAAGAAAAAAAGATGGTTAAAATCCCAATGATTTTGGAAGATAATAATCTTTCCGTGGAAACAATTGATTTATTAGTGGCTTGGCTTGAGTATAGAAAGATTAATAATCGGTTTAGATTTTAATTTTCCTCCATACCCGAACATATCTACCGTTCTGAAATTCCAACATAGGAACTTCTTTTGTTGTTGCTACCTCTGGTTTCTTTACCTCGAATTTCTTGACGATATTTTTGTGCAGAATCTCACAAGCCACCATAGCATCAGCAAGGTCAGTGTTCTCTATGAGATATGATTTTAGTTCTTGAATCATATCAATAAACCAAATGTCATCACAATATGCATTCAGATAATCTATCATATAAGAATTGCCTCGTTCAGCCGTGGTATCGTTCTTATAGTATCCAATGGAATCATCGTCCTTCCAGAATCCTTTCCCAAGGAAGATTGGCTTCTTGGATAACAAGTGCAGCTTACCTGCATCTTTGTATTTTTGTTTGACTACACCGCCTCGGTTAATCTCAATCATTGCTACTGCGTTGTTATAATACTCTTGCAGGAGAATCATATTGTTTACAATAACTTCTGGATCTGAGTCCCGTTCTGCATAGTGTGCAACATATCTATTGGTGTCAATATCTTTGATTACAATGGCTTGTTTTGATCCATCACCCATATTCTTTG
>Ga0208644_1001833_pt1 | contig 17362 bp, 31 predicted proteins | sample VirMetDEL_Nov_18_FD_184517 | JGI IMG/M metagenome (GOLD analysis project Ga0208644, IMG submission 184517) | Aqueous microbial communities from the Delaware River and Bay under freshwater to marine salinity gradient to study organic matter... | ecosystem: Environmental > Aquatic > Marine >... | reverse complement strand
TAGGTTGAGTTGTAGTAGGTTGAGTTGTACTAGGTTGAGTTGTACTAGGTTGAGTTGTACTAGGTTGAGTTGTACTAGGTTGAGTTGTACTAGGTTGAGTTGTACTAGGTTGAGTTGTACTAGGTTGAGTTGTTCCTGTACTAGGTTGAGATGTTCCTGGTGCAGGAAGAACTGGTGCTGGTGGTGCATTTGGAATTCCAAGAATATTATCCAGGAAGTCATCTTCCACTTCTGGTACTCTTCCTAAGAATACTTTATCTCTGATGATATTTTCATCAATGAGTTCTATTTCTGGTACAGGTAGAGGCTGTATTACATTACCAAGACCTGGAACATTTTTTAGAGGAGCTAATGTATTATTAATATTCGTCACAAATGCTTTTATCTTTGTATTCAAATCGTCAATTACCTTATTCAAAGGTTTTATTATGTTATCAATGACAAAATTTTCTATTTTTTCTTCAAGTTTGGCAATCTGAAGATTCACCCACTTTACAATACCATTAATGAATTTTGCAGGATTCTCAAGGAACCTGAGAAGTTCCATAATAAAGATTGAAAAACCAATTTTATTAAAGAAGTCAAAAAGACCTCCCAACATATCACCAATTGGTTTTACACCTTTCTTTACACCTTTTACAATATTTCCTAAAACATTCTTTCTTTCTATCTTTTCTTCTCTTCTTGTATCTTCCGCCTTTCCTGCGGCAATTCTATCTTTCTCCTTCTCCTTTTCTTCTATTTCATCCTTTTGTTTAAGGTTCTCAGCAGTGTTCTGAACATTCTTGTCTACCGCATTTAATTTTGCGACAAGAAGACCCATGATTTCATCATTACTCTGACCTTCATCTTTAATTGGTTGATCTACCCTGACAGAAGGTGAGGGCTTCAATAAAGGTCTTCTAACCTTTGATACTGGTTCGGTAGTCTTCTTTTTACCTACAAATGATTCTGCCTTTATCTTCTGGTTTTTGACAGTAAACCTACCTGTCTTTCCTCTAACTCTCTTATACTCTTCCTTCAGTTTCTCTTGGTCAAGACCCATACCAGAACCCATCTGGTTGGCAACCATCTTTTCCTTCAACAGAGAAGAATATTCACCATAGTCAAGGTCTGTTACATCTTCAAGACCAAGGACTTTGAGTATCTCTGGGTCAATATCATCACCCACAAGAGTTTCTTGTTTTGTCTTGTCTGGTTTTGGGATGACTGCAAGAGCACCTCCCTTCTTAGGGGTGTCTCCTCCAACTTCTTCTTTAATATCATTCAAAAGGTCATCAAGACCCTCAGGTATTTCTTCTTCCTCTTCTTCTTTTTCTTCTTTTTCTTCTTTATAAGATGCTACCTTTTTATTATACTCATCAATAATTCTATCAATCTCATCCATGATAGAATCAGAAGTTTCACTTAACTTCTCATCCAGTTTTTCTTGAGTATCATCTACAAATTTATCTTCTGGTAGATATTTTTGTACTAATGTGTCATCTTTTACAGGGTTTTTAATGGGATCTGCCATTGATCTTGCAGTATCCAGGAAATCCCCTTTACCCATTACAATTTCACTATCAACTTTACTTTGTTGATCTGGTGGTAAAGAATTGTAGTATTTTGATAACTGAGTGATCTGATCATCACTCAATTTGGCGACAAGATCCTTCCCTAACTTATACTCATAGGCTTTTCTTAGTTTTTGAGGATCTCTAGCCATTTTGTTGTGCCTTTGCTTTTTCTTCTTCTTCCTCAAGGTGTTGTTGTAAGAGAGCTACATAAATGTCTCTCTCCCAGGGCATCATGTTTTCAATCTCCGTTAATGAATATTTATGATACTGCATCAGGGCAAAATTTAACCTGAAGTAGTTCTCAAGATCCATATGGACCATCCCTATGCGAAAAAACTGGACAAACCCTCCAGAACGATAGTACTCTTCACTTCTGTCTTAGGATTAACAACTTCGACCTCATAAGACAGTTTAGGCATTGTTTCAAAGAACTTTTCAATCTGTTTGAATTGAACTGAGTTCATCTGTTCCAAAAATTCAATAACTTCTTTTTTAGAACAATCTTTAGTTGACCAAACTTCTTCTTCACTGAATATGGTATCAATACAACTTGCAATCAGTTCAAATGACTTATCGATATCAACATTACCTTTAATATCAAAGTTATTTTTGATGAACTCATCTAGTGAAGGATACTTCATCTCCATCATCAAACTATCATCAAGTTTAATTTTCTTTTCATGTCCTTCACCTTCCTTTACCTCAATTTCATCAAGTTGAATGGTAATAGGAATTTCAGTCATACCATCATCTGGTGCAATGATATTCACTTCAACTTCTTCACCAACTGATTTACCACGAATATTCAAGAAAAGATATTCGATATCAAATGTAGGAAGTGTTTCTACCTTTACACCCCTGGTTTCAATACAACTCTTTAGAACTGCCTTGATTGCATTGGTGATTTGTTTGGTATCATCACTCTCAAGAGCAAGAACCAGAAGTTTCTCTTCCTTGACCAAAAAGGGTCTATACTTAATTTTCTTTTTGGTAGATGGTAAAGTCAACTCATAAGTTGGAGTTGCAATCTTTGGTAAAGGCATAATGACTTGATAAAGAAATCAGGTATTAGTATTTATTGGAGTATTCCAGCGTTGAAATTTAATATACTTGCAAGTGAAAAATCATCCACAAATTCTGAGAATACTGTTCTACTTGTCTTTCTTACATACCTAAGGAAGTTAAAACTTACAGTGTAACTCATAATCTGACTTCCAGCATATGAAAGTTGAGTTGAAGTTACCTGACTTGGATATGCTCCGACCATGGTGTATTCCATCGACTTACCATAGATGTCCTTCTCAAATTTAGTAACAAAGATCTGACCTCTGTAACCACTAGGGCCATCAGGATAATTCATTCTATAGGAGGCATATGGAGATACAAATGCATCGGGGTCTAATTGATTTGAGATATAGTCCATCCAACCATCAAATATGTCAATTACTTTGTAGTTTCTATCAACATAAAATGTCATGTCAAATGTTGTGTCATAATCACGACGATCTGCAAATCTTTCAGTTACACCTGCATAATTACTAGTCACTTCTGTTGTTTGAAAGTTTGATCCAGGAAGAACTACTTGATTACATAACAATTCAATATTTGGTGCATTCTGGACAAACTGAACCCCTCTGGAGTCCAAAAGTTTAACAACAGCTGATGGTGGATTTAGTTTTACTTGAAATACAGATGTCTGAGAAAGGTTTAATACTCTGCTCTTCAGATCTGATGTTTTTATACGATTTGGTGTTACACCAGCCATCTATAAATACACTTGACTATTATATACTATGTATAAGGAATGGGTAGAATAAAGGGGAGAAGGAGACCTGCTGAATGTGTCTATTGTGGTGTTGAATTTGAAAGCAGGCACAAGGGAAATGATGAATGGACAAAATATTGTGGTAACGAATGTGGTCAAAAGTCAAGTAGAAAAGGAACCAAAAATAAAAACCCCTATCCATTTACAAAAGCAGTAAGACAAAGGTTTATAGACCATCCACCTCCAAGTTGGCTTGGTAGAAAACTAACACAGGAACACAAAGATAATATCAGTAAAGGTAATACAGGTGTTCCAAAGAATTTTACAGAAGAACAAAGAAAAGCATTAGCAGAGAACGCAATCAAGAACTCTCCGTTTGGTATGGGAAATTTTCATCAAGGTAGATTTAATCCAAGAAACCCTAAAAAGTATATGGGTGATGTTAATAACATCATCTATAGAAGTAGTTGGGAGTTGGAGTTTTTTAAGTGGTGTGACAGAAGAGAAAATGTTATAAAGTGGGCATCAGAAGAGTTTAGTATACCTTATGTGTCGCCTGTAGATGGTAGAATACACAGATACTACCCTGATGGTCTGGTAGAAGTAGAGACAAAAACTGGTAGGAAGAGATATATAGTAGAGATAAAACCTGCGAGACAATGTGTACCCCCTGAAAAGAAAACCAAGATAACCAAAAGTTATCTGTATGAGGCACAAACTTACGCAGTCAATGAAGCAAAATGGAAAGCGGCAAAGGAGTTTGCGGAAGACAATCTCTGTGAATTTAAAATTCTTACGGAAATAGACCTGGGTATCAAACCTTATGGAACAAGAGGATTATCTGGCAAGCGACACACAAAGAATAGAAAACCTCGTCGATGATATCAGAACCTCTGGAGATCCAGATGATATGTTTCTCGCCTTGATGGAAGTATTAACAACCAAAGAATTAGTACCACAAGTCGGTAGATACTACACATTCATATATCAAGCAAAAACACCGAGAATTGAATATGATGAATTTCCTTTGATTGCATGTATTGGTGTTTATAATTGGGGATTTAGAGGCCTTAACTATCATTGGTCAACCAGAGGAAATGCATTCCATAACTACACCTGGGATGAAGTAGGTAATAATGACTTACTTCTGGTCTATCCAAATGAATTACAAGATATGAGGTCTATACCTTATCAAAAATTCAGAATAAATAACTAAACTGGATGGACCTTATTTAATGGCCATAATCAAACAAAAAAGATCTTGGAATGGTATCTCAACCAGAATAGATGTCAATAATGATACTGGTGCTGTATACGTTTATTCTAGTGTCTCAACAATTGGCCCCTTTTCAACAGATGCTCTTCTTTTTAGAAGTGATGGAAATGGGAATGATTGGGTTGTTCAAAATCCTAATACAGTTGCACGTCTTTATAATCAGGCAAATGGTACTAGATCTAGTGCAGAAGAAATAGAGAAACTATTCTTAACTGAAGGAAATAAAGTATTTAATAATGATCGTGCAGCGGTTTTAAATAATCCAAAGAATTATAATAGTGTTCGAGATTCACTTGTAAAAAGACAACAATTATTTGATAAGAGAGTTCCAGGTGTTAGAGATCCGAGAACAGGTCTCACAATTAATTCTAAAGGAAATCCAACAAATCTTCCAGTGGGCCCAACCAGGTCACAGGTACCAGGAGCTTCTGGTGATCCATCCCCACCAAGTGCAGCAAATAACCAAGGACCAGGAACGGTCATTGGTTCAACTAATACAGGGGATCAGGTTCAGGTTATTGATAATAATGAACAAGGATCCACTGCAGTTGATGATTCAAACCAAAAAAATTCTACTAGAACTGAAAACACAACTAAACCACTAACTGAAAAAACATTACTTCGTTATCCATTGGCAAATCTAGATGGATTGGAAGAACTTGGTATTTCTTATGACTACATCAAGATTAGAGTTCTTGATTGGAAGAATGGTCTTGATAATGCATCTGAGGGTGTAACCAGAGTAACACAAAGATATAGTCAATCAAAGGCTTCTCTTGAAACTATTATCTTACCTATGGTTAACAATCTATCCTCCACAAATGGTGTGGGTTGGGGTGAAAACAATATGAATATTATTGAACTTAAAGGTTCCCAAATAATCCAACAGGGTCTTGAGCGTGTTGGACAAAATGGATTTTCTCTGAATGTAGCAAAAGAGGCTCTCAGTAATGCATTACAAGTAGCAAGAGGTGTTGTAGGAGGATTGATCAAAGAGAAAGGTGCAGTCGCAGCTGCCCTAGCAGGTTATGTTGTAGGAAATACTGGTTTCTTGACTAGAGGTGATGGTAAGGTCATCAATCCAAATATGGAACTTTTGTTCAATGGACCAAAACTAAGAACTTTTGGTTTTCAGTTTGATTTTGCACCAAGAAGTAGTAAGGAAGCAAAAATTGTTCGTGATATCATCAAAGTATTAAAAGCACGTTCATCACCATCACTAGGTTCTGCACGATTATTCTTAGAATCCCCCAAAGTTTTTGAATTGGAGTACATATATAATGGAGATGGTAGTGATGAGGCCAGCAAATCAACTCATCCATATTTGAATAAAATCAAACCTTGTGCTCTCACACAGATTGACGTTAATTATACGCCTAATAACAAATATATGACATACGCCGAAGATGGTTCTATGGTTGCTACATCTTTGACAATGTCATTCACTGAAATTGAGCCAATTTATGCTAATGATTATAGTTCAACTGGTCACCCTGCAGGATACTAAAGATGACAATTCCATACTTTAGATACGTTCCAAACTTTGAGTACGTTAATAGACTCAGAGAAAATAAAACTATATTAGAATATATTCAAGTCAAAAACCTCTTTAAAAGAGGTGTTATTCGTGAAGATATTTTTACAGACTTAACAAATTTTACAAAATATTCAATTGTAGGTGATGAGAGACCTGATAATATTGCAAATAAGGTATATGGGTCACAATATTATGATTGGGTCGTACTTCTTTCTAATAACGTAATCAATTATCAGAATGAGTGGCCAATGTCACAACAATCATTCCAAAATTACCTTGATACAAAATATATTACAGAACAAAATTTATATTCAACCCATCATTATGAAACTAAGGAAGTGAAGGATAGTTATGGTTTTATCCTAGTTCCTGCAGGACTTGTAGTTGACAAAAACTTTTCGTATACCTTTTATGATGGTGGTCTTGGTACAGAGATAACAAAAACAAATATTACTACAGAAGTAACCAATTACGATTATGAAGTAAAAAAAGAAGATGAAAAAAGAAATATCTACCTTCTTAAAAAAGAATATCTGAGTATTATTACCAGAAATATAAAATCATCTTTACTTTATAAAGAAGGAAGTAGTCAATACGTCAATAAAAATTTAGTAAAGGGCGAGAATATAAGATTATTCCAACCCTGAAAAAAAGTAAAGGGGCCAATTTTTCCCAGGAAAAATTTAACCCCTATTTTTGAAACTAAAAGCCGATTTTGGTATCACATATCAGCCAATTTTGAAAAATATGACATAGCATCGTCTTCATCATCATTGGATGAGGAAGGAGTGATGTCAGGGTCGTTGAAACCACCAACCTTCTGATTGGACTCAACAATTTGTTGTTCCAGTTTCCTCAGTGCATCCTCTTCACTGACACGTTTCTGTTCAGTAGGAGCATAGTTGTCATACTCAGTCTCTTCAGCCTGAACAGCCTTGGTCTTTTTGTTACCAAGAACATAATCAAGACGCTTTTTCAGTTCATCATAGGACTTGAACTTATCAGGAGCAACCAGTTCAGCAAGAGAATACTCTTTGTTCCAGATTGCTTCAAGAGCATCATCGTCATCCAGGAGTGCAGAAGGTGCAGCAAACTCAGACTTATCGTAGTTCCAATAACCAGCAACCTTGGCAAGTTTCAGTTTGAAATTGGCACCTTGCCAGAAGTCAAAAGGATTGATAGGAGTCTCATCATCGTACTCAGGCTGCATTGCATCCATGATCTTGTCAAAGATCTTCTTACCGAACTTGTAGAGGAATACTTGACCTTCGTTCTGAGGGTTTGCAGGATCCTTTACAACATAAATGTTTGTGTAGAAAGACAGTTTACGTTTCTGTTTGCGAACAGTCTCTTTATCGGACTCATTTCCCGTGTTCCACAACTCACGGTTCAATTCACCAATAGGATCTTGTTGACCGATAGTAGTCAGAGAGTTCTCGATATACCAACCACCAGGACCCTGGAATGCGTGAGAAAATACCTTCACCCAAGGAAGATCTTCACCGTTAGGTGCAGGCAGGAAACGGATAACAGCATAACCATTACCAGACTTGTCCATCGTGGGTTTCCAGAGACGGTCGTCTGTTCCTCCACCTTGACCCTTATTCTCTTTCTCTACCTGTTGAATAAGTTTCTGTGTCAGGTTCCCCAGAGAGGAGTTTTTCTTAAGATTTGAAAATGACATGTGTTTCGTATTCTCCGTATTAGAAATGTGTGTATGTATAGTGTGTGTCTCCCAGACTGTTTAGGTCCGAGAAACCTACCCTCTTATTATAACAGAATAAGAGAGTAGTGTCTATGTGACGGTCAGTTTCCCAACTGTCCCTGGTATTTAGTTCTCCGTTTGTATTCCCTCCTCTGTTCTCGTTTCTCTTCCAATGTTCTAACGGGTCTAACCTTGTTATAACCCTCTACGATAGAGTTGAGTTCTGTTATCCAGTATTTCTCCCTCTCTACCATATCTTTCTCTTCTACCTTCTCTACGACCCCCCATACGAAGTTTTCTTTCCCGTATAGTTTCATATCATCGTAGAGGGGGTAGTTGTTTTTCCAATGAGAGGGTTTGAAATGACCCTTTATTCTCTCCTTAAGGTTTTTACTACTACCAATATATTTCTTCCCTGTAATAAGAGAATGAATACAATAGACGAAACAACCCTCCTTCAGGTTTCTTTCTCTTCGTTCTTTATCAAGTCGTCTATTTTTTTCGTTTATCTTCTCTCTATTATTTTTAGAGTATTCTCTATCATACTCTCTTCTTTTTTCTTTCGACCACATATTACTTACCCTCCATCAACTCTTGAAAGAAAAGAAGAAACTCGTCTTCAGGTCCTTGATACCTTTCTTTCAGTTCTTGATAGTAAGATTGAAATTGATACTCCAACATATCTTCTCTTTCGAGAAGGAAATTCTTAATTCTTGACATACGATAACTCTATAATAGGTTGTAAAGTCGGGGAGACTTATACTATCTATTATAGTTTATTTTTTAAATAAAGTCAAGTAATATTCTTATCAACCTCGACAAACCTATTCTAATGACATTTGTTGAAGTTGTCAAGAGGTTCAGAGAGAATAGTAAGACTTATAGAGTTATGTCTCCCCAGACTTACCTACTACGTCTCTTACCTTCTCTCAGACCCTCTGGATAAGTTTAATGACATTCCAGGTCAAGGGAGTTACGGGAGTGTCTCCGAGGACATAACCCTTTGGTCAGGGGTTGTCAAGGATTGATTTCTTCATTTGATCAAGAACCTTGGTCATGTTTGAAAAGACATAAGTGATGTCAACATCCTTTGGAAACCCTAAGGCAACCGCCTCTTGTAGAATTCTATCCTTCATCTTCTGTGCCTCTGGATCATCAGAGAGTTTCAATCGTGTATAAAGAATACGTTGTTTATCCAGAAGAACACCAAGTTTTTCTACGTGTTCAAGTTTATCATCCCTATTCATTGTAGAGAACTCAAAAACTTTTTGATATATCTCTTGTTGGAGTTTGGTGATGTTCTCCATCTCCTCACGAACTAATTCTGAACTAAAGAAACTACTCATCAGACTCCTATTACTTCTCTTAAGATACGTTTGTATGAAAATACATCAATATGTATAAAAGAACTATACTTATCAATTCTCATAGACAAGAACTCCCAAACAGGATCTTTGAGTTTTTTATCAAAGTTTTTTTTAAATCCTAGAATTCTGTCCAGGATGATCAAAGTTTCTAGTGATACGTTCTTTGCAAGGTGTTCTTTGACAATGATAGGGTGACGGGTTCCATCAATCTCAAACACACTATCAAACTTTTTACCATCAAACAGATCACTGACTTCATTCTTGAAAACATATGACATTGATTGATGTTTTCTCTTCCATTCAGAATAATTACCCTCACCCTCTTTTGCAATCTGACCAATCCAAAGAGACTGTGGATCATCGCAACTCACAAAATTTGCCACGAAGTATTCAATCACTTCATGATCATCCTTCTGTCGTGATAACTTCTCAAAGAAAAATCTATCCTTTCGTTTATAAAACGATTGGATAGATGCTCTAGACTTACCACAATATTTGTGGTAATCATATGTTTTTTTAGTGAAATGATTTTTCAGTCCAAGGTAAGACTTGTACACATCGAAGGGTTGCACTTTGGGAATCATATAGGAAGTTTAGCGTGAGATGTTCTCTTCAAAAAGTTTAGTTCAATAGCCTCACATTTGATCTTCTCTTTCAGAGGTTTAGAGATCAGTTTGGGCACAGACTCTACATCAATATTGTTTTTCTCACAGAAGAATACAATCGAATCAATATAACTCATGTCAACATTATCTGAATGGATTTTTTCAATCTCTTCAGAGAACTTTCTTGGACAGTAAAACTTACTCTCCAAGAGTTTATTGATATCTTGATCTTCAGGCATCTTTCTGTAATTTGAATTCAACAAACTCTCTAATGTACTTAGTGAGTAACTTGATGTACTTAGCTTTATCATATTCTTCATAGACTTCACACTCTCCATTTTCACAAGTCATTATAATAACGAATTTTTTAACTGTAAGACCAGTCAATTCATACAACATACATGCATATGCTGCACACTGTACAAAATATCCTTCAATCCACTCACGTTTTTTTGGTTTCTTTGATGTCTTGAAGTCGATGATAGCCAATTCGTTATTATACTCGGCTATACAATCTACGGTTCCAGCAATACCTAAGTACTCACTATAGAGAGGTTTTTCTAGACCATGTATATTATCTATGTTGTTTAGATCACCCTTGGCAATCTTGAATAGAAAGTCGGAAAGAGGTTGAACCTCTGGAAGATCCTCATTCTTTAGATAATGTTCGATTAAAGTATGAGTATCAGTACCACGACTAGTAGCCTGTTTAGTTACTTTGTTTGCTTCTTCTATACCAACCCTCTTCCGCCAGTCTGCAAAGATCTGACGGTTATAGTGACTGATGACAGAAGTGATTGAAACTAATTTTTTTCCAGAGGGAGTATCATAAAACCTAACACCATCAATATCTTTTCTTTCAAGAATTGGGGTGTCTAATTCAACATGTTTAAACATTACATACCTAGTTCAAGTTTTGCCACAATATATTCCTTAACAAGTCCACTTCTACAAATGTCTTCTGCTTGGAATTCAATTGTATCAAAAGATGGCATATTATTCAAGATTTTCATGAAGTCAATAATACCATTTCGTTCCGCAGTCTTAATCAAATCAGACTGAGTTGCATCACCACAGAACATTAGTTTAGAATCTTCACCAACACGGGTGATCATAGAATCAAGTTCGTGGAAATTTAAGTTTTGGAATTCATCAACGATGATGATTGCCTTATCAAGGGTTGTACCACGAATAAATGAAGTAGACCAGAATGAAATTGTTCCTTGTGCTTTGAGGTTGGTATACAACATTTCAAATGCATTATCATCTGGCATTTCAAACATGTACTTTACCATATTCTTATATGGAATCTGATAAAGTGAAGACTTATCTTCATGGTCTCCAGGAAGAAATCCAATCTCTCTGGTGGCTACAAGAGACCTGACGATGTAAATCTTCTCATAAGGTGTACTTGGATCTAAAACATCTAGAAGGGCGTTGTAGAGGGTGATAAAGGTCTTACCTGTACCGGCACAACCATATGCGACTAAGTTCTGGTTTTCTTTATATTTTTCAAAGAAAAACTCTTGATTTTCTGTGAGGGGTTCAATTGTCTTAATATAATCAAGATTAATTGGTTTCTTTCTCTTCATTTGTTTGTTACTCATACCAAATGGAACTGGGTTTGTACTTCCAATACCAGACTTACTCTTTCTAGACATAAACTCTTTGAATTAAACAGGTTTTACTCTTGAACCAGGTAATTTAGATGCTTTATGAAGAACATCATTCCAACCTGGATGACTCTTCTTCAGTTTATCGTAAACTTCTCCTACCTCACCAAACCCTGGGGCATTTTCTGGAGTATAGTATCTTTCCCATTCAGGATTATCTTTACGCCATTGATCCCAATCGTGAACACTCATCTTCACGTCTTTGGTTTCACCAGTTTCCTTGTTTTTTATCGGATATGTGGCCAAAAATTTACCTCCCGTCAATACAAATGTTTGTAACCTGGTGCTTTTCTGTGTCTAATAGCAGATATTAGAGGGGCACCGACACCATATTTATTACTTAACGTAACACCCTTCTCTGTGCTTGTCAATATCTCTTTGACTTGTTCATCGGTTAAGCTTCTCTTTGTCTGACGCATTCTTTCGATTGCCTCTGGACTACAACACACTCTCCCTTTAAGTGCATCACTTCGTCTCTTCTTATGTAACTCTGTTTGTTTTCTCCCCGTCATAGCCTTCCGTTTCTTTTCTTGTGTCTCTGGGCCCTGGTATGCACTCTTACCACCCAATACAGATTTAAGGTGTAGAATTTCTCCTTTTCCTATTCGACCTGATAACGCCTTCCATGCAATGTAGTCCTGTTGGTTTCCCTTTCTTAACCACTCTGCATAGTGCCACATACTATGTTGTGTAGGTGTTAGTTCTATTAGGTTTTCTTTTAAGTTACTACCACCTTCATAACGAGGAATAATATGGTGCTTATGTTTCATATTTCTATCCAGTCATAAATTATTTATAACAGGATAGAGTTTATGTAAAATTTATTACCACTCTAAAGCTTCTGCAATAGTTGGAAATTGTTCTTTAAATATGTCCTTACATGCATTGGCAATTTCCATATGTTCTTTCTGTGTTCCATTGGCAGATCTAAGATCAATATAATGAATCCATGAACGAACTGAACCTGTCATATACATTTTAGTAGGAACGGCAAGAGGAAGAACAAAACGAGCACACTCTTTTGCGATCCCATCATCAAGCATTTTTTGGTATAATGACATCGCGTCCCTGAAGTGATCCTGTATCAACATTTGATATTTTTGAATCGTAAACGGATCAATGTCATCAATAGAGTTCTGACGATTCTTAGTATCTTGCCGACGTAACTCAGGTAATGGAATAGTTTCTCCTAACAGAGAACTATCTGCATATCGTTGTGAAAATTCCTGAAAAGTGAACGAACGGTGACGCAAAATTTGAGCTGCGATACCACGGTTCGTTTCAATCTCAAGAGTCATGAATGCTTGTTCAAAGATACTCCAGTGTTGATGTTTAATACAATATTTCAATAGACCAGAAATCTTTTCATTGTCTTGATTGTTTGGATTACTAACCCTTGCACAATATGCCATGTGCTTTTCAGCATCAGGACTCACATTAACCAACTTTACTGACATTCTTGTTCACCTTTATTAAAACGTTTACGACACTTCTTTACTGCATTAAGTTCTTCTTTAATCATTTGATATGCATCTTCAGCAGTAATTTTACCACCAAGTTCCATGGCACAGATGACTTCAACTCTAGTACCAAAATGTTTTAATGATTCTTCGAAGCACGAAAGTTCTTCATACATTACATCTCATCTCCATAAAATACTTCATCATAATCATCAACTGGAACATTTGTATATGTAGGTTCTTCCTCAATTACATTTTGAAGTTCCTCTGAAAATAACTCTTCCCTTAGTGTTCCTAGAAGGAATTCCATTTTACAAATGGTTGCTTTCAATCTTTCTTTATCCATTAGTATAGTAGGCTTTAAAGTATTTTGTAATTCCAGACGTACTAGTGTTTCCCTGTGACACCCAGTCATGAGCACACTCAGAAATACTCTTCATACTATAAATTGGTTCTCCGTTTTCAGTCAACTGAGAACCAAACTTATTCAGAAGATAGGAGTAAACTTTTTCTCTAATCTTCATTCGTTCATCACTATACCGCCAGTCTTCCATAAAAATTAGAACCACACTAAGTATTATACACAAAAAAAGGGTGGAAGTCAATCCCACCCTCGAAAAATTAACTTAAGATCCTCCTGCAAATTCGTTTACACACGGCATGATCTTCATCACATTCAATAAGACAATCATAATAGTCATTCAAAATATCCGATTCATCAGATGTTCTGTCTAAACTATTGATTAATCCGTTTACGTCTTGTTTCCATCCTGCAAGTTGATTATAGGAAATAACGTTATGCATGATGTCCTCCACGATTAGTTTACTTTATAATAAAGGTCGATTTTTCAGTACACTTTTCTCACCTCTATAATTCTATCATATGTATAGGACTTTTTGTATCTTTGTTACATTTATGTTTTTTTTTACATAAGTACAAAAAAAGAGAGGATTTGTAATCCTCTCTATAAAGTAAGTTTAACTGTTATCACTTGTTGTAAGTATGACCTCGATAACAGAAAGTACCATGTACTTCGTCAACACCTTGCTGACACTCATACTTGACACCACGATAGGATGTCATGTGAATTTGAGCATCATGAAGAGCTGCTGCTTTCTTGATCTGATTACGGATGAGATTAAGTGTGTTCATTGTAGGTCTCCTAAAAGAAATGAGAATTTTACTTCCCGTTCCTTGGGTCGTTTGCGTCCCAGTTACACTCAGGTGTTGCTTCCTTTAAGGTCTCAATCACCTCAGTTTGAATGAGTTCACTTACACTGTCATTTGCTTTGATACGACTGATCATATCAGCAGCATCAATACAGGCAATACCAGAGTAAAGTAGTAATTCGATCATGGGATGAACGATTAGAGTGATTTTTTCCAGCGACGAATAGAAGTATGAGATGTTTGATAAACTTCTGCAAGTTTTCTAATAGGTAAAGATAAAATAGATTCATCTTTACTTACATCTTTTAGAAAGTCATCATACATTTTACCTCTGGTGTATGTTATGGATTTAGGAGTAGCGTATTCTTTTGGATTACGACTTCTACCTTTCCACCACCCAGAAGGAATGTCATTCTCATAAACCACTCGTTCATTTTTACCGTCAGTAACACGAACTTTACCAAAACAGGGATTGCCTCTACCAATTCGTTCTCCCTGAGAACAGAAAGAAAATGAAGAAGATATTTGCTTTGCCCTATTAGCAAAGTGAGGATTAGTATCAACTTGATAAAACTCATGGAGTTTTACTTCCGCTTCAACTGCTTCCTCTCTCGTAGCATGTTCGGTAAGAATGATTTTAGAGGAAGGATTAAATGTTTTGTCTCCATAGGAACCAAAATAATTATCCTCCACTGGATTACACTCACATCCTCTGCTACCAATGTAGCCTCTCCCAAAGGGTTCGTAAGAGTAGTAAGTGTAATAAATCATTCTAATTGCTGACGCTCCGTTCCGCGACTTACTTGCGTCTCACCGAAGTGAGATGAACGTAGATCTATTATAGATCACTGTAGTTATTTATGTCAAGGTTTTTTCTTGTCCATTTTTCGGATCTGACCGAGATTAGACTTCTGCCCCTTCTTGATCTTCTTATACTCTTTAATCAGTCTATCAATTTCACTATTAGAAATATTGACTTTGAGTTCTTTCTCTTCTTCTTTTTCGACAAACCCTAATCCAGTTTGTTCCATACTGAAAACCTGAGATTCTTTGTCATCAACATAATCATTAATGACTTCTTGAATCTCACCACGGATTAGGGAATTGATTTGTTCTCTCAGTTCTTCGTCGTTCATTTCTTAGGTGGATTCCAAAGTTTAGGGTTTATTCGACCTTCTGTTTGAGTCATGTTTCTGAAATCACTACGATAATTATCCCAGTAGTGATCAAAGATATCTACTTGTTTTGCAGCAGAAACAATATCAAACTTAGTGATTCCTGCTTGTTCATATTCAACTAAAAAGGAATTTGATGGAAGAGATCTATCATCCGCCTGTGATGGATCACAATCTGAATAAATCTCTTTAATACCTTTTCCCATTAAGAACGGCCCCCCCATTGGATGTCTGTGTATGCTGACTCTACCACAGATTTGTTCAGTTTGTACTTAGATTCAAGTTTCTTATCCTTGACCAAACAAAGGATTTCAGATTCTGATGGGTGGAGGCCCTCAAGAATTTGAATGAACATGGACTCTCTACGGGTCTTGGAGAGGGAATCATTACCACCCTTGACAAAGTGATACAAGTTTCTCCATTCTTTCCTCAGAGAGGTGTGGTCTGTCCCTACAGGGACATCATTCTTCTCGAAGGGAACCTCACCCTCAGGTAACATAGACACTACAGTCTCATCAAAATTCCAGATCAGAATTGCTTTGAGTGAGTCTGTTTCATACTGTTTGAGGACTTCAATCTTTTTGGCTCTAGTTCTCTGTTTACTCACCAATTCCAAAATCTCAAAGATGAATGGATTAGGAGGAAGTTTTGTACTGGATTTACTAGTATTAGTCGGTTTCTTCGTCTTCGTAGTCGTCATAATTGTTTTCAAACCTTACTGCTAAAATTTCATCAGGTAAAATATTACCATCCCCATCAAACATTTCTGGATGAATGTATGGGACACGGGTTTGGTCTAGGTATTGTTTTACTACCCAACCTAGGAGAGTTCCTATTAATAGGAAAAGCACTGTTGTTGATACTGAAAGTGCAATGATTGCTGTTTCCATTTTATTCTCTCCGAGAGTTTACTTTCTTTATGTCTAAATGAACATCTAAGAAGAAGTTTATCTCTCTGTTAAAGAGAGAAATCAACTTCCCAAACTTTAATTCAAAAGTCTTTGGGTCTCTTTCTCTCCTCCGTTTTTTTCTCATTAATAATTCAACACCTCTATTAATTTGTAAAGGTTTTGAACTATTTCCTTTATTTAGAGGGTTTTCTTTTCCTTCCTGGTTTCTTTTCTTGTTCATATCTCAAAGCATCCTCAAGGATTTTATTCAAATAATTTTTAATTTTTCTAGCCTCTGGTTTACCCAGATGTCCATAACCTTCTCTCAATTGTTTGTGGACATCATCTGAACCACCTTCAAGATAATCTTCAAGATCTGAAATCAATCTATTAATTTCTTTTGATGTGGAACTTTCTATGAATTCTTGAACATCTTTTTTAGTAGCTTTGATACTCTTCAAATATGCATACATATCAAGTTTATACTTTCCATTGAAAGCATAGTCAATTGCGTATTCAATAATTTCATAGAATTCATACTTGTTCATCAAACAATATTGTTTTCTTTTAAATATTTAACAGTTTCAGTACATCCACCAAGATGTGTTCCATCATGAGGACCTTCGACATTTAATACAACTTGAGGGAAGGTAGAACCTTGTCCGAACTTTTCATAAAACTCCTCTCTTGTGTAGTCCCTACCAAGTTTCAAAACCACATGTTTCTGTTCAACAAGTTCAAGAACTCTCTGAACTTTGGTACAAAAAGGACAACCGTCCTTTGAATAGATTGTGTAGGTCATACGTCAATTGTGTTTCTTACTTCAGGGTTTTTCTTAAGTTCTTCAATGAACTCATTTCTTACAAGACAGGATTTGTATCCTGGGTAAAACTTTTTCATCAACATAGGAACAGCCATACAACCAGGATACCCACCTTTGATCCAGACCTCTTTACGGTCCTCTAAAACAACATGATTGAATGGAAACTTAGTTTTCTTTCGGTTCATAAGGGTGTTGTGGAGTGAACTCTTCTAGAGGTTGAGATTTAGTCAAGTCTCTACGACTTTGATTCTTGATAATAATGAAGGCATCTTTATTATATTTACGAGTACCAATAGGAGATTGCCACTTCTTATTATACTCCTCACCTACATCAATACCAGAAACGGAAGTTCGTC
>Ga0208644_1001831_pt1 | contig 17387 bp, 29 predicted proteins | sample VirMetDEL_Nov_18_FD_184517 | JGI IMG/M metagenome (GOLD analysis project Ga0208644, IMG submission 184517) | Aqueous microbial communities from the Delaware River and Bay under freshwater to marine salinity gradient to study organic matter... | ecosystem: Environmental > Aquatic > Marine >... | reverse complement strand
GTAGCCGCTCCCACAGAAAAAACGCCCATTGTGTCCCTTTTGAGCGCATTGCACCGAGCACACGCGGCAACAACGTTCTCTAGCGTGTCCTCACCACCACGGCTCCTAGGCCACACGTGATCAGCCTGATCTGCAACGTCACCGCAATAGGTGCACGTGTAGCCGTCTCTTCGCAGCACTTGTAGGCGTAGCTTCTTCCAATGACGTGTGCCTCTATAAGGCTTCAGTGCCAACCCTCACGCTCCAGTTTAGATAGTGCCTTGCACCAACTGCCATTATAACGTTTGTTTATGTATTCAACGTGCTTGTTTATCTGTTGATAAGCGTCCCAGTTCTTTGCGTGATTACTCATGTGTTGGAACAGTCCATAAGCACCACTGCGTATGTTGACTGCATCGTAACGCCACGTGCTTTCTCTATGTGCCAGCTCATTAGCACACACAAACTGATCCCAATCATTGATTGTGTTATGTAGGTATAGCTTCAGATTCATAATATCTAATGGATTGAATGAACCGGCTTCAGCCGCGTAGTACTCGACCTGCGTGGTTTGCGTTGCACTGCCTAGGCTCCAGCCTAGAGCTAGTGCTATCACAAACAGAGCTCTGGCCAATGCTGCGCGTCGGTGCGAGCTGCCGTTCAGGCTCGCCCGGCGTGACAGCATAGTGGGCATGTCAACTCGACCGCCATAAGTGCAGGTCAGCTCGGCGATCCGTTTTCTGCGTTTCCTCATCTAACCGATCCGTGGTCTAGTTTGAGGAATAGTTCTCTAGCTCTATCACCGATCCCCCAGAGGGCTGTTGGCATGAATATGCCGTACCGATCACCGTCTGGCGTCACGAACGTTTCCCGGTTGCTGATGATAGTTACCAGCGCTGACGAATCCCACAGCTCGTAGAACCACAGGCTCCTAGCGAAGGGCACTAGACAGATCCCGTTGCCGTGTGCAATCCACTTCTTGATCCATGGCTTAGGCGCTGAATACGGTGGATTCATCCACACAAAGCCCTCCCACGGCGTTTCTAGGCCGTCTTCAGCCTCCGTGAGGTATCTAGTGGCTGGCACCCACGGTACGCCGCCCGGTGGGGCACACACGTCTAAATCGAACTCTACGCCCAGCAGCTCAAATATCTCTGGGGGCGTGTATAGGGAATCGTTCTTGCTGTAACCTTTGCTGTTCCTCCCGTGTTGCACGTTGCCCTTCTCCCATCACTATTTCACATGCGTCGCAGTATTTGCGACCGTCCAATAGGCGCCACTTTCCGCAGCCTTGGCAGCGCCCGATCTTGTCTTCAGTATCCACTGGCTTTTAGCAAGTAGACGAGGTCGGACAAGGTGAGAACAGCAACGAAGTGCTCCACGGTTTTCTCACCCTGCCCGTTCAATCGCAAAACACCGACCCCGAGGCCTGTTTCCTTCCTCCGATCAGCTAGTTGTCGCATCAGCGCTGGCAGATCTAGGTTAGTTCTGGCTTTGATCTCAACGTCGACACCCTCGATGCCAGTGACGTCAGATCCGTCGCGACCAGCTCCAACCGGCAGGGCGTGTTGCCACCCCTGACTCCGGAAATAGTCTGCTACTATGCGCTGCGTTGCGTAGCCTCGATGCTTTCGGCTTTGCGACATTCAGTTACTCCTTATGTGACATGTGCGGCATTCTGTCGGCTTGGCTGCTCCAGCAGCTATTGGCTCGTTACAGTTGTCGCACACGTCCATTGTAGTGTTCAGGATTTGCATTGTCACCCCACTAACAGTTCCTCGTCCTCAGGCCTGAATATCCATTTGCCTGCAGGATCGAGAACCATCCAGATTCCTTTGCATTGTTCTGCCTTGCGTTTCATAGGTATAGGACAAGTCCAACCACGATAAGCACCCTTAGCGCCAGTACCCTCGCGAAGCGTACGATCGCCGTGCTTACACCTAGGAACAGGATGGGCGCCCAAACTCTGCTGAATAAGATCAGCTGCGTCCTTGAATGTGGGTTCAATGTCAGCCGGTGGCTCAATCGTCGTATCCCAGATGATTTCAGTTTCCGGATTGTTTGCACTTAGAAACTCCTTCTGTTCCTTGGTGCGTACGCGAATCGGTTGCGTAGGACGACTGCTTTCAGCGTCCGCAACCTTAGCCATCTCCAGACTAGAAGCTCGCTTTCCCTTAGCTGACAAACCGAGATTCGCCATGCATCGTCCGATGCTAGAAGTCTCACAGTTTTCAAACCAGAAATCACGATCAACGCCACGATCCTTGCGAGCACCTCGCGCGTAACCGATAGCGGCAGCCATAGTATCTGCATAGGTACGGAACGCCGTCGCTTTGAAAACGACAGTGCCGGACTCTTCGTCGCAGCTAATAAGCTCAGTATGTATCGAACCGTCGGGATATTTTTCGTAGAATTTGTGTATTCGGGTGTCGACATCTTCGTAATCACTCAAATTGAACATCGAGTTGATTCATTCCTTTCGCATAGTCGATTTGGTCTTTTAGCGTCCAGATCGTGCCGTCGTGCCACGTTTGGACTTCCATTGCACAGCTGTGGCAGTAGTGCCTGAGCACTAGCTTTCCACCTGCGCGTTTAGAAGTGACTGTCCAGACGGCCTGTGTCCTGCCCTTTGGACTATCAGTTCCCCAGCGTAGTTTGCAGTAATCGCACCAAGTACCTTTCGGAGATCTACTTAGCATCCAGACTGTTCCAAGTTCGGAACTTCTCCCAGTCTTTGACTGCAAGTTCTCCTGCGATTGCGGCGTAGGCGCAGAGATCCACCCAAGAATCGTAAACTGCGTCAACTCCCATAATCCTTGAGATTTTGAGTAGTGCCATACAGATTGCCACGTCTGTCGGTTCAACTTTGGTTCCCAAATATGCCTGCCAGAGTTCTGCTGCACGGAGCATCGCGACGTCGTAATCACCATGCGTCCGTTGGCGCTCTGTGATCGTGTTAGAAGACTCATTGAGAATCTCCTTGGCGCTCCATTGACCTTGCCCTGTGGAAACCATCTCTAAAACCTCTCTCGTAGTGATTGTTCGTTAATCGGTAGAACCAGCTTAGAAAAGCCAGTGCAAATATGAACGACCAAGCGATCCAAACCAGAACATCGTTCTGCATTAGGCCACCTCCTCGTTCACGTTGAATATATCGAGGAAGAAGGTGGCTATAACTTCTCGTGATAAACGCCCCGAACTGGGCTTCTTGCCTAGTCTTTGGATTGCGTAATCACGGATGGTAGAACTGTGAGCGTAGTTCTTTCCGTCGGTATAGCACCGTGTTTTGCGATCGTAATAAATCATTTACGAACGCGCTCTCTATTGTTGAGCATTGCGTCTTTGTAGGACGGCAAGTGCTCGCAGGTATTAATCAGAACCGCCAGCATTAGCTGCGGATCTCCCGAATCGGCGGCTTTCGCCAGATTTGTTGCGGCAACGCGCATGGCGTCGGCTACAACCTCGGTTTGCCCCATTGAATGCCCCTTTCTATTAGGCGTTCAATAGCCTATTAGACCAGAGGAATGGGGGATTAGGCAACGGCGCGCCGTTAGCCGTAGCGTTTTCCTTCGACAACGAAGCTGCCGTTCCGATCCACAGGGATGGGCACTACCGTCGTGCCATCGCGATCCGTGTAAATCAGGCCGAAGCCCTTTTGCCAGTTGAATGTGCCCTTGGTATAGAAAGCCTGCCGCTCATCCATCAGGTGGCCGACCTCGAAGCCCGTCAGGATACGCCCTAAAACGCCCCCTGAAGCCTCACTGAAGGCCGAAACCCCCAGCCTGTGGGTATGTCCGCACACCACCGACTTTCCGTGCCTCCTAGCGGCCGTCAAGGCCGTTAAACCGGCATTATGGTTGATGGCTTGCTCGTCACCGTGAACCATGATCCAGCCCTTGGCGAATTCATAGGGCTTGTGATGGTAGGTGATGCCTAGCTGCTTGAGCCTAAGGAAGCCTTCGATCGTTAGCTCTGGAAGGCCTAGGAGGCCGGGTAGGCGCTTAGAAATCGAGCTATAAAGCCGAGCGCTGTGGTTCGATCTAGAAAGGTGGGTTACCTGAAGCTCGCCAAGAATCTCCACAGTGGTGTCGCGGTCACTTCCGATCGTTCCTGACCATTCGTCCCGTCCGGTAGACCATCTGCTGATTGTCTGGAAGTCGATCTCGTCGCCCACACATAAAACGTCGTCAGGCTTGTAGCGCCTGATGAACTTGGCAATGTTTCGGACGGCTCGCTCGTCATGAAACGGAACCTGTAGATCCGAGATGACGACGATTCTCTTCATTCATCCTCTTCGTCGTCTTCGTAGGGAGTGTGATCCGGGTTGTCGACGATCCAATCGGGCATTCGCATCAGATCGCTTAGGATCCATCGTGCCTTGTCTTTATCGCCTACTGCGTCCTCTAACTCTTTGAGGGTTTCCGCAACTTGAAGCGCCCAGATCCTAAGTGGCGTTAATGGCTCACTTTGAGACTTAGCCGCAGCGCGCTCCTTGGCGCGACGTTTAGCGGCGCGTTCTGCTTTTGTTTGTCTTCTTGCGGTCATTGGTTAGCAATTCTAGAACCATCTCTTCTAACTTCTCAATGCGCGACACGATATTTGACCCTTCTAAAATGTTGGGAACTTCGTGCCGGATGATGTACCTCAGCCCCCCAAGGAGGAGGGCTAGGCTAGAAAGCACGGCGGCTACGAGTGCCGCCCACTCTGCTGGACTCATCGCCTTCCGAAAGCGGTGTCTTTAGGGTTGAGCCAGCGAATTATGACTGGCGCAACTGCACTGACAGCACTTGCGAGGATTGCTTTCGGTTCCCACCCCAGTGAGAGGTAGGTTGCCAGAGCTGCTGCCAAGAAGGATCTTGCCCAGCTTGCGGCGGCCTTTTTTAGGTTTTCCATTGATAGGTTCTCCTGTCAGTAGGGGAATGCGGAACATGCTTCGGTCTTCGTCGCCCTGACTTGTGAAAGATACGTGAATGTGCGTGGTGTGTGGGTTAATGCCGGTGTAACGCCTCCAGCGGTAGTTCCGCCTCCAGCTTGCGATCTTGCCATTGAAGATCACGTAAGAAATTCGTTTATCAGATCGGGCAAGTAGTCGTAGCTGATCAGCAAGATCAAACGCCTCGGATTTGTGGGATCTAAGATCGGCATCAATGTCGAGGGCACGTACCCAGCCCTCATCAGTAGGGTTGTGATCCGAGCGACGCGCAGCGTGTTTTGCATCGCCAAGCCATCCGTCACTAGCTCGATCTCGATCGGGAAACGCATCGTCAACCTGCTCTCTGAGCTGTTGCCCTGCTTTGCATAACTTAGCCAATTAACGCCTTTGCTTCTTCTTCGGTCAATCCAAGTTTGGATAGGACTTCTGCCTTAGCCGCAGCCTTCGCAATAGCCTCGGCTTCTTCCTGAGCCTTCTGTTCGGCATACGCCAAAGCATCTGCCTCGCGCTGGGCGATTTCCTCGGCTGTTAGTTCAACTTCTGTGGTAACTCCGGTGGAGCAATCCACTATCACTTTTGTTGGCATTGTTTCCTTTCCTAACTGTTCTTGATTCCGTAAAGTGTGGCGGTTGAGTATTGGACTAGATTAGAACCATCTATCGTAATTGTTAATGATGTTATTGCTGCCGTTGAATCCCATAAACCAGCAACCAACGCCGCTATTGCCGCTGTCGCATTATTCTCTGTTATCCCATCCGTACTTATTGACTTTTTATTACTTCCAGCATAATTGGGAATGTAAATTTCCGCATTTCCAAAAGTGTTCGCAGTATCTCCTGGGTCATTTGCCGCACCAGAATAAGCATAAGCCAAAGTTCCGCTTAAACTAGCGGCAGCAGAACCGCTGCCGTAAAGCAAACGATAAGTGTAATTGTTACCCGTATCAGAGTTAATCACTATTTTTAATGCTGGCGTTCCTAAATCAGTATTACCTCGCGAACTAATTTTTAGTAATAAATCCGTATAAGTCGCAGGGATACTAGTAAATTCAATGTTCGCAGCCCCGCCGCTTCCCACCGTTACGGTGGCTATTGCTTCATAAGTGGTTGCCATTATGCGCTCGCTATTCCGTAAAGAGTGAAGGTTGAGCCGGCTTTAAGATTATATCCATTACTGGAAATCTGAATTCGGTTAATAGCACTTGTGCTTCTCCATAAACCAACTTGGGCTATGACATCACCGGAAGCATAATTAAGCCTGTGTAAAACTGTCTTGTAAGTTGTAGTATTGCTATAGTTTTGGAAATTTACTATTGCATTGACCTCACCCAAAGTGGTAGGTAAATAAGCATCTTGTGTTAAAACGATACGCGATGCGCTTGTGGCTCTATAACTTAACGCACTTGAGCCATTACCTATAAGATTTGTTCTTGAATAATTACTGCCGGTGTCAATCGTTCCATTTCCTACTCTTAAAACTAATCCATCAACTCCTGCGGTATTGCTCGCAACTGTTCCAACAACTAAAACAAGGTCGGTAAAACTTCCTGTAATTCCCGTAAATTCGGTGCTGGCGGTATCGCTTCCTAGCGTTGTCGTTGCTATCGGTTCATAAGTCGTAGCCATTATGCACCTTTGATTCCGTAGAGGGCGAAGTGCGAGTATTGGGAATAATTCCCACCATTAGGATTCTCAAAAGTGATAGTTGTAACCGCGTTAGTGTTTAGCCATAAACCCGATTCTAGCCCAATACCACCACTACCATTTTTGTCAATTCCGTATAAGTGTCTGATAGTCTTATATTTGTTGGCAGAAGCATAATCAAGAATATCTATAATAACTGTGCCAAAATCAGAGAAACCAAGATTAGTATTTATATTAAATTTGGTTTGTCCTGTTTCACCAAAAGCGCTAACAGAAGTGCCGTTTCCTTGTAATCTGTGCCTAGTGTAGTTAGAACCCGAATCAGAATTGAAACGCATATAAGCGCCATCGCCAACACTTTGTTTGATTAGGGTGCGAATTTGAAGATGTGCATAAGTATTTGGTATTGAAGAAAAAGTGATTGTTGAACTTCCACCTGAGCCGACTGTGACTGTGGCGATACTTTCAAAGGAAGTCGTTGAAGCGGCTACTCCTGAGTTAAACGCTGCTATAACGTTATTAAGCAACTGCGCCCACCACAGTCCAAGCGTTTGCAGCAGTCTTAATCGCTGCCGCGCTCTTGTATTGCGCAACTGTTGGAGCAGCAGCAGTAGCACCTGCGCTGGTAACGGTTGTAGTGCCAGCACTTGCCGCCTGTATCGTCAAAAGGTCTGCACCTGTGTTAAGGAATGAAATCGCAGTACCAACTGGGAAATCGTAGGTTGCATCGGTTGGAATGCTTACGGTCTTTGTGCCAGCGTTAGTGGTAACGACTAAGACTTGATATTGATCCGTTGAGGCGAGAGTGTAGGTAGTACCGCTCTGTGAGTTGAGAGTGAAGGCAACGAGGCCGTTCATTTCTGACGCTAGTAGTACGTCACCTGTGGTGAATGGAAAGCCGGTTGCCATTTGTCTCCTTAGTAACTAAGCGTGTCCGTCCCGATTATACCCTGTGACGCGCTATCTAAGATGAAGCCGTCAATAAGGCTTTCGCCGGTGTAGACCGTGGTTGTAAATTTGCGGTGGGTAATATCGTGATGCAGCCCTTGTACCAAAAGGGTCTGAGTAATGCTGGTAGATCCGGGCATCACCTTCGTGATCTCTACGCAGTCCATTAGCTCGATCGCCAACCCGGCATTCACGCGTGCGGTGGCATCTCCGTCCTCTAAATTGAGCAGGATCGAATCTATGCGTGTCTCTGTTTCCTTGCGCGTAGATAGCAGCATGGAGGCCATGTCTAGGCTTTCCTGATCCGTTTGGACAAGGATCCCATCGCGGTTGCCGGAATGGATGAAGTACTTATCGATTGAATCCTGATCGTAGACGTTCTGGGCACTGCCCCCGGATCGGGTTACCGTCACGTCATTGACCACGAGGCTATCGTCTAGGGCAACAAGGGCGTTCTGGAAGGCTATTGCGCTACCGTCGTCGGCGAAGGTATAGACCGGGCTGGCAAGGCTGCTGGTGACCTGTGAGCGGCTCAGGAAGGTAACACGTCCCTCAGCGTCGAGGAATAGTTCCCCAAACTCGGACTTCTTTACCAGTTCTAGGGCATCGAGGGCTTTCCGGGCTGTGCCGGGATCTGCCTGAAGGGTCGAATCGCCTGCAGCTATATCTCGAAGGGTGCTGGGATAATCTAGCTCGTCAAGGATCGCATCTACGCGAGCGCCAGATAGCTGGATCCCGGATCCGGGAACGCTGGTGATCTGTGCGGTAGTAAACAGCCTGAGGGCATCCACGCATCTGAAGGTCACTCGGCTGAACTCGTCCGAACCGATAGCAAAGCCGGTGTCATAGTTCGTAATAAAGCCTGTGAATAGGACGTAGTCCGTTCCGTTATAACTTGCCGTCACTTGAATCTTGCGTAGCGGTACCAAGTCGCCATAATAAGGAGAGCTTGCATTCGAAGGGTTGAAATCACCGTTCTGATCAATAATTGTCACGCTGGCGGTTCCGGCTTCAAACTCGTTTAGTAAACGCTGGCGGCCACGGCGTATGGATACCGACCAGACTAGATCTGAGATGTCCACGTTGGCATTGGCGCTCGTGCCCAGCTGGTTAGTTCCTAGAATGCCGTTCGTAACCGAATCAAGAATAAAAGGCTGGCCTACGAACGCCACGCCATTGGAAAAGTCAATGCTGGCTTTGATTACCGGCGCTGCTGGCACTAGATAGCCACCTGATTAAAGGTCAAGCGACCTCCGCTGCGCTGGTACTGATACTGCTCGTTGATAATCGTCTGGGCTAGGTCATACTCGCTGGTGACGCTACCTTCAACCGTCACATTGATCGTTGTGCTTGGGGTTACGCTAGAAAGGATCGTAGAAGCCTCAAATTCGGCCATAGCGGCATCGAATTCTGCCATCAGGGCATCTATCTCGGCGACCGCCGATTGAGCCTCCGCTAAGGCCACCTGTGCCTCTTGTTCGGCCGCAAAAGCGTCTGCGACGGCTATGTTGGCGGCTTTCAAAGAGCCTGCTGGTGTGGACATGTCAATGCCAGCCCAAGGCAAAGCCGGGGCTGCAAATTGTGGCTGATTGCCCAAAGCACCGTTAATATAGACATTGTTAGCATTGACGTTCATACTGTCTAACTTCGTGACAGTCATCTTGTCCTGATCTAGCTTCAGACCCTTTTCTGCAAATAGGACGTCGATCGGAATCTGCCAATCAAGTTCCTTCAGTAGGTACTGGATCCGGGCTATCACGGCTGGCCAGTCGGTGAATGGGTTTTCAGCCATCTCTGGCAAGCGAGCAAGTAGATCTGCAAGCTCTGCTGCCTGTGCCTCAGCTTCCTTTAGCAGTCCTGTGTATTTGACGATTTGATCGACATTTTCATTCAGGATGGCTCGCTGCAACTTTAGGCGGTATTCTTCGACGTCGTTGATCTTGCCCTGCAAGGCAGCCGCAATCTGGATCCGTTCCATGTCGAACGTCTTTTGAGCCTCAGCGACAATCTTGGCAGCCTGCTTTTCTTTCTCTAACGCCTTCGCTATCTTCTCGCGATCCTTGCGAATCTTCTCTGTTTTCTTTTGCTCTTCTCTGAGGTACTTAGAACGCTCGCGAGCCAATGCTCTGGACTTGGCTGGATCATCAGGAGCGAACGCGCTATTGATAGCAAGGGCAAACGCCTCGATTTCTCGCTTACTCTTGAATAAACCGCCGGTAAGTGCAAACTTGGCGATCGAGATAAATTTAGCTGCGCTACGGAAGGCGTTACCTAGGCGCTCGCCAGCACTCGCTAAGAGTTCCAGACCCTTGTCGTAATTACCGCCACCGAGGGCTGTAAAGGCGTCCACGAGGCCTTCACCTATGGCTTCAGCGGCGTCTCCTACCGCAAGGCCTAACTTGGTGATCTTGCCCTGATACGAATCGGCGTCGCTGGCCGCTTGCCCACTAAATTCATTTTGAAGTGCTTCGAGCGACTTCTGGAAACCCATCGCCTTGAGTTCGGCAGCCGTGTAACCGTTCTGTAGCTTGCCCAGCGAGGTGTAGTTGCCGTTATAAGCTCGCGATAACGCTGTGGCTACGGTTTCGACATCAGACCCGGTGCCTGCAGCAATATCTAGGGCAGTGCTCAGTATCGCTTGGCTTTTGGATACCGAGAGGGTTGCGTTGGCTAGACTGCGGAATGCCGGGTACAACCTCTCCTTGGCTACTGCCGTGGATTTCTCTAAATCTTCAATAAACTTGTCGACACCAATGCCCTCATATTTGAGGCCAAGGTTGTCTAAAGACTTGGCTAGGTTACGGCTGGCCGCATCTGCTGCCGCAAAGGCGGTTACGGATCGCTTGAGGGCGGAAATTCCTGCGATGGCTATAAAGGCTCGCCTTGCGGATGTCCGCAGCGCGTTGAATTGCTTACCTAATGAAGCGGTCGACTTGTTGGCCTTCTTGAATCCGGTGTCTTTGAATTCGCTGATGATCCGGACGAAAATATTACTCATTAGGCGGCCTCTTTCATATCATACAGAACCGACTGCCGATTGAACTGAGCGCGAGCGCTTTCGATCGCTTTCATTATAGCGTCGAGCGCCTTGCCTTGGTTCTCAGAGTAGGCGGCATACAGTATGCGTCCCTCAGTGCGCTTGTTGTTTGCGTTCTTGAAGTTCTTCATCGTACCGACTCGTTCATTCAATCGGTCGATCATCATGGCACCGGCGTTGGGATTGTCGCTCATGGACATCTTGGTGGTGCGAGCGCGATAGACCACGCCGCCTCTGGTTCTGCGGTACTCATACTGCGGACGACCGCGAGGATTGATTCGTCCTGCTTGTTCGGCGATTGCTCCTGCTGCATCCTTATTAAGCAATGTGATCACGGAGGTATAACCGCTCTTGGATCGCTTCTGACGAGCTAGTGAATAGGTTAGCCCTTGCTTAATTTGCTCGGCATCATAACGAGGGAAATACCCTCTTTCGGAGTTCTTGCCCATATAAGTTCCCCAGTTATTAGGCGCGCCAAATACAGCGCCGGGAACCTTAGCTTCAGCAACTTTGATTATGGGAGCCAGCTGTGAGCGGATCTCTTTATCCATTTCACGAGCTATTCCGGGCGCGAGGTTCTGTAGGGCTTTCCTAAGCCCTTGATACCCTTCGACGACCACGGCCATTTGCCTGCTGTTTCTCCTTAGCCTGCTGCTTGAATACTTCGAGGATTGCTACCAGCATGGAGCGATCCATCTCGATCCATTCACGCGGCGGTATGCCGGTGTGAACGACCAACTGCGCGATCCGATACGTGAACGAATCGCGCGTCAGCCATTTGGGGAGTCGTCAGCCACCACCTCGACCTCGGATAAGGTTTCGAGGAATGGTAAGCCAAACGGCTTGACGTCCGGTGCCCCAGACCGGCGCAAACATTCCCAAGCCAGCCAATATACATGCTCCTGCTTTTCATCTTCCCTGAAGGCCTTATGGAAACCTTTACGGAACTGCTGCTCGAAGGCATACTCGATCGCTGGCGTTACCGGGTGAACGGTACTCGTGCCATCTGCCCTTGTGATCTTTAAGCTGGCCATTGTGCCCCTTTTCTAAACTAGAACGTGCCGGTGTTGGCAACCGTTACTTCAGAGTTTACAGTGAAAGTGATGTCCTGTGTTGATAGATCACCGACACCGCCGTTAATCGGGGTGAGATTATTTACCAATATGTCACCTGAATAAAGCAAGTTCTCAGCGCCAACGGCTGTGCCGCTGTCATTGATCGCTTTCCATGCCACTGTTGTGCCATAGGCGGCGTTGAGTGTAGCGAGTACCTCGCCTGTTGCTTGATCGTTAAGGAATGACACGGTGAGTGTCGCTGCCTCAAGACCCTTTACGAATTTGTGGCTGAGATCGCCCATTGCTGTGACCTCAAGCTCGTCGAACACCTGATTTAAGGTGAACGCTGTCACATGGTCGCTAAGATCGACGTTGTTGATCTTAAGCCCGACCTTGTTATTTGGAAAAACAGCCATTGACTATTCCTCGTCTTTCTTAGCGGTTGGTTTTGGTTCTTTCTTTTCCGCTGGCTTTACCTGACCGATCTTGATCAGGAAACGCTCGCGTGTTTTATCTTGATCAGCCATTATTAGCTCCAATCGGAAAGAATGCTGATGGTTACTTCCCCGGTGAGCAGATCGCCTGCCGTCCCGGTTAAGACTGATGGGGCACCAAACGTGCCTATGGAATAAGCGAGCGATGATGCTTCAAGCTTATTGACCAGATTCAAATAGAAATCCTCGATGTTGATGAGGTTGCCTTGGTTGTCGAACATAGGCGCCACCACCACTAGCTTGAAGTTGACCTTGGGGCGCACGGTGGTGTAGTGATCGTTCGACGGCTCAATGTACGGATCTCCCGGCTGCACGACGATGCTGTTGGCAAGCAAAGTGGCAGGTGGGAAGGAAAACACCTGCCACGTTGCATTATCAGCTAGTGCAGACGCGATTGTTCCCCGCAGGGTGGATATTGCGCTCACCCTACTTGACCGCCCGGTGCTAGGTGATCCGCAAGCAAACCTCGGACTCTTGCCATCAGTGTGTTGCCCATTCTGTAGGGCGAAGGCTGGAAGTCAGGAGAGATTCCTCCGGCGTTTGAAGCCTGTCTGGCCTGCCAGATGTCAACGGCGATCATTAATGAGGCTTCGCGCACTTCATCTAAAGTTTCATAGTCAACGTAGGTGTCACCGTAGACGCTGCCGTAAGGAATGATGTCATGTTTTGGGGCGTCTGAAATGTGAGAGGTAGTAAAGCTGATGCTGTATTCCCCAGCTGCGGTAATCGTCTTGTTGCCGTTGTAATGCGCTCCGCAATTCTCCACGTTTACGGTTTGGCCTATGTAAAAGGTGTGTGGGTATTCAAAGTAAATGGTTCCGGTGGTGCCAGTGTTTTGATGTGCGATGGCTACCTGTCGATTGAAGTTTAGTTTGCCCTTCACAATGTTTTCAGCCGCCTGACACGCATCTTCCACGACGGCAGATGAGTAGAGATTACCTATTCCGAGCGCACTGCGAAGTTCAGCCTCGGTAACGTAGGTGGCGGCCATGTTTTCCTTTCTGGTGTTGACCCCAGCGCTCAGGGCACTAGCGCTGGGGCAACTTTATAACTTACTTATCAGGTGAGGTTGTAACGGCGAACGCCCTTGCCGGACTTCGCGATGTAAATTGCGAGATAACCATAAAGATTAATCTCAACTTCTCCGCTGGTAAGCACGTTGACTCGAAGGTTTGTCGTTGGTGACTCCCAAACGTAAACCGAACCCGGTGCTACGAGGAACGCTGACTCGTCAACGATGCCGCTTACGGCAATGTTGTGATCAATGATTAGATCAGTTCCAAGTACGTTTCCAACCACTGAGGTTGGTGATACTGCGCCAGATGCATTCTGTGGTGAGGCTGCCGAATATAGCGCCCTGCCGGTGGAATCGGCGTAACTGCAGATTGCAGCCCATTGATCGGTGCTTGCCACTAGCTTGTTGGCGAAGTCGCCGCCGGTGCCTTTGTAGGCGGCTGCGGCTTCTGTGCTAATGAAGGACTGAAGTCCTGCGGCTGTTGCAGCAGTTGATGTTGCTGCGGTTCCGTTTGCTGTCCATGCTGCGATGAGGGCGTTATCAGTTGCCTTCTCATACGCCTTGCGAAGTTCGATCATGAGCAGATCCATGAACGCAGGTGAGCTGCGGTCAATGAGCTCGAAGCTCACACGATTCAGACCGGAGAACTTCTCGACTGTGACTGTGTCATAGGAGCTGGTCATTCCGGTTTCAGATGGCGCTGCACCTTCGTTGGTATCTGCAACGGTTGGTGCGGTGTTAGGTGTTCCGGCGTTGGTGTAAAGGCGTGGAACGGTGAAGGACATTCCGGACTCGATCAAAGCGGCGCGTGTAGCGGCTTCGAAGGCTGGACGGCCTGTGAATGTATCAGTGATGAACTGATTAAGATGAGGTGCCAATGTCAAACCAGTGTTTGTGCTGGTCGAATCATCTGCAGCGCGTACCAATTGACGTGCGTTGTCATCACCTAAGGCAGCCTTGATGTTTGCCTCTAGATATTGAGCGCCAGTCATTGGTGCTACGCGTGGCTGCGCGTAAACGCGCGGTGTTGCTGCTGTAACCTTAGGAGCTGAGGCTTCTACCGCAGGGGCTTCAACCTCAGGTGCTACGGCTACGGTGTCTGGAGTGTTCTCCACGACAGCCTCGCTTTCTGTTGGTTTGTCTTCTTCTTTCGCTTCTTCCGTTTCGGAAGCTGCGACCTCTTGAATTTCAGCCGACTTGAATGCCGGGTTAGACACAAGAGAAACTTCGATGAGCTTGGCAGCCAAGACGTGGATCACGCCGCCAGCCGGTTTGGAATCTATTACTTCCACGCCTACAGACATGCCCGTCTTTAATCCTTCGCTTGCTTCGATAAGCGCGTCGGTTGCTTTGCTGCTTGCACTTAGCTTGAAAGTGCCGTACCAGCCGTCTTCTGACGCTTCGATTGATTGAGCGCGACCGAGACGCACTTTGTCGTTGTGTTCCTCTAGGAACAGAACTTTCTTCGGATCGTCTACTTGAATTGATCCGCGCTCAAAGATGACTTTGCCAGCGGAAGTATGACCTACTTCGCCGACCGGGGCGATTCTGCCGCTGATAATTCTGCGCGCACTATCAGCCGCCGTGATTTCGCTACTGAACGTTAGTTTCATTGATTGTGTTTCCGTTCGGGGTTAGATCTTCCATTTCCATCGCTTGCTCCAAGCTGATTAGGCCAAGCGAAAGCATCTTCTCGATCACATTTAGTCTTTCAAGCGCATTGCTACGCAAGAAGGTGTCGTCGATACAGAACCGCACGATATTTCCACGCGGCGTTATGTCATCGAGGCTTAATCTGTCCTCTATGGCAGCGTAGTAAGGGCGAAGCGATAGATCCACGAACTGTTTTCTTTCGTCAATCACGTTGGCGTACGTCATGCTGTTATTCATCTCGGCTGAGAGGTACCACGCCGGGACGTTCATCATGCGCGCGATCTGAGTTGACATGAACTGGGCACTCTCGTTGTAGGTCATGTCCTTAGGTGAGAACTGTGTGACCTGATAGTCTAAAGTGCTGGTGAAATATGCTGTGCTGCGATTCTTGCGCGACTTCTCAAAGGCATTTAGTATGCCGAGCGCTTCGGCTTCTGAAATGTCAGCGCCGCTGTTCTTTATCACGCCGGTTGGCATTGGAGTTGCGACAGCCACGGCAGTTGCCTTCTCTAAATCGACTGCAGCGCGTATGGTTCGGCCACCGCGTACTAGAACGCCCTCATCACCTAGAGATTGGAAGGTTACGAGTGATCCAACGCCTGTCATAGGAACTGGATTGCCGTTGACATAATATTGAGTGACGAATTCCGTGTAAAGATCTGTGTTGAATGTAACGCGCGTGTTAGGAACCCACTCGAAGGACAGCGGTCTGCCATCGACTTCGCTGACGCTAGTTACTTGCCAGAATGCTTGACCGTAGAAAATCAAACTATCGACCGTCCACGCGATTGTTACAGAACGTGGTTGCGAAATTGAAGGTTGCTTAACCCAAGCTGGTGGAATGATCTCTTCGCCGGTTGCTTCGCGATAAACTTCCAAAGGAGTCGAGGCAATGATGCCTTTGATTAGTGAGGCGGCTCTTGCGATTGAAGGAACCGACATTGCTTCGCCGCGTTGGACGTTGGCAACAGTAAAAGGCGCAATATTCCAGTTCTCGGACATGATCTGAGGCGCGTTTTGTGCCTCGATCTTAGGTGCGCGAAAGCGATCAAAGAAACCCATCGTCTAACAGGGTACCACACATATCCGACAATCCGGACATCAAACCGCGATAATTTTTGGAGCGATCTGTGGCTTGTTAAGTTGATGGACAACCATGGCAAGTGCGATCGCAGCTGACACGTCCCCAGCCGATTTGCGGCGAACTATGCGCCAACCTGAGTCGACCTCTTTAGCAGCGCAGTTATTCATCGAGTCCACCAGTGATTGCTGGCCACTATGGATCAAGCGGCGGTTGACTATCGCGTCGAGTAGATCACCACACGCTTGATAGAACACCTGCCCACTCATATCTTCGAGTTTTTGCCCGGTTAGGGTCAAACGCTCCGCCACGCTCATGGAGGTGTATTTATCAAAGCAGATTAGGCGAGGACGATACTTGCGCGCCCACTCATTTACCTCAACAGCTATCTTTAGCTCGTCCACGCCGGTATCGCTGTGGAATTGAGCCACTACCCCTACGGCCACCGTGCCATCGTCCATTAGTTGCCCAGCGACAAGGCTGGCATCGCGCTTGGTCACGCTAATGTCCAAGGCGAAGATCGTGGTGCGACCCGGTGCGATCACTAGATCCTGAACGGTTAGATCCTCGAATGCTTTATACGGCCACGGACTCTTCAGCGCGCTGACCCACTGACATAACGTCTCGGTTCTTGTAGCTTCCACCGTAGAGGTAGCAATTGCCTCAGCGATCGTATCCTCGTCGATTAGATACCCCAGCGCCGGGTTGGCTTGATACCAAGCGTCGCGATCATGGATATTGGCAAAGTCCTCAGCGCTGTATTCCCAATAGCCGAGCTGCCTAGGAGGATGGCTCAACGCGCGAGTGCGTAGATCATTTAGAACCGTGCTGAATGCATCACCGGCGTTAGAAGTTAGGAAGATCTGGCTATTAGGCCTCGCGCGCGTGATCGGTCTAGCTGCAGCCCACGCTTCTTCGGGCACTTCACGAAGTTCGTCTATGTAGAGCAAGTCCGCGGTCTTACCACGGCTACCATCTCGAGTCGCCGCGACTATCTCGTATCTCGCTCCGTTTAGAAGCTCGACCGATTCCTGACCATTGGCCACGCGGACTTGCTTCAGCTGCGTCCTTAGCTGAGGTGTCGCTTCAATCACCTCCACTACCTTGCGAAAGGTGTCCAAGGCCATGGCGCGATTGCTCGACATGGCGACGATACTCATTTCCTCGAATAAGAACAAGCCGGCAAGGATGCGGATCCGGGCTAGGTGGGTCTTTCCAGATTGTCTGGCAACCAGCAGGAGGTTCGTCTTGCGAATGAACCGATTATTCTTGTCCACCCTCAACATATCTGTGAGAACGTGGTGTTGCCACGGCAGTAGCTCTTGTCCGATCGATTCCAGCCACGGAATGACCTCGTCAATCCGGCTCTTGCCCTTGAGAGGCGCGTTACTCAGGCGTGGCTTTGTGTTTCCCTTACGAGTGGCCACTATCCGATTCCCCCCTGATCATCCGGAACGCTGAAAGGCGAATCCGGATCAACGCGAACTGATGTCGGTGATTTCCGGTGCGTTTTCGTCTGATTTGTCCGTTTCGGGGAGAGACTGTCTGC
>Ga0208644_1001825_pt1 | contig 17437 bp, 29 predicted proteins | sample VirMetDEL_Nov_18_FD_184517 | JGI IMG/M metagenome (GOLD analysis project Ga0208644, IMG submission 184517) | Aqueous microbial communities from the Delaware River and Bay under freshwater to marine salinity gradient to study organic matter... | ecosystem: Environmental > Aquatic > Marine >... | reverse complement strand
GTCCAGCGGTAAAAGGTCAATGCTGCCTTTAAGGCCGCCTTTCTCGCTGAAAGCCATCCACTTATCAACTGGAATGAGAGCATTGTTATCACCTTCGGTCAGGAGGCGTTGCAGAGCCGGTTGGCTTGCGTCGTATACGCCACGGACGCGCAAAGCCTTAACCAATCCGTCAATGCGGTCGGACAGGATGTCCAACTCCATTGCCTGATCTTGATAGAGGACGAAATCGGGAACAGGAACGAGCGTGTCGCTGGTTGTCGTGGAGTAGAGCGGCTTGGCGCAAGGGAAGAACCCTTCAAGGCCAAGCGGATCGTCACGCACATCAATGAACTGCGGCAGCCCCTTGGAGAACCAGTAAACCTTTTCGCTTTCCTTGTCCCACAACTCACAAATCTTGGCGCGGTTATAACTGCGTTTGGATTCGTTGTAGGCGTTCAGCGGCTCTGGGCCTTGGTCAAGCGGGATGCGTCGGGCGGTTTCCTCGCCAAAACGCTCTACGAGCGCCTCACGGGTCATGTACACCCAGCGCCATACGCAGGTGACTTCTTCCCATGTGCGGGCTTGTGAGTGGCCGAAATCGCGCCAATGGACGTAATCCACCGGGGCGCACTCGTATTCAATGCGCTCCATCGGGGGCGGCGCACCCTCGCCCTGCTCAATGTTGGAGGTGATGGACACGCCATCGTCGCCAATGCCAATCGGGGCGGTATGCGGCTCATAGCGCACCCATGCGGTGCCACGGCCACCCAAGAACCGATCCTCCACGCAGTACGTCATCGTTGCGCGGTAGTCGGAGTAATGCTCAATTTCAAAGTCAATGGCACGCTCTAGCAGTTGTCCTGCCACGCGGCCCACCGGATCGTTGTCGCCAAAGCGGCGGCTGATGTCGGCCTTCGGGAGCTTGGAATACACCGCAGGCTTGAGCGTCTGGATGTTTGACCAAAGGATGTTGAACTTGGCCGACTCGTTGCCGCCCTGCCCACGGGTGTCATCGCGGTAACGCTTGATGATCTTCTTGGTACGAGCCGTCCACTTGGCAAACTCGTTGTCATAAGCACCAACAATCTTGAGGTACTTATCCAGTTCTGGTTGCGTCATCTGTTCCATCAGTCTTTCCCTTTGTTGCGGGCGCTAATGGCCTTGGCCTTGGCGCGGGCGTCCTCTTTGCTGCTGGCTCCCCATGCGCGGAGGGCGAGCGCAAGGCGTGTCGGCTCCCCGTTCTTTTCCATCGGGCCAGCCATGTTGCCCATGCGGGCTAAAAACGATGCGCGGCGCGGGTTGTCGCCCTTCTTGACCGGCGGCTTAAGAGTGCCACCCGTCTCGGCCTTGTAGCTGGCACGACCCTTGGCGTTCAAACCGCCTTTTGGGTTCTGTCCAGCCTTGCGCGTCCACGCTGCGCTCATGCGTAACCTTTGTTTTGGGGTTTGGCGGTTTTAGCGGCTTGCTTGAAGTCAGCAGCGGTCGGGCGTCCTTCCTCACCGGGACGCTTCATACGCTCACCAGAGCCTGCTTTAATGCGCTCCTGTTTAGCAAGTATATTGGCGTACAAACCGGGTTTTCTGTTCATGCCCAACCCCTCACCGGGTTTGCCGGTGGCTCAAGTAGAATTTCTGCAATTTTATCCACATCAAAATCGCTCACGTTAATGACACGCAAATTAGCGTGGAAACCGTCAAGCGGTTTCATCTCCGGCACTTCGCCGTCGTCGGTCTGCAATACCCTGCCGGTCGGCTTGTAAATCGTGCCGATCACATCCAGCGCGTAGGCGTGAGCGTCGGTAACGTGCCAGCCTTGGTCGCCCTCGGTCACAACGCCAGCCGCTTCTAATACGTCGTACAGGGCTGTGGCGTCGGCTGCTTTCAGGTAGTAGTCGTTCATGCCGTGAGTGCCTGTAAGGTGGTGTTAGGCAAGCGGGTGGGGTAGTAGGCGATGCGATGAAACCAGCAATTTGACGTAGATGCCGTGCTACTTGCTGCCAATCGCAGCGTTGTCACGGTCGGGATTGTATTTGATGTATCAGCAGTACCAACGGTGCCATTTACTGCTGCAACCGAATCATTTTCCTTGTATGCAATAAGCATTTTGTATTGCGTATTTGCAGAAAACGTCGTCGCTGGAGACGAAGTTGACATAACTGATGATCCAGCGTCTGTGATTGACGTAATTAGCCCATTGGTTGAACTAGCACTTTGCGCTATTAAATTTGTACTACTTCCGTCATCAATCGTAAGGATTCTCTGCCCAGAGACACTTCTTAATCCTACAAAAGAAAAATCAGTTAACGCCGTCCCCTCAGTCGCGTTGTACCACGACGAGAAATTCGTCCCCGTCATGCTCGCCACATCTGCGTTGCGAGTCAGAGCGGTGGTGGTGGTTGGGATCACGCTCGTTGCAAATGCGCCAAGTTCCAACTGTGGCAGGCCGATGCGGAGGGTGATGTCTGCTGCGCCAGAAGCAACTATTGACAGGCGCATAATAACATATGCCACCGTTGCTTGGTCTAGCGTTTTAGTGACTGAAATTCTTTGAGTAGCCAGCCCTGAACCTGTCGGCGTAAATGTTTGTGACTCTGTATTTAAAACGGTTCCACCTGAATTATATTGTTGAATTGCTATTGAAACCGTGCAATTTGAAAGTGTACCGCCTGCAAGTTTTGCATAGGCACTAGCAGTCCAAGTTTGACCATTGCTTGCTGCAATTAAGGTTGTTGAGTCTTGTCTTATATTTGCGGTGGCTGCTCCGCTAAATACATACTTGTAATCAATTGCGTTGATTCCACTTTCGGTTGTAACAGAAACTATTTCGCTAGATGTTATATTTCCGCCCGCCCCAGTGACTGCCCAATTTGTCGGATTAGTTCCCGGCGTACCCGCTACCGCACCCTGCATCGTGTTGTTACGGATGCTGTTTGTACGCGCCTCCTCAATCAGCAATCCAAGCGGCTGTAGCGTAGAGGGGTTGTAGTCAAAGCGAGGGGCGTAGTAGGCCGCAGTCGTCGTCGGGTAATACGTCGTCAGCGACGAGGTGACGCCGCCTTCCATGTTGGCGAGGTTGAGTTGAGCGCCCCAGATGAAAAGGCCGGAAGTGCCGTCGCCTGCGTAACTTTGAGAAGTTGCGGAGTTGCTCGTTTGAATGTTTACGGCTAATCCGTTTGAAGTATTTGATGCGGTTGCGTTAGCGGTGGCGGTTATTGAACATCGGTACCAGCCATTTCCGGCATCAAAAATGTTGGCAACAACTCCGCTCTGCACTTCCCCTATAGTGCCGTTAGAAAGGTCAAAAGCAGCGGCCCGATTAGAACTTGGAAATGCACTAGATGGGAAACCTACTCGCGTCCAGTTTTTTTCTCCGGCTTTTAGATACACAGACCCGGTGTATGTTGCTCCAGATACAAATGAAGCGTTTTGCCCAATTAAATGCGCGTTAGTAGCCGCCGCTTCAATTAACTTATCGGCAGTCATTGATCCGTCAGGGGCTATCGCCACATCATTTGTTACGCTGGAAGAACTTTTTACCCACGCCGCATCCGCAAAATCTTCGCTGTATGTAAACAAATTATGCTTCGCATAAACCAGCGTACCCGTGGAGTCAAACAGCGTCGCCTGACTGCCGCGAGTGAAGGTGATGCGATCATCAAGGCTAGTCGCCCCCGCAAAGTCTAATGACAGCGTAGGCTTTGGGAACGTGCTGCACCCCCAAGTGGCGAGCATGGCTTTAAGTCCAGAAAACCGTGCAGTCAACCGTGCCGCTGATCGTGACGACTAGCGACGTATCAAAACGCCCCGGCATGGGGTAGAACGTGGCGGCTACTGGCGTAAAGGTATTGACCATCGTGGAAGCTCCGTCGCTAACCTTGATCGTCGGTGAGCTGGAGGCTGATGCCACGAAGATGCCCAAGATGCCGCCCGTGCCGGTGTAGACGGTCGTCGTGGACGTAATGTTCTTGAAGTTCTGTGATTCGGAAACCGGATTCATATTCTGGCCCTCTTGCTAGGCGTGCGGTCATGCACAGCCCACATATCGTTAAGTGTCACCGTGTTCTCTGGCCCCACAATCAGCGGTTTAGCCTCTGGCGCTGGGGGCTTGTCAGCGACCTCACTCCATGATACCGCAACCATACGGAAGGCGTCACTAGGGTGTGACGTCCAATCGTGGCGTGGTGATGCTCGGTAGGCTTTCTTGTCCTCGTCGTACTCGCGTTGGTACTGGCGTAGCGCCTCTATACCGTCGCTACAACGCTCGGCGTCAAACCACACACGCGGCAGCATCATGCGTACCGCTTGGATACCGTTCTGCACGCCGATGTCAGGGACAACAGCGAGTTTGGCGATGTCTAGTTGCGCGGCTAACTGCTCCACGATGCTCTTGCCGGTCTGCAAGCTCTTGGCCCGAGCGTCATGCGGGAGGAAGTGCTTGGCGTAGCGATAAGGCTTACTTGTCACTACCTCGGCGATGCTGTGAATGTTGGCCCCCGAAACGGCGTAGAAGTCTATGACGCGGATTTCGCCGCGTGCGATCTGGTAGAACCAGATAGCCGTGTCGTCTCGGTAGCCCAAGTCCCATGCGGTATAGGTCGGCAGATTCGGGTCGTACGGCACGTTGGTAATGCGGCCTTGGTCGGCGGCCTCGCGCATCTCTTTGCCGTAAAAAGCACCGAGGATCGCAGCCTCAAAGCTGCACTCGTACTCCTGTAGGTACTGATCCTCGGCCAACTGCGCCTTTGCGGCGGCTAGCTCTGTCGCCGGGAGAAGCCCGCTGGTTGAGGCGGGAAGGCGCAACAGGAACCACTCGCTAGGGAGACGAGTGGCGGTATCGTAAATTTCCCAGAACTGGTTTTTGCCTTTCGGTGTACCGCCAAAGACGCACCAACCCTGCTTATCTGACAAGGCAGGGCGTATGACGTTCCCGAATACGCTCGGCTTAAAGTCACCGTATTCGTCAAGGTAGATGCCCGAGAAACCAAGGCCACGCAACGAGTCGGCGTTATCGGCACCGAACAAGCGTATCTGTGCGCCGTTAATGAGCGTGATGGCTAATTCTTGCTCGTTAACCGATTGAATGATCGGGTGTGCGCCATCCTTAAAATATTGCCATGCCACAGATTTGGCCTGCGACCTGTACGGCGCGACATATCCAAACAACCCATACTGGCCCTGATACATCGCAGCAGCGCGAATCATGTCGTTGACGGCGGCGACCGTCTTGCCTGCGCGGCGATGTGCGACAAGACAAGCCCAGCGTTTCGTGCGCTCATGGAACGGCATGAACGCTCTGCGGGGGCGGTAGGGCAGGATTATTCGGGAGCCATCCATCCGATCTGTACCTTGACCGGGCCGTTGTTCTCGCCTGTAACCTCTTGCCGCGCCAAGTCAGGCGCTACCTTCTTCAGCAGTATCTCGGCTGCCTTGATCTGCGTAGGCGACATTTCGGCCTCGCCCATAGCGTGTTCGTGAAGCCGCGAAACAAGGTGCGTAGCCTTGATGCGTAACTTCCATTCGTCTCGCAGGGTCGTATGTATTTTCCGTGCTGCCATGTCGTTGTTTTAACACAACATTTAGAAAGATACTATTCGCGTCTCAAAATCTTGACTTTCTTTTCCTCGCCGGGGAACACGACGAAATTACGGGTGCCGCTACCGCCTTGGCCTCGGCTGCCTGCGTCTAGGTATTTGATGCCGGGGATGCCGAGTTGCCTCATGTAATCGGAAGCGTCGGCATTTCGCCCAAGGTCTTTGCCCAAAGTGTCGTAAAAATCTTTTCCGGTTAAAGAATTCCAGTACGCAGCAACGGCTTCTTGCTCCGACGCGGCTTTTGGCCCTTTAACAACTGATCGGCCAACGCCAAATGTGGAACCCGGCAACGGCGGTTTATCCTGAAGCACAACGTACTTATTTCCAACTTGGCCTACGCGCATATCAGGCGGCAGTTGTTTTTCGCCAACGTTCATGTAACGCATTACCGTTTCAAGAACTGCCGGTGGCTGCTGACTCAACGGCTTATCCCAATCTAGCATCCGATCTACCATTTCGTCGGGTAGGTCGGCGGTGTAAAAATGGCCTATTGGGTAATCTTTTTCCCAAGTTATTTTTGCAGTTTTTAACGCGTTAATTGCTTCTCTTGCGGCGTTTTTAGCTTCTACGCTGCTATAAAATTGAGAATTATATTTTAAAAGTTCAATTGCAGCTTCTGTATTGCCATTACTGTCTTTCAATGCTGTTTCGGCAAATTTTTTACTTTTACCGCTTATTGGCAATTCAAAATTAACTGTCATTTCTGGATTGATTTGAGCCAATTGTTTTTGATAACTTTTTGCCACATCGGGGCTTTCAGCAAGGTAAATGCCATGCCCATACGCCTGTGCGCCCTCACCCGTGCCGATCCTGCTGGCGTTAAAAGCGCCAAATGGGTTGCCCGTTCGTCCTAACGCTGTTTTTTCTACAACGTAAAAACTATCTGGCTGTCCTTTTCCTTCGCTAAACCGAACAGCGCTTTTACCTAGTCGCCGCGCTTCCGCTATCGCCGCATCAACGGCCTTTGCGTCTCCCGCAAAAACTGGAGTAGGCGGGGTGTAAACGTCAGCGGATGACAACGTAGACCGCTTAATTTCGTTTTCTAATCCGCTTTGCGTAAACTGTCGCGCAACCTCAGGGTCACCCGTCCAGTAGTTGCCGCCCTTGTTCGCTGTATTTTCGCCACGGTATACAGTTAGCGTTTCTTCTGGTTCAAAGCGGTGCGGGCTGCCGTGGTAAACGTCAATTTCGGCCATCGGGCCTTTGCCGCGCATCGGGCCGAGCATTTCGCCTACCACTTCGCCTGCGCCTAGCGGGCCGCTAGTGGCTTTATCAGCGGTGTAGCGCAATGCGTCAGCAAGTACGGATGGGTCGCGCACAATGCCTTTAACGCCCTCATAGGTGGCTCTAGCCGTGCCTACGGGGTCGGTAACAAGCGCCTTGACGCCCTCTAACTGGTTGACGATGCCTTGCCCTAACCCCGACGACAAGTTCTCAAGGTCGGTGCGTAGGCTGCGGCGGCTTGGCTGCACGGGCGGCAGGTTATCCGTCGTCGGGACGGATTCCATCATGCGCCGTCGGCGTTCTTCCTCGGCTTGCTTGTAAGCCAGCGCGGCGGCTAAACGGCTACGGTCGGCGGCCATGTCAGGAAAGGTTGGTCAGCTTATACAGCGTGGAGGCGATCAACCCCACAATCTCGTCGTGGATGTTCTGCAAGTCGGGGTCGTCGGGTAGCGTGTCACGCGAACCCTTGGCAAAACTTAACAATCCGCTGATGTACGCCTTGGCGTCCTTTTGCACCTTGAAGTCGTCAAGGTAGGCGGTCAGCGGGATTAGACCGTAATGGCCCTGATAAGTTTCGGCCCACTTGTCGGCTAAATCTAGGATGTCCTCGTAAAAGTGGCCGAGGGCTTTGTGTTCAGCGTATGATTTGGTGGACAAATGCAGAAAATGCGCCACCGTACTGCTGTGAAGCAGCGCCGAAACAAAAACACCTGCATCTTCGTGTTTAGCCATGAATCACCTATTTATCGGCTCTTTACGAGGGTACACCGATCACCACCACAATGGAAGGTCTACCATGATTTCCGCTGAATATCTCGCCGAACAACAACGCTTACACGAAAACCCCAAGTACGGGGTGGCCTCTATCGGCTTTGCGCCCATCGTGGCTGACCTTATCCGTCAGTTTCGTTTTGAGTCGCTACACGATTACGGAGCCGGTAAACAACGATTGCGCGAGGAATTGGAGAAACTGCGCGTTCTTGTTGCTTATTCTGCCTACGATCCCGTGTTCCGAGAGTACGGTGAGCCACGATCAGCCGATTTAGTGTGCTGCATAGACGTTTTGGAACACATAGAGCCAGATCACCTAGAAGCCGTCCTGAACGATTTACAGCGGATCACGACGGGGGTGGGGTTCTTTACCATCCACACGGGCGCTGCCCTTAAAACGCTCTCTGATGGCCGTAACGCGCATTTAATCCAGCAGCCCTCGTCGTGGTGGCTGCCCAAACTCTGTGAGCGGTTTGAGATAGCGCACCTACAGAGCATTGAGCATGGGTTCTGGTTGGTCGTTAGCGCAAAAGCTCCGGCTTAATCGCGGCCATATATCGCTCCATTAACTCGCGCACCGTCGCCTCGGGATCACGCGCGACGTAAAACTCGCCCCGTGGCTCAAATATCGCTTGGAACCTTTCTTGGCTCGGGCGTAGTTTTCCTTTTTCTACCTTGATTTCTACCCAGCACACCCACGGTGTTCCGTCGGGCAGATTCCGTATGACGAGACGGTCGGGTACGCCGCCGTTGGAGGCGTAGTCGTGGACGGTGAACCCTGCTGCGTGTAGCGCCCGGCCAATAAGGCCATCGTTCGCATCCCTCCTCGCTTTGTACCTCACGCCTTGCCTCGTTGATGCAGCGTGTCAGCCATATTTGCCACCATATCCGGTTAGCCCTATACCTGTTTAGCGGTGGAATTGGCACGTTCTTTCAGCCTCAATACGCCTTTCTCGCCAAACAACTCCCTGACTAACCCGATTACGCCGGGGTCGGTCAGTACGTCAGAGGCTCCGATTTCGCGGATCAACTCCGCAACGCGAATCTTAATTTTCTCCCGCTCGCCCGCGTCCCCCGAAAACGCGGTGCGAGCCAGCAACGCATCATAGTACCGCAGACGGTTCAGCGGGCTGTTACGCACGGCTTCATCCCAACCCGATGCGCTACGCTCCACCGCTCGCGCCACTCGCTCGTCCGGCAGTCCCTTCGGGCCGGACTTCGCGGCGCTCGGGGGATAAGTGAATTCGTCACCCATCACTCTACCCTCCGACCGACCACGCTAAACACCGCCGCAGCGCTAACCTTGGCGATGTTTTTTGGCTTCTGGATATTGGTTATTGGATTATGGTTATTGGTTAGCATACCGTTCGCATTGCGTTCGCTATGCGTTCGCATCCATCTCTGTTGAGCGCTCTGTTTTGCTTTTGCTTGTTTTTCTTGGACTTTTTCCATTTCCTTCATCGCCCGAGCGTTCACATAACCGGACGCGGTAAGAATGAAAAAGTCATTCAGCACTCTACGGATTTGATCACGCTCCCGTCCGTTTCGGGGACGGCAAAGCTGCATTGCCTCACGCTCGCCAAACGGCTTTTCGGTCGCGTAAAAACGGTCTAACAGAAGGGTATAAACGCCATGCTCGTAAGTGGTGAGATGGCCTGTGTCACGGGCGTAATCGCCTAGGTGACGGGTATAAAACAACATAATTGTCTCCACATGGTTTGTAACTCCATGCGTGACGATTGACAGGTCAGCATTCCCCCGCTTAACCTATCGTCACGCTCTGCAACTACCCGAAAGCGTATGGCTGCCCCCCAGCCGCGTCAAGCCCCCGCCAACCGGGGGTTTGTCGTTTTGGCGTCCACTAACGTCCTTTCGGCGTTTTAACCAGCCCAGCCTTGTACTGCCACACCCGCTGCTGCGGGATCGCACCGTTGCGTATCCATCTGGATACAGCCGGGGGTTTAACGCCAAACGCCCGTGCGATACCGCTCGGGGAACCAAACTTCTTTAATGCTGTGTTGATGTCCATTTGTGTATCTTAACACAAGTTAAGACCAAATGCAACCCCTACTTTCTTAACAAATCTTAACAATTCTTTACAAATCTTTACATTTTAAGTGTTGACATTTGCTTAACTTGTGTTAATATACGCCCATACGCTAACCACAGAGAGGTAGTTATGTCGCAGCTAATCCGCATCCCTTGGAAGTTTTATATGGATCATTACGAGCGCGGCTTGCCGACGCCCGACGATGTTCGCGGAACCAAGACCCACGTTTACATCAGCGCCGACGACCCGCACCTAAACTCGCTTTGGTCGGATGCCGAGTTTTACGCGCACAAGTTTGGCCCCGATCTTTGCCCGTCAATTAAGGCTAGCGCGAAGGCCACGCTTGCCGCCATCAATAAAGTAGTTGACGGGTTGGAATAACATCGGTTAACATATCCCACGTTGATAGACACAACAGGAGCAACAGATATGCCTCGCAAAGACACATTCCACGGTTTCGGTACGTTCTACGCCCTCGGCAACAAGTTTGAGGTGCGCGTGGAGTACACCCAAGACCTAGATGGCGGCATCATCCTTGAAGCTGCCGACTTGATCGGCATCTTCTTGGACAAAGACAAGGTTGCCTCATCGCTTAACCACGACATCAAGCTAGACATTTGCGACCTCGGTGCAGATGCCATCTTTGAGCTTGAGGAAATCGCCACCCGCGATGCCGAGCAAAACGGCCCTTGGGGAGACGACCTGTGAGCCGCTGGTTACCCCAAGCCATCCTCATTGTGGCGCTATACGCCATAGCAGCAATCAACGACCCGTGCGGCGACGGTGGCTGCACCCCGGCAGAGGAGCGAGCCAGCCATGCACGATGACGACCTGACTTGGTGGCATCACCAAGACCAACTGATGCAAGAGCTAGAAGAACAGGAACGCATAGACGCTTGCAACAAGGCTTTGGCCGAACTGATGGCCGTCATTAACGAACAACTGGAGAAGGTCAATGAGCGAACTGCTCAAAATTAACGTCAACGATCACGTTGAAAAGAAAGGCAACCTGTCGTACCTGTCATGGGCGTGGGCGTGGGCTGAAGTCCTGAAGATTGACCCCGCTGCCCACTACACCGTGCATGAGTACGAGGGCGGTATGCCGGTGTGCTACCTCAAAAACAACACGGCAATGGTCAAGGTCAGCGTAGAGATTAAGGGCGACACCAAGACTTGCCTGCTCCCCGTCATGGACAACCGTAACCGCAGCGTTGTTGATCCCGATTCCTTCGCGGTCAACACGGCCATCATGCGTTGCCTGACCAAGTGCATCGCGCTGCACGGCCTTGGCCTCTACATCTTTAGCGGCGAGGACTTGCCTGAAGGGTCAGCGCCGCAGGTTGACCCCGATCTGGTCGCGCTGATTAACAGTGCGGTGTCGGTGGAAGAACTGACCAAGTTGTTCAAGCGCCTGACCAAAGAGCAGCGCATGACACACATTGACCAGTTTACCGCTCGCAAAAAAGAACTGACCGGCCCGGAGGCAGCATGAACAAACATAAAGACGAACGATGTTGCGGCGGTTGCATCCACTACGTTGAGCAACAAAACGATGAAGGTTTCTGCGCGTTTTCATGGCCGCCGTATAAAAAAGCGAAAGCGCAACCAGTTAGTGCTTACGATTCGTGCGACTTGTTTAAAGAATTGGCTGATGACGAAAAACCAATGAACGAAATAAGTATTGTTTGGATGAGGGGAAAGTAATGGAACAGCGCACGGACGATTGGTTTACAGCACGGCTAGGCAAAGTCACCGCTTCTCGCGTGGCTGATGTGGTCGCCAAGACCAAAAGCGGTTACAGCGCCTCCCGCGACAACTACATGGCTGACCTCATTGTGGAGCGGCTGACGGGTCAGAAAGCCTCGTCCTTCAGCAACGCGGCAATGGAATGGGGTACGGAGCAGGAGCCACACGCTAGAGCCGCCTACAGCGCCCGTACAGGCGAATTGGTGGAGGAGGTTGGGTTTATAGACCACCCGACCGTAACCATGTCAGGGGCGTCTCCAGACGGCTTGGTAAATGAGGGCTGCGTGGAGTTCAAGTGTCCCAATACGGCGACCCATCTGGAGTATTTGTTAGCCGGTAAGCCGCCCGAAAAATACATCACTCAGATGCAATGGCAGATGGCTTGCACGAACCGACCGTGGTGCGACTTTGTGAGCTATGACAGCCGCCTACCAGAGCATCTGCAAATGCTGATCGTGCGTATAACGCGAGACGTTAAACGCATTGCCGAATTGGAGGACGAGGTGCGCAAGTTCCTCGTAGAACTAGACGAAAAAATAACCAAGCTGAAGGAGCTAAAACTGTGACTCAATTTGATCCAAATATGCGTGGCGTTTTGTTTAAGAACAACAAGGACGGCAACGACAAGCGTCCCGACTACCGTGGTTCGGCGGTAATCAACAACGTGGACTACAACCTGTCGGCGTGGATCAAATCTAGCCAAAAGACGGGTGACAAGTACATGAGCATTAAGATTGAACCCAAGGGTGAGGGCAAGCTGGCTCGTACCGGCGAACCGCAACGCCAGCCGACAAAGAAGCCCGAGATAACCGAGAACAACTGGGATGATCTTGACACCCCATTCTGACTTTGAGTCACGGTTTAGGGCAAGTCGCCCGGCAGAGATTGTCGTGGCGACTTATCTCCTCAACATCGGGCATACGGTGACGCTGCCCAAACGTCGGATCGCCAAGGACTTTGCCGACCGGGCAGAGTACGCCGACAAGGGCGACATCTACGCCTCAGGCAAACGGATAGAGGTAAAGCACATCAAGCACGATTTCCAATATCAGGCGTGGCCGTTTGAGACAGCCGCGATCTGCGCCAAGAAGTCGTTTGATGCTGCCGATCCTCGCCCCGACTACTACTACATTGTCAACGCCAGCATGACCGTAGCGGCGCTGGTAGACGTTGCGACGACATTCCCCGATTGGGTGGTGCGGCGCATCACCGACAAGGAGCGTGGCTACGACTATGACGTATACGCCGTAAAGCCCGAATACCTCGGTTGGCGGTACATAGACTTTGAGGAACGGCTATGAAGGTATTTATCGGCTGGGATAGCCGTGAGGACATCGCCTATCAGGTCTGTCGTAAAAGCATCCTCAAGCACTCTAGCGTTGAGGTAGACATCCAGCCCATCGTGCAGTCAGAACTTCGGGAGCGTGGCCTTTATTGGCGAGAGACTGATCCGTTGTCGTCTACGGAGTTTTCCTTTACCCGCTTCCTGACGCCGTATCTCAACGGATACACCGGCTGGGCGGTATTTGTGGACTGCGATTTTCTTTTCAGGGGGGACATTGCGGGACTGCTGGACTACGCCGACGGGGCAAAAGCCTGCTTTCTTGTAAAGCACGACTACAGGCCGACGGAAACCGTCAAGATGGACAACAAAGCGCAGCATCAGTATCCACGAAAGAATTGGTCATCTTTCATGTTTATCAACTGTGGGCATCCTCAAGTCAAGGCTCTCACGCCCGAGGTGGTCAATCGTGAAACAGGGATGTACCTACACCGCTTTAATTGGCTCACCGATGACGTAATCGGGGAGTTGCCGATCACATGGAACTACCTTGAAGGGTGGTATACCCGCGACCAATGCCCGAACCCGATTGCCGTCCACTTCACCCGTGGCGGCCCGTGGTTTCAGGATTACATGGATGTGGAGTACGGCGAGGAGTGGATGCGTGAAGCGCATATTCCCTAAAGGCACGACGCCAGAGCAGTTGGCCGTAGCTGCTGCGCGCATGGTGCAGGGCTTATCGCCTGACCGTGCGTGGTGCATAGAGGTGCTGGAATGGAAGAAGCCGCGCACCGACCAGCAAAACCGCTTCCTGTGGGGCGTGGCGTACCCCGCGATCCTAGAGGGCGGTGGCGAGACGCTGGCAGGCTGGACGCGAGACGACTTGCACGAATACTTCCTCGGTGAGTGCTTCGGCTGGGAGACGCTAGAGGGCTTTGGCCGCAAGCGTATGCGACCGATCAAGCGTTCTAGCAAACTGACCAAGCAAGAATTCAGCGATTATCTGTTGTTCCTTGAAAGCCGATGCGCCGACATGGGCATCGTGATACCGGAGCCGGTGTATGAACCTGCGTGATCAAGCCAGAGATAGGGGTTGCATGGTGCGCTTGCCCGGTATCTGCAACCACAACAGCGCAACAACCGTATTGGCGCACATACGCCTATCAGGGGTCAGCGGCATGGGGATTAAGGCTGACGATCTGCTCGGGGCGTGGGCGTGTAGCGCCTGCCACGACGCGATAGACCGCCGGTTCCGTACCGATCTTGACCGCGACTATGTGCGCCTAGCTCACCTTGAGGGCATGGTGCGAACCATCGCGCAGCTACGCAAAGAGGGGCTGGTATGAGTTTTATGGTGGACACGCCGTACACCACGGCTTATATCCGAAACGAGTTTTTGTACGACCAGCAAGAAGGCCACGGCGACTTTACCCTCTGCACAGTCCTAGGCTTCAGAGCCGAACCAATGCGCGTCCCCATGTTTAGCGTGATGCTGGAATGTGGTGCGATGTGGGCAAGGATGCCCATACACGCGATCTGCTCAAAGCCCTGCGACCCGTTGCCGCTCAACATCTGCGTGTGGTGGGACAGTTTTAGCCGATTTTGCGAAGTGCGTGAGATGCAGTTCCTGCGTAACCACCGGGTAGAAGCATATTGCCGCGATAAAGTGCTGCGGTCGGGCGTGTACTTGTTCAGCGTGTTTTGGGCCAATGGCGGTTGGTCGGAAATCCCTGACCAATCCAAGGATCACCACATCATCGCGTTAGATAGCGGCCAATGGGTTGCGATGCCCAACAACAAACTGCGTTGGATAGACCCCTCGCACTTACATGGCGAAATACCGCGAGGCTGGAAGTCACCTAGCACCAACTACAGCGTGGAGGCTCTACCGTGAGATGGATCATCAATCTGTGGCGCAAGCTCAAAGCCGACCGCGACCGCGAATGGCGCTCTGTGCCAGCCCCTAACTGGCGATGTGCGCGTGGAGGGCGAGACGTATGGTGAAAGACGACGTAAGCCCGCCGGGGGCGTGGAAAGAGGAGATGGAGCGTATCCCTTGGGGGTACGGTCAGAAGCAGGGCGACAGGCTTGCTAATGCGTTTTTAACGATGCGGCGCATGGGGTTATACGAAGAAGCCACGCTGTTAGAATTGGAAATCAAGACGCTGCGTAACGAGATTGAATACCTGTTAAACCGCTGAAGGGTCGTCTAATGGTAGGACAACGGACTTTGACTCCGTGAATGTTGGTTCAATCCCAGCCCCTTCAGCCACTTTCGGCGGCCAACGGAACGGTGCAGCGCGTAAGTAATACTTGCCCATGCAGATGCACACACCGCCGAGGTATTGGTGTTCGTGCGAGCAAAAATACCCTTGGCCGTTGGCAGGACAAAAAAACACGCAGTCCTGACAACCGTCAGGGATTACCCAACTCGGCTGCGTAGCCATGTCAGGTATTCCGCGCCTTCCTCGGGTTCCCACCACACCTTGATTAAGTCAGGGTGATTGTTGGGCAGGTCAGGGTTGATCGTGGTCAGCGCACAAGGCGACAAACAGTTGTCACGAAAGCCACGCTCTTTTGCATAGCGATCATAAATCTTATAACTGGCTACCTTCATCGTGTGCATTGTGATGCCGCTAATAGCGTCTTTAAGGACGCTGTAGGCGCTTTCGTGCTTATGGCCTGCTACATACAGGTGATCGCGTGTACCCATCAAGGCGGCTTTCATGGGGCCGTGGGCGGGGTTCCAGATGGACGAGCCGCTATGGTCATGCCGAGCGTTAACCCTAACCTCTGCGCCGTTAGGGAACCGCAGCGCGATGCGAGCCTCGGATGACTTGTAAAGTGAATTCTGATGCTTCGCTATCCACCGCAGAGGGTCGCCAGAGCCTGACCATAGGTCATGGTTACCCCCGATCATGTATAGCCACCGGCAGCGGTTGACGAACCACTCGGCCAACCGCCAAGCCTGTGCGGCAGATGTCGCCTGATCGCCGTAAAGCCTCGCTAGGCGGCCAACCCAGTTGTTAGTGGTGTCGCCTACGTTGCAGGCGAAAAGCCCCTCTGTAGCGTTTACAAGGGCGGTATGGCGCTCAATGGCCTCAATGTCACAGCCGTCGTCGTCAACGTGCGGGTCGCCAAAATGTAGTAGGCCAATCGGGCCTGCAATCTTGATGCGTATGGGGATGAGCTTGGAGGCTTCTTCGTGTTCGCGCTTGTGCAGAAACTTGCGTTTGCGCTGCTCTATCAACTCCTCAATGGGAACGTCGTCGTTAGGCAGCGGAGTGAATTCAAACTCATCACGCACAACGGCTGTATTGTGCTGATAGGTAGAGCCGGGAACGTTCATGCCATTGCCTCGCATTTCCTGTATGCGATTGAGCAAGGTTCTGACATTGATCCCGAGATTTTGTGCTGCTACCGACCTGACGCCTTGGGATTCTCGTAAGGCTTGTAATATCTGTTCGTCAGTCGCCTTTTTTGCGGTCACGTTTAGCCTTCCTCTTAACCGTGATGCCAAGTTCCTTTCGGCGTTTCGCGGTAACTTCTGGGGCTAACTCGGCTCTCCACTCTAAGTGTCCGTCAACTAGTCTGTATTCTTCTTTGTGCGTTAGCGCACAGTCGCAGCATTCGGTATAGGTGTAGCCCTTCACCCTGTACCATGACCCCTCGTTCATTTGTACAACTGGAATTTTCTTCATAACAAGCTAGCCTCTGCTTGTCTGCGCCTTACTAGACCGGGCAGTACCTTCCCCCCGCCTCGCGTCCATCTCATCAACTGTGTTTTAGCCGCTTCCCAATCTTGTTCATCCACCTTTCTTCGCAAAGTAGATGCACGATAACGTGCAACCCCAAGATTGTACGAGAAATCTATCATAGCTGCCAAAGATTTAGGATATAAGACAAGGCTAGGTGAAGCCCTTAATACGCCAGCGGCGTAGTTGGTTCGCAGTTCCGATAACAGCCACTCGTCAGCTTGCGCCTTGCTGATCGGCGCATCATCCATCGTGACCTTGGTGCCGTCAGGCTTCCATACCGTGCCGTAACCTATCGTGGGATAGCCTGCGGGGCAGATATACGGCTTGCTACGGAATCCCTCAAAGTGCCTGCAAAGGTCAGCGGCAATCAGCAGCGCCTCATCTAGTGCGCTCATAAACGCGCCCAACGAAATAGAAAGAAAGGATGAGGTTTAGCACAGCCATGTCATCAGTAGACCACATGGAAGTTAAAACCGCCTTCCAATCGCCGTTTTGCTCAAGCGCAATCAAATACGCGGCTACTTTGACAGCAGCGTAGGCCAGCACAAAAAGGTACGTTACAAAAGGACGCACCATAGCGGATATGCCCGCAACGACTTTACCGGCAGCTTGAGCCGTTGCCGATTGTTCTTTAATGGCTTCCGTCATAGCAGTTAGCTCTGCTACCTGCATCTGCGCCTCGGTTTGGCGCATAGCAATTTCGCCCTTGACTTGGGCAAACCGCATCTCGGCTTCTAGCATGGCTAATTCGTGTTTGCGTTCGTTCTTTTGGTCAAAGAACTTAAGTGCCTCGGGTGCTAATCGCAGCAACCCGCCAAACACGCCGCCAAGGAGCGTCTCCATCATCGGAAAAGCCAATCAAGAAATCTTGTAAAAATGCCACCTATAAAAGCAGCAAACCCACCCACGGCTACCAAGGTTTTCCAACTGCCCTGTGCTTGGGCAAGGATCATCTTGATTTCGTGTACGTCCTTTTTCATTTCCGACATATCGGCTTGCAGAGTCTCAATCTGCGCGTCATGCCGACCGATGTCCCG
>Ga0208644_1001824_pt1 | contig 17441 bp, 34 predicted proteins | sample VirMetDEL_Nov_18_FD_184517 | JGI IMG/M metagenome (GOLD analysis project Ga0208644, IMG submission 184517) | Aqueous microbial communities from the Delaware River and Bay under freshwater to marine salinity gradient to study organic matter... | ecosystem: Environmental > Aquatic > Marine >... | reverse complement strand
GGTTTGTATCTACACCAGAGAATTTTCTTAAGAAAACAGTAGATGAGTCAGCGTTCAACAGACAATTTGTTGATAAGATGGGTTTTGCAAAACAAAACATAGATGCTAAAAGTCCCGGCGACAAGAACCGTGCTGCTGAAGAAGAGAGAAGAAGTGACCAACAAGCATTTGAAATGGAAAAGACTGAGAGCACCAATGATATTCTCAGAGATATCCTTGCAGCGCTAACTGATAATTCACCACTCAAAAAAGACGAGAAAGACAAAAGTGGTCTTCTTGCGGGATTAGGTGCGGGTGCAGGATTGGCAAACTTACTTGGCAGTCTTGGTAAACTAGGTAAATTGCTCCTCTTAGGTAGTCCTCTGCTGCTAGGATTAGGTGCTCTCACATACGGACTCTCTGAACTAAGTGACCTGGCAGACGAGATTACTAAAAAGGTTGTTGATGATACAAAAAAATTAGAGAACACTGTTGAAGCGGCAAAGACCGCAGAGGAAGCAAAGGAAGCAACAACAGGGAAAGAGGCGCAAAGAGTTGCAGCGGAACAGAATCGGCAAGCAGAATTAATAACAAGTGCGACAGAAAAGAAAGCTCTATCAGAATCAAGTGCAGACTTGGGTGAGGCAAAACTTAGGAAGGCCGAGGAATTTGAATTTTTTAAAAATTCACAATCCTTTAACGATATAATTAAAAATTCTGCAATGATATTTGGTGCGGCAAGAGACGCAGCAGTCAGAGATGGTAATACCATTGAGGCAAGATACGCATCATTTGATAAAGTTCTTGCAGAGACAATTGTAAAGATTAAAGGGTCTAATACATTTTTGGATGCAGATGAAAAGACTCAAGATTTTATGATTCAACAGGTGGTCGCACAGGCAAACAAGGCACTTGCTGGTGCTGCCGGGAAAAGTCGTCTCCTCTATGGTCTGAGTCCAGAAGCAATGAAGGGTCAGGCAGCAATAGAAACCACAAGGGCAAGGGCTATGATGGCCGTACAGGGTGGTGCAGGTAAGTTTGCAGAAGAGGGGTTTGGGTATCTTAGTGAGCTTGTTGGTGGTGGTCTTAATACGTTCTCAAGGAGTCAGGTAAAATCACTGGAAGCAAGAGTTGCAGAAGCAAGAAAAGATGCAGATGAAGTGTCTTTATTCGAAAGAACTATTGGTTCAAATCAAGGTGACATTGATAGATTAAATTCTCTGACGCAAGAGCTGGCAAGATTGAGAGATGCAATTGCAACAGTTGGTAGTAATACAGTTGTTGCACCAAACAATAGCGTAAACACTGTTAACAATAGCAGTACCAACGTAACGACACCACCAATGACTGATCCAACGTATGGATGGGCAAGTGGTGCATTATAATATAAAGGGGGGAACCACGTCCCCCCCTTCTCTGTAATGTTATGTGGGTTTGATTACTTACTCGTTTGCAAGTTTCTCAAAATAAGACATTGCATCGTCGTCTTCTTCCTCTGACACAGTAGGTGCTGGTGCAGGAGCAGTATCAACCTTGGGTTCTGCAACTGGTGCATCTTCCATGACATCTACTGCCTTACCAACCGTTACTGTACCGGCAAGAACTGCATCGAGCCGTGACTTAAGTTCGTCATATGACTTGAAGTTAGAGGGTCCAGTGAAGTCAGCAAGAGAATGCTGAGTCTTCCACATTGCCTCAATATCGTCGTCATTGTCGAACAGAGCAGATGGTTCTGCAAACTCTGACTTGTCATAATTCCAGTATCCATCTACCTTACGAATCTTCAACTTGAAGTTCGCACCTTCCCAGAAGTCGAAGGGATTGACAGGAGTTTCATCTTGGAATGCAGGCTGCATTGCCTCCATGATCTTGTCAAAGATTTTCTTACCATAACGGAAGAGGAAAACCTTACCCTCGTTCTGAGGATTTGCAGGGTCTTCTACAACATAGATGTTGGAGTAGTACTGCAACTTACGCTTCTGCTTACGAGCAATCTCCTTATCTGACTCTACACCAGAGTTCCACAGACGAGTGTTATACTCTGATACAGGATCATTCTGACCTACGGTGGTGAGAGAGTTCTCGATATACCACTGACCAGTTGGACCTTGGAACGCATGGTTCCAAATCTTTGCCCAAGGCATGTCCTCACCCTCTACTGCGGGCAGAAAACGAATGACTGCATATCCATTACCAGACTTGTCCATGACTGGCTTCCAGATACGTTCATCAACGTAGGACTTCTTTTCTTGGGGTGCTGACTCTGCTTGGACTGCGCCAAGTAGTTTGTCGAGTGAGTTTTGCTTCTTAAGAGCGGATAATGACATCTTATGTCTCCTTATGTTAACGTATGTTTCGTATGTTAAAGTATATTTAATTTATCACAAAGACTGTTCTTTGTCAAGTAACTTAGATTATTAAATTTACCATTTTGATCCGTTAGAAAAAACTCTTCTTGACCAAAGCGGTCAACAGGATCAACCCAATAAAACTTAACATCCTTATACTCTGTAAAAACAGTTTGCATCTGGTTAATCCAATTGGTTGAATTAAAACCTTTTGCATCACTTGACAGATAGTTATCTGTCCCTTTATATACATTGTTCAATGGTTCGTCATATGTTGACAAATCAAATCCCACGATATAAACTTCTTCTGCACCACTTTGACATGCAAGGTGAATAGCAGTATTTCCAGTTGACCATCCTACAGGAAAGTCAACGTTATTTATGTTGTCGTCCTCTTCGACATATGTAATCCAGACACCAACATCCTTCTCCATCTTGTTACGAAGGTCAACCATGTCGAGGTCTGGATTCATCTTCATTGCCACCTCAATCTTCTCCTGTAGTGTCACAGGGTCTTTACCTGAGATAACACAACGGTCTGTGCGATTGGGTGTCTTGTGAACGAATGACTCTGGAATATCGTATCCCATAAACATCATGTCCCCAACTTCAGATGGCAGAATAGACCAGTTTGTGAACCAACACTGTGTATCACGCCAGTAACCAGAGGTATAGATTTCCTGTTGCATACCGTAATCAACTGCAACGAGGTTATCTACCTTGATATCACGGTAGACTGCATTGCAACCCCATACGGTTGCTCTCACATCATACTGTTTCTCTGTGAACCACTTACGAGACTCACCGTTACCAACAATCAATGCACGATCATAGTATGGGGTTTTGCTTCCATATCCAGCTTCTGGTTTGTAAATCTTTTGACCGTCACCATCGTATTCCCATTCACGATCTGCTGGATCAAGTTTCAAGTTATTCATTCACAAATTCCTTGATCATGGGAAGGATTGGTGCAAGTTCAACGGCACATTCTTTTGCAATATCCATGTGTTCCTTCTGTGTCCCATTTGCACTACGAAGTTCGATATAGTGAACCCATGAACGAAGAGTTCCGTTCATATACATGCGAGACATAGTAAGACCTTCTGGTAGAACTGCACGAGCCTGTTCCTTTGCGATACCCTTACTGATTGCCCAGTTGTATGCAGAACGTGCGTCCTCAATCACCATCTCCTGTAGAGTGTCCCACTCTTCCTGTAGTTTGGGATCATCAACCTCTACACTATTCTGACGGTTCTTTTCGTCTTGCAAACGTGCATCACGAGTGACAAAATTCAAGTCCTTAGTTGGGTCTGCATAACGCTGACTGAACTCTTGGAAACTGAAACTACGATGACGCAAAATCTGTCTTGCGATATCTCGTGTTGTCTCAATCTCAAGACACGCACTGACCATCTCAAGAGGTGACCAGTGCTTGTGTTTGACGAGATAACGAATGAGTTTATCTGCCGTCGCACTGTTGTTCTGATTTGATGGATTGGATACACGGGCGCAATACGCAATCAAATCCTGCACACTGTAATCTACATCAGGTGCAGGGGATATGAGCATTTGGTTGGGATGCGTTTGCGAATATGATATAAGTTTTACTGTCATCGTTACTTCAACAAATCCTCATGCTGCATATTTTTTGATCGTCGCATATTGTTAAGTGATGCACCATCTAGTTTATCAAGACGAACTTCAATACGTTTATGCCAAAAATAATCAATTACATTCACTGCAACCAAACAGATTACAGCGATACTCAAAATACTAATTGCCCAAATCATATATTTCTCCTGTAGAATGGTGCCTCCACACAGAATCGAACTGCGATCTGATGATTACAAATCAACTGTTTTACCGTTAAACTATAGAGGCACTTATTCTTTACTTTCGGTTACGATTATCCCGATTGTTATTTGGACGACGATTGTTACGCATCATCGCCATTTCTGCAACTCTCTCAGAGAGTTCACCATTCTTCTTGGTGAGTTCTGCATTATCCCACTGCAATGCCTTCACAGTCTTCTGGAGTTCGGCAACCTTTGCCTCAAAAAAACCTTCAACACGATCCATCTCTGGACTCCTCAATTAATGTTAATAAATTCATTCTATACTTATTCTTGTCAATTGTCAAGAACCTTTTGTAATCATTCATAAATCTTTTTAGGTCAGGCCATACAATATCGTCCCCTAATAGTTTGTCCCAATTATCACTGAAAGAGACTAACTCATCTAGAATGATCATCGTCTCTAGTGATACACGCCCACCCAGAAACTCTTTAAGAAGTTTCGGGTGGTTGTGTTTCTTCACCTCAAACAGTGGTTCAAATTCCTTCACAAGTGGAGTCATCTCAACCACAAACATATCAAAGAAGTTACTCCGCTTCAACTTCCATGAGTTATAGTTCTCATCATTGAAGTTGGCGATGTAACCCTTCCTGTCCTTGATGAAGTTGGACAGAAAGTAATTCTTGACTTCCTCTTCTGACTTATATTTTCTGGATAGACGCACGAAGAACCCACGGTCCTTGCGCTTATAGAATGTGTCTCTGGAAATGCGAGTCTTACCTTTGTACTTCACAAAGTCATAATCAGTCTTTCCAAAATGCGCCTTGAAGGCACAGTACATCAAATATATGTCAATAGGTTCCATCAAATAGGCAGTTTAGCAGTCTTTGGTAAAAAATTTAGTTCCCTCGCATTTGCCTCAATCTTTTCCTTGAGACTCTTTGAGATAAGGTTCCCGACTGTATCGGGTTCGATGTTCTTACGGTAACAATAATCTAGTACTGCCTCCATGTGGGTAATACCCTTTTCATTAGCAATTCTTTCAATCTCTAGAGAGAAAGATTTAGCAGTGTTCAAAGTCATAAGTTCTCCTCTAGTAAAAATGGGGAGCTGACCGTGGCTCCCCGCGAGACTATTTCTGGCGTCTAACCCCTATTATTTAGAAGGAATATCGAGTCTTCACTCCAATGGTCTTACCCTGTTCTGTAATGTCAGTATCAACATTGTAAGTACCATATGGTGTCATTGTGAAAGACTTGGTAATCTTCCAATCATAACTTAGTCCGAGTTCGATATTATCTACTTCGCTGTTGTCCCAATCATAATTTGGAAGTAGGGAAAGAGAGAAACCCTTTGCACCTGCTTCGATACCAAACTCAGTGTTGGTGGTTTCACCGTCGATGTCGTACTCTGTGTCAGTTACGATTGCGAGGTCAACCATGTTCATTGGATTTGGTTTCTGTGGTTCATTAGCAAGAGCAGTAGATGAAATACCTAGTGCTGCTACTAGAGTGATGATTGTTTTAGTCATGTTAGTCCTTTCTGTTGATGAACTCCTGTAGTTTCTCTGCTTGAGAGAGAACCTCATCAGGTGTGAACATCTTTGGAATGTACTGGTCAAAACTCTTGTACATATCCTTGTTGTCTTCTGCTGCCTTCTCAAATGCCTGCCATGCCATATTAGACGCAGCCTCATACTGTTTGTCAAGCATGTCTTTTGCCATAGTCAGAAGATCAAGTCGAATCTCATAAGGTGTCTTAGCCATGATTACTCTCCTACAAACTTTGCCATCTGACGTAGAGCAGCAGCCTCTTTGGGATACCCCTCACGTTCCATTTCAATAGCTGCACGAGTGTAACCATATGGTTGCATTTTTTTGAAAATACGATTGAACCAATCGCCAAGACCTGTTTCAAATGTTAGTGTGGAAACGATGAATGTCATTTCTTTCTCCTTGTGTTTGTGTGTGTTGGTGGGTGATTCTGTTGCTAGGACACCCACCGAAACCCCGACACTTACTGCTTACGCAGCAAGGGCCATAGGTGCAATGTTATCATTGGCACTTGTAGTTTTTGGTCTATACGCGACCAACCGTGTAACTCCGAATTCCTATTAACTGCCCGTCGATCCTAGTTCGCCCCCCTCAGAAACACACTCAGTGAATGTGCTTGTGGTGGAGGCGGCGGGTACTGCCCCCGCGTCCAGTACAGCGTTGAGTCATCATCAACGTTACCTGTTATATATAACATCTTCTCCGTTGAAAGTCAAGGAACTTTTTGTTGCCTTATTCACAAATTCCACATCTTTACCTGACCCAATAATACATGCATTACCATTTGCAAAAGATTCAATAATGGTAATTCCAGTGTTTCCAACGTACATTAGATTGACAGTATCGTTATCAGGGTCAGTCCAATATGCATACGGTTTCTCACCCATAGATGTAACTATACCCAGAATAGTGTTTAGTTTTGAACAAATAACTGGTTTCTGCGTTTGAAAGAAATATGGTGGTTCTTGTGCAAAGGTTGGTATGCTAAGCAGCAGTGCTGTTAGGAATGTTAGATACTTCATTACGTCTTCTCCATTCTGCAACGGATTCGACCAACGCATCTAGATAATTGTTTTTGTCCTTTACGAACTCTTGAACAGTTCCGTCCTCTGTGACTACGAGAATAACTACCTGTGAGATTTCAATCCCTGTTCTCTCTCCGAACATCTCTGCATATGCAGAGCCTTGAATGTAATAACTTTCATTCCAATCATCATTGCGTTCTTTAGAGGATGTCTTGAAGTCAATAATGGAAGGTGTTCCATTATATTCAGCAACACAATCTACTCTGCCCGCTACCTTATATTTATCACTGTAAAGACCCGCTTCTTGTGCATAAATGTTATTTAACTTGTGCAATGCACCATCTTTTAGTTGATTGAACAGACACCACGGTAGGAAGTTCTTTTTGTGTTCTGCCCACTTTTGAGGACAGTGACGATGCATGTTGTTGAGGTAGTCTTCACACATCTGGTGAACCTTCGTACCTCTTGCTGCAGCAGTTCGTGCAACGTAGTTTGCAACATCATCACCAACACGTTTACGCCATTCCATCAAACCCTGTTTGTTTCGTACAGATAGTACAGTAGTGATTGACGGATACTTATTACCATCTGGTGTTTCATAGAGACGAACACCATCCTTGTTGGTTGCAGATATAGTAGGCAACTCTACTGGTTTATGATTAAACATTACGCATACGCTCAACGAGTCGTTCTGCTCTTGCCCCTACTTGACGATACCAACGTGAGTCTACCATCTGGTCTGCTGCTTCATTCCAATCCCTTGCGTCTACACCCGCCTTCATACCCTTGAAGGCAGACAGACGAGGACGACCAAGATTGAACATCATGTTTGCAATCACTTGTTGAGCTTCTTCTGGCAACTCATCGAAGTCTGGATAAAGGACGGCGCAGTCTGACAATACTGTTTGGACATCTTGCTCGAAGGCCTCAATGACTCTATCGTCCGATACTGGTGTTCCGATGTCAGCACCATATTCGGGGTCAGACTCAAGAACCAGATGGCCAATGCCAAAAGTAGCATACCCAAGGTGATCGTTATATATTTCATAAACGCATCCCTCGTCAATTTTAAGTTGTTCTCTAAGTTTTTCAATATCCATTATTCCATTCCTAGTCCCATTTTGATTTTGTTGATTAAATAGTTTCGTACAAATCCAGAGCGTACAATGTCTCCAATGCTGAACTCTGTGCAATTAAATTCGTCCATCTCTTCCAGAATGCGTAGGAAGTCATGTAGTCCATTCCTATCATTCGTTCTCTGTAGATCACTCTGATCAAAGTCACCACAGAACACGATACGAGAGTCTTGCCCAATACGAGTGATGATTGTATCCAGTTCGTGGAAGTTCATGTTTTGACATTCATCTACTATAACAATAGAGTTATCAAATGTCAACCCTCTTAGGAAAGAAGTTGACAAAAAGTAGAGTGAACCTTGTCCTTTTAGACGATCATACAAATTATTGAATGACTGTTCGTTTGGCATCTCAAACATGAACTGAACCATGTTCTGATACGGCACCTGATACAGTGCAGATTTGTCTTCCTCGTCGCCGGGAAGAAACCCAATCTCTCTTGTTGGAATAAGAGAACGGACGATGATAACTCGTTCATATTTGGACTTCAAATCGAGAACTGAGTTGAGTGCGAGATAGAGTGATGCAAAGGTCTTACCTGTTCCTGCCGCACCAAATAGGAATTGGTTCTTACCCTTCTTCCATGTATCAAACACAACTTTCTGACTGTCTGTAATGGGTTTGACAGTTACGAGTTGGGAATGATTGATTTCTTTATTCTTACTGGCCATAACAATCCTTTAGAGAGAAAAAGAGGGGGGAGTGGGGGCGCGCCTTCCCCCCTCTGACACAGGGGCGGATTGACTTCCCAGCTTGCATAGACGCTGTGCATCCCTTGCTGAAGTTTGATTTCTCGCCCGTGTCAATTTTATTTATAAAACTCCGTGTTTCTTAAGTACGTTTCTTGTCTGAATTTCTTTAGTAGATCGTGTACTACTTGAACCGTAACGATCTGCAAGAGGTGTGCCTGGATGTGACTCTGCAATACGTTGCATGTTCTCTGTGAACCCACCATCTACCTTTGGACCCACACCCATCATGTGGTCACCAGCAATTGCCACTGGCACGGGAATCTGTTGCACTTGAGGATTGAGTTTCTTATACTCATCAAGTTCAGCCATGGGCATAAACTCGTCATACTCTTCCTGTGTCACAGTATCATAAAATCTATATGTCGGCATTAAAATAACTCCAACTGCTCTGGTTGATACTTTGATAATTTATCAATCTCTGCTTTCAAATCTTTAATTCTTGTCATCAAATAATAAATTTGACTTTGCATCTGAGAGATTTCTTTTCTCAATAAATCTGTTTCAGACATTGATGGTAGTCTCTCTTCCTTCAATCGTCTTCCCATATAGTCCCAATACGGCTCCCTGTTCATCAAACCACTCCGGCATAGGGCGTTTCGTCCACTTTGCGAAACGCATCTTCTCTAGTATATAGTAGGTTCTATATGCGAGAATAGTATCCTCACCCTTACAATGTTCAGGCATACACTGAGGTGGGTCAGTGAAACCAACGTTTGCGATATTCTCAGGAACCTTAGAGAGCGCACCCACTAGTCGTTCACTTGCATGATGCTTACCATAACGGAAAGTATATTCCTTGAGAAGATAATGAAACAGGTCATACAGCCACAGATATTGTTCCATAGATGCACGAGTCCAGATTGTAGATGGATGATTCTTATGCGCCAGTTTGTATAGACCCATTGCGTCTGCATACTCATCACCATCAAGAACACGATGTGCAGTTGATAGCATCTGAGCAGTCTCCAAAATCATCTTCACCACATGCTTGTCGCAATGCAGTTGTGCTGCTGTCTCAGCGTCTTTCGACAGATAGAAAATATTCATACATCTTCCTCTAAAATGTCCATCCAAGCATACATTATTTTTCCCACTTGTAGAAAATATGGTCACCAATTTCGACTGTCATAGTCTTAGTCTTTGCCCATGCAGGGGTGACATAATCTGCATGGTAATGAGTTGCACCATCCGTGATATCATAGAATGGCATCTCGTTTGATAGGATTGCGTCTGCAAGACTTAACATCTTGTTGTATGTATTCTTGTTCTTTGGATTGTCTGATTGACCATCACAGAACCATGAGAACTGACAACGATGCTTGATTGGAATTCTTACATTCGGGTCTTTCCATGACTTACGAGTTGGACCTTCTTCGACAACCTCACAGATTGAGTTGGGGAACCTATCGTCATTCACACGATTGAGAACAACCGCAGTGACCGCCATCCATCCGGCGGTTCCTTGGTTCCTTGCCTCGTAATACATATTCTTTGCGAGACATATTGCAGACTCGTCATACTTTGGTTGTGGGGACATTGTTGAACCAACAACAACTGTCCCGATCACCAGTGCTTCAAGTGGATTCATACCTCACCCAACTGTTCAGTGAGATACTGTTTGGCATACTTTGTTGCTTCAGTGCTTTTGAAGTACATCCCAACATCCTCAACCACCTCATCAACAGTGAATTCAGAGGGACCACCGTAAAAATATCCATTACAGAAATCTTCGATGTCCATCATCCAGTTTTTCATCTGACTCATTAGACATTTCCTTCCATATAAAGTTTTGTCAACGGACCCTGCAATTTGTATGCTTCAACTTCCCAAGGCTGATTTTCATATTTTGTGTTTAGGTAGTTGCGATATTTTCCATCTTTACACATCCACATTTGTTTGTATCCACCACGCCACCGTTCAATCACTTTACGAGTTGCACCCTGCCAAACGTGGACCATCTCATGAACAATCGTTTCGATGAACTCTTCCTTGCTGACCACACGACTCAAACGATGGTCAATCTCAACAATGAAATGTCGATCATCATCACCACGATAACAAAATCCTTGTGCGCCTTCTTCGAAGGTTTTTGTAAAACGCACATCAATCTCTAAATTGCGATGTCGGGGGAGCATATAGTCAATCATCCACCACACAATGTCTTCAGCAAGAACCCTGTCCTTCTTCAGACCACCTGTAACATCGACACTAATCATGACAACCTCATCTCTTGATTATGTCTAATAGTACCATACTTGATTCGTTTTGTCAACCCCTAAAATACGACGAGGGCAAACCACCCCGCCGCAAATAGGGTTAACATGAACAGGGTTTCAATCGTAATAGTTGCAATCTTTCTCAATTCATCACCTTCTTGACAGTCAGAGTGGTATTGTAACCACCCCCATTGTACTCTTCCACGAACTTATCGCAGAACTTCACATAGTCATCGTCACCTTTGAAGTCCTTTCCAGTTGCCTTCTCATATAGGACAGTCATCCAATTGGCATCTAGAACATACATGGGATTCTTATCAGTACCCACATTGACAATGGGGTTGATGTCACCCATGATTTCCCGAACTGAAACTTCCTTGCTCATCATTCCGTCTCCACTCTGATTATGTCTAACTATACCACACAAAAAGGAATCTGTCAACCCCTAAAATGACCCCCTAGAGATAAAGGGGGCCAGTCCAGGTGATGGTGTAACCACCGTCGAGGATGTTACCCCGAGCAGCATTCCGAGCAGGAGCGTTGTATCCAGCGGCTTTCAGAATGTCACCCTTCCGAAACTTCTTATCGTTATCGGTGTTGACAACAAAACCCCAAACACTACCATCGTTAATGATCTTGATGTATTTGGTGCCTTCTTTAACTGTCAGCAAATCATCATAATTGGCGACTTTCTCAGCAAAGTAACCAGTGAGTTCTTTCTCACCACCTCTTGATGCCCAACGAACAAAGTCCGCTTTGATATCTTCAAGCAATTTGTTGATTTCGTTGTTCATTTCTCTTTCCTTCTCTCAGTTTATGACTAACTATACCACACGAAAACGAATCTGTCAACAGAAAAATTAACTTTTTTCCATTAACTTCAGAAACTCCTTCTTCATCAACAGGTCAGCCTTCACTGCCCGGTCATCACCCATAGCACGGTGCTTCTTAAGGTTTTCTTCAATCGCAATCAGTGCTTCTTTGTAAGTCATGCCAACTCCGTATCTCGATTATGTCTTATAGTACCATACGGATTCGGATATGTCAACAAAAAAATGACCTATTTCGAAAGTTTTTTTAGTCTGGGAAGGAGGCGGCTCTGGACCCCTGTGGATAAGTTACCTCTTCAACCATGTACTCATCTGTCCAGTTGAATGCTGCCTTAACCACATTCGCAGATAGTCCCTTATAGACCTGATGCAGTTTCTTGTCCTTGGCGGCAACAAGTAGTTTTGCCTCACTCTCATGTAGACCCTCAAGCATCTGGACAAACATTGCCTCTCTCTTGTTCTGAGTAATCTGTGGATTACCACCCTTAATGAAGTGATACAACTTTCGTGCTTCATGTGCAAGAAGAGTATGTTCTGTACCCTCTGGTGCTTCTGTTGGTGTATATGGAACTTCACCTTCTGGAAGTGACCATTCAATCTTGGGATCAAATGAAGCCTTGATCACCATACGCAATGCATCTGTGTTGTACTTGCGTAGATATGAAATCTTCTCTTCCTTAGTCTTCAACTTTGAGACTTTATCTAGAACCTCTGAAAATAGAGGTGTATATGTATCGACTGCCATTTTAAAATTCTCCTATGGATTCAACGAGGTTCCTCAACCTCTTTTGTGTAAAATAATTTAGTAGTTTGCTGCGGTCACCTTCTGGGGCATTTTTCCATTCTTCTAGAATTTTGAAGAAGAGTTCAGCAGGCGACTTGGTTAGGTCAATCAGAGTTTCATTCCTCTGAAAGTTTCTTTTGACCTCATCGTTAGGAAGGTCACCATCAATGAAGGATGCAATCTTTTTCTTACTCAGTGGTTTCTGACGCAGACCATCAACGAAGGTATTATCTGGTGACAACACGTTAGGGACACCATCACTGGAGTCACCCTTCATGATGTGTTCATTCAGATACTCCTCTGGATCGACGCCATTCACATACTTCTTAGTGATGGGGCTGTATTGTGTCACATTCTTGAACTTCTGCAACTGAATGAAGTCCTTGTCACCAGAAAGAATCAGTGTCTTGCCATTATCATACGCAAGTTCACCACACAGTGCGGCAATGATATCATCTGCCTCTGCACCGTATACCTCAAGAAACTTGTAGGGGAAGAACTCTTTCAGTTCTGCCTTGATTGTATTCAGGCACTCAAAGATAGCATCCCAATTCAGATTGGAATCATCCCGTGTCTTCTTACGATTGCGTTTGTAGTTGGGGAAGTAGTCTCTACGCCAGTAGTGCTTCGAGTCGTAACAGAGAACCAGTTCTCCATACTCGTCACGAAACATCGTGCGATACATGCGAACTGAATTTAGGATCATGTGACGAACCATATCAATCTCTGGTTCAATCTTCTTATTCATATTCAAGTGCATCATCACACTGGCCAGACTAATCTGGTTCATGTCAGCTAAAATCATAATTATTCTTTCATTCTATTTATAATGGTCGCATTGAAACTCATCATGCGTCTTTCACCTTCGACAGAGAACGGGTATACAAAGTGTTTCAACCATGAAGGAAACACAAGGAACTTACCAACCTCAGGCTTGAACTTTAGATTGTCACTGCGAAAGTTCTGGTTCTCACCAAACGCAAATTCGATAAGACCCTTTGCTGGATAGTGATCCTTGAAGTCCTCTTCCCATTCTTCTGTCATACCCTCTGGAACCTTTAGATAGATTGCAGCAGAGAAATCTCCATTGTGGTGATGTATAGGATTAAAGTCACCTGCATACTGACTAACCACCCAACTCTGTGTCAGGTGGATATTGTCAATAGTTGGTTTTACTCCTGCACCCACTATTCTATTATAACTATGTGCTCGGTTTTTGTCAACCATATAATTCAAATAATCTAGGCATCCCTGCTTCATTGTGCGAAACAGGTAGTCACGGTCAGACTTATCCTTGACGGGAATTTGAATTTCCTTGTTAACCTTGCCTACCAGTTTATGAGAGAAGTCCCATTTCTTACTCTTCTCCTCATCTGCAAGAACCTCATCAGCAACAGTGTTTACAATGTCAATGAAACGATCTGATACTGTAGTCTCTAGAATGGCTGGACTGTATGGTTCATGAAACTTCTGGGTCATCATCCTCATCCATTCTCATCAACTCTACCATCTCATTCAGTTTATCCATTCGAATAACTGTTCGATGTGAGTTGTCCATTTCAACAGTCGTTTCTGTGAATGTATCGACAAACTCATGAAGTGGGTATTCAAGACCAGCGTCACGATATAGAAGTGACTTCACAAGTTCAATGACTACAGAAAGGTCACGAGAAAAATTTCGTTCTCCAATATCTACATCATTATCACTCATCATATGAATCATATCCATCACAAGTTTAGATGCTAGTTCTTCACAGAACTCCATCTCTTCCTGACGGAGCAGTTCTTCCTCATTTGGAACGACGACTTTTCTTTTTCGCCACGGTCCTTTTATTACGTTGCCCTCGTTTGGGTTTTGGTTCTCCGTCATCTTCTACAACGATCCCTCTTTCTTCATTATACATTTCTTGTGTGTAAACCTGTCCCAATAAGGGATAGTATGTTCCAACATCGAACTTTGGTTCACCCTTCTTAGGTCCATACCAGTAATACGCTTGTGCGATACAACGATTTTTAATTCTATGTTCTTGATACTCTCCATAGAAATTATCTATCCAATCTCCAGTGCGAAGGTATGCCTGCATATTACTTATATAACCTTCATGGATTTTGAGTTGTGCCTCGGCACCCTTGACCTTTTGACGAACCTGTTGTCTTGCAGACTTAGCCAAGTCCTGTTGAGTCTTAATCCACTTCTTGACTTTTGCAGGACTCAATCCGTGTTCGTCTGGTAGATTGCGAAGACTCTCATGAATACTCGACTTACCATAATCAGGGTTCTTTGCTGCTCTTGCTTCTCTTGCCTTTGCAAGACGTTCTGCTGCTGCAGCCTTCTGTTCCTCTGTCATAGGTTTACGAGGTTTACGTTTCTTTGGTGCTGTCCATCCACTGTTGTCAGTCTTGACAGTTACCTTCTTTCTAGGCATGGATTAGTATCCTTCGTTTTCCATTCGTTTCTTTCGATCACGGTCTGCACGGCGTTTTGCGGCAGCCTTCGCCTTACGACGCTTGGTTCCCTTCGACTCATAGAACTCACGTTCTCGTAGTTCATTGAAGAAACCATCTTCTGTTAGTTTCTTCTTCATAATACGCATCGCCTTATCGACGTTGTTGTTACGAACTTCAATTCTCATGTTATTTCCCTAGTCCTTGGTTATACGCCTCATTCTCTAGACGGCGTTGCATTTCTGCGTTTCTCTGTGCAACACCTCTCTGACAAGAGGCATATGCACCTTCATTACTCTTATAGTCTGAACAGACATCTGCACCAACTTCTTTATAGATGACAGTCTGTTTTTGGTCCATACTCTGACCAACTGAACTACCAGCAACTGCACCAATTAGAGTGCCGACACCAGTTGCAATCAGTCTACCACTACCACCACCGACTTGACTTCCTAGAAGTCCACCAGCACCAGCACCGATAAGTGTTCCGCCAGTTTGATTGTTCATCTGACAAGCAGTTAGACTTGCAAGAAGAACACCTGATACTACAATCGACTTAAGCATTTGCTTCTCCTTCTCTAGAGTAATATACATTCTTTAGTTCAAATAAGTCAATGCACTTTTGGCATCCACTACAAGGTTTCGACAAACCAGTAATCCATTTACGGTTTGTCTTGTTTCTCTTTGCCCTCACAATATATAGTTCACACTTCGACAAGTCGTCAACATCGACAGACTTGAGTGCGTTCTTGATTGCATGGACTTCTGCATGAAAGAAGACTGCATCCTTGTTCTTACAGAACTGAGCCTGAAAGGGATGTGTCTTCTTATGATTATATCCGTAGGAAATGACTTTACCCTTGCGTACCACGGCGGCAGCAATTCTTGCACCACGGACAGGTTCTACTGACTGTGCAAGTCGAAAAGTCTCATCGAAGATTTCAGAGTTCACCCTCGCCTCACCACCCTGGCGCATCGTAGTCTCTGTCCTTCTTATACATAGCAAAGCCATCCAGACCATATGCAGGACAGACCATGATCTTCTCTGGCAAACCCATGCTATCCTTCTCGCCTGCTTCACCGCAGATGAAGAACACACCAGTCTTTTCAGACATTGCATGTTTTAGAATGGTCTCATACTTCTCAATCTTTTCTTGTTGAATATCCCAAGCAGTCTTTGCCCAAAGAATAACATCGGTATCTTCTAAAGCACGTTCTCGGCGAGTTGAATAGTTTTCAATCTCGTTCATCCAATCATCAAATGTGTTATATTCAGTCTTTCGAATATCCTTTTCCCTTGCCTTTGCAAGATCAAGACATGCGTCACGCAACCACGCTTCCATAATCGGATCAATGTTTTTTTGATTGAGACATTGACGGATTAGGTATTCTGCGTTGTTGATGAAATCCTGTGTGTTCATTATTCAACCTCAACCATTTCACCATTGCGAACAACGTAGTGTTTAACTTCATTCGCCGCATATCTGATATAAGCACGACCACCATCAATCATGTTACCATTCTCAAATCTTTTATAATCATGACGATGGGCACTGTACTGTAGATCACCAGCATCATCTTCGATAAGTCCAAACTCTACAGATTCAATTCGATCTGCATTGGTAATCATAAGATCGCCGCTCATGGCATTACGGTAAAGACCAAAATACCGATTACCGAACTCTGGGTGTGGAGTCTCTCTGAAAAAGATATCCATTGCCTGTGCCTCATCGCCTAGCGCACTTGTACACACATAGGTAATGGGAACACCATCTTTATTGCTATAGTGTTCGCAAATCTTATCAGTATCAAATTGTGGTTCGTGTTTAATCATTTAATAATCCAATCCATGCTTAACCAGTCTGTGTCCTCTGGCATAAGTTCAACTAGATCGCCGTGCCGGTCTTTAAGTTGACTCCATATATGAGCATTGTTCATGCGTAGAGTATAACTCTCCTTGCCGCAGCTATAGCAACTGCCAGTTGATCCATAGAAGTTAAATCTATCACCAGCATCCTCTACACGAGTAATGCCACTGTTCATACGCCAGCTATCACCAGTCGTGTATCCACCACTCCACCCTGCGAGCACACGATAATGTGGATCATCACCACCAATCTTAATTACTACCCAATTGTCCGGATTATAATCAGTCATCCTCGCCTCATCCTTGCAACTTCTTCAGCACTCTTCTTGTTACGAATCGGCACTGCATTGGACTTGTGCATCTGTGCGATACCCATAATCTCTGTGCCGGTATAGACCTTCTCTTCTTTCTTTGCCATTGATGGATCATAGAAAACTTGGTCGGAGCGAGAGGATTCGAACCTCTGATCTCCACATCCCAAATGTGGCGGATTACCAGACTTTCCTACGCTCCGTGAATTGGTAGTCCCGACAGGATTCGAACCTGTATCGCTCTCTAATCTGGAGACATCTAACCGCGTATAAGGCGGGTGTTTTACCGTTAAACTACGGGACCGTTTATTGGCGCTCTCGACAGGACTCGAACCTGTGACCCACGGTTTAGAAGACCGTTGCTCTATTCCAGCTGAGCTACGAGAGCCTACCCCCATGCG
>Ga0208644_1001821_pt1 | contig 17460 bp, 24 predicted proteins | sample VirMetDEL_Nov_18_FD_184517 | JGI IMG/M metagenome (GOLD analysis project Ga0208644, IMG submission 184517) | Aqueous microbial communities from the Delaware River and Bay under freshwater to marine salinity gradient to study organic matter... | ecosystem: Environmental > Aquatic > Marine >... | reverse complement strand
AGAAATGGAGTCTCAATTTGTAGACCATATGATGGAATTACGTAATGATATGGACACACAAATAGACGCTTGGAACGACAAACAACTAGACTATGCTATGGATAGTATGACTAACGATGAGTAATTATTTAAAGTTTATATCATATCAAGTCTTTTCAGACAAGTATAAATTATATACGCCTGCAATTGTTTGTCAGAATTGTGGTCAGTCGTGTGGTGGCGACGAGCCTAAGAAGATTGTAGAAAATTGTAATCTATGTGAGGAGGAAACTATGGATACAGACCAAGGAGTAAAACTTGTCAACAGAGAGAGTGGCAGTTTACGTTCTGATTGTTGTGGAGGTTATCCTGCATCAGAACTAATAAATGATATAGATGAATACGTCGCTATATGTAGCGAGTGTCAAGATTGGGCAGACTTTTATTATGAGGAGGAAGAATGAAATTATATGACACAGATTATCTTTTAAAAAATGCAAATAATGAATATGTGAAAGATATATATGGGAATTATGTAATCTATTCTGAGGGTGCGAGAGATGAGGAGGTAATACATAATGGTGATGAGTGGGTAAAAACCACAGAATTACCAACATCAATTCAACAAAAACTTATAGAACAACTTACAATGGAGGAAGAATGAAACCATTAGACAATAGAATAATAGTTCACGAAGAAGTTGCTAAAGAAACCACTGATAGCGGTATTATATTATCAGATAGCGACAAAAAAAGAAAATGTGTCGGTAAGGTTGTAGCAGTCGGACCGAAAGTTAATGTAATCAAAGTTGGAGATAGTGTTATGTATCCCGAGTATAGTGGAACAACAATCGTCGCTAACAATGTAGTAAACTTAATATTAAGAGAGACAGAAGTTATGGCAATATTGGAGGACAAATGACTGACAAAGAAATCACTAAGATAATAAAAAATTGGATAGTAGAAACTAAATTCCCTTATGGTTGGGAAGAAGGTTTTCTTGACACTTGCACTGATTGTGAGTATCATTGGGAAAATACGTCAGAAAATAAAAAACCATTAATAGAAAACTATTTATTGTGGGGAAATTGGGAGGATTGGAAAAATGACTGAAGAATTACAAAAAGAATTAAATAAACTAATAGAACGTATAAAAGAATTAGAAAAAGAACGTGATAGATATAAAAGAGGTTTTTATATACTTCACGACTATTTTGATTCTATTCCAGATGATGAAAAACAATGGGTTGATGCTAAACTAATGAATCTTGATTTATAATAAAGTTTTAAAGTTTTACTTGACTTGTGTATGGAAAATATAGTATATTTCAGTATGAAAAATAGATATCAAACTTCCTTTGTCTTAGATAAAGAACTTTGGATAAAGTTTAAATCTAAGGCATTGAAGGAAGGTGTTTCAATTAAAGATAAACTAAATAGTCTTATTGTAGACTATGTTAATAACAAGGAGACAAATAATGCCCGCAGTTGGTTTCGTTTACCCAAATGGAGATAAAGTATCGTTTGAAGACGTAAGAGAGGGCAATGTCGATATTGTTAAAATGGGTATGTCTTTACCTACTTTAATTGAAATGTCGAAAGAAAGAGACCCTGATAGAAAGCCGTCTACTACTGAGTTGTTAGTAGGAACGTGTGAGGCATATCTCAAAAGAACTAAAGAGTATTATATAGACCCTCAAGAGAGAGCCTATTCTTTAGCAGGAACTATGCATCACGCAAGACTAGAACAACACGAAGACGATAGACATTTATTAGAAGAAAAACTCGAAGAGTTTGACATAACTGGTATTGCAGACTTGTATGATATGAAGACTAAAACCTTGATTGACTACAAAAATACTGGTTCTTATAAATGCGCTCAACTATTAGGTATGACATACAAAATGATTCCAGACCCTTCTGGGGCTAGGTATAAGTCAAGCGGTAAATGGGGCAAAAAAGGAACGCCTCGAATGGTTAAACAATGGTATCGCGACGAAGGTCTAGCGGACTTCGGAGACTGGGGTTGGCAAGTAAATTGGTATAGATATCTGCTAAATAGAGCTGGATATGAGGTTGACAAGATGTTTATTCAAGTCACTCTCAGAGATGGTGGTTTAGCAGTAGCTAGAGATAGAGGTCTAGATAGACATATATATCTTATTGAATTGCCTAAGTATGACGATGAAGTCCTAGAGAATAAATTCCTAAAGTCTAGAGATGAACTATTAAAAGCTTTAGCTACAGGAAACTTACCTCAGAAATGCACAGATGAACAAACTTGGGACGGTAGAAAATGCGAGATGTATTGTGACGTCAGACATCTATGTCCTCACAACAATAGGAGTATAAATGACTAAGAAGATAGATTCTGAATTAGCTATGTATCAGTCTGATATGGAGACATTGCACGACCAAGCAATCCAAGATGACGTATTGATACGTAAACATCAAAGTGTATCAGAACAACCTACTCCTCAAGAAGTAGTTAAAAGTAGAAATGGTTTTGACTATGTAGACGAAGGATATATGCGTTGGAGATTAAACCAACACTATCCTATCTGGTCTTGGGAAGTAGTTAAATATGAAACACTTGGAGACAAGGCTATTGTAGTTCATGGACGCTTGAAGATTATTGACGAAGGCGTAGCTAGAACCTTTGATTCAGTAGCTGCACATAGAATAGCAGTTTCTAGAAATGGTTCAGGTTATGTTGATTTAGGTAATGACCTTAAAGCAGCAAACTCTGACGCGTTCAAGGTTGCAGTAAATAGACTATGTAATGTTGCAGATGATGTATATCGAAAACAATACATAGATAAAAGTCTAGACGAAACACAATACAATTCTATTCTTGCTGCTATAGAAGAAATGGAAGTAGAAGAGGCGGATAAAATATATTCTGCTCTTCAGTCTGGAAAGATAAACAAAGACAATTACAAGAAAGTAATGTCTAAACTAACAAATGGGAGTAAATAATGAGTAATGTTAATGATATACTAAGTGATATTGATAACAACGTAGCTTACTATAATCCTAGTGATGATACTAGTGGCAAGAAATATGCTACTATTGAAGAAGGAACATATGAGGCTACCGTTAGTAAGTTGAATGTCAAGAGAGATATCGTTATTAAAAACGAATATCTAAGTGATATCTTTGAGGCTACTTATACTATCGACGACGATAAGTATCCTGACCTCAAGGGTAGAGAAGTCAAATCTAAAGGTTACTTTAGGTTTAAGACTCCTGACAAAGCTAAGTATCCAAACCTAAAAGATAATCAAGGCAATAATAAAGGTTATATGATTTTTGCCGAGGCTTGTGGTTTTGAGATGCAAAAAGATGACCAAGGTAGATATCTACTACCAATGGTAATGGAATCTGACATAGCAGGTAATCCAGTAGTAATTAAGGTTGTACACGATAAGTGGACTGACCAATCTGGAGATGAGAGAATCACTCCTACTGCTATCAATGTCTTTAAGTCTGAACGTAAGGTTGAGGTAAATCTTAAAGACGAGGAGCTGCCATTCTAATGAAGTATCTTTTTAGACTATCTAAGGAACAAGCAACTAGTATTATTGAATCTCTAGAATCTCTTAGAAGAGAAGATGAGAATGAAGTAATACATAGCGCTAGACATTCTCTCAAAGAACAATACAAAGAGCAATTTGAAGAAGACAGAGAAATAGATGAGTCTGAAGTAATTAATGCTACACATCATATGATGGGTGTTAATTATTGTGAAAGTTGCGATTAATGGAAATTGGGAGATGGAACAAGATAATGGAAGAGTTCCAAAACCTTGTCGGTTGGCATAATGGAATTGACGAGGTAATCGATATCAAGAAAAAACTTTTTCCTGGTATTGATATTAGAACAATCACAGGGCGAGGAGAAAAGCTCCTCGTCCACGTGTTAAGAAAACGATATAGGGAGATATTAGATGATATTAAAAAACGAGCAGGAGATAACTGAGTATATTATAAGAAAAAAAGGTATTGCTAATTTTGAAGCCTTTATAAAATTCGGTTCAACTCCTAAGAATCTAAGTAATATAATCAATAAACTAAGAAATGACGGGTTCTGTATTACCCAAGATGACAATTTTGGCGATTCTCAGTACAGAATTATGGAATTTCAGTCGTAAAATACCATTAAATTAGAATAACGCACGAGATGATGCCTCTACGACGCTTTTATATGATATGCGACAGTTATATCCTAAAAAACATTTTACGAGCTTCTAGGGGCATTCTCGAAAGGAAATTTTTTGAAAAGACCTATAAAATTTGAAAAAAGGTTCAAACAACCTATAATATTTGATGAGTTGCAAAATGGGCTTGTATCTCCGACTGATATTGACTTTTGTTTTGAAACAGACAATCAATTTCTAATTATTGGAGATTGTAAAAAAGACGACGCGCCATTTCCAATTGGACAAAAGTTGGTATTAGAAAGAATAGCAGATGCTTGGAATAGTTCTGGAAAGAATAAACTAGCTGTTGCAGTAATATCCACACATAGTACAAGCCCTGAGCAACCAATAATGTTAGCAAGAACTGTAGTAACGAAAATGTATAGTAATAGAAAATGGCATAATACATTTATAACCTTTGCAGACTTTGTTAGAAAGTTTGCAGAAAAGTATGATATAGCCAAATTAAAAAATATACATTGACAGGAATAGTAGTATATATATAAATTAGCATATGGCAAGTAAATCAAAAGCAAAAGGCAACCGATTCGAAAGAGAATGCGTAGATATCGCAGAACAACATGGGTTCTCTGCAAAGAGAGCTTGGGGCAGCGATGGCAGAAGCATTGGATTATCTCCTGAAGTAGATATCGTCTTAGAATATTTATTAGACGAAAATACTTCTAGAGATATGAAAGTACAATGTAAAGTAAGAAAATCTATAGCAAGTTATCTCTTACCACCAGATGATTGCGATATCACTCTCATCAAACAAGATAGAGGTGAAATATATGCTACTATTCGTTACAAAGATTTGTTAGAATTAATTCAACTAACATTTCAATTAAATAGATAATTACTATCTATATTAAAATAAAACTAAGGAGCAAATATGGCACACGTATTAAGTTATGTAAAAACTCGCGAAGACTTTGAAAGAGAAAAGTCTGAATTTATGAGTTATTATAATTATCTAAGTCAAGTAGACCCTGATAATGTAAATGAATGGTTTGATAAAGATTATATCAATCTATATATTGAAGGAAAAATGAATCCTTATTTCTTTGAAACAAGACTTAAATCTAGAAGTGAAAGAATATCTATGGTTAGAATACCAACTAGATGTCCTTTATGTAAAAAAGCTTGGGCAATAGAAACATTAGATAATGGAAAAAAACAAATAAACTATTTAGACCAATCAGTTTATAAAAATATACCAATGGAGAAAGGAGTATGTCACAAATGCAAGTAATCAATATGTTTAATGAAGAAGCTGAAAAATCAGTCTTAGGTTCTATCATTGTTGACGAATCTTGCTATGACACTATTAGAGAATACATTGTTGAACCTGAATCATTTTATTCTGAAACACATCAGAAGATATGGAATGCTATTGTAGAACTTAAATCTGAAAATATTCCAATAGATACTGTTAATCTTGGAACTAAATTAAAAGGTATGACATTCTATCTAACTGGATTAATTGACCACGTTCCTTCTGTTGCGAATGTGCGTTCTCACGCAGTTCAAGTTCATTCTAATTGGTTAAGAAGAAAACTAATTAATCAATCACTTGAGATTGCAGATAAGGCTCAAGATAATGCTAATGACATTAGTTCATTGTTAGCAGATGTACACGATACTACTGCTAATTTATTAAACTTTGAACCTGGACAAGAATTTAATCTTGGTAATCTATTAGATATGACTAAGGATTCTATATTCAATAAAAGAAACTTAACAACCACTGGTTTCGCACCACTAGATAAAATTATATCTGGTATGACTAAAGGTGAGATTACCATTTTTGCTGGACGACCTGGGAATGCAAAGACCACAACCGTTGCCAACATTGCTCGCAATCTTGTGTTGTCTGGCAAAAAAGTGGTTATGTTTAATAGAGAAATGCCTAATACTGAGATGATGAAAAAGTTTATTGCTATGGAATCAGAAGGTATTACATATCATATGTTAAGACATAACGCTGTAACTAATAAGAAAGCCATCGAAAGTAGTTTAAATATTATTAAAGAAAAGTATTCTGACAAACTATTTATGTTTGATAATATAAGAAATTTAGAGGGAACTTTTCGTGAAATCAGACGTATAAAACCTGATGTGGTAATTGATGACCATATCGGTCTGATTGAATACCCTACAAGAGATATGAGAGATTTAAGATTAAAAATAGGTGATACTTCAAGACGATATAAATGGTTGTGTAAATCAGAGAATATTTCAGTTATTCTTGTTTCACAATTAAATCGTAATATTGAGTATAGAACAGAAAGAATACCAAAACTTAGTGACCTAGCAGAATCTGGTAATCTAGAACAAGATGCAGAGATTGTTGCATTTACTCACTATCCTTGGACTGTAAATTTTGAGAATGCTCAACATGGAAAATATGGATTAGATATTGTTGTAGCTAAAAATAGATATGGTTCAACTGGAAAGGCTACTGTAGGATTCTCTCCTGATTGTTGTACATTGTATAATACGCCTGAAGAAGCAGAAGCTAGTCAAGCAAAAGAAATAACTGGATTACCTTTTTAACTTCTTTCGCCAGCTTTAGCTTGTTTTATTAATTTATCTAATGCAGCTTGCATTTCAGCGTTTAATGGACTATCTCCAGTTTGATTTCTTTGTGGATTTCTAGCTCTAAAATCTAAATCTTCATTAAATTCTTGTAACCTATTTTGGAATCTATAATCAGCAGATTTATCAGTTCTAAATAATTGTTTTAATCTATCATTTAGATTCATTTCTTCAAAGTATTTAATAAGAGCTTGTTTCTTTTTTTCTGAAATACCTTTACTTTTTTCTTTACTACCTTTAGGTAATGTCATTCCAGTTCTTTCAAGATAATCATTCATTGTTGGTTCATATTTTTTAGATTGAGTTTCTACATTTTCATTAGGTTGTTTTAATTCTTCCATTCTTTTTCCTAATGAATCTACTTCAGCTACAATAGATTCTAAAGCTGGGTCTTGCATATCCTTAAGCATTCCAGCGTTTAATCTGTTTAAAGCTATTTTATATTTAATACCTGTACTTAATTGGTCTATAAATTGTTTAAGTCCAGTTAATTGTGTTGGTTCGTCTTGTCTATTTTTGTTGTCCATAATAATTCCTTAAGGTTTATACTCTACTTCTTCTCTTTGTTTTTTTAATCTTTCTACTTTATCTTTCAGGATAGCAGAATAACTTACATCTTTTGGTGTAATTCTTAAACTTGGGTATCTTCCAGCATATGTAGAATTGTATTCATTCATTATTCTTGCAGCAGCTCTTGAATCTCCAGAAATAACAGCATCTTTAATATCTCTAACCGCATCTCTTTTTCTAGCTCTTACTCTATCTTTATCCATTTTTTCTGTTGCTACTAATCTTCTAGTTAATCTTCCTGCAATTCCTCCAGCAACAGGGGCTGCAATAACAGCTGCTTTTCTAAATGGAACGTCCCAATTTTCTGGATATTGAGTTTGCATACTTCCAACAAATGCATCAAAAGACCTACCTAATCTTTGAATATCATCAATAACAACTGGTTTTAAGAAAAACTGTATAGATTGCATAGGATTTTCATCAGTCATAATATCTCCAAGAACACCAAAAGCACCAACTGAAGTTAACCTATTAACAAAATCATTCCATTCTGGTTGTTTTAACATATTCAATCTTTCTTCTTTAGAATAATATTCTTTTTCTCCAGTAATAAATTCTTGTAATTTTTCTTTTGACCACATTACAAATTGACCTCCAGCAAGTCCTCCTATACCTAATGTTAATAAAGGAGTAAAGTTTCCATCTGCTATTTCGTCTCTTAAAACTCTACCAAGATATGTTGTTTGTCTATATCCAAAACGTTTAAACAAGAATAATGGTTTTAATTCTGGGTCATTAAATAGAAATGGGTCAAGCATAAAATCTCTTTGTAGCTGAGAATTTAGTGAAAATCTTTGCATACTTCTTAACATTTTTTCTTTCATAGGATTCATTACTTGAACTGTTCTACCTTTTAAGATTTCTTTTGTAACAGTATCATATCTACCTGATATAATCATATCTAAATTATCTACAACTTCTTTAGGGTCTAATCCCATTCTTTGTAATTTTTTAGTAGCCCAAGCCTTTCTTTGATTAGGAGCTAAATTATCAAGTAAACCAACCTTATCTCCTCTTAATACTTTACCTAATTTTTTAACCATTTCTTCTGCACTAGCTGCAGCAATAGTCTGATTGATTTCATTAATCTTAGAGAAAGGTTTAGCTGTTTTAGTTGTTAAAAATTCAATTCCACCTTTAAGTCCCATTTGTCCTTTTAAGAAAGATTTCCAAGGAGCTTCCATTTTTAAACTTCTATCAATACTTGTTGACAAAGCTGGGTTAACAGTCATCATTTCTTCTATTGTACTTAAAAGTGTAGCACCACTTTGAGCAACTCTTTCTCTTAAATCTTTATCTGCAAAAGGTCCATATAATTTTACTAATGATTTTAAGGTTGTTATCGGTCCAAGTTCAACAGCAGTAGAAATAACTGTTTGAGTTAAATTAGGAATAACAGCAAAACCAAAAGAAATTTTACCCATCATCTCAAGATTACCAATAGTTTGAAATACTTCAGCCATATTACCTTTGTAATTTGGATTAAAATTTATTTCTCCAGTAAATGATTCTTTGATAATATTAACAGCTTCTCTTTCTGTTTGTTTCATAAATGGAATTTTACCACCACCTAATATTTTAGGAGCATTAGCCCAAGGCATTTTAATGTCTCCATCAATTCTTTTTAATAAAGCATTATAATAAGTACCATCATGAGTAAAAGCTTTTGCTAATTCAATTCTTTTACTAGCTCCACCTAAGTATTCTCCAAATACTCTTCTCATATCTCTTTCAATCATATTTTCTCTAAAATTTTTAGTAGCCATATTAACTAAATCTACATCTGCTAAATCAAAATTAGAAAATGTTTTTCTTGGTCTTTCAAGTAAAGCGTATGGTTTTAATGTTTTATTATTTATTTGTAGTTGCATTAAATAATGCAATGATAAATCATCTTTAAATGTCTTTTGTCCATTACCAGAAACATTGTTTTTGAATGCTTTAAAAATAGAAGCAAATTCTCTTTGTTTTTCATTTCCAGAAACTTCAAATTTCTTTAATGTTGATTTAATAATATTATTAATTTCTACTTTAATTTCATCAGTATATTCTCCATTAATTTTAGGAAGAATCTCAAAATCATCTTTTAACATTTTATTTATTTTTTCGTCAATATTTTTACTTCCATCAAATAAAATATCTAGAACTTCTCTTCTTAAAACTATAGGAGCATAACCTACTTCAAAAGGTGCAAGACTTGGTAAAGCTGTTTGAGCATCAGCATAAACTTCATCAGTAATACTTTTCATACCTTTAATAAAATTAATTCTATTTCTAAAACTCATTTCTTCATTGTATGTAAATTTTTTAGACTTAACTCCATCAGCCAATTCTTTTTCTAATTCTTGTACATATAAAGTATGCCCATCATTGACTCCCATTTTAATATTTTTACCTTCAGAAACAAGTTTTGCGTGCTTAGCACTAATAGCACGATAATCATTAAAAGCAGAAATATTTCCAGTACCTTTTAAGTAAGTTTCATATGCCTCTTGCACTGGTTTAGGGGCTTTTTTAGCAATATTCATTATTTTAGCAAGCTCATTTAATCTTGTAGAAGTTTTTTGTTGAGTTGCTTGGTTAACATTATTAATTAATCTTACTAACTTTCTAGCATAAGGGTCTGTTAATTGATTATAAAAAGGAGCAAATCCTCTCAGTACATTAGAAAATGTACCTTTAGATTGCGCATTAGGATTTACAAAAGTTAAATTAATATCTAGTTTTTTAGCGTTTTCTACAAATTCATTAATATATTTTTGTGCCTGTAGATTATCTGCTAATATTTTTAATTCTGCTGAACTTAATTTATTTACATCAAAATCTAAAATAATATCTTCATCAATAGCCTTTTTAATTAACTCGGAACCCATAGAACCTTTTTGTCCAGACTTTACTATTTTATTATCAAGTTGATTTACAGTATCTTTTAAAGCATTTAAAACATCTTCTTTATTAAAATTTTCTACTCCCTCTGATACCGCATCTGAAACAGCTAAGTTCCATCTTGATTGATTAATTGTTCTTGCTACTTTTGGATTCTTTTTAGCTAATTCATCAATATATATTTTTTGAGCATCATCAGTTAAACCAGCTAATGTTGGAGTATCAGATTCAATAAAGAAATCAAAGAATTTTTCAGTATTTTTTTCATCAAGGTAATACTTAGTCATTTCGGTACCTTTTTTACCTTTTGTCAACTGAATTTCCATAGTCATACCTGTGTCGGTAAACTTTTCTGAACCTTTAACAATAATTGCTTCAGAACCAGCTCTAAAATCTGCTATAACAGTATCTTCTGTAGAAACAGTTTTTTTTGAAGGTTTGCCAGTTTCTGGAAAAACTTCTGATATTTCTTTACCAATTAGTTTATCAGCTCTACCACCAGTTGTTCTAATTCCACCTTTTTGCTCGTAGACAATAACTCCTCCGCTTCCAGTTTTACTTTCTTTGTCTTTAAAATATGATTCATAAGCAGATTCCCTTAATAGTGTTTCATCTGCTATAACTTCTTGAGCTTGTTTTAACTCTTTCGTGTCTTTCATAAACTTACCAATTTTCTTTGGTACTTTTAATCCCATAATCAATCCAGCTCCCATAGCAAAGTCTTCAAATTCTGGAGCTCTGCCTTCATAAACTACTGGACTAAATGCTGAGAAAGAAGCGATTTCAAAACCTAATCCTGACTTAGAAAGTTTCCCTATCCCTGGAACCTGACTTAAAGTTCTAGATGCACCAGCTCCTAAACCAAGAGCTGCACTTTTAGCAAATTTAGATAATTTAGCATTCTTCATTACAAGACCTAAAGCATCTGTTTTAGATAATTCTTCATATTCTGCAGGGTCTATTCCAGCTGCTAATATCTCATCTCTAGCTGTTTTGGCTGCATCATATAAACCATCATAAGTACCTAACATAAATGCTTGTGGAAGTCCTTGTTCTACTACATTTTGAACTAAAGAAGTAGCTGTTTTTTTAGATAAATTACTTTTTTTAGATAATAGTATACCAGCTCTAGATATAGCTGTTTTCTCAATTCCTTTTCTACCAGCAAGACCAAATGCAGCTTTTGCTCCAGCTTTTGCTGCCCAACTACCAACTCCAGCAGTACCAACAGTTACTGCTAAATCTGTAGGAGATGCAAAGAAAGAAAATATACCAGCGGCAACATCTCTAACCATACTTTCTGGAGCTTCCATTAAATTAAATCTTTTCTTTCCATGTGTTATTTCATACATCATACCACCAATAGATTGATTGTATGCTTGTTTAAATACCAATGGAAGTGAATCAAAGAAATTTTGTTTATCGTCCATGACGGTTTCAGGAGCCATAGGGTCTGGTCCATCAAAAGATAATCGTTTTTTAGTTAAAGGTGAAGATGTTAAGTTTGATTGCCCATTATATTGAGGTTCATATGTATCTAAAATAAGTTTTTTTGGCATTATTCGCTCTCATAATAAGTTCTTAATTTGCTTTTTAACATATTTAATTTTTCTTCTTGTCTTGCAATAAAATCTTTCTTTTTTTCTTGATAGGCTGCTGGTCTAGATTTTAGTTTTATTAAAGTATCTTCTAATAATTTAATTTCTTTATAAGTTCCTATTCTATCTCCTCCGCCTTTACGTTTCCCTTTTAACTCTCTTTGCAATGAAATTATTCTATCTCTATATTCTTTTCTGTTACGAAAAGGAGGTTCTGCGTTTGCTAGTTCTCTCTCTTCTACTGTTAAAATATCTCCACGTCTTATTTTCCCCAATACATCTGTATAAGTTTCCCATTCTTTTTTAGCTTGTGCTATTTCATTTTTAATATCTGTTTTTATTTTAGTTTCAACATCTTCAGCAACAATCTGTTCAGATAATTTGTTAAGCCTTTTTTGTTCATCGGAAGTTAAACCTTGAGTTTTTCCTTTTACAATTAAAGCAGACCTTTCTTGTGTTACTGATTTTAAATCAGTTTTAGGTTCTCCACCACCTTCTCCTCCACCAGATTTGTATTCAATTTCTGGAAATCCATATTCTTTTTGTAATGCTGAATCAATTTTTTTTCTATCTTCTTTATCTTCTAAATCTGAATAAACAAATTGTCCTCCAAACATTTTTTTGGTCATAGCATTTCTATATACTTTATATATTCTATCAAAATCTTGTTGAGAGAATTGTGATTTTAAATTATTTTCATCATCAACGAAATAATCTTCCCATTTATAATTAACTCCAAATTCATCATTTAGTTGTTGCATTAAATTGTCTGATTGAGCTGCAACTAATTCTTTAACATCATCTTGCTGATAATAGTAATTTCTTAATTCTTGTGGACTTGCAATTTTATTATTATTCGCTAACATATAAGATTCTTGTAAATCATCAAGTTTTTCAGGTTCAAGAGTTTTCATATAATTAATATAGGACTGACTTGATTTAGCAAACTTGTCATAATCTTTCATTCCATATAATTCTCTATAACCTTCTTTGTCTTTATTTTCAAAGATATGAACTAAGATAGGCTCAATAGTATCTTCCCATTTTATATAGTCTGAATTTTTTTCATATAAATCAATCATATCATCAAGAGCTTTATTCATAGATTCTGGGTCTTTAGCTCTAAGAAAATCTGTTTTATATGATTGGTAGGAAGTTTTTACATTTCCTCTTGTTACACTTGATTGTTTTAATTCCTCACGGTCATCTGCAATTGTTATATTATATTCTGAAGCTACTTGTTCCATTTTATCAAAATAAGCATCTCCTTTAGACCTATCTCCATTTTCATAAGCTTCTATAGCATTCATTTTAAAGTTGAAAATTTTATCATTAGCATCTCTTTTGTCATTAAGATTAATTCTATCTTTATTTTCTTGATATCTTTTTTCATCTATAGCAAGATTTTCTTCTCTAATTCTATCTTGTCTTCTAATATCTTCTTCTCTTTGAATTTTAGCTTCTCTTTGTTGTACTAAATTAGGGAGAGTTTGATTTAACAATCTATCTAAAGCTTGTTCTCCTGGTAAATTTGGGTATAAAGGTCTTCTTGCCATATTAATTCCTATATATTAGTTCTTTGATAATTACTATATAAATCTAACAATTGTTGATAAGGTTGTCCAAGCATTGATTGAGCATTAGCCATAAAACTTTCTCTATCGTATGGTAATTGATTTGCAAATCTATCAATATCTGCTTGAGTAGCCATTCTACTTTCAGTTCCAGTTGTTCCTCCAGTAGTGTCAAGTGATGTAATTTGCAATCCAGTTTGAGCTATTCCACCAAGATAATCAAATAATGTTCCTTGTAATTGTCCAAGTCTAGTACCAATTTGTTCTTCTACTGCAGAATATCTAGCTAACCTTTGTCTTGCTTGTTCAGAAAATTGTTCCATTCCAGTTTCATATGCTTGTTCTCTCACTCTTTGTTGAGCTCCAGAAACTAATCCACTTACTCCAGCTTCTCCAGATAATTTACCCATAGTGCTACCAAATTGAGTTTGTAATGCTGTTGTAGCTTGAGAAAATTGTTGCCCAACATCAGCTAATAAAGTAGATTCTTGTTGCATTAATGCTTGTTGAGCTTGTTGATATCCACTTACATCAAATGGTCTAAAGAATTTACCATAAGGTGTAGATGCTCCATATCCGTATAGTGAACCAGGGTCAGTTAATACTGACATATCATATCCTTGAGAAGTTAAAATATCTTGTATTGTTTGAAATTGAGTTCTATATCCGTTTGCCATTATTATATATTCCCCGCAAAACCTGTTGATAAAGGTTGTGTTAATAAATTATTACTTGTATCATCTTTTTTTAATTCACCATATTTTTTAAGCAATCCTTCAATATCCATTACATTATAATCTTTTTCTATCATTGCTTGAGTTGAAACATCTCTAAATCTATCTGATGCTAATGTTTTTATTTCAGAACCAATACTTTTTAATGCATCTGCTTGAGTATAAGTACTTATAGCAGTTCCTAAAGCATTATAAATATTAGCTAAATCTTGACTATCTGCTGCTTGTTTAATAAAAGCATTCGTAGAAGCTATATCTGCATCAAAATCTGCTCTTCCTTGTTTAAAAAATAATCCATCTCCAAGAGTTCCTTTTATATATTTTCTGTAATCTCCAACAGATTCAGCTCCAGCATATTGTAAACCAGCTGTTAAAGCTGCTCCTGCCACTGCTCCAATGGGAGTAAAGGCAGTAACAGCCATACCAATTGCTTTACCAATATTTCCCCATTTACTTCTTTTTGCAGCTTTTTTTTGCATACCACGTTCTGCTTCTTCTACTGCAGTTTCATATGCACTTCTAGCTCTTTCAATATCTTGTTTTTCTAGTTCTGCAGCAGTACCAAGTTGAGTTCTACCTAATATATCTTGAAGTCTTTGTGAAGCTTGTTGTCTTGCTAATAATTGTGCAAATGTTGCCATTATAATTTATCCTTTGTTAATTCTAAAAAATGTTCCACTGTACCAGCACCTTGTTCTGTGTTATAATGTTTCTTCCAATATTTTGCTAATTCTTCTTTACCTTTCTTAATAGGCTCTGGTACACGCCAGTACTTAATCCTACAATGTAATATCCCAGCAGCAATATTGGTACGAAGAATCCAATCCCAATCATCAATAGTAGCATCAATGAAATAATAAGGGTCGATACCCAAAGTATCAGCACATGCTTGCAAAAGGTCAGGGCGCTTAGAAATAAAGTTACGACAATTGTCCACGGCTGTTTCTGGTTCCACTTGCCAAAAGCTTCTTGCAGGTCCGTTACCAATCTGTTCAATATACTTGTACTTGCTTTCCACAAGCCCAGTGGCGTAAACCATGTCAATAGCTTCTTGTTTAGCATATTTGTCTCCTAATTGAACACAAACATCTTTAATTAAAGATTTAATTTGTTTATTATCGATGCCCATTGCTTCTCCTCGTATTGAAAACACCAATACTACTAGTAGTAATTGTATGTACTTCACCTCTATAAAATAAGAAATTTTCTCTCTCTATGTCAAGCATTTTCTTACTCATTATGCACCTTCATAACCACTTGTATCGGCTGCTCTCCCTGTTGGAAATTCTGACATTGCATGACCTGGAGTAATCGTTTGGTCATAAGTATTGTCAATAGGGTTAGCTACTAACCAATTCTGTAAACTTCCATTAGTAGTTGTTTGTGGTGTACTTGGTAAAATTGTTCTACTAATACTTGAATAAGACATTGCAGGATTATTAATCGATAACCCTCTTAGACTTATATCAGATGTATCAGTACAACTACAAGACTCTCTCAAGTTTGCATACAATCCAATATTAGTGGCTGGTACTACTGGTAATGCCATTATTCAGCATCTCTAATTGCTATATAGTCTGCTAATTCTGCTTCACATTCAGTAAGCTGTGCTTGTAAATTAGCTTTATGTGCTTCACATTGTGATATAGCTTGGTCTACTTGTTTGGTTTCCACATAATCCACTACTTCTACATCGTTACCTGAAGCATCTTGCATAACTCTTGTATGCTTGATTTCTACCTGCTTAGGTGAATCAACTTGTACTTGTTCTTGTACTTTTTCTGCGATTACTTTAGCCATTTAACTTCTCCTTTAGTTCGTTTATTTGTTGTTGTTGTTCTTGAACTGCCTTTATTAATACAGCAGTTAATTTTTCATAATCCAAAGTCTTTATTTCTTTATCAAAGTGTTTTTTATCTTTGACAATTTCAGGAATTACTTTTTCTACTTCTTGTGCAATAAATCCAATATCGTGTCTATTGTCTTTTTTCCAGTCATATTGTTTTGGTTTTAGTTTTAGAATAGTATCTAAACCATAATCAATTTCTTTAATATTTGTTTTTAATCTTTTATCTGATGGTGTTGTAGAAAATGCAATAACATCTTGGTCAAAATGTGCATCTCCTCCTGATTCAAAAATAACTCTTTCTGTGCCATTTGGTCTAAATTTCATATCATTAGCACCTATCGTATCTATAAATGCTTGACCATTCCATCTTAAAACATCTCCACCATCTATTCTTACATTACCAGCTATGTGGAGCTTATCTCCAGGTGATGAAGTTCCTATACCGACTCGTTCTGCACTACCATCTATAAATAAATTAGTTACATAAGCACTACCAGCACTATTTAAGTTTTGAAATATAGTATCTTTACCTGCAGTGAAATTTCCAATATAAAAATTATCTTCATAAGAGTATATTCTACCATCTTTACCAGCACCAAATTGCAATTCTCCTAAATCGGTGCTAATCCATAAATCATTTTGTATTTTACCATCTCCTGCTACATCTAACTTAGCACCAGGTGATGCAGTTCCTATACCTAAACTATTATTTATATGAATATTTCCACCTGATAAAACTTCCATTCTTTGAGAACCTTGTGTATGAAACTCAATACCACCAGCAGAAGCATTATCGGTTTTTAATCTTAATGAACCATCAGCACCATTATAAAATTCTATTTCTGCAATTCTTGTTGTACCACCACTTGATAAATCTACACCAATAGTATCTCCTGCACTTCCAAATTGTAATGTATTTGTACTTGGTGAATTAGTTCCTATACCGACATTACCTGGAATATATACATCTCCATCATTTTGAAATTCTGCTAAAGAACTTCCACTAAAGTTTTTGATTCTAAATGTTCCACCACTAATAAGATTTTGAATATTAGATGCTTGTAAATAATTACTTGAAGAAGATATTTTTATATTACCTGATACTTCTAATTTTTCTCCAGGTGAATTAGTTCCTATACCGACCTTACCTGAACCATCTATTCTCATCTTTTCAGTACCAGCAGTATTAAAACCTATTGTATTGGCAGCAACTTCAGTGATATAAGTATCTAAACCACCATCTAAGTAAAGTTTATAAGTTGGTTGTGTAATAATATCACCATCTATTCTTGCATTACCACCTGATATGTGTAGCTTTTGTGCAGGTGATGAAGTTCCTATACCAACATTACCTGAATCTAAAATTTCTATTGAACCATTACTTCCATAAGTTCCTGCTCTTGTAGCTAAAGATATTCTACCATCACTTCTTTGTGATATTTCTGCATCATAAGATGCTCTACTATCTCTTA